>JAEEGJ010008027.1_pt1 | contig 29480 bp, 23 predicted proteins | sample 8958761 | NCBI WGS metagenome assembly JAEEGJ01 (sample SAMN16246546, study PRJNA631951) | gut metagenome | biome: gut microbiome; feature: rumen; material: RS-attached | host: Bos | place: Iran: Karaj | collected 2018-10
CCAAGATGTAGCGCATCGTCTTGACCCCAGCATCCTGGAAGCAGGCTTTCATTGCGCTTTTGGCCTTAATCTTGAGCATGTCCCCTGGGAGGAAACCGTTCTCGACCATCATGTCTTTGCGGAGTTTCGCATCCTCTTGGAGCCACCACTCATTGTTGCTCTCAAGGTAATCGATCGGGCCGTAGTTCTTCTCATAGTAACGGCAGACGTCGAGCATATTGCTATAGACCGACATGTCATGGACTTGCATGTATTCGGTCAAGTTGGCTTTTAAAGATTCGTTTAATGATGAATATGGAGCGTCTCCGATGCCTAAAACCCTAATGCCTCTTTTGTTCAAAGATTCCACGAAATGGTAATAGCAGTCAGGGAAGTTCGGAGAAATGAAAACGAAGTTCATGAGACCATTGTAAAAGAAAAATTTACGATTTCTTTATGAAACCTCTTACATTGGAAAAATATTTGTTTTGCGGGGGTTATTGCTTGAGTTTGGCGGAGGCGACTTTGACGTCTTCCTCGTCTTTGCCAATGGTTAAAGGACGACCCTTAATGAGCTCAAGGGCCTCTTCTTCGGAGTCCGCTTCAAGAGCGGTTTCGCTTAGTATCACGATCTCATCGTCAGGTTTGACTTCCACTGCCCCATGCCACAAGGCAAAGAACGTGCTCTTGCCGTATGAGGTGATCTTCGCCACGCCCGTAGGCTTAAGCTCGCCAAGGAACGGGGTATGTCCCCTCATGACGCCTAAAGGTCCGCCCGTAAGCGGGAGATAAGCTTCGTCACATTCGCCTTCAAAGGCGACTCCGTTTGGGGTGAGGATGAGAATTTCCATTATTCCTGGCTCTCCATCTTCTTGGCTTTCTCGACGACGTCCTCGATGGTTCCGCAATACATGAAAGCGGACTCTGGGAGGGAATCGTATTTGCCAGAAAGGATCTCTTTGAATGAGTGAACGGTCTCTTTGATTGTGCAGTATTTTCCATCGAAGCCGGTGAAGTTCGCGGCGACGTGGAATGGCTGGGAGAGGAAGTTACGGACGCGTCTGGCTCTAGCGACGACCGCTTTATCCTCGTCACCAAGTTCATCGATGCCAAGGATGGCGATGATGTCTTGGAGTTCTTTGTAACGCTGCAAGAGTTTCTGAACGCCACGGGCGACTTCGTAATGCTCTTGGCCGACGACGGCTGGGTCAAGCATGTTACTGGATGACTCAAGAGGATCGACGGCTGGGTAAATGCCTAAAGCGGCGATGTTTCTATCAAGAATGGTTCTCGCATCAAGATGGGAGAAGGTGGTCGCTGGGGCTGGGTCGGTAAGGTCGTCAGCAGGGACGTAGACGGCCTGGACGGAGGTGATGGAACCGGCATTCGTGGAGGTGATTCTCTCTTGGAGCTGGCCCATTTCTGTCGCTAAGGTTGGCTGATATCCGACGGCGCTAGGCATACGTCCTAAAAGGGCGCTGACCTCAGAGCCGGCTTGGGTGAAACGGAAGATGTTGTCGATGAAGAGAAGGACGTCTTTATGTTCTTTGTCACGGAAGTATTCGGCCATCGTAAGAGCGCTAAGGCCGACTCTCATTCTGGCTCCCGGAGGTTCGTTCATCTGACCGAAGCAAAGGGCGGTGTTTTTGAGAACTCCGCTTTCCTTCATCTCGAAGTATAAGTCGTTGCCTTCGCGGCTTCTTTCGCCGACGCCGCCGAAGACGGAAATGCCGTTATGCTCACTTGCGATATTGCTGATGAGCTCCTGGATGAGAACGGTTTTGCCAACGCCTGCGCCACCGAATAAGCCGATCTTGCCGCCTTTGGCGTATGGGCAAAGGAGGTCGATGACTTTGATGCCGGTTTCGAGGATGTCGTTGGAGACCTTTTGTTCGGAGAAGGATGGGGCTGGGCGATGGATTGGATCATGTTCCTCTTTGGAGAAGTCTCCGCCAAGGTCATCGATCGGTTCGCCGAGGACGTTGAACATACGGCCTAAGGTGCATGGTCCGACTGGGACGCTGATAGGCGCTTCTGTGTCAACGGCTTCCATGCCGCGCTCGACGCCTTCGGTTGCGCCCATGGCAACGCTTCTTACCGTGTCATCGCCGATATGCTGCATGACCTCGGTGGTAAGGGTGCTGCCGTCCTTGAGTTTGATTCTGAGAGCCGTCAAAAGGGCAGGAAGGTGTTTGTCTGGGAAACGGACGTCGATGACCGGTCCCACTGCTTGGACCACTTTGCCGATTAGTTCTTTTTCTTTCATACTGGCTTCTCCTCCTTTTTATTCGTGGGCATTTGCCCCTCCCACCACCTCGGTGATTTCCTGGGTGATGGCGTTTTGTCGCGCTTTGTTATATTCGATGCTGAGTTTGTCGAGCAACTCATCCGCGTTGTCGTTGGCGTTATCCATGGCGGTTCTTCTAGAGGCTTGCTCGCTTAGCTCGCTTTCTAGGAGCCTTCCATATAGGACGCTTGTGAGGTAATCAGGCATGAGGGAATGGATGAGAGTCCTTGGTTCCTCATCGAAGATAGGAGGACAGAAGGATTCGTTCTTCCATTTCTTTGGCCTGATCTGGACCGGAAGGAACTGGAACGTCAACGGGGTGAAGGTTATCGAGTTGATGTAATGGGTGAAGATGATGCAGATGTTCTTGTACTTCTCTTTGTTGAATTCGTCTTTCAGTTTGAGGCAGAAAGAACGGAGCTTTTCCATGTCGAGATCAAGGTCCGCTTCCATAAAATCCCTGACAATATTGAGGTATTTTTCATTTCTCTCGTAATGATGGATGGCTTTGTTGCCGATTGGGACGATGTAGTCGGTTGGCTTGATTATCGAGTCTGCGTATTTGAAGAGATTGCTGTTATAGGCGCCGCATAAGCCCATGTTCGAAGAGATGACGATATAGAGCGTCGGAAGGTCGCCTTTGTTGAGGCAGCCATAGTGAGACATCGTCTCTTTGTCGTGAGCGAAAAGCATCCCCATGAGGTTCTGGTATTCTTCGATGTAGAGGTTACTCTTCTCGAAGGCATCCTTGAGGCGTTTGGTCTTGACCGTGGCGATGAGCCCCATCGCCTTGGTCGTTTTCTCCGTCCCTTGGATGGCTAAGATCCTATGTTTGGTTTTGCTTAATGAGCCAGGCATTCTTACTTAGTCTCTTTCTTTTCGAGTTCGTAGGTTTTCTTGTATTCCTTGATGGCTGAGGTGAGTTTCTCGATAAGCTCGTCGCTGAAGGCTTTCTTCTCGTTTAGCTCTTCGATGATTTCCTTATGGGAATCCTCAATGTAGGTGTACATTCCGGCGAGGAATGGGTTGACCTCTGGAAGAGAGAGGTCGTCGAGGAACTTCTTATTGACCGCGAAGAGCTCGATGATCTCGCGGATCATGTTCATTGGAGCCCAATTGACCTGCTTGAGCGCTTCGGTGACGACTGCACCGTGGGTGAGGATGCGTTTCGTCTCAGCATCGAGGTCGCTTCCGAACTGGGAGAAGCTGAGGTTCTCGCGGTAGTTGGCAAGCTCGATCTTAAGGGATGAGGCGACTTGCTTCATGGCTTTGATCTGAGCGCTGCTACCAACACGGCTGACAGAAAGGCCTGAATCAACAGCAGGACGCTGGCCGGAAGCGAAGAAATCGCTCACGAGGAAGATCTGTCCGTCGGTGATGGAGATGATGTTCGTCGGGATGTAGGCGCTGATATCGCCAGCCTGGGTCTCAACGATTGGGAGAGCGGTGATGGAGCCACCGCCGTATTCTTTGGAGAGTTTGCAAGCTCTCTCAAGAAGTCTGCTATGGAGATAGAAGATGTCGCCTGGATAAGCTTCACGGCCTGGGGCTCTTCTTAAAAGAAGAGAAAGGGCACGATAGGCGACAGCGTGTTTACTTAAATCATCGAAGACAATGAGGACGTCCTCACCGTTTTCCATCCACTCCTCAGCCATGGCCATGCCCGCGAATGGGGCGACGTATTGCTGAGGCGCTGGCTCGGAGGCGGAGGCGTTAATGACCGTAACGTAATCGAAGCAGCCTCTTGCTTTGAGCTTGGCGACGATTCCGGCGACGGTAGAGTTCTTCTGACCTATCGCGACATAGACGCACTTAACGTTCTTGCCTTTCTGATTCACGATGGTGTCGATGGCAATGGAGGTCTTGCCAGTCTGACGGTCACCGATGATGAGCTCACGCTGACCACGGCCGATCGGAATCATGGAATCGATGGCTTTGATGCCGGTTTCGAGAGGGGTATTGACGGATTTCCTGGTCATGACGCCAGGAGCGATTCTTTCAATTGGACGCGTTTTTGCATAGGATATTGGTCCAACTTCGTCTAAAGGAAGGCCTAAAGGAGAGACGACTCTTCCAAGGAGTCCATCCCCTACTGGGACCTCAACGACTTTGTGGGCGCGCTTGACGGTGTCGCCCTCTTTGATTTGCCTGTCGCTTCCTAAAAGGACGGCGCCGACATCATCGAGATTGAGGTTCATGACCATGCCATAGACGTCATTAGGGAAAATAAGAAGCTCACCGAGCATGGCGTTCTTAAGGCCATAGATGGTGGCGATGCCATCGCCGACTGCGATGACGGTGCCTACGTCGCTGCTCTCGACAAGGTTCTCATATCCCTTGATCTGCTCCTTGATGAGAGCGCTTATCTCACTGGGGTTTAGTTTCATATCTTTCCTCCGTCTGTTTTGAGAAGGGTGCTGCGTAAACGCTCAACCTTCCCAAGGATGGTCCCGTCAAAGACTTTGTCATCCACATATACTTTCACGCCGCCGATAAGACGATGGTCGACGTGGTTCTCGAGCTCCACCTTGGAACCAAGGCGGTCCCCGATGGCTTTCTCGATTTTCTTGATTTCGGTCTCGGAGAGTTTCTCCGCCGAATAGACGATTCCTTCCTTAACACCGGAGAAATCGTTAGCGAGTTTGTTGAACGATGAGGCGATGATCTCGAAATGGATGATCTCGTGTTTCATCATGAGGAGCTTAAGGAAAGCCGGAATCTCTTTGTTCTCGTAATCCCCGAAGAGTTTGTCGACGAGGTTATTAAGCGATTCCTCTGGAAGCGAGTACGAGGAAAGGGTCTCCAAAAGCTCAGGGTTTTCCCTGAATAGGCTCAGAACCTTCTTCATTTCCTTTTGGAAAGAAGGGACTTTCTTTGCCTCAAGTGCCAGCTCATAAAGGCCGGCGGCGTATGCGTTTGCTTCCGCTCCCCTCATTTATTCTCCTTATTCGTCCACGCTGTCGACGAATTCATCGACGAGCTTGGCGTTGTCCTCTTTGTTCACTTCACGGCCAAGGACGGCTTTCGAGGCATCGAGCGCGACATTGACGATTTCCTCTCTGATGGCGCGGCGCGATTTCTCTTCGGCCTGAGCGATGGCCTCATCGGCCGCTCTCTGGCGGGCCTCGGCTTGCTCATTGGCGTTTTTGATGATGCCCTCGGCGCTGACTTCGGCGTCGCTTTTGGCTTTACTGATGATATCCCCTGCCTCTTTGCGGGCTTTGGCGATCATCGTCTCGCTCTCTGCGACTTTCTGCTCATACATGGCTTTGGAAGTCTCGCTCTCGCGGATGTTCTTCTCCACGTAGTTCTTTCTGGCGTCGAGGTATTTCTTAACCGGCTTGTAGGCGATGTGATAAAGGAACACGAAAAGGACGATCAACGCGACGAGGTTGATGAGCAAACTCCAGAAGTTAGGGAAGAGTTTGTTCAAGAAATCCTCAGGCGTGAAAGGAAGCGAATCGTATACTTTGATTCCTAATCCGTTCATCCTTGAAGTCCCTGTCATTACATACCAGCGTTAAGAGCTGGAAGACCCATCATGAAAAGGATGAGAAGGGAGACGACAAGAGCGTAAATAGCAGTTGATTCGTCAAGAGCGACCGCGACCATCATGTTGGTGCGGAGCTTGTCAGCCATTTCTGGGTTTCTGACCATGCCGTCCATAGCGTGGGAGCAGATGAGGCCTTCACCGATGGCGGAAAGGCATCCGAAACCGACAGCGATGGCGGAAGCGAGTGCACATAAACCAGCATTCATATTTTTATCCTCCTTATGAATTTGGCGTCCTTATTCTTGGGTCACAAGCGGCTGAGCTTCGCTAGCAGGAAGAATTTCATTCTTCTTTGGGCTAGCTTGCGGCATTTCCTGCGAAATCCAAATAGCCGAAAGGGTTGTGAATACCAGGGTTTGGATGAACCCTGAGAATAAGGAGAAGTAAGAATTGAGAAGACCGACAGGGCCTGGGGCGAGGAAGATGCTCGTCCAGCCTGGGTCATTCCAGAATGGGGACGTTCCGATCGTGCCGACGACGCCAAAAGCACCGAAAATCGCGCTTGAAGCGGAACCTAAGGCCCATTGGATAAGACCAATGAGGATCGTTCCCGATAAGCAGTTGCCGAACATACGCATCGTGGTTGAGATGATCGGCGCCCACATGGTGATGAGGTTGACAGGAAGGAAGACGAAGATCGGCTCCACGTAACGGTGGAAATAACCGAGCTTCGAGTATTTGAGTCCCTGATATTGGATGATCGTGAACATGATGAGGGCAAGGCAAAGAGGGCATGCGAGCCAATCGACGACGCTTGGAAGTCCAAATAGGGAGATATTGAAAGCGATGAAGAGATAAGCGAAGAGGGTCCAGAAATATCCGCCCCAGCCGACATGGTTCTCGCCCATGTTATTGGAAGCGAAGTTGTTGCACATGTCGTAATAGATCTCGGCGAAGAACATGATGCCCTTCGGTTTCTGGAGATACTCTTTCCTCTTGAGGCCGATTCTCGCCCTGATGCCCACCACCGTTCCGATGACCATGAGGAGAAGCATGACGAAAAGCGAGCTCACCAAAGGCGTGTCAATCGAGGCCCAGCCATCCCAATGGAACATCGATTCCATTTTGTCCCCGAAGGAATGGGAGGTCGCGCTTGTGACTCTATCGGCAACGGTTAGGAAAAGGTTCACCGTCTTATCCTCTCTTGGCCCTCATGCGGGTGATGAAAAGGAAGACCTGGACAGGAAGAAGACCTGCGAAAGTCGTCCAGAAGTTGAACATGTTGAATCCGCCGAACCACTTAGGCACGAAAGTGCAGATGGCGGCGATGGTCAAAACGGCGATGTAGATGAGGAATCTTAGGACGATGAAGACAATCATCTTAAATGGATCTGGTTTGGCGCTTGGATCCTTTGGCAAAGCAGCCTCGCTCATCTTGATGATGGTCCAGAAGGAAACGATTTCGGCAATTGTTCCTAATAACCAGCCCATCGGATACGAGAAGCCTTTGTCCTCATAGAAGAAGAAAAATGGGCAAAGTCCGATGAAGGCTACTGCGCCGATGACGGCAAGCCAGAAGATGGTTTTCTGGTTATCGTTTAATTTGAGATACTTTTCGACCATGGGTTTTATGGAGAGTTAACGAGTATACTTTACTTCCCTAAAAGGGAAAAAGCCACAAAAAAAGAGGGCTATTTCTTTGTTTTATCAATAAAGAAATACGGACTCCTCTTTACTTTTCGTCTTTTTCAGCAGAGCCAGACTTGACCATTCCGTCTAGACGGGCTTTCTCGAATTTATAGCAGGATAAGAGCTCCCCGTAATAGAGGCTCTGCATCTGGAGATATTGTTTCTGCGCTTCCTCAGGAATATTCGCGAAATAGAGGGTTTTGAAGATCTTCTCAAGACGGAAGAAGGACTCATAGAGATTGAGGATGGTGACGAGATAGAAATAGGTCTTGCGGCTATAGATGAGAAGAGGCGAGGAATGGGCGATCTCACTCGACATCTCGTACACTTTCGAGTACTGACGGAGGTTGGCGCATCTTTCAACGCCATCGCGGAAATTGAATTTGAAGTCCGGGATTCTGCCAAGCTTCACATCCGGTATGGCTGAGAGCCATCCGTATTCGATGAAACGCTTCATGTCCTTCGACTTGAGGTCGTTCTCTTTCATGCCTTCTTTGATTTTGACGAAAACCTCATCTGTCTCTGCTTTTGAAGGAAGGCCGCCACGGAAGGCCACCGCATATTTCATGTGATTCACGTAAGCGTCCATGACAGGTTTGCCATAAGAGACCAAAACCTGGAGGATGCATTCATTCTCATGGAGGGTTCTCCAAGTGGAAAAGGCCTCGGTTTCGTAGCCGTTTTCAAGAAGATTGACGATGCACTGGGCCATCGAGAAGCCCTTCTTCATGACATCGATGACAAGGGTCTCATTTGGGTTGCCCTGCGGGTAGCGTGAGAGCATACCAAGGACGAAGTTGAGATATAGGGTAAGCGTTGAGATCGTTGGGGTGAAACGGTTCGAGAAGTTCTGGTTGCGGTACGCCAAATGCTCGTTCGTGTAATATTTGTCGAGAGTAAGCGAAAGAAGGAGTTGCTCATACTTATCATCTTTGATGAGGTCGGCCTCTTTCTTCTCTGGGTGGGTGATGAGATAGAAGGAATGTTCATTGACGAGATAAAGGAGAACCTGAAGAGGGTTGAGGTTCATTTTGCTGACGAAAGAAGACTCCTCTTTGATGGCGTCATCTGACTCTAAAGAGTCAAGGAAGGCCTCATAAAGGAAATCGAAGTTCAGGCTCTTCGGAGCGTGGATGGTCTCAAGGAGCTGGGCGAAGTTTTCTTTCGAGATCTTGTTCTCTGACATATGGGACTATTCTACTACTTTTAGTGCGTTATCCGAAATCGAAAGGAGATATGTTTCGGCTTTTAATCCGAAAACCTTCTCGACGTATTGCTTATAAAGACCTAGCTGTTTGGCATAGGCTTCGTCATCAAGCGACTTCGTTTTGTAATCGACGATGATGGCTTTCTCCCCTTCTTTCACAAGGAGAAGGTCGATTGAACCGACGAGGGTATTCTCATCATCGACATATCCGTATTCATGGAATTCATGATATTCGGAAAGGTTATCGAAGATGGAGTGGTCGAAGAGTTTCTCAATCTTGGATCTTTCGGTCTCGCTTCTGATGAAGGAAGCGTCTTTGTTCTTGAAAGAGACAAGCTCAAGGAGGCGGTGCAAGTGAGTACCGTATTGGGCGGCCGCTTCGTTGATTGGGGCGAAGGATGTTTTGGACGCTCTCTTTTCCTCAACCATTTCGGCTGGGCAGTCGATTCTTCTGAGATTTGGCGTCTTGAATGATTCGATTTCCTTCATCTTGGCAAACGGAACCGGTTCAGTCGTGACTGCGCTTCCGTAGACAAAGAGGGAGGAAAGGAAAGATTTGCCCGCCGACCAAAGGAACTGATTGAAGGTCTGCGGCACCACCACATCATTCTTGGTCACGCCTTTCGCATCAGTCTTGCTCCTCACGAGAAGCTTTCTATCAAGCAATGGAATCTCGATGGTTTGATATGAGTCTCCTGAGCCTTCAGGCGAGATGAAGATAATCTGGTTCGAGGCACGGGTAAGCTGGACATAGAAGAGCCTCATGTATTCGCTTATGCCCTTTGAGGTCTCTTTGTCTTTGAAGAGCGAGTAAAGGAAGTTGCCAGAGTATTCGTCGCTTCTGGTCTTAGGCATAAGGAGCCCGAAATCCTTCGAGACGGAATAGAAGCCTTTGGCATCGTCGTTATTCATTTTGCGGACGATATTCGGGCAATAGACGATTGGGAACTCAAGGCCTTTTGAGGCGTGAATTGTCATGAGTTTTACAACATTATCCCCTGCAAAGTCCGCTTTAATTTCCAAATCGATGCCATATTTCTTAATCTTTTCGAAGTGCTCCACGTAGCCTTTGTAATCTAGGCCCATGGTCTCCGCGTATATGGCGTCGCTTAAGAATGAGGTGATGGTTTTGAAGTTTGCTTTGACGTTTCCGATCTTCTTGAGTTTCGCAACGAAGCCATACTTCTCGATGAGGTATGAGATGGCTTTGTATAAGCCCATTGAAAGAAGCTTCTCTTTGTCGGCGAGCATCTCTTTGATGAGTTCGTCATCTCTATATGAGCCATCCTGTAGTTCGTTGAAAAGCTTATCGTCATCTTCCTCATAGAGGTAGCTGCGTTTGATGGAGGCGTAGCAGTGTTTCGTGGCCTTTTCATCCACTCCAACAACCAGAGGCAATTTGAGGAGCCTCATGAAGACCATGTTTAGGTTATCGTCACCAAGCTCATTTCCGATCGTGGCGACAAGAGGGATCTTGGCCTCACCGAAAACCTTCTTGTAGACGTTGAACTGGGTTTTGGTTGGCATAAGTATGGCGAAGTCGTCCCACTCACAAGGCCTATGTCCACCGTTCTTTGAGTCGATCATGAAGCCATTTTGGACTTTGTCGATGATATCGTTTGCCACCGCCCTCGCTTCGAGTTCGGCCTTTTCAAAATCTTCATTTAACTCATAGGTGAGGAATTGGGCTTTGAATTCATTCTTTGGCTCAGTGCCATAAAGGAACGAGTTTCCAAACAATAAGGCGTGGCCGCTTGGATAGTTAACATCGCCAACGTCTTTGCTCATGATTCTCTCAAAGAGAGAGTTGATGGCATTGATGACCTCTAAGCGTGAACGGAAGTTCTTCTGGAGGAAGATGGCATGACCACCATTATCCTTTTCGTAGTTAGCGAGTTTGCCAGCAAAGATGTCCGGGTTAGCGTACCTGAAGCGATAGATGGACTGCTTGATGTCACCAACCATGAAGACATTGTCATCGGCGATTTTGCTGATGAAGAATTCCTGGAGGTCGCTGGAGTCTTGGTACTCATCGATCATGATGTATTTGTACTTGTTCTTGATCTCGGAAAGGATCTCTTCGTCATCAAGAAGGGTTCTGGCTAAAGAAGCGATGTCATTGAAGCTATATGAATTCTTCTCTTTCTTGTAAGAAAGCATGTCGTCATAGACTTCTTTGGCTATGTCGACAAGGATTTGAGCGTATTTCTTGGTTTCGAGGATCCTCTTCTCTTGGTCGTCTGGGTCACCATTGATCTCAAGCGAATCAATGACTCCTTTGAAGAGGCCTTTGGCGATATCCCTATGGAGCTTATCCTCTTCGGCCCATTCGTGTTTTCTTACTATGGCGAAACCAGTGTCATATTCCACGCCTTTATAGACGGCTTTGGTTTTCTTTTCTTTGGCGAGCTTCTCGACAAGGAGTCGCTTATAGAGTTCGCGGTAGCTTCCAAGGTTAATCCAAGAAGAAACATATTTGTGATCGGTCGCCAAAACCTCATCGTCCCCTTCTAACAAACTGAAGGCGGTACGAAGGTCTTTGTTGCACTTCTCGTAATATTCCTGCTCAGCTTTCTCTAGGAACTCTTTCTGATAAATCCTCTCTTTGAGATCTTTGAAGAGTTCGTCTGGATTTGGGGAGAGATCCGCTAAACGGAGAACTCCATCGATATAGCCGACTAAGCATTCGTCATCTTTGAGGGTGAAGGCTTTGACGAGGTCGGCGAAATCAGGCTCCATCTTCTCATATCTCTTAGAAAGAGCCGCGTCGATGAATTCCCTTTTCTGGATGGAGAGGAACTGTTCTTCCGCGACTTTGATATCAGGGTTGATGCCAAGCTTGAAGGCGTATTTCTTAACGAGCTTAAGGAAGAAAGCGTCGTAGGTCGTGATATCCGCACATTCGACCTCGCTAGAAAGCTCAGGGAGTTTGCTCCTGGTCCTGCTCTTCATTTCGGCAGCGGCCTTATTGGTGAAGGTCAAAACAAGAAGCTGATCGAGGGTGGCGCTGCCATCTGCGACAAGCTCTTTGATGCGCTCAGTCAAAACGGCGGTCTTGCCGCTTCCTGCGCCAGCGCTCACAAGGAAGTTGCCTTTCCTGGAGTTGATGGCCTCTAATTGTGGTGCATCGAACTTAACTGGCATGGGCATCCCCTTCTACGCCATCATCCTCTTCGGGATCCGTGCTGGATTTGCGGAGGATTTCGGCAGCAATTTTCTTTTTATCGACGAAACAAACGTCATGGAATGGGCAATATTCGCAAGCGTCTATTTTTCCTTTGATGACGGTTGGTTTGATTTCGAAGTTGCCCTTCATGATTGAGTCGTCGGACTCGAGGACAATCTGTTTTGCTCTTTCGGCTATCTCATGGAATTCTTCGTCGCTCTTGAACCTTGGATATTCCGCTTGTGAGGTTAAGCAGCCATTCTTATCGAGTTTGCACCCATCGAAGAGTTCACTTGTGCCGTCTAAGCCTGGTTCAACTAGGCGGAGGAAGTCAGGATCATTAAGGAAGACGCCTTTGAGGCGGAGTTCCTTTTGATCGGCTGCGTCCATTGGCTGGCCTTTTTCGTTTTTGAGGTTATATGGGAGGACCGGCGAGATGAAGAGACCGCCGATCTTGGCGTTATCAAAGGCAGCCTTATCGTTCTCTAAGGCGAACGCATATAAAGGAAGCTGCAAGGACAAGCCATGTTCATTCCTAAATAAGGCTTCGTCGAAACTGGTTGAGCCAGTCTTGTAGTCGATGATGAAACAACGTCTATTGTCAGCCGGGCCAAAGGAAACGACTTTGTCATATCTGCCTGTGACTCTTGGACCGCCTAAATCGATATTGAACCAACCCTCGGCCATGAAGTTAGGATCCTTGAGGTTGGCTTCGTATTTCTTCTGGAACTCGAGAGACTTCTTGCAGTACCCACGGAGATTCTCGACAATCGCTTTCTCTTTTGGGGTGAATGGTTCTTTAGACTCATCGATATCGCTTGGGTCTTTGATAATCCCCTGCTCTATATCCATCGCTTCTGAATAGGCTTTATCGAAATTGAAGTCTTCTTTCTTGTGATACATCTCAAGGGTCTTGTGGAAGATGTTTCCGATCCTTGAGGCGAAGTTCGATGGGGAATCATCTGCCAAAACGATATTGCTCATGAGATATCTGAATGGGCATGAACGGTAATTGCTTAAGCTTGAAGCGGAGTATTTCCTCTTCTTGTCCCTCATGGTCTTTGAGCCTTTGAAGGAAGGTTTGTATGTGCGGTAGGACTTAAGGTCTGAGGCTTCTTTATAGGCTGCTCTCCTCTTATCGTCTTGGAGATAGTTCTCATATTCGTCTTCAAGAGCGGCGAAAAGGAATGCGCCTTTATCGTGAGCGTACTCGTATGGGCCATTCTCATCCTCCGCTACCGGAGAGTTAACGACCTTCATCGCGTATTTCTCAGCGAACCCAGAAAGGAAATGGTGTTCCTCGAATCCAAGTTCGAAGAAGGTGATGAGTTTGAGGTTGGCGTTATGTAAGAGCTTGTCCACTCTCTCGCTCTCGCCAAGAGAGATGTCTTTGGATGTGTCTAAACCAATGAGCTTCTTTTCTTTGTCGCTAAAGAAGCCTGATTCATCTTTGACGGTTGGGTATTGTCCCATCGCGAAATTGACGCAGTAGAGATGTCCTTCAAGAGGGCAAACAGGTTCGCTCAAAACTTGGATGAGGTTCTTGAATTTGTCATCATGAGGTTCTTTCTCTTTGGCGATATCGTCGTAAATCGAAATGGTTTTTGCGTGGGAATTTTCGAAAACCACCGCAAATTCGCGGGCAAATTTCTCAATCGTGTCAGCATCCTTCGAATCTGGATACTTCTCTCTCATGAGGGACACCGCTTCTTCTAAACCTTTCTCGAGATAGGTTTCCCTGAAGGTCTTGTAGATGCCCATGTCATAGAGCCTCTCTTGGAGCTTGATGCCGATGGTGATGCCATACATCTTGTTGAACTCGTTGATGAGAGGAACGTAGTCCGATGTGAGGCCATAGACATAGATGTCTTTAAGCGGGGTCTTATTGACGTCGATGTCGTAAGCGATCTTGTTGTAGAGGAAATGGAGTTCCTCATATGGGTCGATGAATCTATTCACGACATTCGTGCTTGGGTCTTTGTAGTCCTCGAACTCGAAATCGATCTCCATCTTCCCTGAGAGGCTTCCAAGGTATTCGGAGATAATTGAGGCTTCGCGGTAATAGCCACTGATGAGGATATGGGAACCGATGAAGGTCCTTTCTGGATAGGCTACTTTGAAAAGAAGATGCTCTTTGATGAGCTCATCCCTTAAGGAAGCGTATTTCTTCACCTCCACTCCTTTTTCGAAATGCGGAGCGGCAAAGGCTTTGAGAAGATCTTTGGCCACCAAATAGGAATAGCCTTTTCCTAGAAGGAAGCGGAGAGCCCTATCGTCATAGTTATAGTCGAAAAGCGCCTTCATCTCCTGAAGGGTCATGACCTCAAGATCAAGATAGGGGTTTTCCAACTTTTTGCGTAGGTAAAAATCCTTCCTCGAGGGATGGGCTATAACAACGTTTTTAGTTTTCGGACTAAAGAGATAGGGCATCGAATTTAATGTTTCGGTTTATAGGCTCTGGTCGCTTTGACGGCTTCAACCCAGCCTTCGTATAAAGACTCGGCTTCTTCTTTCTCCATCATCGGGCTATAGCGTTTGGCTTCTTTGTGGCTGTTGAGGATATCCTCATAGCCGTTATAGAAACCGCAAGCCAGTCCGGCGAGATATCCAGCGCCTAAGGCTGTGGTTTGGATGCATTTTGGAAGCGAGACCTCACACTGAAGGATGTCGCTTTGGAATTGCATGAGGAGCGCGTTATCGGAGGCGCCGCCGTCGACTCTAAGAGTCTTAAGCGGGAGTCCAGAATCCCTGACCATCGTGTCAAAGACGTCTCTAGACTGATAGGCAATGCTATAGAGGGTGGCTCTGGTGATGTTATGACGGTCTGCGCCACGGGTTAAGCCTAAGATGGCGCCACGGGCATCATCGTCCCAATATGGGGTGCCAAGACCAACGAAAGCAGGAACTACATAAACGCCATTGGTGTCAGGCTTTCTTTGGGCGTATTCCTGGCACATCCAGGATTCTTTGAACCAAGCCATCTCGTCGCGAAGCCACTGCACCGCCGCTCCGCCAATGAAGACGGAACCTTCAAGCGCGTAGGTGGTCTTGCCATCGATTCTCCAACCGACGGTTGTGAGAAGACCGTTCTCGGAGATGATTGGGGTCTCACCGATGTTCATGAGCATGAAGCAACCGGTACCATAGGTATTCTTGCTATCGCCTTTGTCGAAGCAGCACTGTCCAAAGAGGGCGGCTTGCTGGTCGCCAGCGACCCCATAGATGTGGATGTGTCCACGGAAGAAGCTCGCTTCTCCATAATCGGCAGAGTTATCAAGGACCTTTGGAAGCATGTTTTTGTTGATGCCCCAGATCTTGCAAAGCTCATCATCCCAATCCATCGTGAAGATGTTGAAGAGAAGGGTTCTTGAAGCGTTGGAGACATCGGTATAGTGATTGCCTTTGGTCATCTTGTAGACGAGCCAGGAATCGACTGTGCCGAACATGAGCTCGCCATTGTTCATCTTCTCTTCGGCGCCTGGAACGGCCTCCAAGATGAAGCGGATCTTCGAAGCGCTGAAGTATGGGTTGATACGTAAGCCGGTCCTTGAACGGATGAACTCGTCTTTGTCCATGTAGCGTTCGCAGATCTCATGGGTTTGTCTGGATTGCCAAACGATAGCAGGATAGATGGCCTTGCCGGTGTTCTTGTCCCAGACGATTGTGGTCTCACGTTGGTTCGCAATGCCAAAGCCCACCACTTGCTCATAGGTGATGTTGGCTTTGATCATGAGCTCGTTGATGACGTCGACGACGCTGACCCAAAGTTGGTTAGGGTCTTGTTCAACCCATCCTGGCTCAGGGTAGAGGCATTTGAGAGGGCGTTGGGCCATCTCAACTTCTTCGCCTTTGTTGGAGATGAGAATAGCACGGGTCGAGGTCGTGCCTTGGTCGATAGCGATTATGTATTTTTCCATGCTTAAATTATAGCCTTTTGTGCGAGCGCGTAGAAGAGTCTATGAGGCAAAGGGAAAAAGAAAAAATCCACGGGGGTTTTGCCGTGGATTTTCGCTTATTTTACTTCTTTAATGGGGCAAGCCTCATCTCAATCTCGTCAATCTCCTTGACGATATCCTTCGATAGGACCTCGCAGCCGTTTTTGGTAATGAGAAGATCGTCTTCGATACGGACGCCGATATTCTTCTCGGCGATGTATAAGCCTGGCTCGTCGCTGATGATCATGCCTGGCTCGAGCTTGAGTTTCTTATACTCTGGCGAGCATGGGATCTTGTATGGGTCATGGGTATCAAGACCGATGAGATGGCTGACGCCGTGGAAGTAATACTTCGAGATGTCTTCCTTTTTCTCGATGATGCCGTGTCTAAGGCATTCGCTAGAGAGATATTCGATTGTGGCGTTCTGAAGCTCCTCGATGGTGACGCCTGGCTTAGCGATCGAGGCGATCATCTTGTTGCAGCCAAGGACGATTCCATAGACGAGTCTTTGGAAGTCACTGAATTTGCCGTTAACTGGGGCGCATCTCGTGATGTCAGCACAGTAATAGTTGTGTCTTGATCCAAGGTCAGAGAGGAGCAAGTCTCCATCCTTAACGATTCCCTGTGGGTTAGGGTAATGGAGGATGGCGGCGTTTCTTCCTGAGGCCATGATGGTGTTGAATGAGACTCCCTGGTATCCATTCTCATCGTTGATGATGTGATGGAAGACATCGGCGAGCTCATATTCCTTCATGCCGTCTTTCATGTTCGCCCAGATGGCGTAGATGCCGAGTTTGGTAACGCGAATGGCTTCTCTGAACTCTTCCACTTCTCTAGCGCTCTTGCGAAGACGGAGGGTTGTGATGAGAGGGAATGCGTCGTTGACGATGATCTCGCTATAGGTGTTCTCAAGGATGCGCTTCATCTCTCTGGTATCGGTGTCGTCGGCAATCTTGATTTCACGGTCAAGGTCGAGATAGACGCGGCTGACCTCGCCATAGGCGTCCTCTCCGAGAATGAGATCGAGTTTGGCTGGGAGGGAGATGTTCGTCATGACGTTGCTGATGCCGCTTATGGCACTAGCCTCTTCAGACTTGAGTCTCTTGCCATACCACTTCTCTTTTCTTTCATCGTATGGGCTGATGAAGAGGAACTCTTTCATCTCGCCTTCGCTGTTAAGGAGAAGAAGAACGCTGTCAGGCTGATCGATGCCGGTAAGGTAATAGAAATTGCGGTTGACCTCAAACGGATATCCTTCGTCCGCGGATGAGACTTTCTCGACTCCGCTATAAAGGATCATGATGCTTGGGGATTCCATCAAGTTGACGGCTCTTTGCCTTCTTTCGGCGTATTCATTTGGACTGATCATAATTGTTTTCTCCTTTTCGCTAAGGACTCTTTTTCTTCCTTTATCTCTAACCTTCCGGTGTACTTCTCTATGAGAGGCTTAACTATCTTAGCATCGCCTGAGACTTTTAGAGAAATTTTCTCTAAAAAAGATTCGTTGCTGATAGTGACACTTAAGCGAGAGCATTCCTTCTCGAAGATGGCGAAATCGCTGTAGCTCATCGATAAGGTAGCCTCATATCCTTCAACAAGGTCGGCCATGACGGTTTCCTCGACCGCTTTAAGGCCAACGTCCCTATAGGTTCTCGTAAGCCTTCCTAAGCCAAGCTTTGTTCCTCCGAAGTAACGGACGACGACAAGAAGGACATGGTCCACTTCCCTGCCACGAAGGATCTCTAAAAGAGGAAGTCCAGTGCTTCTGGCTGGTTCGCCTTCGTCACTGCATCTCTCGAAAGGAAGGAGCCTTGCCGCATATGGGTAATGCGTGGCTTTTGGGTATTCTTCCCTGACTTTCGCCAAAAGCCCTGCGATCTCTTTCTCATCGTCGAAAGGAATCACAAGGCCAATGAAACGAGATCCGAGGATCACGAATTCATAGATGTGTTTGGCAAAAGGGTAGTTCATTAAGCGGCTAAGATGGTTGAGGCGTTCTTGAGGTAACCGGAAGCATTCCATGGAGTTGGTTTGCTTGTTGGCTGCATCGCGAAGTGCGCCATGTCACCAATGGCAAGTAAGTCAAACAAGGTTCCTTCATAGAAGGAGACGATGACGTCGCTGTAATCAACAGCGGAGAAGCCGCTGAGGGCATCAAATATTGCGCTGCAAAGAGGCTTGTTGGTAACGCCACTGCTCTTGATGTTGCTCATAAGCGGGATGAGGTACTCTTTCATGAGCTCGATGAAGTCGGCGTAGTTGCTAACCTCTGGACGGTAGTTGACGTCTGCGAGGTTGTTTCCGCTGTTGAAGCGATGGTTGCTGGCGGCATAAGCCTTCATATCTTCATAGAAGACACGGCCGAAACCGGATTTGAGTTTGGCTTCGAAGGTGTTCCAAGAGTGACCAGCACTGAGAGTGATGTACTCTGGGATGCTCTTTCCGCTTGCGGCGGTGACGCCATCGATGCCACTCGAGACGGCAATCATTCCGCCGAGGGACTTGCCCATCTCGTAGGCGACGTAGAGGGAAGCGACGTCCATGATGTTGGCATCGAGCCACTCAGTGACATCGGCAATCTCAGCCTCAGTGAGGTGGTTCTGATCGGCACCGACGAAGATGGTGTAGAGATCTTTATAGACGCTTCTGATATCGGCATCGTCATAGTTCGGGAAGTATCTCGCGAGGTTGACGGTTGTCGTACCTTGCTGGAATTTGAGGAGGTTCGAGAGAACGACATCGCCACCTGTGAAGACACCGGTAGCGGCTTCTTCGTTAGCGGCGTTATAGACCTTGGTGTAGATGGAGTCGCCGTTCTTCGCGTAGTTGGAGAGAGCGGTAAGGTTGCCTGAGGTGCTGAAGAGGGTGGCAATCGCAGTTGGATCGGCACCGATATCGATATAGCTGGTGCCATTGTGGAGCTTATCGATCATGGCGATGAAGTTGCTGATAGCGCCTTTGTGGACGGTGCCATCATAGGTATCAAGTCTGGCCTTATCCATGCCGATGAGGGCGTTGGTATCGAAGGCAAGAGCGATGTCCGTCATATTGCCATCGCAAGTGACGGTGATCATGTCGCCAAGGACGATGTCGGTGTAGGTTGATCCGTCATTGATGACGTAACGTTTGACGCCTGCGCTGACATCTTCTGGAACGACATTGTGGCTAGCGCCAGCCTTCTGGTAAGAAACCACTGGAGCATTGGCACCACTATAGGTGATGGTGAGCGAATTCACAGGGGTTTTGACAGGGATTTCGAAGGTTAAGGCGTTTGGAGCGTAGTTCAAAGTGGCAACGGAGTAGTTGCTGAAGTGAAGCTTGTTGGCAAGGAAGTCGCTGGCCTGGTATGGGATGATCTCACGGATCATGTCAACTTCGTTTAACGCATAGAGAAGATCGCCGATATCCTCAGGAGCGAGGTTCTCAAGCGTGTCGGAGTCAACACTGACGCTCGAACCGGTGATGATGCCTAAATCGAAGGCGGTGCAAAGAAGACCGGCATCCTGGGTATCGTTGATGAGGAGAGCGGCAAGCTCGTCTTCCCACTTCTCATCTGGGTAGGCTTTGATTTTGGCCAAGAGCTTGGCTTCGCTGTCATGATACTGGCTGTCGATTGTCTCGCTGTAAGAGAGAGCGGCAAGGGTCGAATCATCGAAGATCTTGTACATGGCCTGCTCGAAGACGCTGAGGTCGGTCTTGGTGTCGGCCGCACTATCATCAACCTCAAGGATGTAGGATGGGCCGTCTTTCGAGAAGATATAGGACTCATTGAGACCATCAAGGATGTTTCTGATCTTGGTGATGCTGTTCTTGTCGCCGAAGTCCGTAAGAGCGCTTGGGTCGCCCTGGATGAGGTGGACGGTCTCGGCAAGAGAATCGATCTCTTCGTTGTCGAGGTGTCTGCTGAAGTCAGGGGCGAGAAGCTTAGTCATGGTCTCTGGCTTTTTATAGATTCCATTGTCCTCGTCCCAATCGATGGCGTAGTTATACGCGTAGTATGGGTTCGCACGGGTGAGTTTGACGTCCGTGAGAGAGATTTGGCCGATGGATTTGGCAACTGCGTTAGGAACGGTGTCATAGGTCCAGTCGCAATTGTTGAGGAGGATAAGGAACTTGGAAAGATCGGCAACGCTCATCTCTGAGAGGTCGTTGTTGTCAAGATCGTCGATGAGAGTTTGATCATCAATCAAGGTTGCGAGAAGGGTGTTGATGGAATTTGGAGCTGTTTTGTCGTCGATATTGGTGGTTGGAAGGGTGTTCGCGTTTTCAACCGTAACGGCGATCTCTGGATAGTAAGTGGCAGCGAGGTATTTCGCTTTGGAGAGAGCGTCATTGTAGTAGCCGTTTGCAACGTTTGCGATATCTTTTGGAGACTTGGCATCGAACATGTATTCCTCAACAAGGGTGTCGGCAGTGAGAACTTTGCCGATGAACTGCTGGAAGACGGTTTCGGTTGATCCGCTCTTCTTGCTGTTGAAGATGTGGCTCTTAGCGAAGGTGGCGAGGAGGCCGGTGATGCTGTCGACGTCATCTTGTGGGATCGAAGTAAGATCGGTGACGTTGATGCCGCCGGAAAGGACGCTGCCATGGCGGATGACGGATGCGAGGTTGTAGCACTCATCTTCGTTATAGCCAACAGGAGCGTAGTCGTAAGTCGTGGTAGGAATTGTGTTTTTGCCAAGGTAATAGAGGTTGGCGTCGTCAAGGTTAAGTCCACTGCTTCCTAAGGAAGTGTTGACCGTATCAAGAGCGGTCTCAAGCTTCTCAGGGAACCCTGGGTAAAGGAGGCAGGAATCGTTGATGTCGATGAAGAGGTCGGCAATGATGTCTTCGCCGAACCTGGCTTCCTGGAAGTAGTCGTTGAAGTTGAAGTTGGCAGAGAGGTTGATGCCCATGACGTGGAGGTCATCGACGATCTCGACGAAGCGGTCGATCTCGTCTCCCCAGCTGTCTCTTGCGTCAACCAAGCCCTTGATGACCGGGAACATGGCCTCGGCTTTCTCGTCGCTGCCATACCATCCGCTCTGCTTGAGGACCATGAGCATCTGCTCATCGAAAGCGGTCGTGGTCAAGCCAGCGGTAGTTTCCTGGAATTCGGAAAGGGTCGTGAAGACCTTATTCGAAGCAAAGGACTTAAGGAGAGGAGATAAGAAGTGATTTGGATCGAGGTTCTCGATATTGGTCATAGAGTCGGTGTTGATCGATCCGTCTGGGGCAAGGAGTCCGCTCACAGGATCGGTGACGATGGCAAGGAGGTCAGCGATGGAATTGGCCACTTTCAAGCGATCGGCATCGCCACAGGTGTAGGCGTACATGATGTTGGAATTGTCGAAGGTGTGGACTGAAGTCGCAAGGGTGTCGACGACGACTTTGAGAACGGCTGGGACACCAGTCTTTCCAAAGAGGACGGAGTCGGACATATCGCAAAGGAGAGCGCGGAAGTACTCAACCTTGAACTGGCTGAGGTCAGCGCTTGCACCGCTGTTCATAAGGTTGAAGGCACCGCTGGCAGCTAAGTTTCTGATGATGTTGCCGAAGATCTCGCCTTCGTGAGCGAACAAGGCTTGCTCAACCGCGATTGGAGCGAGGCTGTCAGCATGAGTGACGCTATGGTCGGTGACGCGTGCCTTGAAGTCGCTATAGTCTTCGCTTTGGTCGCCAGGAGCAGCAACTACTTTGTAGACGCCGCCTTCATAGGTTTCGGTGAGGTTAGCGAAGTAGGTTCCAAGGTTCGAAGAGCCCTTGAAGGTCTCAATGAGCTTCGAAGCGATGTAGTTCGGGAAGTTGTAATCGTAAGTGCCATCTTCGTTGGTCTTGATGAAGAGCTGGGAATTGGCAAGGTAATTGAACACGGATTCCATCATCTCTGGGTCGATGGATTCGAAATCGATGTTGGAAAGGTCGCCGAACTGAGCGGCGTATTTCGTCATCGTGTCGAGGGCAGCGCCTTCGGCGGTCCAGTTCGTGATGTTCTTGAAGGAGAGGGTGACAGTCTCACCGCCTTCATTGACGTAGGTGAAGATGTCGACGCTTCCTAAGGAGCTATCGATGACGGTTCCGATCATGGTTCCAAGGAGCTCACTGCCATCGATCTTGGAGAAGAGTTCTTCGAAGCAGATCTCAGACATCGAATCGATGGTGAAGTTGGAGAGGGAACCGAGGATGCCCGCGCTGCACATGTAGTCGATGAGGTCGACGAAGCTCGTGATTTCGCTTTCGACATCGAAGGTGTCGCTGCAGATGATGTCTTCCATGGAGTCGCTAAGCTCAGCGCTTCCCATGCCTAAGGTATCGAAAACGGTCTTGAAGAGATTAAAGAAGTTGCTGTTCTTCTTGCCCTCAACTTCTGGGTTAAGGATCTTGTTATCCGCGAAAGCGGTAAGGAGTTTGACTAACTGCTTCTCATGGTTGGCGGTCTCAAGGGAACACATGTGGCTGAATGATTTCTCAAGAGCGCGCATATTGCTCGTGTTGGTGGAGATGGTTGAGGCGAATCCGATGATATCCTGGCAATCGGCGAGGACGTCGATGAGTTTGGCGAATTCTCTGCCTACGATGCTCTTTCCGGCATCGTCAACACAGGTTGTATCGACCACGAACTCATTTCCGAATAAGTCTTTGAGTGGGCTATCATCACCACCGAAGAAGTTAGAGATGAATGGAGGGATGACGGTTGAGAAGACTTTCGAACTGTCGATGTTTCTGACGCAGTTGGCAAGGGCCTTAAGCAAGCCTTCTTTGGCACCTAAGAAATTGTTATCTTTATCGAAATAGATGCCAGGCATGTCTTCGAAATTCTCAATGAGTTCCTTTCCTTCCTCGGAATCAAGGAGAGGAGTGAGGATATTGAACATGGCCTGAGTTTCGGTCTTGGCTGCCTCTTTCTTGGCATCGACCGTGGCTTCGGCTTTGAATTCGTTGACGAGGCCATCAAGGCTCACGGTATCAGGGCCGGTGAGACCAAGGGCTTCGTTCAAAGAGGCCTCTAAGAGTTCGAGGATCTTTGGAACGGCATTGATAAGAAGGTTGGAGTCGAAGAGGCAGGTATCCTCAGCGGAGGTTCCTTCCGCTTCCTTGCCATCGATCCAGTGCTCGACCTGGTCTTTGTGCTCAAGGAGGGAGGTGATCATCTTGGTCGTGATCTCGGTTGTGACATCAGATGCTGAAGGCTGACTTGCTTCTGAGGAAGTTGTTCCACTAGAGCTGGCAGCAAGCTGGAATATGTATCGGATGAATTCAGGATCGACGGTGACGATTTCATAGAATGTGTCAAAAATCACCTGCAATTCGTGGCCGAAATCAATTGATCTGATGGATTCAGGGATGGCGACTGGATATCCGCTTTCGCCCCTTCTGATATCCTCTTCGGTGAGTTCTGGGAGGATGTCTCTGACACCGATGGTGATTTCGGTTGGGTCCCCTATTGGCTGTTCGTATTCTTTGACGGCCTGGACATAGATAGCGGAGACGATGATGTCATCAAGGACTCTCTTCTCGCTTGGGGAGATGAATTTGAAGAATTCGTCAAAGACGGTTCTGTATTTGGACTGGAAGACGTCACCGAGTTCTTCCATCTCAACGAATGAGCCGTCTTCATTGACGACTTCACTGATGATGCCGGACTCGGCAACGGTATCCCAAAGGGAAGCGAGCTGATCAAAGGAAGCGGCTGGCTCATAGTTCTCGAAATCGATTCCTTCTTCGGTCAAGACGTAATCCGCGATCTCAGGAAGATTGAGGGCGAACTGGAGACCGAATGGGAGGAGGGATTTGATGAGAGGAGAATTGCCAACGACGCGGATGGCGGTTGGGATGAGGTCGCCGGTGAGAATAGGCATGATGTTGAAGTTCTCCATATTCTCTTCGGTGAAGATGCCTTCGTTGATGGCGGTGCCGGCGAGTTCGACGACGTTCTTAAGCTCTCTCATGAGGCTGAGCTTGGTCTTGCCATCGGCATCGACGTCGATGGTCGTGATGTAGTCGATCAAAGCGGCATCGAAGGTAAGGCCGGTATTCGGATCGGTGTACCAGCCGAAGAATGTCTTGGAAAGAAGCGAATTCTCATAGGTGTCCACCACACTTGTGAGAACGCTGTAGAACTGGTCATTGGCGACAAGCGTTGCGTGGTTTTCAGGTTTCGGAAGCTTGCTATAAGTCTTCGAGACGGTGTTGACGAGGGAAGTGAGAGGAGAGATGAACATCGCGAGGATAGCCGCGTTGATGAGGACTTCCTCGATGGCGGAAACGATCTTGAGTTTCTTGACTCTGTCCCCTTCCTCGTTCTTTCTCCAAAGGAGATGTTTGAAAAGGAGATGCCAAAGAAGTGTGCAAAGAAGGCCACCGATGATCCAGATGAGGAGAGCTTCGACGACAAGAAGAATGACGCAGACGAAGGAGAGGATGAAGGCCAAGGCCAAACCGAGGATGGTCTCTGGATCGGCATTGACGCCATAAGCCTGCATGGCCTGGGTGAGAATGTTGGTGCCGGTCTCTCTAACAGAGGTGATCGGAGCGGACAAAACTACCGTTTCGCCATTAACCTCGATTTCCTGCACGAAATCGCTGCCCATGCCAAACCACCCCGGAACACCGAGATCTTTGAGGTTCAGGTCAGCGACGGAATTACCAATTGATTTAAGCGAGAGGATGGCACCTACGATGAGGATGCCGAAGAACACCAAGCGATAAGTTCCGTATACCCAGCCGCGTCCAAGCCCGCGTAAAAAAGAAATAACGAGTATCGCTATGATGGCGATGAAGATGCCCAAAAGCACCATGTTCATCACATTCGTGACTTGTGAAATGTCAAAACTTTCTTCGTAGAAACGCATAAAAATCCTCCGCTTCGGATGCTTGGTATTTCTATTATGGAATAGACATGGGTTAATTTTCAATTAAAATAGACCCATGAGCGAAACTAAAATCGATACTTATTTCCATAATCCATTTGAGAAGACGACCTGTAAGAACTGCGGCCACCACTTCGATTCTCTGCAACCTACTTGCCCAAAGTGCAAAGAGAAAAGCGATCACCCAAGGGCAAACCCTCTTAACGAAGTTACTTTCGCTAACCCGATTATCGAGATCATTTTGTTCCTCATGGGTTGGCAGGGAATCAGGATCTTTGCCGAGATCGCCAGGAACATCATCAAAAATAGGGTCAATAGCGGATTATTGGACGCCAACGAAGCGAACATGGTCCTCAACTATACCGTTTACGGTATCCTCTTTGTCATTTTAATGGGCATCGCCTCAATCTATATTCCTAAGCTTTTCAAATCCTTCGCCAAATCAACAACCCTTTGGGGTTTCCTTGTCTGCATTGCGGTTTTGACCTTCGACATCGTCTGGGGAAACATCTCAAGCATCCTTGGCGCCACCATAAACGAGAATCAGGAAGCCATAAACGAGATATCGAATATGAACCTGCCTCTCTCGATTCTTTTCTTGGCCATTCTCGGCCCGATGTGCGAGGAGCTCACGTATCGCGTTGGCCTCTTCAACTTTGCGAGAAGATTCAACAGAGTCGTTGGTTATATCACCGCCTCAATCATCTTCGCACTCATCCATATCCACGACTTCGGAAGCCTCAACGAATGGCTCTCCTTCCCAAGCTACGCCTTTGCCGGTTTGGCCTTCGCCTATGCCTATGAGAAATGGGGTTTAGGCGCTTCCTACTTAGCTCATTTCCTCGTCAATTTCTTAGCTGTTTTAATCAATGCAAGATGAAAGAAAAATTCCAATTTCTCCAACAATTCCCTATTAAATTGCTCGCAATCGTCTTCATGACGCTCGATCACATCGGCGCTATGATGACCGATCCGACGAGGTTCGCGATTGGCTCAAGTGCCTATACCGTCGGCTTCGTTTTCAGGTGCATCGGAAGGCTTGCTTTCCCTCTCTTTGTTTTCTTTTTAGCGGAAGGCTTGAACAAAACCCACGACCGCCTCAACTACGTCTTAAGGCTCGCCCTTATGTGGGGTGGCATAACCCTTTTTGAGATCATCCTTCAAGCCATTAGATCGGATGTGGTCATTCCTGCTGAAGCGTTCACAGACCTTCTCATGTACGCGTTATTCATCTATTTCATTGAGCATAAGAAAGCCCCAATGAAACTCTTGGCGATTGTGCCTCTTGCCTATATCGGTCTGAGCTATGCGTGTGACTTAAGTGAAGGCTACGCCTCTCTCAATCAGATGACCAGCCAGTGGTCCTCCTTCTTCCCTCTCTTCTTAAGAAGCGGTTATTCCGTCTATGGTTTCGTCATGGTTCTAGGCATCTACTATGGACCGAAGGTCGTGAACTACTTCTTCAACGCCACGATCAAGTCCTCCCCTGATGTCGAAATTGACATGAGCGAATGGACAAGCGGACCTCGTTATCAGGGGTTGTTAAACGCCATAACCAATTCGGTCATCATCATTTCCACATTGATTTTCTGGCTCATCGAAAGAACTAGCGGTATCTCCATCTTTGATATGGGCCACCAAAGCTGGTGCCTCTTGGCCTGCCTCCTCATCTTCTGCTACAACGGGCAAAGAGGATACAACAAGAAATGGTTCCGTTACTTCACTTACCTCTATTACCCTGTGCATCTTGTTTTGATTTTCGGGGTATTTGCTTTATTCTTTTAGCGTGGGAGGTACCCAAAATGTTAAAACACATCAAAGATTCTGCTGAATTCAATAACGAGACCGCGAAAGGCAAAGTCCTCGTCGACTTCTTCGCCACTTGGTGCGGACCGTGCAAGATGCTCGCCCCTATCGTTGAGAAAGTCGCTTCCGAGCATGAGGACATCACCGTTCTTAAGATCGACGTCGACGAAGTTCCTGATGTCGCCGCCAAATACGGAATCAGAAGCATCCCGACCTTAATCCTCTTTGAGGATGGCAAAGCCGTCGATATGAAACTCGGCTATATGCCAGAGGAAAGCGTTCTCCGTTTCGCCAAACTCAAGTAAGAAAAAAGAAGGGCAAGAACAAAATCTTGCTCTTTTTGTTTACCTTATAAGGTATGTTGTGGTATATTCTTTCACGCAGCACTGGACCATTGGTGTAGCGGCCTAACATGTCTCCCTGTCACGGAGAAGATCACGAGTTCGAATCTCGTATGGTCCGCCAGGCTGCGGGCGTAGTTCAATGGTAGAACATCAGCCTTCCAAGCTGAATACACGGGTTCGATTCCCGCCGCCCGCTCCACTTGTGAGTGTCACCCCTCTTACGAGGGGTTTTTATTATGTTTAGAAGTCGTTTAAGAGCTCGCCTAAGAGATGGCCGATTTCTCTAAGAGAAGAGACATCGTCTTTGAGACCGTCGAGTTGGTCGCTATCGATATCGAAGATGGCCTTGATCTCGCCATCTTTGATGACAGGGACAACGTATTCGCTTTTGCTTTTCGCATCGCAAGCGATGTAGTTCTTTAAAGTTGAGACATCAGGAACGTATATTTCTTTTCCTGAAACACATGACTCCCCTACTACGCCTCTACCGAAAGCGATAAATAAACAGGCAACTGAACCAGAGAAATAAGAAAGATGGAGGCCATCCTCTTCTTTGCGGTATAAGCCAACCCAGGAATTCTCCCCTAAGGCCAAACGGATATACGAGAAAGCATTGAGCACATTGGCCCTAACGTCCCCTTCTTCTGCGGTAAGTAATGATTTGACAACCGATAAATCTAAATTGCTCATGGTCTTATTTTAAATGCTAAAGCAAGAAAGCCAATCAATAGGCACTTCAGGCTTTTATTTTGTTTGGGATTCATTATCATTTTTAGCATGGAAAAAATTATCGTTCTCGCTTCACATAACAAAGGCAAAATGAGGGAATTCCAAAAAATCCTCGAGCCTTTTGGATATACGGTCAAATCCGTTGCTGACTTCGGCCACACAGAAGAGCCAGTCGAAGATGGCAAAACATACCGCGAGAACGCCTATATCAAAGCAAAGTATTATTTCGATACCTTGAAGATGCCGGTCATCTCAGATGACTCAGGTATTGAGATCGAGGCCTTAGGCGAGCATTACCCAGGCGTTCATAGCGCGCGCTTCGCCGATAAGATCCAAGAAGAGCTTGGTAGCGGATATGAGGTAGTGAACGCCTACATCTTAGAAAAACTCAAAGATAACCCAAACAGAAAAGCCGCCTACCACTGCGCGATCTGCCTAATCGAGAAAGACGGAGAGGTCCATTACTTCGATGGCGTTTGCGAAGGGCAAATCACCAATAAGATAACCGGCACCCATGGATTTGGCTATGACCCTATCTTCAAAGCCGATGAAGGAGATCTTTATTTCGGGATTGTTTCCGAAGAAGAGAAAAACAGAATCTCACATCGAGGAAAAGCCCTGGAGAAACTCGTCAGACATCTAAAAGAAAAAGAAGGGAACTGTGAACTGAACCCCTCTTAGTTCACAAGAAAAAGAAAAGACCCCCTAGTGTAAAATTGCATTAGGAGGTTTTTTATATGGCAAGCAAAGGCCAAAAATTTAAGAAGTATTCCCCGGAATTCAAGGAGAAGATACTCAAAGAGTATTTTGACGGAACCTATGGTTATGAGACTTTGGCAAAGAAACATGGCGTTTCTTGGAAAACCATTGAGACGTGGGTAAGAAAAAGAAGAAAAGGCATTGATGTAACCGTCAACCATTGGAAAGGCAATAGCGGCAGGAAGAAAACCAAGGACCTGACGTTAGAGGACTACAAGGAAAGGTATGAGATCCTAAAAAAATACCAGGCCTTCTTACAAGCACGACGAGGGAAAAAGTGACGTTTATAGCAATTCATATAAACGAATACAAACTATCCAACCTATGCGCGGCTTTGGCGGTATCCCGCAGGACTTACTACAGGTATCGTAACAAAGAGGATCCCGATTATTATGAGTATCTGCTTATCAAAGATATCTTCGATGAGAGCAAAGGCACGTATGGGTATCGTAGGATTGAAGAAGGCCTCAAGATTAAATATGGTGTAATTTTTAATCACAAGAAGGTGGCGAGGATCATGAGGAAATACAACCTCAAACCAGAATATGTTAGAAGATTGGTTCCCAATATAGGAGCGAAGAAAATAGAAGAAAATGTCCAACCAAATCTAGTCAAAAGACAATTCAAAACCAAAGGTTTCAACCGGATATGGTGCACGGATGTCACTTATCTGATGTTCGGGAACAAGAGAGCGTACCTATCGACGATCATCGATCTGTATGACCGTCACGTCGTGGCGTATCAAATATCGAAAAGAAACAACATAAAGATAGTCATAGACACATTGAACAAAGCTTTGGAAAAAGAAAAAGATGTACACGGACTCATCATTCACAGTGATCAAGGGTTCCAATATACATCCTTTGAATACAAAGCCATCTGTGCCTCCAAAGGTGTGCTTATTTCAATGAGCCGAAAGGGTACACCTATAGACGATTCTCCGATGGAGAGCTGGCACGGGATCCTCAAAAAGGAGACTTTGTACAACAATGATATAACATCTCTGGAGCATTACATTCAACTGGTGGAGGAATGGATTGCCTTCTATAACTCAACGAGATTGAAAAACAGGAACCTTAATTGATTCCTGTCTTTAGGTCTTTTTTTGAAGTGTGTCCGTTTTGGGGTTCACTTCACAATAGTTTTTTGTTTTTCATATATGTCTCCCTTTCAAACATAAATGATTGTATATAACATTATACACTTTTCTATAAAGAAAAACACGGCTTTTGAGGCC
>JAEEGJ010008033.1_pt1 | contig 29467 bp, 22 predicted proteins | sample 8958761 | NCBI WGS metagenome assembly JAEEGJ01 (sample SAMN16246546, study PRJNA631951) | gut metagenome | biome: gut microbiome; feature: rumen; material: RS-attached | host: Bos | place: Iran: Karaj | collected 2018-10
TCGATAAGGCAGAAGACCTGGTTGGCAGATTTGCAGAATGGATTCGTGAGAAGATCATGGATAATCCATTAGTAATTATCATGGCACTTGTGATTCTTATTCTGATTTTGATGCTTTCCGGCAGTGCTGGTCTTGCAGGAGGAATGCTTGGTTCCTTTAGTGATACTACAGTAGCTACTTCCTATACAGCGGATGACGATGATATTAAGGCTGTAGAGCAGGATTATAAGAGTAAGGAGTCTGACTTACAGACGCAGGTAAATAATATTCCTACAACGTATCCCGGCTATGATGAGTATCGTTATAACCTGGCTGAAATCAATCATAATCCTTATCAGCTGGCAGCTCTTTTGACAGTACTGTATGAGGATTATACGCAGGCAGAAGTGGAAGCTAAGCTTACAGAAATCTTTAATGCACAGTATAAGCTTACGACCAGGGAAGTCATTGAAAAGAAAACCAGAACAGAAAGAAGAACCGGTCATTATACAGATGAGAATGGGAATGTGCATTCCTACACTTATACGGTGGAAGTTGAGTATGACTGGCATGTACTTGTGACAACCCTTACCAATAACACTATGGATTCTGTTGTAAGAAATATGGGACTTACAGAGGATCAGATGAGCCGTTATGAGCTTCTGCTAGAGACAAGAGGCAATAAGGCTTATTTATTTGAGGGTGATCCTTATTCCAATCCTGACCCCGGAGATTATCAGGACTATGATATTCCGCCGGAAGCTCTTACAGATACCAGATTCGCCAATATGATTCGAGAGGCAGAAAAGTATCTTGGTTATCCGTATGTATGGGGAGGAAGCAGTCCAAGTACCAGCTTCGACTGTTCAGGTTTTGTAAGCTACGTCATCAATCACTGTGGTAATGGATGGAGTTATGGTAGACAGACTGCTGATGGACTTCTGAATAATTGCTGCACCAGAGTTTCAAAAGAGGACGCAAAGCCTGGAGATCTTATTTTCTTCCAGGGAACCTATGATACTGCAGGAGCCAGCCACGTAGGAATCTATGTTGGCAATGGCATGATGATTCATTGCGGCAATGTGCGCCCAGAAGGGCGTGAGTAATTGTAGAACGAAAGGAGGATTGAATGGTAACTACCTCAAAGATAGCTTGAGAATCCACCTACCTTACCGAAGATACGAAAGTTGAACGGGAACATAGCACGGTAGGAAAGCGGAAAGTCACCTATAGATAATACGGTGCGACTGAACCGCAAGGAGAAAGTGAATATAAGGGCGAAGCTGCGTTTGTTGAATGTGAGTTCTGAGTATCCGTTCAGTGCGGACGTAGGAAATTTATCTGAAACCTGTGACATGAATTCTATTAAATAGGGTTGCCATTTAATAGGCTATCAAATATTCATGATACGAGTCGGAGAGCCGATGTTAAAGGAACGAAAACACACCCGACAATTCACGAAGACCATTTACTCACGCAAACTGGGGATTACCCCTGCTGAAATGTCTGATAAGGACTATATGTAATGCCTTCATAGGCGATAAATTGCAAGATGATTCAAGCAAGATGACATTGAAAATTCAGCGAGGTAACGGAGCTTCCATAGTAGTTCGAGAATCCTGAACTGACAGGAAAAGCCGTAAAATCGGATGCGGGAAAACCGCTCACATGGCGAAGGGAAGCAGTTTATAACGAATTAAAATCAAAAATTGATTAGGGAGGAATGCCTCATTGAAACCAACAATAGAGATTTTAAGCAATTTACAGAAAAACTCTAGTAGAAATCATGATGAAAAATTTACAAGACTTTACAGGTATTTATTGAGACCAGATATTTATTACGTTGCATACCAACATCTGTATGCTAACAACGGCGCAGATACTAAAGGTATCAATGATGATACAATAGACGGTTTTAGCTCAGATTATATCAATGAAATAATCCAAAAATTAAAAATGGAGTGTTACGAGCCTATGCCCGTTAGAAGAACATATATAAAAAAAGCTAACGGAAAAATGCGACCATTGGGAATACCTACTTTCTCGGACAAGTTGGTCCAAGAGGTAATAAGGATGGTTCTGGAGTCAGTCTATGAGCCGATATTTTCTAATAATTCACATGGCTTTAGGGTAGGGCGGAGTTGCCATACAGCATTGGCACAAATCAAACATGAATTTAATGGTGCCAAATGGTTTATCGAAGGCGACATAAAAGGTTGCTTTGACAACATAAATCATGAGGTTCTCTTAAATGTATTAGGCAAAAAAATCAAAGATGCAAGATTTATACATCTAATCGCAAAATTCTTAAAGGCTGGCTATATGGAAGAATGGAAGTACAACAACACATATAGTGGTTGCCCACAAGGTGGAATTATTTCCCCAATCCTAGCAAATGTTTATCTACATGAACTTGATAAATACGTAGAGGAAATAAAAGCAGACTTTGATAATAAAGCGCCATATACCCTGACGCCACAATATACGAAGCTCATGAGAAAAAGAGCTCAAATAAAAAGAAAAATTGCACGCAGAAGCAAGAACGCTCCAGACAGAGATGGACTCATAGCCGAATACAAAGAAGTTGGTAAGAATATGCGACAAACCCCTGCAAAGGAATGTAATGATAAGAAACTGAAATATGTGCGCTATGCCGACGACTTTATCATTGCAGTAAATGGTAGCAAGGGAGATTGCGAATTACTCAAAGCCAAGTTGACTGAATTTGTAAGCTCTGTTTTGAAAATGGAGTTGAGCCAAGAGAAAACGCTTATCACACACAGTAATGAAAAGGCAAATTTTTTGGGGTATGACATTAGAGTACGCAGAGACCAAACTGTAAAGCCTTGGAAAAACGTAAAGCAAAGAACTCTTAATAATACAGTGGAGCTACTTATACCATTTGATAGGAAAATCAACAAGTTTCTATTTAATAAAGGAATAATAGCGCAAGGGAAAGATGGGAAAATCAAACCCGTGGCAAGGAAGGCATTAACGAGAGAAACAGACCTTGAAATTGTAATGACTTTTGATGCCGAACTTAGAGGAATTTGCAACTACTACTTTCTTGCTAGTAACTATAGGATGCTGAATTTTTTCAGTTATTTAATGGAATATAGTTGCCTTAAAACGTTGGCATGGAAACATAGATGCAAGCTGTCAGCTGTATATGACAAATACAGAACAGGTCAAAAACGTTGGGGGATTCCATACATGACCAAAAATGGGAAAAAAATAAAGTATCTTACTAAGTTCAACGAAATCGATGGCAAGAGGTGTGAGGACGTAAAGCCAGCAATCGTTGGGATACTTGCGAAATCAAGAACCACGATTGATAAGAGATTGATGGCTAATTGTTGTGAACTATGTGGATGTACAGATGCTGAAAAATATGAAGTACATCACGTAAAGAAAGTTAAAAATTTAAAGGGAAAAGAACCTTGGGAGATAGTAATGATAGCCAAAAAAAGGAAAACAATTATTGTTTGCCACAACTGTCATATGAAGATTCATCATGGAAATAAAACTAAGAGTGAAACAAAGTGAAGGAGTTATAAATGGGGAGCCGTGTGCATTGAGAGGTGCAAGCACGGTTCTGCGAGAGGTCTGTGTAAACCTACTTCAGTAATGGAGAAAGGCGACACTTTCCTACTCAACCCGATTCAGTACACATCAATCAATACGAACTATTGGCAGAACCACTTTTATACATTTGGAAGAATTCGATAGGAGGAAAAGCATGTTTGAGAAATTAGATAAACTTCGTGAAGAAGTCAGGCGCTGTGAAAAGCGTAGAGATGAAGCTAATGAGCGATTAAAAGCTGCTCAGGCAAAATTAAAGGATGCAGAGGCTAGTCAGATCTTATCTGATGTTGGTGCACTTAAACTTTCTCCGGAAGAGGTGGCAAAGCTTTTACAGCTTGCAGCATCCGGACAGCTTTCTGTTCCAACAGCAGAGAATAAGACGAACCCCACAACTACTGAAGCAACGTCATCCACCTATGGAGATGATGACAGTGATGATAATAAGGAGGAATCAGAGGATGAAGATTACTAAATTAAATAAGCGACTTACTGGAGCTGTGGCATGTGTTGCAGCTCTTTTTATTGGAATGACTCCCATGACAGCCTTTGCGCATACAGGTCCTGAAGCGGAATGTACCTGTGAGACGAAATGCAGTGAAGACTCTGTAAATGAAGAGTGTCCTGTATGCAAAGAGGATATTTCTATCTGTCAGGGCGAAGAGAAATCTGCTGAGCCAGAGGAAAAGGAAGAGGAGAAGATGGGGCCTCTTACACCGGATGGAAATCTTACTCTAGTAGATGATTATGGTTCGGTAGAAGCTGGTGGCAAGCAGTTTATTACTGTTGTTACTAAGAAGGGTAATTACTTCTATATCATCATTGATCGTGATGATAACGGCACAGAAACCGTTCATTTCTTGAATATGGTTGATGAAGCAGATCTCTTGGCGTTAATGGATGAGGATGAGCAGAAAGCTCTCCAGGAATCTTTAGAGAGCGCGGAAAAAGAGGCAACTACAAAGGAAACAGTTGAAGAGACTGAGACCACACCTGAACCTGAGGTTAAGGAAGAAAAGAAGAAACCGTCAGTTGGTCCAGCAGCTATTGTTGCACTTATTATTTTCCTCGGTGCAGGTGGATACATGGGCTTTAAGTATTTGAAGGAAAAGAAGCCTAAGAAGGTATCGACATCACCTGATCCTGATGAAGATTACTTAGAGGATGAAGAGGACGATTATCTTGAGGATGCAGAAGAGGAATCTGAAGAGGATACTTCTGAAGAGGATGATGATACACCGGAAGAACCGGATTCTGAAGAGGATGAATAATTGAATGTTTGATTCTAAGGGGCAGTCCATAAGGGCTGCCCTGATTTGTTTTGGAGGGCAGATTATGGCAAGAAAATCAAGATATATGGGTTACGTGGAAGGGTTAGAGCAGCTTAAGGCAAAGCATGAGAAACGCAGAAAAATTGAAAAGGAAAAGTCTCTTACTAGAAAACTGAATCAGTACAAGAAGGAGGTGAGGGAGAATGGGTAAAACCACAAATTTTGATCCTGAGAAGGCAGCTGAGCAGCGAAAAGCTGAAATGAAGGATATTACAGAGAAGCTGGAAAAGGGTGTACAGGATGTTTTTGGCTCAGAGCAGTTTCAAAACCTACTGGATACCATGGCGAAGTTTCCGCATTACTCGGTGAATAACAATATCCTTATCATGATGCAAAAACCGGATGCAACGCTTGTTCAATCCTATACTGGATGGAAGAAGATGGGACGCTTTGTAAAGAAGGGTGAGAAGGGAATCCGTATTCTTGCTCCGGCTCCTTTTAAGTTGGAAAAAGAACAGGAAAAACTAGATGAGGCCGGCAAAGTCGTTCTTGATAAAGATGGCGAAGCTGTAAAGGAAAAAGTGGAGATCAATCTTACTGCATTTAAGCCTGTGAGTACTTTTGATATCTCCCAAACAGAAGGTGAACCGCTTCCATCCATCGGTGTGGATGAGCTTACCGGAAGTGTGGAAGGATATCAGACATTCTTTGAAGCAATTAAGTCGGCAAGTCCTGTACCTATCGGATTTGAAGATATCAAGTCCGGTGCAAAGGGCTATTTTCACGTTGAGGACAATCGCATTGCTATCAATAATGGCATGAGTGAGATTCAGACAGTAAAGACTGCAATTCATGAAATGGCTCATGCCAAGCTTCATAACCTGGAAGCCCAGAAAGATAATAAGCAGTCAAAAAACAGCAAAGAGGTTGAAGCTGAGAGTGTTGCTTATACCGTTTGTCAGCATTATGGAATTGATACTTCTGATTATAGCTTTGCATATGTTGCAACTTGGTCTCAGGGTAAAGAGATGCCTGAGTTAAAAGAATCACTTAATACGATTCGTGAGGCAGCAGCTGATCTTATTACAAAGATTGATGCGAGAGTACAGGAGCTTACAGCTGAGAAGGAACCTATCAGTTTCTATGTAGCTGAGTGCGGTGAGTTTCACTCCATGGGTGAATTCCATGAGAACCTAACCTTGCAGCAGGCAGTAAATATTTATAAGTCGATTCCGTCTGACAGGATGAATGGTGTAAAGACCATCGGTTTTGTCATTAATGATGATCAGCTTCTTGCTAATGAATATGACCTGGTTGTTGGCAACAGATTGAATATGCAGGAGATGAAAGATATCCTTCCTGATCTGGCAGAACATCCTCTTGTTGTGAAAGCAGCTGATGAAATCAAAAAGCTTTTGCCTGAACTTAATGAGGCTGAGAAAGGTGTCGTAAAGGATACAGAAAAAGAAGAATCTGTATCAAAAAAAATTAAGGAAAAATCGAAGGCTGCAAGGCCAAAGAAAGCCAAAACATCAAAGAAGAAGGAGGAGGTTGCTATATGAAATTAGTGATTGCGGAAAAGCCTTCGGTTGCTCAATCTCTGGCAAAAGTCATTGGAGCAAATCAGAAAAAGGATGGCTACCTGGAAGGTAATGGATATATCGTCAGCTGGTGCGTAGGGCATCTGATCGAGCTGGCGAACCCGGAATATTACGATGAGAAATATAAGAAGTGGCGCAAGGAAGATTTACCGATTTTCCCTGCGCCATTTTCATATCAGGTAACAGCTTCCACGAAAAAGCAGTATCAGGTTTTAAAGGATCTCATGAAGCGTTCTGATGTAGACAGTCTTGTGGAAGCAACTGATGCAGGGCGTGAAGGAGAGCTTATCTTTCGTCTTGTTTATAAGCAGGCAGGATGTAAAAAGCCTTTTGAGAGACTTTGGATTTCATCCATGGAAGATAAAGCAATCAGAGATGGCTTTGCTAATCTGAAACCAAGCGTAGACTATGATGATCTCTATGAAGCTGCACTTTGTCGTGAACGTGCGGACTGGCTTGTAGGTATAAATGCTACAAGATTCTTTTCTACAGTTTATGGTCAGACCTTAAATGTTGGACGTGTTATGACTCCTACACTTGCAATGATTGTAGAGCGTGAAGCTGAGATTAAAGGCTTTAAGCCTGAAAACTTCTATACCGTTCAGATGCTGGTATCCGGTGTTGCAGTTACCTCAAAACGCTTTAAAACGAAGCAGGAGGCAGATGAACTTGTAGAGAAAATCAATGCAGCTGATAAGGCGAAAATTTCTAAAATGGAGACTACTACGAAAACTGAGAAGCCACCACTTCTTTATGACCTTACAAGTCTTCAGAGGGATGCCAATAAGTATTATGGCTTTACCGCTCAGCAGACTCTTGACTATACCCAGAGTCTTTATGAGAAAAAGCTTGTTACTTATCCAAGAACAGACAGCAGATATCTGACAGATGATATGGACGATAGCACAGCGCGTCTTTGCTGCCTGATGAAAGATAAATACGGATATACGAAGATGGTTCCTATTTCTACAAAGCAGGTTCTAAACAGCAGCAAAGTATCAGATCACCACGCGATTATTCCTACAGAAAATGTTTCGGATGTTGATTACTCAGAAATCCCATCCGGTGAACAAAAGATTCTTGGTCTTGTAACTGCAAGGCTTCTTTCTTCTGTTGGAGATTCGGCTGAGATTACAGAGTATGCACTGGAAGTGGAATGTGCCGGTGAAGTTTTTAAGGCAAAGAGTAAGTGCATCACAAGTCCTGGCTGGCATCTATTGGAAGACTGGATTCTTGGGAAAAAGCAGGATGAGGAGGAAGAGGACTCCGGTAAAAAAGATGATGGTGGTTCACATGGCATTCTGGAAATCCTTGAAGCTGATGCATCTCTTTTAGATGAAGGGCGTGAGCTTCCTGCCAGAGATCCTAAGGTAAAGGAAGGAAAGACAACTCCTAAGAAACGATTTACCGAAGACTCACTTCTTTCAGCTATGGAATCGGCTGGTGCTAAAGATATGCCGGATGAAGTTGAACGTAAAGGGCTTGGTACTCCTGCAACAAGAGCTGGTGTTATTGAAAAGCTGGTTCGTATCGGTTTTGTAGAAAGACAGGGCAGTAAGAAAACAAAGTATCTGGTTCCAACAGAAAAGGGGACTTCTCTTATTACTGTCATGCCGGAACAGATTCAGTCGGCATCTATGACAGCTGAGTGGGAGCAGAAGCTTCTGGAAGTGGAAAAACAGGATATTGCATCGGAAGACTTTATGGCGGAAATCAAGGATATGATTGTTGATCTGATTGAAACTTATGAGCCTGTAAAGGGGGCAGATAAACTTTTTCCACCTCGTCAATACAAGCAGTATAAAAAGTATCCGAAGAAAGGAGCGTCCAGATGGCAAAGGTAAAGAAAATCAGAAAATGGGATGAAGTCACAGGAAATGCAGTAGAGGAACAGATTCCTGAGTCCATTGATCCAATTGAGGATGTCGGAGCTGGTCCATCTATCAGCAGGAATCATATGCGCGGTATCGAGGATATGGTGGAACAAAATGATAATTCATTTGACGGAATCATCAATAATGTGCCTGCAGCTCCTGTGCCGGATTTTGCAGAAATCAATGAGAAGGCAGATCAGGAGGATATTATTGCAGATACCAAGGCTTCTGTGATGGAGAAGATAAAAGAGCAGCAGGAAAAAGTGAAGCTGGCTCCAATACCGGAACCTGAGAAAAAGCCTCCAGTGATTTGTCCCTGCAGGGAGATGTAGTCATGAATAACAGAACGGAGCAGTTTCATTTCTTTGCTACTCCTGAGGAAGCTAAACTGATTCGTGACAGGGAGAAAGAAATCGGCATCTTAAATGAGAGTGCTTATCTTCGAAAAATGGCGATTGATGGTTATCTCATCCAGATGGATTTAAGTGATGTCAAAGAGGCCGTAAGGCTTCTTGGCATCACATCTTCCAACATGAATCAGTATGCGAAGAAAGCAAATGAAACCGGCAGTATCTACAAAGAAGATATCGATGATATCAGACTTCATCAGGAAGAACTCTGGAAAGTGATGAAGGAAATACTAAAGCGCTTGTCTACGATTTAGGAAAGGAGGTGAATGCGCATGGCGGCTACAAGACTTATCACGATGCATCAGAATAAAGGTAAAAGCGTAGCGAAGTCTCTCAGCGATAGAACAGATTATGCCAAGAATGGAGAGAAGACCGAAAATGGTCAATTCATCAGTTCCTACGCCTGCCAGGCTGAGAGTGTTGATGAAGAATTCATGCTCTCGAAAAGAGAATATGAGCGTCTGACAGGAAGACATCCCAAGGGCAATATAATCGCTTATCAGATCAGGCAATCCTTTAAGCCAGGAGAAATCACACCTGAGGAAGCAAATCAGGTAGGTTATGAAACCGCCATGCGATTTACCAAAGGCAATCATGCTTTTATCGTAGCGACTCATACGGATAAGGCGCATATTCATAATCACATTATCTTTAATTCTACGAGTCTTGACTGCACCCATAAGTTTAGAGATTTCTTTTTTGTTGGTCTTGCTTTGCAGAGATTATCGGATATCATCTGCCTGGAACATGGCTTATCTGTTATAGAAAAGAAGAAGCCAAGTGAGCGTGTTAAGCGAACGACTTATCCCGAGAAGAAATCCTTCCGTGATGATATTAGAGATGCAATTAATCAGATTCTTAGGGAAGGCAGCGCAAAAGATTTTGATGAGCTACTTTTTAAACTGGAAGATGCCGGATACGAGATTAAGCGTGGAAAGCATATTTCGCTAAAAGGAAAAGAGCAGAAAAGGTTCATTCGACTACGTTCTCTGGGTGATGGTTATTCAGAAGATGACCTTAAGAAGATTCTTGCTGGTGAGATGGAGCATGCTTTCTACGATAATGAAAAAGCCGAAAAGCAGCCAAAGACTTACCAACGGAAAAAGGTAGATCATGAGTTTGACCTTCTTATTGATATTCAAAAGAAACTGGCTCAGGGCAAAGGAAAAAATTATGTCCGCTTTGCCAAGAACTTTAATACAAAGCAGGTGGCCAAGGCAGTTTTATATCTGAAGCAGCATGACATCCGAAGCTACGATGATCTGGAGAAAAATGTGAAAACAGCAACAGAGCGATTTGCGAAAATTTCAGCTTCCATAAAAGAAAAGGAGAAGCGGCTTGCTGAGATTCAGGTTTTGAAGAAACATATCTTTGATTATTTCAAGACCAAAGACGTATATGCGGATTATCGTAAATGCGGATACAGCAAGAAGTTCTTAGAAGCGCATAGACAGGAAATCCTGCTTCATAAGGCAGCCAAGAGTGCTTTTGATGAGCTTCATCTGAAGAAGCTTCCTAAGGTAAAAGATCTCAGTGCAGAGTATGCCGAAATCCTTGCAGAAAAGAAAAAGCTGTACGGTGAATATCGTCAGGTTAAGAAAGATATGCAGGAGATTCAAAGAGCAAAATATGATATCGACCAGTTCCTTAAAAGCGATGAAGAGCAGAAGAAGGAACGTGTCAGAAAACACAATATTACTCGATAATTCTATTTGGGGAATCTGTAGGTTTAATACTTATGGGTTCCCCTCTTTTTTCATTTCTGAAGAAAATTCCAACGGAAGAAAATAGTGATTCGTAAGAATTGCGTAGCCAAGCGATTAGCTTGTTCAAGGGGATTGGGGATGTGCCACCAACGAGCGGATAGTAGCTTTTTGTACAAAAAAGCACTGCTCGCCACTTTGCGAAGACGCGCCCTAACACCATCGAAGATGGTGCCGCGCGAAGCGGGAAGAGTAGAATCGAAAAATTAGCCTGAGAGTCCATATAATAGGACACCACTTTTGATAGTATTAGGATGGTCGCACAGAAGTAGGTCGTAAGGGTCGTAAGTAAGACAATAGATGGAGGTGAATTCAAGAATAGAATCTTTACAAACTCGAAGATTTTCTTAATGTTTAGATTGTTATTCCTTCAAGTTCGTAGTATAATTGCTATGTGTGACGTTAATTGCCGCGATGGAAGTTTAACATCGCAAACAGTGAGGATTATATATGGCTATATCTTATAACGGATTATGGAAGTTGTTAATCGACAACAACATGAACAAAACGGATTTGATGAATGAAGTCAAACTAAGTAGTGGTACAATCGCCAAAATGAGTAAAGGTGAACCAGTTTCAATGCTGGTTTTAGAGAAAATTTGCGACAAGCTCGATTGTGATTTCGGCGATTTGGTTCATTACGAAAAAAAGGAAAAAGAGGATTAGAGCTTGGGAGATTATAAAGGTAACGGTGGACTGACAAGAGAGCAGTTTCTTTATCATGAGACAAAAACAGTTGCAAGGTTAATGACTGATGAGTCTCTTTCGGATGATGAGATTGTTAAGCGAGTTGTTGAAGAAAACTTGTTTCAGTTCCCTACAGAACGAATGATAAAAAATATAGTAAATGTATGTCTGAAACGACTACATGGATTAGATGATGTGGCACTAGTTGGAGTCATAGCACATAGTCCGATGGAAGTGTCAAAGCAGGCATGCCTTTATGCCATGATGAAGCAATACAGACTCGTCTGGGATTTCATGATTACTGTCATAGGTGCAAAGTTTAGAGAACAGGATTTATCATACAGTAGGATGGATCTGAATGTTTTCTTTATGCGCCTGCAGGAACAGGATGATGAAGTTGCTTCATGGAGTGATGCGACCATAAATAAGATTAAGCAGGTACTCAATAAGATTCTAATAGAGAATGAATACATTGATGGACCGAGAGCGACAAAGCTTAATCCGGTTATGATTTGCTCTGAAGTTGATAATGCGATTAGAGCGGATGGTAATGATGTGGCGTTGCCAGCATTCAATTGTTTTTACTAAATAGAGAGTCTAGGAGAATGATACATGAGAGATATTTTAGAACGCCTGGATAAACTAAAAACGAGAATTCAGGAAGAAAATTTCCTTAAAGGAAATGGACTTAGCAATGAGGTGAATATTCATATCTTTTGCTATGATCCTGCAGATGAGATGGCAGTTAGATATTTTACAGAGCAGCTTGTAGCTGATCAAGATTTGGCATGTCACGTAATAGAGAAAAATCTTTATAAAGCATTTTTAGAGATTTGCGATGACAAGCGTATCACAAAAGGTGCTGCATCAATGGAAGAGAAGAAAGGCAAGGAGTATCTGAAAGATCAGATTCTCAGATTTGCAAATAATAAAGCTTTCGTTGAAAAGATTAAACCAGAAGAGCAGAGGGATGGAGATGTACTTCTTATTACAGGAGTCGGGGAAGTATTTCCATTTGCAAGAGTTCATGCGCTTCTTGAAGCGATACAACCGGAAGTACCAAATATTCCAATCTTGGTTATGTATCCCGGTAGTTTCAATGGAAGACAGCTTAGGCTTTTTGATAAGCTAGAGCCTAATGGATATTATAGAGCGTTTAATGCAATTTAACTTGGAGGGTTATATAGAATGAAGATTCAGCAGATGTTTAAGGACGACATTGATAGAAAAATTAATGGTGTCGTTAAGGTAGATCAGGATGCCAATGATGTATTGGTGCAGGAATTGAATGAATATGTTATCACAAAAGAATTGAAGAAGCATTTTATTTCATTCTTCAATAATTATGGTGATGCATTTAACAATAAAACAGCAGACATCGGTGTATGGATTTCTGGTTTCTTTGGAAGTGGTAAATCTCATTTCTTGAAGATTCTTTCATACATCTTAGAGAATAAAGAAGTAGATGGTATTAGAACTGTAGAGCGATTCCGCAGTAAGTTTGAAGATGATCCAGCTACATTTATGCTCATTGACCGAGCAACTAAAGGGGAAACAGATACAATCCTTTTCAATATTGATATTGAGGGATCTATCAATAAAGATGCTACAGCAGTACTTCGAGTATTTGCAAAGATGTTTTATAACTACCTTGGATTCTATGGTGAGGATCTTAAGGTTGCTAAGCTTGAACAATTTATTGATAAACAGGGTAAAACAGAGGAATTCAGAAGAGTATTTGAAGAAAAGAATGGACAGCCTTGGCTTGAGTCAAGAGATGCTTTTGCGTTCTGGGAAGATGATATTGTTGAAACATTACAGCAGGTTCTTGGAATGAGTGAAGAAGCTTCTCGTAACTGGTTTAATGGTACTGAAACAGTTGAGATGAGTATTGCTCAGCTTGTATCTGAAATCAAAGATTATGTGAATAAAAAGCAGGATAACTTCCGCTTACTATTCATGATTGATGAGGTGGGTCAGTACATCGGAAGTAACACAGATCATCTTATTAACTTGCAGTCACTTGTAGAAAAAATCGGTAGTGAGTGCGAAGGAAAAGTGTGGGTTGTTTGTACTGGCCAGGAAGCACTTGATGAGATCATTAAGACTCGTCAGGATGAGTTCTCACGTATTCAGGCAAGATTTAAGACAAGACTTTCTCTTTCATCTGCATCTGCAGATGAGGTTATTCAAAAGAGAATTTTGTCTAAGACAGATGAAGCTGACAAGAGACTTACAGAAGTATTTGAATCAAGTGATTCTGTACTTAGAAACTTACTAAAGTTCAATAAGGATGATGCACTCTTAGATATCAGAGGATATGAGACAGCCCAGGATTTCTCTAAGAATTTCCCATTTGTTCCATATCAGTTTATTTTGATGCAGAAGGTATTCTCTGAGATTCGTAAGCATGGTAATGCTGGTAAGCACTTATCCGGTGGTGAGAGATCTATGCTTTCAGGATTTCAGGAAGCTGCACAGAAAATTGAAAATAAAGATGAATACAGCATTGCTCCATTCTATCTTTTCTACGACACTGTTCATACATTTTTGGACGGTGCTATTCGTCGTGTTATCGAAAGATGTCAGACAGCGGCTGATGAAGACAGAGGTATCAAACCTCAGGATGTTGATGTATTAAAACTCCTTTATTTGATTCGTTATCTGGACAATGATGTGAAGTCAACTTTGGATTCAATCGTTATCCTTATGGCTGATAATATCAACATGGATAAGATTCAGATGCGTGAGCAGGTTCGAGAATCTTTAGATAGACTTCTTAGCCAGAACTACATTGGTAGAACTGGTAATACATATAACTTCCTTACTGATGAAGAGCAGGATATCGCAAGAGAAATCAAAGATACATCAGTAGATACAGCTCAGATTATCGAAAGAATTGGTCATCTTGTATTTGGCGATATTTACGATAAGAAGAAGTATCGTTATAAGATCTATGACTTCCCATATGACCAGTATGTGGATGGTCAGGCAAATGGATCTGTTACTGGAGGAATGAAGTTACAGATTTATTCTATCGCAACAGATGATACTGAAAAGAATGAGCTTAGATTACAAACAAACTCTAAGGGACAGGCAATCGTTGTTCTTGGAGATGGTAAGTATTATGAGCTTATTGAGAATGCTCTGAAGATTAGAAAGTATGTAAAGACAAGAAATGTAGCACAGCTTCCTAAGTCTGTACAGGATATTATCCGTAATCAGCAGGATGAGGCAACAAAGTATGAGAATGATGCTCTTGATGCAATCAAGAAGGCTATCGAGACAGCTGAGTTTTATGTAGATGGTGAGCATATTGAGATTAAGGGTGGTGATGCTAAGAGTAAATTAGATCAGGCTCTTGAGTATCTTGTTACTCATGTATATTACGATCTTGAACTTGTAGGAAAGAATGCTAACGATGATTCTGATATTGTTTCAATTCTTACAGGAGCAGAGCAGTATATTGCAGGAACAAATCCTAACAGTGGAGCGGCTCAGAAGATTGAAGAATATCTTGAAATGCAGGATATGAAGCATATCACTACTAAGATGTCAGATATCCAGGCAAGATATCAAGGTATTCCAAGTGGTTGGAGAGAGATTGATATAGCTGCAGTAGTTGCACTTCTTATCTATGAACAGAAGGTAACTATTAAGTACAGTGGTATGACAATTCAGCCGACTGATTCTAGGCTACCAGATATGCTTCGTAAGAAGAGTGAAGTAGGAAAGACAGAAATTACAAAACGTCATGTTGTAAGCCCTGCAAAGGTTAAAGAAGCAAGAGATTTTTTAAGAGACTTCCTTGATGTAATGGACGTACCTGCAGATGAAGATGGTCTTATTGCATTTATCATTACTGAGTTTGAAAAACTTGAAGCTCATTACAATGAACTTAGTGCAAAATATGAAGGACATAAGTACCCTGATCATTCAGCAGTTCGAGATGCTGTAAGAGTTGTAAGAGATGTTCTTACTCAGAAGAGTGACAACATTGCACTCATAGATAAAGTAGTAGCAAGTGAGGATACACTCTATGATATGCAGGATCACCTGAAGAATGTAGAGAGCTTCTTTAAAACCCAGGTTTCGGTATTTGATAATGCAGCAAACTTTGTAGAGAGCCTCAAGAATGATTTGGATTATATTAGTCATGATCAGGAAGCAGAGCATGCTCTTAATCAGATGAGACTTATCACACATGTAATAGATGGGAAAGCATATGACTATAAGCGTATACCAGAACTGAATGAGTTGCAGAGTATTGTAGAAAAGTCTCATGATGCAATGCTTGATGAAAAGAGAGCAAATCTTCTTGAAATAGTTCGTTCGTGCTTAGAGGCTATTCATGAGAATGCTTTTGCAAATGAAGAAACAAAGCTCATTTCAGAAAGAGCAGATAAGTTCTTTGATCAGAAGAAAGAACAGATTACTGCTGAAAAGAGCTTAGCGCTTCTTGATGGTATGTCAGTGCCAATGTGGGCAGAAAAAGATAGAGCGACTATGGCAATTGAGTCTGCTATGAAGCCAAAGCCAGCTCCTGCAGTGAAAGCAGCAGGTGCCAGTGAAGAAAAGCCTCTTGTAAAGAAGGAAATCATTAAGAAGATTGCGAGACAGCAGATGTTTCCGGCAAAAGTGCTTAAGTCCGAGGATGATATTGATGCGTATGTAGAAAATATCCGTAAGCAAATGAAACAGTATTTGCAGGGCAGTGATGGAATTCAGATTAATTAAGGAGAAGGTAGCATGGATAAGAATGCAATAAAAAAATATGCTATATGGGCTAGAAGAGAATTAATTGAAAAGGTTTCTCAAAAGGCGCTTCAGTTTGGAATTGAAGAAAAAAAAGAATCAAATCCTAATCTTGATAGCATTGATGGGAAGCTTCTATCTGATGTAGAAAAGAAACAGAGACAAGCACTTATAAGAAAAATCTCCATTGAAGGATATATGTCAGTAATAGAGGAAGTGGCATACACTTGGTTTAATAGATTTATTGCTATTAGATTCATGGAAGTTAATGGATATTTGCCTTCGCATGTGAGAGTTTTTTCTGATGAAAACAATGATTTTAGACCTCAGATAATGACTGAAGCTTTACATTTGGATATGGAATGTGTGGATAAGGAAAGAGTGATGCAGCTAAAGCAAGATAATCAGGATGAAGAGCTGTTTAGATATCTTTTAATAGCACAGTGTAATGAATTAAATGTGATACTCCCACACATGTTCCAAACTATTTCGGATTATACTGAACTTTTGCTTCCGGATTTTTTGTTAAGAGAAGGAAGTGTGATAGATCAGCTTGTGACTACTATTCCTGAAGCTGATTGGACAGATCAAGTTCAAATAATTGGGTGGTTGTATCAATATTACAATACAGAACCTAAGGAAGCTGTTTTTGCAGCATTAAAGAAAAATACAAAGATAAGTAAGGAGAATATTCCAGCGGCAACACAATTATTCACCCCTGATTGGATAGTTCGTTATATGGTTGATAATAGCCTTGGTAAGTTATGGCTATTAGGACATAGAGAATCAAATATTGTTGGTGATTTACAGTTTTATATAAGGGGTGATGAAAATGAAGAGTTTACTATTGAAGAATTAGTGGACCTAAAGCCAGAAAATATAAAATGTATTGATCCATGCATGGGGTCTGGCCACATCTTATCGTATTTGTTTGATGTTCTAATTAAAATCTATGAGTCAAGCGGTTATTCAGCGAGAGATGCAGCGTCTCTGATTGTTAAAAATAATATTTATGGTTTGGATATTGATGAGCGTGCAGCTCAACTTGCATCGTTCGCCTTGATGATGAAGGCACGTCAATACGATAGAAGATTCTTTACGAAAAAGATTTATCCTAATGTAGATTGTTTTCAAAATCTTTGCTTAGATATAGCGAATATTGATAGTCCTTCATTAAGGGAGCTAGCGCAGAAGTTTAGCCTTGCTAATGAATATGGTTCATTGTTAGATGTGTCGGAAATAGATGTTGATAGCTATGAGAAACAGTTGGAACAATTTGATGAAAACATTTTAACAATTGGATATAAAGAAAAGCTAGAGAGGATGATTGCAATTTCGAAATGGCTAAATACTAGTTACGATGTTGTTGTAACGAATCCACCGTATATGGGAGCTAATGGAATGAGTCCAAAGCTTTCTAGTTTTGTAAAGAAATTTTATCCAGATAGCAAAGGTGATCTTTTTGCAGTGTTTATTGAGAGATGCAATAAATTGGTAAAGAAAAACCGTTTTCAGGCTATGATTACACAGCATGCATGGATGTTTTTATCTACTTTTGAGAACTTGAGAAGTAAGATGTATCAAAATGAAATAATCTCAATGGCACACCTTGGACCACACGCTTTTGAGGAAATTGGTGGTGAAGTAGTTCAGACTACTGCATTTGTGCAATTAAAGGGAAGAATAAATAACTTTGAAGGTACATATGTTAGGCTGGTATCTGAAAATTCACAGGAAGCTAAGAAAAAAGCTTTTTTGGATAAAAAAGGTTATTTTAAGATATCACAAAATAATTTTTCTAAAATACCATCTTGTCCTTGTGCATATTGGATTTCAAATAAAATGCTTGATTCCTTTGAGCATGCAAAAAAAGTTGCAGATATTTCAGCACCAAAGGTAGGACTTCAGTCAGGAAATAGTGAAAAGTATTTTAGACAATGGACTGAAGTGAGGTTTAGTGACATATCATTTGCTGGTGACAAGACATATAAATGGTATCCATGTGTAAAAGGTGGAGAAGCAAGAAAATGGTATGGAAATAATACTTCAATAATTAATTGGGAGAACGATGGAGAAGAAATACGCGCAGAAAAGAGTTCTGTGATACGTAACCCAGGTTTTTATTTTAAAGAAGGATTGACGTGGACAAAAATTACATCAATTTTTGCTTTGAGGTATTTTCCACCTAACATGGTACTTACAGATTCATCTGTGTATGTCTTTCCACAGAATTATAAATTAATGCTAGGTTGTCTAAATAGTAAGGTTGCTCCTGAAATTATAGGAATGATTAATCCAACATTGAATTTTGTTGCAACCACAGTAGGTGCAGTGCCAATTGTAGATGAAGAAAGTGGCATTGCTGAAAAAATTGTTGAAGAGAATATCGCTATAAGCAAGGATGACTGGGATAACCGAGAGATTTCGTGGGATTTTAAAGTTAACCCTATCATAGGTATGATTACAGATAAAACGAAAGAGAATAAAATCGAAGATTTGTTTAATCAGTGGAATCATTATTCAGAGCAACGATTTAATAGGTTGAAGAACAATGAGGAAGAACTTAACAAACTTTTTATTGAGGCATATGGCTTAGCTGATGAAATATCTCCAGATGAGAATGATGATGAAATAACTATCCGCAAGGCGAATTTGGTTCAAGATATGAAAGAACTTATTTCTTACGGAGTTGGCTGCATAATGGGCAGATATTCTCCTGATCGGGAAGGAATATGCTTTGCTGGAGGTGAATGGAATCTAGACGAATACAAAGGCTTTATTCCAGATTACGATGGTATTGTTCCAGTTACTGAGGAAGAATACTTTAGTGATGATATTGTTGAAAAATTTATAGATTTTATTAGATATGTATTTGGAGACAAATACTTAGAAGATAATCTTAGTTTTATAGCAAACGCATTAGGAACTAAAGGAACGCCTAGGGAGCGCTTGCGAAAGTATTTTTGTAATGAATTTTTCACTGATCATTGCAAAATGTATTCAAAAAAGCCTATCTATTGGTTATTTGATTCTGGCAAAAAAAATGGGTTTAAATGCTTGATATATATACACAGGTATCAAGCCGACACGCTTGCTAGAATACGAACTGATTATGTTCATGAGCTTCAATCACGCTATAGGACGGCAATAGATGACATTGAAAAAAGAATAGCAGGCGCTAGTGGAAATGAAATAGTTAAATTTGAAAAAAATCAAATTAAATTAAAAGAGCAAGATGATGAATTACATAAATATGAAGAGCAGATTCATCATTTAGCAGATCAGATGATAAGCATAAATCTCGATGATGGCGTGAAGAAGAATTATGAAATCTTCAAAGATGTTCTTGCAAAAATAAAGTAAAGGAATGATTTCATGGATTTACAAACAATTAATCAGGAACTGAATAAGCGTTTTGCTGACCCATTACCTGAATTTTATAAAAGAAGAATTGTTATATGGTATGACGAGGAAGGTGAGTTCGCAGATCAAATCGACGATTTAGAACTACTTAATGCCAAAGTACTTAGTCTTACAGAAAACAACAATTTTGTAATTAAGAAAACAATAGAAGTAGATGAACCAACTCAGAATTTTTTGATTTACAATTCAATGAATTATGAGAAGCCAGATGATAACTGGCTTCTTGATGTTGAGTTGTATAGTGAAGAGTTTAGAGCAGATCTTGTTGCTATATGGATGGATGAAATGGGAATACCATCATCTGTTGCTCTTCGCAATCAGGTTAAGAAGTATAGGAAATTCTTGAATGCGAAATCGAGAAGAGATGATGTAGTAAAGTTGGCAGATTCATTGGATTCTCCTACTAAATTGCAGCTTGCAGTTATGGCTTCAATTGGAGAGTCGCAGAGAACAGATCCTATATCAATCATTAAATCTGTTCTGAAGGCAGGCTTGAATTCTGCTGATAACTATTTATATCAGGAATTTGTAAAGTATGAAGCATCTGATTTGTTCTGGGGTATGGTTTCTCAGATTACTGGATACAATGATGTGGATCACAGTCTAGGAAAGTTGGCTGCACATATTATTTTAACAGCTGGAAGTAGAACACTCCCAGATAGTGTTTTCGATGGACTTTCTGATTTTATGACAGAAAATTCTCAACTACAGGCATATTGCAGTGACTTGATTTCTGATTGGATTCATAGTGATGATGCAGATTCTTATGTTTCTATTGCAGAAGTAGTAGAAAATGAAATGCATCTTGAAAAGAGAGTATCAAAGCAGACTGCAGATGCATTAGCAGATACAGAGATATTACCTTGTATAAATAGAATTATACTGTCAAAGCTTATGACTGATATTTCAAATGAGATTGTAAGCTCTGAAAGCATTTTTGCAATTGCAGAGAAACGTCGAGCTATGGTGTGGTTTGACGATTATAAGGATTATTATACCGGTATTGTTGCTCTTGCAAAGATGAATGAATTCTATAAAGAGAATGCTGCAGGATTCCATATTGTGGGAGCTAAGAAGATTTGGGATGCGTACACTAAGGAATACTATAAGATGGATACTTACTATCGTGAGTTCCATATGAGCTATGAGAACAGTAAGAAAACTTATGGCGGTAATCTTCAGGATCTTTTTACTGCAGTATGCGATAAGGTTGAGAGACTTTACACCAACTGGTATTTGGATGGACTTGGACATAACTGGTCTGAGGAAGTTGCATCTGATTTAGAGAAGCAAGGTTTTATTGAAGGTATTGAAAGACAGGAAAATTTCTATGATCGCAAGATTAAGAATGCGGATAATAGAGTTTATGTCATTATTTCTGATGCAATGAGATATGAAGTTGCGGTTTCTCTTTCAGAAGAGATAAGCCGTGATATGCAGGGAAAGGTCAACCTTTCTAGCATGCAGGGTATTTTCCCTACAATTACAAAGTTTGGTATGGCTGCGTTACTTCCGCACAGAGAGATAAATGTTGAACTAAAGAATGATCAGCTAAAGGTATTAAATGATGGTCAGTCCACAGATAGTACATACCGTGAGAAATTATTACAGCAGGTTAATTCTGAGAGTATAGTGCTTAAGGCAACAGATCTTGTTGCAATGAAGCGAAGTGAGCGCTCTGACTTGGTTAAGGGCAAAGAGGTAGTTTATATTTACCACGATACGATTGATGAAACGAGTCATACATCAGAAGAGAAGGTCTTTAACGCCTGTACAGAGACTATTGATGAGATTAAGAATCTTGTAAAAATTATTGTTAATGATTTTAGTGGTGCAAATATCATGATTACTTCAGATCATGGATTCTTATACACATACAGTCCTCTTACGGAGGAATCAAAGACTGATAAATCTGATTTTGCTCATAGAATTATCGAGTATGGTAGACGTTTTGCTATTTTGGCAAAGGGAGAAGATCCTGATTTCTTACTTCCGGTAAATCTTTTATCTGGACGAACAGATTATGCAGGATATGCGCCTAGAGGCAGCATAAGAATCAAGACAAGTGCAGGTTCAGGAATGAACTTTGTACATGGTGGTATTAGCTTACAGGAAATGTGTGTACCTCTTATTGAGTACAAGCATCTTCGCAATAGCTCTAAAGAGTACCAGAGAAATAAGGATAAGTATGATACCAAGCCTGTAGAAGTAAATCTTCTTTCAGCAAACCATAAGATTAGCAACATGATCTTTTCTCTTAATTTCTATCAGAAGGAAGCTGTTGGCTTAAATAGAGAGAAGTGTACTTATAATGCATATTTTGTGGATGCTACTGGCAAGAAGATTTCCGATGTACAGAAGATTATTGCTGATAAAACTACGGAAGATGTTCAGGCACGTACATTTAGATGTAACTTTAGTCTTAAATCACAGGCATATGATAGTAAAGAGCTTTACTATCTGATTATAGAAAAGGAAGATAGTACAGATCTTCCGGAAAGAATAGAATTCCAAATTGATATTGCATTTGCTGCAGATGATTTTGGATTCTTTGCATAAGGAGAGATATTAAAATGGGTTTTATGGACGCATTTAGTAGGAAAGCTGATGATGTAGCTCCGGAGGAAACTAAGGTTGATACTGAAGCTTCTCAAGGCAGTAATAGAGAAGAATTAAATAAAAAGCTCAGGCAGACTTTCGACGGGAAAATCGTCCGTAAAGACCTGACAAAACATATTAAAGAGGGCGCAAATGTTCCAATCTATGTATTGGAATATTTGCTTGGTCAGTACTGTAATTCTGACGATGAAGCAATTATAAATCGTGGTGTTGAGACAGTTAAGAGCATTTTGTCTAATAATTATGTGCGTCCAGATGAGGCACAGAAGGTACTTTCTTTGCTTCGTCAAAAAGGTGCGCATACAGTAATTGATATGATTACTGTTGAGCTTAATATGAAGCTGGATATGTATGAGGCTTCTTTTTCAAACCTTGGACTTACAAGAATTCCAATTTCAGAGGAATATCCGGAGCAGTACGACAGACTTCTTTGCGGAGGTATCTGGTGCATTGTTCAGCTTGAATATGGTGCTGATGGCTCTGATGACTTCGGAATTGTAGATATGGATGGCGCTGAGCTTAGATCAAAGAAATCTAAACAGAAGGATTTGTCTCCGGTATCTATTACAAAGCTTACTCCAATTCAGATGCCAAACGTTGATATGGATCAACTTAAGACTGGACGTAAAGAATTTTCTAAGGATGAGTGGTTAGATATTCTTCTTCGTTCCACTGGTATGGAGCCAGACGAACTTTCATATAGAGAAAAGTGGTTACTTCTTACTAGAATGCTTCCACTTGTAGAGAATAACTTTAATCTTTGCGAGCTTGGTCCAAGAAGCACAGGTAAATCACATCTTTATAAGGAGATTTCCCCAAATAGTATTCTTGTTTCAGGTGGACAGACCACAGTAGCAAATCTCTTCTATAACATGGGCCGTAAGACAATGGGATTGGTCGGTCTTTGGGATGTTGTAGCTTTTGATGAGGTTGCTGGAATTAACTTCAAAGACAAAGATGGCATTCAGATTATGAAGGATTACATGGCTTCCGGATCATTTGCCAGAGGTAAGGAAGAAAAGGCTGCTTCTGCATCTATGGTATTTGTAGGAAATATCAATCAGAGTGTAGATGTTCTTTTGAAGACTTCAAGCTTATTTGATCCTTTTCCTCCTGAAATGGGAACAGATACAGCGTTCCTTGATAGAATGCATTGTTATAATCCGGGCTGGGAGATTCCTAAGTTTAGACCAGAACATTTCACAGATGATTATGGCTTTATCACTGACTACCTTGCCGGCTTTATTCGTGAGCTTAGAAAAGAGCAGTTTGGTGATGCTATTGATAAGTATTTCCGACTTGGGAAGAATCTTAATCAGCGTGATACCATTGCAGTTCGTAGAATGGTGGATGGCTATTTAAAACTTCTTTATCCGGATGGAAACTTTACAAAAGAAGATGTGACAGAAGTATTAGAGATTGCATTGGAAATGAGAAGACGTGTCAAAGAGCAGCTTAAGAAGCTCGGTGGCATGGAATTCTATGATGTTAATTTCTCATACATAGATATGGATGATATGTCTGAACACTACGTATCGGTACCGGAGCAGGGAGGCGGAAAGCTTATCCCCGAAGGAATGTGTAATCCTGGTCAGGTTTATACTGTATCTCATGGTAAATCAGATATGATAGGTGTCTTTAGACTTGAATCTCAGATGCTTCCGGGTAACGGTAAGTTTGATCGTACAGGTCTTGGTACCGATAGAGAATGCAAAGAGGCTGTAGATACTGCATTCAATTTCCTTAAAGCAAATGGAAATAGAATTAGCGGTTCTCTTGGCGTGCTTAATAAGGATTTTGTAATTAATTATCAGGATCTTCAGGGCATAGGTATGACTCATAAATTGGCTCTTCCTACGCTTATTGCGTTGTGTTCTATTGGGCTAGGAAGACCGGTTCAGAGCTCAATGGTTGTTATTGGAGATTTTAGTATAGGAGGAACCATCATGAAGGCAGATAACTTGGCAAGTACATTGCAAGTATGCCTTGATAGTGGTGCAAAAAAAGTATTATTACCACAGACATCAGCTGTTGATTTGGGAACAGTACCAGCTGAGCTTATGAGTAGCTTTAGTTTGGTGTTCTATCAGAGTGCAGAAGATGCTGTATTTAAAGCGTTAGGGGTGGAATAATTTTCTATTGGGAGGATATACATAAATGTGGTTAGATAATGCGTCAGAAGTTGATATTCTTTTTTACGAACCATATGCAGATGTTATAGCAGATATTGTATGTAATAAGACATATAACCCATTAACCATTGGAGTGTTCGGTGTTTGGGGCGCGGGAAAATCAACATTATTGAATCTCGTACAACAAAAAGTTGACGAGAAAACTGGGAAAAGTAAAAAAACGATATGCTTTACAATAAATGCATGGACGTTCGAAGGCTATGAAGATGCAAAAATTGCTTTAATGGAGGCACTTCTTCGAGAACTAAAAGAAAATAAAAGTGTGCCAGAAAAAGTAAAGGAGGGGGTTATTGGTTTATTAAAAAGAGTAGATTACTTCAAGTTGGCAACTAAGGCAATTTCAGTTGGAGCTCCTATTGTAGCTTCAGCAGTTACAATGAATCCTATTCCGGCATTAATGAGTGCACCAGTTACAGCGGAGACTATTGGAAAGGGTGTGGCCAGTGTAGCTGATAATATCAAGACTATGCACGATGATTATCTAAAAGATAGTGAAGAAAGTGTTGTAAGTAGTGTTCGTAAATTTAAAGAAGAATTTGCGAAGACTCTTTCGGACGATGAGATAGATAATGTTATTGTTCTAATAGATGATTTGGACCGCTGTCAGCCTGACAGTATTATTGAAACGTTAGAAGCAATAAAACTATTTTTATCTGTTCCCAAAATGTCTTTTATAGTAGCTGCGGATGAAAATGTAATTCAGTACGCAATTAGAAAGAAATATCCACCTGTAGGAAATTACGCTGTAAATCTTGATAGGGAATACATTGAGAAGATTATTCAACTACCGATTTATATTCCTGAATTATCGACAAAAGATATTGAAAACTATCTTTTGTTTTTAGTTGTACAGGAATATTGCAGTAGCGATAATTTTAATAAATTTTTGAGTGACGTGAAAGAAAGCGGATTAATTATTTCAGATAATGTTATTGATTCTCAAACAATAAAAGAATGTGCAAGCAAGTATATCGATGAAGATGTAAGAGGCGAGTTTGAAAATAATATTACTGTTATATCTGGAATAAAATCTATAGTTGCTGGGAATTTGAAAGGAAATCCTAGACAAACAAAACGTTTTTTAAATACTTATGTGACAAAGAAGAAACTTGCTGAATTGTATTATGGAAAGGATTCGCTAAACATTAAAATATTAGCAAAGCTTTTAGTTCTTCAAAAATTGGACAGTGACCTTTTTATACAATTGAATGAATGGAATAAACGTTTTACAACAGAAAATGAGGATTTCAAGAAGATGAAGCTTGAGGTTTTATCTGATGATGGTGAACAAGGAAATTATAAATCTTGGAGTACACCAACAATTATAAAATGGCTACAATGCGAACCACAAGATCTTGAAAAAACTAACCTTGATAAATATTTTTACCTAACGAGAGAATCTTTGAAGAAATCCGAAGTGGATATTTCAAGCTTGTCTGGTGCGGCAAAAGATATCCTAGAAAGAATAGGAAATGCTACGCAGGGACTGATTAGAGGAATCATTGAGGATTTTGAAAAATTGTCTGCCACTGATCAGGCAGGAGTCTTTAGTGTGTTGCTGCCTAAAATTGCTAAGGGAGAGATAAAACTTTATATAACTCGTGAAATATTTGTTTCTTTTGAGGCATATAGGGAAAAACTTTGTGAAGCACTGGAAAGAGTGAATGAAAAGATTCAAGTTGGAGGCATTTCTTCATTGAAAGCTATGAGAAATGTAGATGAGACGAAGATTGATAATCTTTTAGACGTTTGGCTTCGGACGAATACAATCGATCAAAAGACAGTAGATATTATAAAAGGACGGAAATAAACATGGGGACATCTAAAGGATATATTCCACCTACAAAGCCTGAGTGGAGTAGTGCAAAGAGAGCGGTTTCTAGTTTTTTGAGAAATCGTGATGAAGAATCAAAAGAAAATGCTATACATAAATTTGGGGAAGCTATGAGTTCGGCCGGTATAGTGTCAGGAAGTACGTTTTCCAGTGCAGCTGGAAATATATTAGGGTTCGCACAAGGAATTAGAGAAAATGGTCTTGATAATACTCTGGTTGAGTTTGGCCGAGAAGATTTGATTGGCAAAAAACCAGATGAAATATTGGAAGAGTTGATATACCAATTTACTAATAATTCTTCAACTCTTGAGGATTCTTTGGCTTCTGATGCGCTTTCTCAAGCTTTAGAAAACTTAAATATTGAAACTGTAGATGACCTAGGCAAGGTTGAGATTGATGCTCTTTTGAGAGAGATGGTTGCTGATTTTGTAATCATTAGTTTTGACTTGGTATTTGATGAAAAAATTGGTAAAGGACGGGGGCAGGCTGAGAAAGAAATGATTTTGAAAGAAATGCATACGTTTATTGCAGATGCAGTATATAGTTTTCTTTCTCAGGAAGAATTAAAGAAAGTAGATTTTGCGAATATGAGCGCATCGTCAGTTGTGAAGAACTCGTTAGATGAAGCATATAGAATCTGCGCAAGTTACTACGGGGGAAATAATCAATGAAGTTTTGGATAAATAAAGAAAATGATGCGGAACCAACACGGGATTGGAACGAAGCGTATTGCATGTCAATTAATCGCGACTCGTGGAGCACAATTTATTCCAGTGTGCCTAGTATATGGTATCACTTAGGAAAACAATCGATGGAATACATTTATGAAGATCTATTTATTATTGGGCTAAGTGTTTTCGCACTTGATAAGCGAATCTCTCGTTCATTATTTGATGATGCTTGGACGAGAGAAATTGAAGTTTCTATTCCTGTTCTTGAAAAAAACAAATGGGATAGAACTTGTGATAGATGGAATGAACTTCTTTCATTTTTAACAGGTGATATTTGGAAAATAAAATTTAGATCTACATCTGCGGAATATGGTTTTCATAAAAATGCTAATCGTTCAAAGATTGATATTTCAGGTTGCGATTGCGTAAGTCTTTTTTCTGGGGGACTTGATTCGTTTTGTGGTGCCATAAAGCTGTTAGAAGATGGAAAATCACCTGTTCTTGTAGGACATAATGAATACCCAAAATTAAGATATATACAGGAAAACATGGTGAAGGATTTTAGGAGTAACTATGATTCACAGTCAATATCCTTTTTGGGATTCACTGCAGGTGCAAGAGCTCCTAAGAATATTGAAGGTGAACCGCTAAGAAAAACAGAAAACACGTCAAGAGGACGCTCGTTATTATTCTTGTGTGCGGCAATTTCTATAGCAGGAATTATGGGTGAGGATACTCCTGTTTATATTCCGGAAAATGGTTTTATTGGATTAAATATTTCTTTGACAAATAGTCGAAAAGGATCATGCAGCACTAGAACAACACATCCATTCTTTTTAGAGGGATTAAGTGAAATTCTAGGCGAAGTAGGTATTCATAATAGAATTGAGAATTTTTTTGCTTATAAGACCAAACGAGAAATTGTTAATTTGATAGCTGAAACTCAATCATTTAAAAACAATTATATGAATACGATATCATGTTCTCATCCGTGCGTAGCTAGATATAATCGAACTGGATCTAGAGAATATCCGGTTAATTGTGGATTTTGTTACCCTTGTCTTATACGTAAAGCTTCGTTACAAGATGTAGAAATAAGTGAAAAAAATGATGTTGAAGATACAATATCGTTTATCAATATGGAATCTGAAAGTACTAAATCTTCAGATCTTTTTGCAGTTCTTAGCAGCGTACACCGCTATAAAGGATTGTCCGATAAAGAACTTCGACGAATGATAAGATGCACTGGTAAACTCAGCAAGGAAAAAGTGGAATGGTTCGAAAGAGTCTATAGAGAAGGAATGAATGACTTGACGGATTTCTTTAAAAATGAACCAGATATGGAAAAATATTTGTGATGAAATATTTAATAGATACTCATTTTCATTTAGATCATTATAAAAACTATTTGGAAATAGCTGATAAAGTTAATTTATTGCAACAATATACAATAGCAGTAACTAATTCACCAGGCGTTTTTTTATCCTGCAAAAATATTTTTTCAGATAGCAAATATTTGAAGTTTGCAATTGGGTTTCATCCGCAGGAAGCACATTTGAAACGTGCAGACTTAAATGATTTTATGAAATTGGCAAATAGGACTGAGTTTGTTGGAGAAGTAGGTCTTGATTATTCGAAAAAAACATTTATGGACCCTGTATTTCAGAAAGAGTGCTTTGAAGAAATAATTAGATTCTGCGCTATGAATAACAAAATTCTGACAATTCATATTAGAAAAGCAGAGGAAGATGCTATAAGTATCTTGGAGAAATATAAGCCTAAAAAAGCAATAATACATTGGTATACAGGAAACGAGGACCATTTACAACAACTATTGGATTTGGATTGTTTCTTTTCAATTAACACTAATATGGTGTCTGGAAAAAATGCTGATAAGTATCGTATTATACCGATTAATCGTATTTTAATAGAGAGTGATGGACCATATACAAAGGTTAAGGGAAAGAGATATTCACCTGAAATGCTACTTGAGGCATATTCAGTGATAGCTGAGTTTTATAAGGATCGAGATCTGATTATGCATGTTTATAACAATTTTAGAGAATTGCTTTTATTGTAATGTGATTTATGTGTAACTGAAAATCTTGTGACGAGATTTCTAGATAATAATAGGAGTACAAGGGAAAATGGTGGATTATCCAGTTGTTACCCTTTGTGGTAGTACACGTTTTAAAAAAGAATTTATGGAAGTACAGAAGAGGCTCACATTAGAGGGCAACATTGTAATTAGTGTTGGTCTCTTTGGCCATTCTGGAGATTCAGAAGTGTGGGAAAATATGGATGAGGGAACATTAACCAAAACCAAAGAAATGCTTGATGATATGCATAAACGGAAGATTGATATGGCAGATGAAATATTTGTTATCAATGTTGGTGGTTATATCGGAGAAAGCACACGTTCTGAGATTGAGTATGCTAAGGCACACGGAAAGAAGATTAGATATCTGGAGGGCTGAGCATGGGGATTTTTACAGAAGGCGATGATGAAGATGATGAGTTATTTGATCTTTATATGCTGAATGAAATACATGAAGGTAGTAATAAAGAGGGAAGTACAAAGCATACAGGTGGATGCTTGACAAGCTTTCTTCTTATCATGACAGTTCCTATCGGAATAGTCTTTGGGGTGATTTCAATATTGGTATAAATGAAAGGTGGTTTTCTTATGAGTATTTGGTTATTTAGAGCAGGAAGAAATGGTGAATATGAATCCAAGTTTCTTGAGGATAAGAGGATCTATTTAACTTGGGATGGATTAAATGTAGATCTTTCAGGATATCAGGAC
>JAEEGJ010008036.1_pt1 | contig 29462 bp, 25 predicted proteins | sample 8958761 | NCBI WGS metagenome assembly JAEEGJ01 (sample SAMN16246546, study PRJNA631951) | gut metagenome | biome: gut microbiome; feature: rumen; material: RS-attached | host: Bos | place: Iran: Karaj | collected 2018-10
AACCAACTCGCCGCTGTCGATTTTCAGGTTTATGTTGGTGAGAATCACGTTGTCAGGCTGCGCGATAGTTGCGTCGGTCAGTTGAATTTTGGTGTCCATTGTGTCCATCGTAGTTTTTTCGTTTAATCGGTGAATCGTTTAATCGGTGAATTGATTATGAAGACAACAGACATCAGACTACGGACAACAGACATCGGTCAGTATGCCTTTGTTTATCTGTCTTAACTATTGCTTAATCAAGTGCCTTCAAATCCAATCCTTTTTGTAGCAAAAGTATTATTTATGAGTATTTAAGGCACAATTGGCCGCCGATTTAATAAACACTCACTTGTTAATTAAAACCTTCGTCGCGCAAATCGCGTGTGGCTGAAAACGATTTTATTTGTTTCGGATAAAAAGAGTCGGATTTGGGCGGAAAACGGCACCGATTCGGCCGAAAATTGGAATAGAAACGGGGAGCGGGAGCGTTCCCATTTAGTTCATTCTTTTATGCGTAGAAAATTATTAGCCAAATGTTTGGCGGCTGTTATCTCACTAACGGCTTTAAGTGCTTCGGCACAGAAATCGATAATCTATAACGACGAGGACTACGATTACCGCGTAGGCGTTGATTTGTTCAGCAAGCAGCATTATTCGCAGGCTCAGGAGTTCTTTGAGCGGGTTGTGGCGCGCTACGGCAACGAGTTTGCCGACATCAAGGCCGACGCCGAATACTACGCCGCGCTTTGCGCCCTTGAGCTCTTCAACAACGACGCTGAGTACCGCATCGGCAAGTTCATCAGCGACTATCCCGAGAGTCCGCGCACGCGCACGGCTTACTTCGAAATGGGCCGCTACCAGTACCGCGTGAACCACTACCGTGAGGCCATCGAGTACTTCGACAAGGTGTGGAAGCAGCACCTGAACCGCGACCAGCAGGCCGAGCTCTACTTCAAGAAGGGCTACAGCTACTTCAAGCTTGGGCAGACCGAGAAGGCGCAGAAAATGTTCTACGAGCTGATTGACAAGAACAACAAATATTCGGCGCCGGCCATCTATTTCTACGCGCATTTGGCCTACACCAATAAGAATTATGAGACGGCGCTCAACAATTTTGCCAAAATCGAGAACGACCCGGCTTTCGCGCCCATCGTGCCGTACTACAGGGTGCAGATTTACTTCCTTCAGGGGAAAGACGACAAGGTGCTTGAGTTGGGCAAGGAGCTGCTTGACCAGGGCGACGCCAAGCGTCAGGCCGAAATGTCGCGCATAGTGGGCGAGGCGCTCTACAACAAGGAGCTCTACGCCGAGGCGGTGCCTTATCTTGAGACCTACAAGAGCAACGCCAGCAACTACACCCGCGAGGACATCTACCAGTTGGGCTACGCATATTTCAAGACCGGCGAGTTTGAGAAGACGGTGAGCACAATGTCGAACGTGACGAACCTTGACGACGCGCTCACGCAGAACGCCTATTTCCACATCGCTTACGCGAATATGAAGATTGAGCAGAAGGAGCAGGCCCGAATGGCTTTTGAGGCTGCGGCCAAATACGATTTCAACGCTCGCATTCAGGAGCAGGCGCTGCTCAACTACGCCAAACTGTCGTACGAGCTGTCGTACTCGCCGTTTAACGAGACGGTGCGCGCCTTTAACAAGTATTTGGAAAAATACCCTAAATCGATTCACCGCGACGAGGCCTACGGCTATTTGGTGAAGGCCTACCTGTCGTCGAAAAACTATCAGGCGGCGCTCGAATCGTTGGCCAAAATCGAGAACAAGACGGCCGAGATGCAGTCGGCTTGGCAGCGTGTGGCCTATTTCCGCGGCCTTGAGCTCTTCAACAACCTGAAGTTCGACGAGTCGGTGGAGGCGTTCAACCAGGCCATATCGCTTAAAGCGTACGACAAGGAGATACGCGCCTTGGCAAGCTATTGGAAGGCCGAGGCTCTCTACCGCCAGGAGCGCTACCACGATGCCGCCGACGCCTACAACCAGCTGCTCACAACGCCCGGCGCCTACACAATGCCCGAGTACAAAACGTGCTACTACAACATCGGCTACTGCTATTTCAAGACCAAGGAGTACACCAAGTCGGCCGATTGGTTCCGCAAATACGTTGAAAAACCCGCCGAGGCCGACACCGCAAAGCTTGCCGACAGCTACATCCGCATTGGCGACTGCTACTTTGTGACGTCGAAGTTCAACGATGCCGTGATGTTCTACGGAATGGCCGCCGACCTTGACAAGTTCGACGCCGAATACGCGCTTTTCCAGAAGGGTTTTGCAATGGGACTTGACAAGAATCTGCACGGTAAGATTTTGGCAATGAGCGATTTGCTTGCGCGATACCCAAAATCGAAATACGCTGCCGACGCACTCTTTGAGCGTGGCCGCGCCTATACGATTCTCGATTCCACACAGTTGGCAATCAGCGATTTCCGCTCGTTGGCGAAGACCTATCCGAACAGCTCTTATGTGGTTAAATCAATGCTTCAAACGGGCTTGCTTTACTATGCTGATGGTCAGAACTATTTGGCAATCGACAACTTCAAAAACGTGATTGAGAAATACCCGGGCTCATCGGAAGCCGACGAGGCGCTGTTTGCCCTGAAGAACGTCTATGTGGATATGAACAAGGTTGACGACTACTTCGACTACGTGCAGAGCAAGGGCAACCTTGGCAACATCGACCAGAACGAGCGTGACTCGCTTACCTACGCATCGGCCGAAAAAGTCTATATGTCAGGCAATTGGACCGAAGCAGCCGGCTTGTTCGACAGTTATTTGGACAAGTTCCCGGGCGGCCGTTTCTCGCTTAACGCGACCTACTACCGTGGCGACTGCAACCTGAAACTGCACAAGAACAGCGAGGCCAAAGCCGACTTCATAGCCGTGGCCGAGAAGCAGAAAAACACCTTCACCGAGGCAGCGCTGCTCTCGTCAGCCACTTTGGCCGAGAACGACAAGGATTACAAGCAGGCATACGCACTTTATAAACAGTTGGAAGACAACGCCGAAGTGAAGTCGAACTTGATGATTGCGCGCGAGGGGCAGATGAAAACGGCCTTTGCCGACAGCAACTTCAACAACGCGCTTGAGTCGGCACGCAAGCTGCTCATAACCGACAAGGTCTCGGACGAGCAGGTGCGCACCGCACGCCATATTATGGCCGTAAGTTACTATCAGACAAACCAATTGGACCCGGCCATCACACAGTTCCGCATTCTTGCGCAGGATATGAACAGCCGCGAGGGTGCCGAGGCACAGTATATGGTTGCTCGTATGTTGTTCGAGCAGAACGAGTTGCAGAAGTCGGAAGATGAGATTAACAACCTTATCGGTTCGGGCACGCCGCATATTTATTGGATTGCAAAATCGTTCTTCCTGCTGTCCGACATCTGTATGAGCCGCAACGACCGCTTCCAGGCCAAAGCCAACCTGCAGAGCGTCATCGACAACTACGGCGACGACTCTGATGGCATTGTGGCCGAAGCCAACGCCAAACTGAAACTGATTGTGGACGAGGAGAGCACCAAGTTTGTTGACGACAACTCGAAACAGGAAGTTGAAGTAACAATTGATATGAGTGGCGGTAACGACAACGAAAACAATTACTATAACGATAACGAAGACGCAAACGCTGACGATAACAAAAACGATAACGATAACACAAACGAAAACCCAGACACAAACAATAGCGATAACAACGGCGAGAGCGTAGAGCCGCAGCAGACGGAAGCGCCAACAACAGAATCGGGCGCAACCTACGCGCCAGAGCCGCAAAACGGGCAGGAGAGTGCGCCGCAGGTGGAGGAAGCTGTGATTGAAGAACCGGCATCAACCACCGAGGCAGAGCCTGAAGCTGCGGAGCCCGCCAGCGAACCGGCAGAGGAGCCAGCCGCTGAAGAACCCGTTGCCGAACCGGCCAATGAATCGGCTGAACCTTCTGACACCGAAGAGAATACCGAAGCGCCGGCCGAAGAAAACACAATTCAAGAACAAGAATAAACCGACATACAGATATGATACGTTTGAAACGAAATATCCTGATTCTGACAATGTTAGGTTCGTGCACCGTAATGGCGCAGAACAACCTGAATCAAGAGGTGAAGGTCATAAAATCGTATGAGCCAGTCATCAACGACGCATACAAAATCAGTTCGCTGCCGAAAATCGTTGATACAATCAAAGTTACGCCGACCTTTGAGTACGACGAAGGCGAACTCGAGATGTATCCGACCAAATATCAGCCAAAGCAGTTGAAGCCCGCCAAACTCGTGGCCGAGCCGCTGCCAAAACTCTATTACGCCTACGTGAAGGGCGGTTTCGGGTCGTACGCGTCGCCAACGCTGAACATCTACACGGGCAGCCAGCGCTCTGAAAAATGGATTTGGAATGCCAACGCCAACTATCTGTCGAGCAACGGCAAGGTGAAGAACGAAGCCGACGAGCACGTTTACGCCGGTCTGTCGCGTTTCGATGTGGGCGGGCAGGTGCGACGCATCTTCAAGAAAGACCTTGCAGCCAGCATTGATGCCGGTTACGGCTATCGCGCCAATTATTATTATGGTTACGACACGAATCTGAAGATTGCCGACGACTCACTGCCACTGAAGAAGAAAGATATTGAAAAACAATCGCTTAACTACTATTCGATTGGCGCGTCATTCGGCACCACCAATCTCGATTCATCGAAGTTGGACTATCGCATCGCGCTGAACTACAGCGGAATAAAGACCAAAGACAGCAAGGGCGACAACATTCTGCACGTTGATGCCTTCTTGAGCTACATATTGGACAAAGAGTTTATGGGTCTGAATGTTGTGATTGACAACTATAGCACCAAAGGCTTGAATATCAACGGCAAAGGCGACATCAGCGCGGCTGTGGTCAACTTCAATCCGTGGATTGGCGCCTACGGCCGCAAATGGCGCGTGAAGGTGGGCGCGAGCACCTTCTACGACCAACGCAACTCGAAGTTTTGGTTCTTCCCCGACATCAGTATGCAGTACAACATCATCGACTACTTCCTGCTGCCGTACATTGAGGTGAACGGCAACTACGATGTGCACAGCTACCGCGAGATGTACGGCGAGAACCCGTTTGTGCGTTCCGACCTGAACATCAACCCGACCAAGACGCGATGGAACCTTGCAGCCGGATTCCGTGGCAATGTCAGCTCAAAGGTTGCCTTCAACGTCCGCGCCGAATATGCCAAAATCGACAATCAATATCTGTTTGTAAACGACATAAATAGCGATTTGCACAAGAAATTTACAGTGGCCTACGACGAGATTATGCGCACCCGCATTTTGGGCGAGATTTCGTACAAGATGAGCGACAAATTCAAGATGGGGCTGAAGGGCAACTATTTCGTTTACGATATGTCGCACGAGATTGAGGCTTGGCATCTGCCGACCTACACCGTCAGCCTTGACGCAAGCTATAACCTTGAGAATAAGATTATTGCGCGCGTCAACGTTTACGCCATCAGCAAGCGCTACGCCCGCATCGACCACATCAATGACAAAGGCGAGAACCTGCCAGAGTCCAAAGAGCTGAAGGGCGTGATTGACGCCAATCTTGGGCTCGAATACCGCATCACAAAGCGTTTCTCGTCGTTTCTCGACCTGAACAACATTGCCGGTCAGCGCTACTACGAGTGGAACCAATACGCCAATCAACGGTTCAACTTTATGTTGGGACTGACGTACACGTTTTGATTGAAGGATTGAATGCGTGAAGGATTTAAGGATTGAATACGTGAAGGATGAAGGATTGAATGCGTGAAGTCCCGATAGCTATCGGGATGAATAACAGATTGTCAATTATGAAATTACGACTATTTAAAATGAAAACCATTCCGACGGCCATTCAGCCGGAAACCGCTGTCGAAGAGCAGCACAGGCGCAAACTTGCCGAAGTGGGCATCTTCTCGTCAGCTGACCGCCTTGCCAAAATGGCTAAAATGCTGAGGAATAGAGAGAATTAGGTGTTGGGTGTTGGGTGTTAGGTTTTGGTTTATGGGTTTTGGTAATAACTCGTTAACCTATTAAACATTAAACGATTCACCGATTATCCCTTAAAAATTGTCAATTTCGTGTTAACAAATAGCGGAAAATGCTCTTGCCGCAGGCTTTTGCGCACCCCCGTTTTTGGTATATTTGTTTGTTTTGGCGAAGGTGTAATTTTGCCAATTAATTAATTGAAACACAAAATTTTAAGATATGAGCGAAGTGGAAGAAACAACACCGCAGAACAACAATTATGGCGCCAATAGTATTCAAGTGCTTGAAGGATTGGAAGCCGTGCGCAAACGCCCCGCTATGTACATTGGCGACATCAGCGAGAAAGGTTTGCATCATCTTGTATACGAGACAGTTGACAACTCAATCGACGAGGCCCTGGCTGGATACTGCACCCACATTGAGGTGACAATCGGCGAGGACAACTCAATAACCGTGGTCGATAACGGCCGTGGTATCCCTGTCGATATGCACCCGAAAGAGCACAAATCGGCCCTTGAGGTGGTTATGACCGTGCTGCACGCGGGCGGTAAGTTCGACAAGGGCTCGTACAAGGTTTCTGGCGGTCTGCACGGCGTGGGCGTTTCGTGCGTCAACGCGCTGTCGAAGCATATGACATCGCAGGTTTACCGCAACGGGAAAATCTATCAGCAGGAATACGAGAAGGGCAAGCCGCTCTACGACGTGAAGGAAGTGGGCACAACCGACAAGACTGGCACTCGTCAGCAGTTCTGGCCCGACGACACCATCTTCACCACAACCATCTACAAATACGAGATTCTGGCAAACCGTATGCGTGAGTTGGCGTTCCTGAACGCTGGCATCACCATCACGCTCACCGACCTGCGTCCCGACGAGGAAGGCAAGACCCGCACCGAGACATTCTACTCGAAAGAAGGCTTGCGCGAGTTTGTGCGCTACGTTGACGGCAACCGCACGCATCTTTTCGACGACGTCATCTACATCAACACCGAAAAGCAGGGCACGCCTATCGAGATTGCCGTAATGTACAACGACGGCTACTCAGAGAATATCCACTCTTACGTCAACAATATCAACACAATAGAAGGCGGAACGCACCTACAGGGCTTCCGTATGGCGCTCACCCGCACTCTGAAAAAGTATGCCGACGACAACTGCAAGCGCGACCTTGAGAAATTGGAGAAAAACCACATCGAGATTTCGGGCGAGGACTTCCGCGAAGGCTTGACCGCCGTTATCTCAATCAAGGTGGCAGAGCCGCAGTTCGAGGGGCAGACCAAGACCAAACTCGGCAACAGCGAGGTTGCAGGCGCCGTTCAGCAGGCAGTGGGCGAGGCCCTTGCCAATTATCTTGAAGAGCACCCGACCGAGGCTCAGCGCATTGTGGGCAAGGTGATTCTGGCCGCCACAGCACGTGTGGCAGCGCGCAAGGCCCGCGAGACCGTTCAGCGCAAATCGCCGCTTTCGGGTGGCGGACTGCCTGGCAAACTGGCCGACTGCTCAAGCAAAGACCCTGCCGAGAGCGAGTTGTTCCTGGTCGAGGGTGACTCGGCAGGCGGTTCAGCAAAGCAGGGCCGCGACCGTAAGTTCCAAGCCATTCTGCCGTTGCGCGGTAAGATTCTGAACGTCGAGAAGGTAATGCGCCACCGCGTTTACGAGAGCGACGCCATCCGCGACATCTACACTGCTCTGGGCGTGCACGTGGGCACCAAAGACGACCCCGACGCACTCGACACATCGAGCCTGCGCTACCACAAAATCATCATTATGACCGATGCCGACGTCGATGGCAGCCACATCGACACACTGATTATGACCTTCTTCTTCCGCTTTATGCGCGAGGTGATTGAGCAGGGTTGCCTTTACATTGCAACACCGCCGCTTTATCTGGTGAAGAAAGGCAACAAGCAGCAGTACTGCTGGACAGAGCAGCAGCGGCAGCAGGCCATCGAGGAGTTCGGTGGAAACGACAAAGGCCTTAACGTGCAGCGTTACAAAGGTTTAGGTGAGATGAACCCCGAGCAGCTATGGGATACCACAATGAACCCCGAGAACCGCACATTGCGACAGGTGACAATCGAGAACGCCGCCGCAGCAGACTACACATTCTCAATGCTTATGGGTGACGATGTTCCGCCACGCCGTGAGTTTATCGAGAAAAACGCCAAATACGCAAACATCGACGCCTAATCGGCTTTGTTTACTTGATATGAAAATGTCCTGCAAACCAAATGCTTGCAGGGCATTTTTTATTTTCAGCTCTGATAATTGCAATCGCAAGGTAGGGTAAGTGGCTCCAAAATTGTTATATATTTGGATTGTGAATTAATACACACCAAATCTTAATTCTGAACTTAACTTAAACGATTATGAAAAAGTTTTTAATGACAATTGCCGCCGCAGCAATGTGTATGACGGTTGCGGCTCAAGAATCTAATTTCTCGGCAGCACCGGCCGATGGCTATCGCGGTTTTGCCGGACTGAATGTTTTCACCGGCCTTGGCGACCAGCCGTTCGACCGCTTTGCAGTCACCACCGTCCACGGATTCCAGGCCGACCAGCTTTTTATCGGTATCGGTGCGTCGATGCAGTTTGTAACCAACTCTAACAGCGAAAGTGGCTACTACGATGAAACCGGTGATTATCACTACTACAGCTACGATGAGGAATTGGAATTTGTGATGCCTTTCTTCATCAATGCCAACTATGAGTTTTCCTCGGGCCGCATAGCACCTTTTGCCGACCTGAAACTTGGTTATGTTGTGGGTGATGCCAACGGTCTTTATGTTCTGCCGTCGGTGGGTGTCCGTCTGTCGCACATCAGCCTTTGGTGCGGCTACAACCTGATGCAGGACAAGAAGATAACCGGTCGCGACAATACGAAGACATTGACAAATTACAATTCAATAGCTTTTGGTGTCACTCTCGACTGGGGCAGACGAAAATAGCGCTGTTGTGTAGTAAGAAATAGCCGCAATCAAGCTCCGAGCTTAGGTCGCGGCTTTTTTTCGTTTCTATCAATCAGTCAACTTATATCAGTCAGTTAATCAATCCTTCAATCCATCGTCCTTCAATCCTTCATCCCGATAGCTATCGGGACTTCAATCTTTCAATCAACCATCATACTGCGTATATCATTGGTAATCTGACGGATACCCTTAATCTGCTCTCGATCGAACTTCAGCTCACCATTGTCGTGAATAATGATGCGCTTGTTGGCAGTGTCAATAGTCATACAACCTTGCGGCACACGAATCACAAACTCGTCGAAAGCCTTGCGCAGTTTGCGCAGCATCACCAGATAGCTGGCCACATCAATGTCGTTCTGCTGGTTTTGCAGCAGGTTGATGATGATGCTCAACGAGAATTTCTGCGTTGCAATGCGGCTCACCATCTTGGCGTCAGGCTGGCTGTACATATTTATGGCGATGTATAGTGTCTCAATCCAACCGCCGAGCAGCACAAGGGCCGAGCTGTTGCCGCGTCCGCAGTCGTTCAGGTAGCCCGTCAGTCCCTTGTAGGCAGTGCGCGCAATCGCCTTGAGCGAGTCAACGTCTTTTGAGTGCGTTTCGCCCTGTTTGGCAATCTCGGCAATATAGTTCGAAGGAACGCCAAGTTGGTCAGCAAGTTTCTGAATGTTAGCCACATACGTTGCCGCCTGCTGGCTTTGCTCAAACACCCAAAGGTAGTTCAGGTCGGCGCCGTAAACGCCAATGTTCAGTGCTTTGCTGGTGCTCTGCGTGTATTTCGATGTGTTGCTGAGCGAGTTCACCAAGCTCGATTTGTAAAACGACGAATACTCGTTTATAAGGTTCGACATATCGGAGGGAGTGAAGATGTTGTAGAAGATAACATCTTCATCTTTAAGGTTTTTCGGCAACGGTTTCTCGTTTTCGAAACTGTCGTTGTCGGCAAATTTCGCTTTGTTGGCGTTGTGGCAGCCCGCCAGCCCCAAAAGCAGGCACAAAGCAACACAGTAGTTAATCACACTTTTTGCTTTCATATGAGTTCATTTTACCCCCCAATCAGGAAAATCTTGTAAATTTAATAAACCATTTGATATATTTATGGCTTATGCTAAACATTTTACATAATTGTGTAACTAATTACAAATCAAATAGCTATGAAGATTAAAAGTTGGATAGAGGCGGCGCGTTTGCGCACTTTGCCGCTTTCGGTATCGGGCATAATTGTTGGTTGTGGTTTGGCTTTCGCCGATGGCGGATTCAACGGACCTTTGTTTGGTCTGCTTTTGGCCACTACCGTGCTTTTGCAGATTTTGGGCAATTTTGCCAACGATTTGGGTGATTATCAGCACGGTACCGATAATGCCGACCGCGTGGGTCCGCAGCGTACATTGCAGGGCGGAGGCTTAACCGTAAGTGCTATGAAGCGTGGAATTGCAGTTGCCGCGGCTCTCTCGTTCGTCGTCGGCCTGCTGATGCTTTGGGTGTCGTTTGGCTTTGAAACGGGCTTCTGGGTGTTTGTGGGCATCGGCATTGCCGCAATTGTGGCCGCAATGCGCTACACAATGGGCCGCAATCCGTTCGGTTACCGCGGTCTTGGCGACCTGATGGTGCTGGTCTTCTTCGGGTTCGCAACTGTAGCCGGTTCTTATTTCATTGTCGCTCATCAAATTACGTTTGAGTCGGTGCTGCTTAGTCTTGCTATCGGCTTTATGAGCGTTGGTGTGCTGAATGTCAACAATTTGCGCGATTCTGAAGGCGACCGTCAGTCGGGCAAGATGACCGTTGTGGTAAAGTTTGGCACGCGGTTCGGGCAGGTCTATCACCTTGTGCTTTGCCTTTCGGCGATTGTGCTTGTAGCCGCCAGCCTGCTTGTGTGGCATAGTGCCGTATGCTTGTTGTGGGTTGTGGTTCCGGTTGTGCTGCTTTTGGCTCACGGCATCAGGGTTTTTCGCGCCGCCGATGTGAAAACACTCGACCCCGAGCTGAAAAAACTCTCGCTCACGACGCTGCTAATGTCGGTTCTTTATGCCGCTGCGGTGCTTTTTTAGCCCGACAAAAACTCGCTGTGGTTGGTTTTGATTGTAGTGAATCTTTGAAAATCAATAAAATAGCAGGCGTGAGGCGGCAATTATAAACTTGCAAAAACAAAACATTATAAAATGTTTGCCGCTTGATATTTTTTATACATTTACACCGCCAAAAGGAACGGAGTTTAGCGCAGTTGGTAGCGCGCTACGTTCGGGACGTAGAGGTCGCTGGTTCGAATCCAGTAACTCCGACAAGCTCGACTTTATAGTCGGGCTTTTTTTGTGTGCCTGTGGTTTTTCTGCCAATCTTTTTATCTTCGCATCTGTTATACTTATACGAATATGAATTTGGTTATGATTGTGGCAGCTGTCCTGCCAGCTTTGCTTCTGTGGCTCTACACCTGCAAGCACGACACAAGGCGCGAGCCGATGTCGCTGATGGTTAGAGCAATGCTGTATGGTGCCGGCATCAGCGTGCCCGTCATATTTATTGAACTGGCCATAAAAAGTTTGCTTTTCGGTGCGGGCGGAACCCCGGAAACTCTTGTCGGAACAACCGCCGAGGCCTTTTTTGTGGCGGCATTTCCTGAAGAGGTTATGAAGATGATTGCGCTCTGCATTGTGCTGCACAACAATCCTTATTACGATGAACACTACGACGGCATTGTTTATGCGGTGTGCGTCGGACTTGGATTTGCGGCTGTTGAGAACATCGGCTACATTCTTGGCAGCAGTAGCTGGGTTGAACTGGCATTAATGCGGGCGTTACTCTCTGTTCCCGGCCATTATGCGTTTGCTGTGCTGATGGGCTATTATCTGTCGCTTTACCATTTCGGTGGCAATTCCGCCAAAAAACTGGTGTGCGCTCTGCTTGTGCCGGTACTTGCCCACGGCTGTTACGATGCAATCGCGCTGTCGGGCAAAGTTGCACCTGCCGTTGGCAGTTTGAGCACCCTCTTGCTCATTTACTTTTGCATTAAGATGCACAAGTTTGCCCGTAAGCGGATGATGGCTCAGATTGGCAAAGACAAAAGCTTCCGTGATTTTGAAAATAATAATGCGTAGCGTTTGTTTTTAACGGAAAAACTCGGATTTAGTCGTCATTAAGAGGTTGGGTGCGTGCAGTAATTTTTTCCGTGTTATTTTCCTTACAGATGATTTTAGATCATAACTAACTCACTGTCAGCTTGTTTAGGGTAAAAAGCAGGCGTTTTAACCCGCTCAGATTTCGATATACGACTTTGTTTCGTCAGGAAGATGGCAAAAAGGCGGGAAATCGTATTCTTCACCCGTTTTGGCCAGCTTCGTTGAGCGATGGAATTTTCTGATTGGAGTAGGAGAAGCCAACAGCAGTGCGGTTTGCAAGGCATAATGGAATAGGGGAGATTGTTTCCTTGTGGACAGTTTTGATTTGTACAAAAAATCCGTCGAAATAGAGAGATTTTCTATTTAACAATAATTTTGAGCATACTTCGAGCAAACATACAACCGATAAATAGCAAATATTTATGTAAACAGGGCGATTTTTACAAATGTTTCAATGAGTAATTATTGAAACTAATTGTCGAATAATCAGTGGTTTATGTATTTTATTTGTAGTATATCTTCAATAAGATACGGCATTTATGCCCTTTTTGTCGCAATTATCGCATATTATTAGTGTCTAAATTGCTAAAATCCAACAAAATAACCACGATTATCTAAATTATAATATTAATCAGCGGATCGGCTGTAATAAAATTATGTACACATAAGTAAAATTCATCCATTTTACAAGTGTAAATACATATGTAAATCAAAAATATTACATTTGTAACCATAATAAAATGTTGTTATGGAAGTAAGTGAACGCATTAAAAAAATTATGGATTCCGAAGGGCTCACAGCCTCCGCTTTTGCCGATAGTTTGGGCATTCAGCGCTCAAATGTGTCACATATTATGAACGGGCGCAGCGGGCCAAGTTTGGATTTACTCCAAAAGATTCTAACCGCCTTCCCCAAATACAACACCGACTGGCTTGTGATGGGACGGGGCGAGATTTACCGCCAACCGGTGCAAACCAGCATCTTTGACGTTATTGGCGAGCCAGACCCCGGACCAGCTCAGATTGCGCCAAACACGCCTGGCAACACTCTTGCAGCCATTGACAATGTTGCACCTCAGCAGCCTGAGCCAGAGCTTTTTGCGCAGGATAACGATGTCAAACCGGATGTTGTCACAAGTAAGCAGGAGGAGACTGGTGCGCCAACTGCAAATGCGTCTATGGCTGAGGTTTCGGCAGTAGCGGCGCAAGCTGTAAAGCGTGCTGCCGAAGTACAGCAGATTGTGGTTCTCTACACCGATAATACTTTCTCCATCTATAATAGGCAGTAAATAAGCCATTTAACCATTGGGGGCATTGTTGGCAAAATGGTGAAAATCGGCTTTGCGGTATTGGTTTTCATCGTTTGGCAATGCTTATATTTGGGTGTTTAATAACGATTTTCAGTACACTCAAACACAACATTCAATGTACAAGACATTTATCCGCCCGCTGCTGTTTCACATCGACCCCGAACGCATTCATTCTGTGATAAATACAGGCTTGAAAGTGGCTAATGGCATAGGGCTTGGCCGTCTGCTAGGACTCTTCTACAATCCGCGCAGTTTACAAATGGAAACAGTGTTTTGCGGCATCAAATTCCCTAATAAAATAGGTGTTGCCGCCGGCTTCGACAAGAATGCCGAGGTTTATAAAATGCTGGGCAATCTGGGATTTGGCCACGTCGAGATAGGCACAGTGACGCCGCGTCCGCAGCCAGGCAATCCGCGTCCGCGCCTGTTCCGCCTGCCGGCCGACAGCGCGCTGATAAACCGTATGGGATTCAACAACAAAGGCGTTGAGAATGCTGTCAAAAACCTGCGTCGACGCAACCGTAAAATAGTTATTGGTGGCAACATCGGCAAAAATTCAGTAACACCCAACGAGAATGCCGTTGATGACTATGTGGCTTGTTTTCAGGCGCTTTACGACTATGTCGATTACATAAGCGTGAATGTCAGCTGCCCGAATGTCACCAATCTGCGCGAGTTGCAAGGACAGGAGTCTCTTGAGAAAATCTTGTCGGCGCTGGCCGGACTGCGCAAGCAAAAGGCTGTGTATAAGCCCATTCTGCTGAAAATCTCGCCCGACCTGAACTTCCAGCAGATTGACGAGTCGCTTGTTATTATTGAGCGTTACGGCATCGACGGGGTGGTGGCCGCCAACACAAGTACCACTCGCGACGGTTTGAAAACCAGCGCCGAACGCATTAAGGAAATTGCCAACGGCGGCCTGAGCGGACAACCGCTGCGCGACCGTTCGGTTGAGATCATCAGATATTTAAGCCAGAAAACCGGCGGTAAGCTGCCTATAATTGGTGTTGGCGGCACAATGTCGCCCGACGACGCATTGGCAAAACTGCAAGCCGGAGCAACGCTCGTCCAAGTTTTCACTGGCTTCATTTATTACGGTCCAAGCTTGGCAAAAGATGTAAACAAAGCGGTGAAATTTGGTTTACATAAGTAATTCTATGTCGAATTTGTCACAATTTACATTTGTAACAATCAAGGTGAATCAGACGAAAAACATCATTTTTAAAGAAAAAATCGAAAAAATTTACAAATCGCACTCTATTTAACATAATCAATGACGGCAGAAAATCGCGTTTTGAGCGCAATCAAAATATCGGTAAAAAAAATAAACCGCTTCAGGGTGGGCTGGTTGGCCAAAAATACACTGATGGGACTGGCGGCTGTGTTGCTGATGGCATCGTGCGCATCGTCGCGCAGCACGGCCGCCGACGAACGCGACGCACTTTCGCGAAAGCTTGGCATCCAAATCACCAAAAAAGACAACATAAAACTCTACCGTCAGGCTGCGGCTTGGATGGGTGTGCGTTACAGGCTTGGCGGCACAAGCAAGTCGGGCGTTGACTGCTCGGGCTTTGCCGGCGCCATATATAAAGATGTGTACGGCACCAAGCTGCACCGTTCGGTCGACGACATATACCACAACGACGTCAAGCGCATACGCCGAGGCAGGCTCCGTGAGGGCGATTTGGTGTTTTTCCGCACCGACGACAAGCGCAAAAAGCGGCCGAATCACGTTGGCGTTTATCTTAAAAATGGCAAATTTGTCCACGCCAGCACATCGAAGGGCGTAGAAATCAACAGCTTGGACAATGTTTACTACCGAAAAGCGTTTGTTAAGGGAGGAAGGGTTTCGAAATGAACAAAGACGAATACAAAAAGCTTGATAATCAGCTGCCTATATTCTTTAAGTCGTGGTGGCTCGATGCCGTGTGCGAAGGCGGAGAGTGGCTAGCCGAGTCGTACTGCGAGAACGGTGTGCCGCAGTCGGTTTTTGTTTGTTTCGTCAAGCGGAAATTCGGTCTGCGCTACATTGTTATGCCGCCCTTGACGCAGTTCCTGGGCGAGTATTCGTTTGCTGCCAACTCATTGACTGACTGCAAAAAAGCCTCGAATTATTACATCGACAGACTGCCGAAGACAGCCTTTGCGTCCATCAATATGAGCCACACGTTCCGCTATTGGTCGCCGTACCATTGGCGCGGCTACAGTCAGACCACACGTTACAGCTTTGTAATCAACGATTTAAGCGATATTGACTCAGTTTTCAGCAAGTTCGACGACTCCAAGAAACGCAACATCCGAAAAGCAGCTAAGTCGCTGACAATCAATAACGAAATGACAGGAGAGGAGTTCTATTCATTTTTTGAGGACGAATTACACTCTAAAAATCAGCAAGTTAGCTTCTCGCGTACAATGTTTCTGAAGCTGTATGAAGCCTCAGTGGCCAACAATGCAGGAGCGATTCTGCAAGCCGTTGATTCCGAAGGAGTTACAAATGGAGCTTTATTCGTGGTTTGGGATTCAGAAGCAATGTACGCATTAACTTACACATTTCCAGACAAATATCGCAGTACCGGTGTCGGCGATTTTCTGATGTTCAATGCAATAAAACTGGCCGCCACAGTTACCAAATCGTTTGATTTTGAAGGCAGTATGATTGAGAATGTTGAGCAATCGTACCGGCGGTTTGGCGCCACGCCAGTTGAATATTTCCAGATTTCGCGAATCAACAATCCGTTGCTGAAAATTCTGCATTCATTGAAACCGCTGTTTTAAACGAATGGCAGAATAACTGCATTTCTTAGTGTCGAAATTTTGCGATATTTTCGAATAATTGGCCGAATAAAAAAATCTATGCGATTCTCAGCGATTTGGCATTTGTATAACTGAATGCCGATTATCAGATTTGGCGGTTTTATACAGTCTAAAATTTCAAAATTCCCGTGCGATTTACCGAATAAATATTTTTATGCGATTCTCGCGGTATTTGATTTTGTTCTGCGTGGTGATTTTATCCGTCAGATTTTCGGTTATCAGCTTTCGGAGATTATGCCGGTTTTTATTGTCTAAACACCATTATTTCTGATATGCCCCTTTTGTCTGATAATTTATATTATGTTAAATAAGATATATAAAAACGCCCTATTTGGGGTATTTTGGCTAAAATATGGTCGTTATTTTGTTTGGGATATTTTGCCATAAATCGTCGGTTTTTTGAAAGCAAATTAATTGGTGGCGCTCCGAAAGATTTTTCTTTTCTTTACACAATGAAAGCAACCGGTATGGCGGCACAGAACATTCTCGACACTGACATAATGTACCTGAAAGGCGTCGGCCCGCAGCGGGCGCTGACGCTTGCCGATGAGTTGGGCGTGAAAACCTACGCCGACCTGCTCTACTATTTCCCCTACCGCTATCTCGACCGCACGCGCTTCTACACCATCAACTCGATAAACGAAGATTTGGGGCTGATTCAGGTGAAAGGCCGAATCACCAAGACCGAACTAGTGGGCGAAGGCCGCAACCAGCGCTTTGTGGCGTGGTTCGCCGATGAGACCGCAGCCCTGCCGCTCGTTTGGTTCAAGGGCATCAAGTGGATTAAAGACCGATTCAAGGTCGGAGCCGAATATGTGGTTTTCGGCAAGCCGACGGAATTCAACCACCAGTTGAATTTTGTCCACCCCGAGATTGAAGATATGGCCAAGTACCAGGCCAAGCCCGAGTACGCGCTGCAGCCGCTCTACAACACATCGGAAAAGATGAAAACCAAGATGGTTACGTCGAAAACCATCCACCAGCTGCAAATCAATCTGCACGAAGCGATTAAGAACGTGGCCATTCCCGAAACGCTGCCGCGCCAACTGCTCGAAAAACTGAATCTGCCCAACCTAAAGACCGCACTGACTGATATTCATCTACCTAAAAATCAGCACGATTTGCAGCGGGCGCAGTTGCGGCTCAAATTCGAAGAGTTGTTCTACATTCAACTCAAACTATTAAGACTTAAAAAAATACGCGCCCGAGCCAACGGCGGACACAAGTTCGAAGTTGTAGGTCAAAATTTCAATGATTTCTACAACAACCATCTGCCCTTCAGCCTAACCAACGCACAGAAACGCGTTCTGCGCGAAATCCGCCGCGACACCAATACTGGCCTGCAGATGAACCGTCTGCTGCAAGGCGACGTTGGCAGTGGCAAGACGCTGGTGGCGCTGATGTCGATGCTTTTGGCGTTGGACAACGGCTTCCAGTCGTGTCTGATGGCCCCCACCGAGATTCTAGCGCAGCAGCACTACAAATCGTTCTGCGAGATGCTTGCGCCGATGGGCATCGAAGTGGCGCTGCTGACGGGCTCAACAAAGCAATCCACTCGTACTCAACTGCTTGCCGACCTTGCCAGCGGCCAGTTGAAAATACTCATCGGTACACACGCGCTGATTGAAGACCGCGTGGTTTTCAACAGTTTAGGTCTTGTGGTCATCGATGAGCAGCACCGTTTTGGCGTTGCGCAGCGTGCACGGCTGTGGTCGAAAAACAGCATTCCGCCGCACGTTCTGGTGATGACCGCCACCCCCATTCCGCGCACGCTGGCAATGACGCTCTACGGCGATTTGGATGTGTCGGTAATCGACGAACTGCCACCAGGCCGCAAACCCGTCAAGACCATACACTACAACGATTCGCGGCGTTTGCTGATGTTCGGATTTCTGCGCGAGCAACTCAAGCAGGGACGGCAGGTTTACATCGTCTATCCGCTCATCAGCGAGCCAAAAGCGTCTGATTTGAAATATCTTGAAGACGGCATCGAGAGCATATCGCGCGCCTTCCCCCCGCCCGACTACGCCATCAGCGTTGTCCACGGGCAGATGCCATCGGCCGAAAAAGAGAAATCGATGACCTATTTCGCCAAAGGCATCACCAATATAATGATAGCCACCACGGTGATTGAAGTTGGCGTGAACGTGCCGAACGCATCGGTGATGGTGATTGAGAACGCCGAGCGGTTCGGATTGAGCCAGTTGCACCAGTTGCGCGGGCGTGTTGGCCGCGGTGCCGACCAGTCGTATTGCATTCTGATGACTGGCGACCGTCTGACCACCGAAGGCCGCAAGCGCATCCAGACGATGGTTGAGACCAACGACGGCTTTGTGATTGCTGAAGCCGACCTGAAACTGCGCGGCCCTGGCGACATTGAAGGCACGCAGCAGAGCGGCATCGCCATCGACCTGAAAATCGCCGATTTGGGTAAAGACAACCAGATTCTGATGCTTGCCCGCAACGAAGCCAGCCTGATTCTGGAAGCCGACCCGAACCTGAAACAGCCCGAGCACGTCATTCTCGACTCTGAAATCAAGCGCCGCTGGAAATATGAATTTGATTGGGGGCAGATAAGTTAAACGCTTTCAATCAAAAAAAACATTATATTAGTCAAAAGGAAATTATCGATAATAGAAAAAAGCATTTCATTTATAGTCAAATAATTGCAGTTAATGCGATTTAATCTTCTCAAAACTATTATTAAAACATTGACAACGAAATGAAACTGACACTTTCAATTGCATTGATAATATTGTCGTTCAGCACTTTCGCTCAACAGGAAATCAAACTATACGATGGCGAGGCTCCTGGCAGCGAAGGAATCGCAAACAACGAGAAGGTGCAACGTGATGCCAGTGGGCGAATCCAGACCATTTCGGGCGTTGTGGAGCCGTCGATAACGGTTTTTCTGCCTGAAGCCGAGAAATCGACTGGTGTGGCGGTAATTCTATGCGCAGGAGGCGCTTTGGCCGCTCATTCGTGGGGCGACAATGTGATTTCGATGGCCGAATGGCTTAATGAGCGCGGCATTGCGGCCATCGGGCTGAAATACCGCACCCGAACAAACGTTGGTCCCCGCCCGCAAACGGGCAAACCTCTCAACGTTACCATCACCGAGTTTGACCAATTGCAAAAATCGAACGCCAACCCCGACCAATCGGGCGCAACCGACGCCAGTATCGACAATGCAATAGACGACGCACTGCGAGCCATGGAGATTGTGCGCCAGAATGCCGACAAATGGCGGATTGACACCGCAAAAATCGGCTACCTCGGCTTTTCGGCTGGCGGCGGAGTTGGAATTGGTGCAGCCTTGCGCGCTGACAATCAGCATCGTGCAGCATTTATTGCCACCGTTTTTGGACCCTCGCTCATTGATGTTGAAGTGCCGCAAAACGCACCCAAACTATTCATTGCCACTCGCAGCAATCATAAAAATGTGGCCGCTGGGCTTCTCTCCCTTTACCTCGACTGGAAAAAGGCTGGAGCCAATGCCGAAATGCACTTTTACGACGATGGTGCAGGCCCGTTCGGTTCGGGTGACACAGGAAACACAAGCAGCACCTGGCGCGAGAATTTCTACAGATGGCTGACGTTTAATTTCTGACAAACAACACTTTACATTATACAACCGCAATAATTTCCATTTTTATTACGGCTGTTTTTTTGCATAATGACTATGCAAAACCGATGCAACCCAATGCAAATCTATTGCATAAAATATCGAACTGAAAATTAGCACGTTACCGCAAAAACAATAAAGTAAAAATGACTTTTTTGAAAATTTGCGTAACATATCGCGAAAATTACTATATTGAGTTGCATTGAACGGAAAATATAAATATAAGATAATGAGCGATATATCAAAACTAGAACCATCAGAAGTCTGGCAACAGTTTGCTGAAATATGCAAAATTCCGCGGCCATCGAAAAAAGAAGGCAAAATGATTGACTACCTGCTCCACTTCGGGCAGCAGCATAATCTTGCCTCTTTGAGCGACTCGGCTGGCAATGTGGTTATCAAGAAACCAGCCACCAAAGGCTTTGAAAGCCGCCCTACAATTGTGCTCCAGAGCCACATCGACATGGTTTGCGAAAAGACAGCCGATTCATCGCATGACTTCGAAAGCGATGCAATTGAGCCAATAATCGACGGCGAATGGGTGCACGCAAACAATACCACCCTCGGTGCCGACGACGGCATTGGCGTTGCAACGCAACTTGCAATACTTGCATCGAAAACGGTTGAGCACCCAGCAATCGAGTGCCTTTTCACAGTTGATGAAGAGACGGGGCTGACTGGCGCTTTCTCGTTGGACGGCAGCATGTTAAGTGGTCGCACACTCATCAATCTCGATTCGGAGGACGAAGGTCAGATTTTCATTGGATGCGCTGGCGGTATCAACACTGTCGGGAAACTGAAAATCACGAAACAACCTGTTTTAGCCGACAGCAAAGCCTTCAAAATCAACATTAAAGGCTTACGAGGCGGCCATTCGGGCGATGATATTCACAAAGGATTCGGCAACGCAAACAAGATTCTGAACCGCTTCCTCTGGAATGCAACAAAGCAATTCGGCATCAATTTGTGCAACTTCGACGGCGGAAATTTGCATAACGCCATTCCACGCAATGCAACCGCCTCATTCACAATAAAAAACGCGGCCGAAAACGATTTGCGCAACCTTTTCGAAAGTTTCAAGAAAGACATCACGCAAGAGTTGAAATATACTGAACCACAATTGGTTATCGAACTAACAGAAACCGAATTGCCAGCAGAGACAATGACTCCCGACTGCCAAAAGCGCCTGCTGAACGCAATCTACGGGTGCCCCAACGGGCCGATTGCTATGAGCCATGCGCTTCCTGGCCTTGTTGAGACATCAACAAATCTGGCATCAGTCAAAGCGAAAGATACTGTGATTGAGATTGTTACGAGCCAACGCAGTTCGGTTGAATCGGCAAAATATGACATTGCCAATATGGTGGAAAGCGTGTTTGCGCAAGCAGGCATGGAGGTTGAGCATTCCGAAGGTTATCCTGGTTGGGAACCCGACACCAATTCGGCAATTCTGACGACCGCCGTGGCAAGTTACAAGCGGCTTTTCGCCAAAGAGCCAGAAGTGAAGGCCATTCACGCGGGGTTGGAATGCGGACTATTCCTAAAAAAACTTCCTGGCATGGACATGATTTCCATCGGGCCAACCCTGCGCGGAGTGCACTCACCAAGCGAACGCATCGAAATAAAAACCGTGAAAATGTTCTACGATTTTCTGACGGACATTTTAAAAACAAACTGATTAACAATCTGTTATCGAACCGATATGGAGACAAGGCACATTGATATCAAAGTTGAAGTTGCAAGCAGTTTGGACGAACTCGAAACGGCTGACCGAGAGTTGGTTATGCGCGCACAAAAGGCCGCCAGCCGCGCCTACGCGCCTTATTCGCAGTTCAATGTGGGAGCCTGTCTCCTACTCGAAAACGGCGAGATGATTGAGGGCAACAATCAGGAAAATGCGTCGTATCCGTGCGGTTGTTGCGCCGAGCGAACCGCGCTCAACTACGCCCGCTCAAAGTTCCCTGGCACGGCCGTTGAAACCATTGCAATTGCCGCCTTCAACAGCGACGGCCAAATGAACACCCCCATTCCGCCCTGCGGCATCTGCCGTCAGGCTCTGCTCGAATGCGAAGCCGACAGTGGACGGCCTATCAGGGTGATAATGAACGGCAAAAGCCTCACAAACATCGTTCACAGTGTGGCCGACCTTTTACCCTTGTCGTTCGACAAAAAAAATCTTAACGAATAGAATATCTGACAATCAATAAAATAGCAAGAAGATGAAAAAAGCAGCAACAATCAAGGACATTGCAAAAGCAATAGGCGTTTCAGTATCGACCGTTTCACGCGCGTTGCAGGACAAACCCGAAATTTCGGACGAGACCAAAACACTAGTCCGCGAGACGGCGTCGAAGATGAACTACCGACCCAACACCATGGCGGTGGCGCTGAAAACACGCAAATCGTACTCAATCGGCGTGGTTGTGCCGCAGATTGTCAGTTTCTTCTATGCCACTGTGGTTCAAGGAATTGAACAGGTTGCAAATGAGTTGGGCTATCAGGTTTTCGTCAGTTCGTCGAACGAGGATATGATTAAAGAGATGCAGAACGTGTATGGTTTTCTCGACCATCGCGTTGACGGAATGATTGTGTCGCTCTCGAAGGCAACCGACGAATTCACTCATATTCACCGAATTGAAGAAAACAACGTGCCGCTGGTGCTATTCGACCGCACATCGAAGGAAATCAATGTGCCGAAGGTTGTGGCCAACGATGCCGACGCCGCCTATATGGCTGTTTCTCACCTGATTGAGCGCGGTGCTAAACGTGTGGCGCTCATCACGGGCCCCGAGCACATGCTCATTGGTCGCAACCGCTTCCGCGGATACCGCGCCGCACTGACCAATCACGGCCTTCCCATCGACAACCGCATGATTGTGCGCTGCAACCTCACTGTTGACGACGCGCGCGAAGCCGTTTTGAAGATGTTCGATATGAAAAATCCGCCCGACGCCATCTTCGGCATCAACGATGAAGTGGCCATCGGCGCACTCTACGCCGTGAAGGAAAAAGGCTTGAAAATACCTGAAGATGTGGCGATTGTAGGCTTCTCGAACAGCCGCCGCTCAAGTTACATTGAGCCGACGCTGAGCACACTTGACCAAAACCCAATGAAGATTGGTGTTCTGGCCGCGAAACTGCTTTTCGACCAAATTCAGGGCAAACCCGATTTCAGTGAGAATAAGGAAGTTATAGTGCCTGCCAACTTGATTGTCAGGGCATCGTCGAACAGGTAGGATTTGGGTGTTGGGTGTTGGGTGTTGGGTGTTGGAGATTGGAAATTAATCCTTCAAGCATTCTATCCTTCAATCCTTCAATCCTTGTTTGGCCTTCATAATGCGCTGATACGATTGGTTGATGCGTTGCTCGGTGATTTTGCCACTGGCAACAAGTTTTTTCATTGCCGCAAGCGCATCTTTAACAATATCAGCATTATAGACATCGATATTGTTTGAGAATATCAGCACATCCACTCCTGCGTTGATGGCAAGACGGATGGCGTCCTCAAGGCCGTATGACTTGCTGATGGCATTCATCATCATATCATCGGAGAATATCAAACCATTGAAATGCAAATCGTTGCGCAGTTTTGCCAATATCTTTGCCGACAATGTTGCTGGGTATTGGTCGTCGAATTTGCGGTTGAAAATATGCGCTGTCATAACCGCCATAGGCTGCACTTCAGTCAGCAGTTTCTGATATGGCTTGAGTTCCTTATCTTGCCAAGTATCAGTAACATCGGCAAGTCCAAGATGCGTGTCGCTCACCGAACTGCCGTGGCCAGGAAAATGCTTCAGCGAGCAAAGAACGCCCTGTTTGTTGTGCTCATCGACAAACCATCGTGCATTGCGTGTAACAACCTCAGCATCAGCCGAAAACGAGCGGTTGAGTTTGCCGATTACTGGGCATTTCGGATTGACATCGACATCGACTGACGGAGCAAAATTGACGTTTATGCCAACCTCGCGACATTTTCGGGCAATTTGCGCGGCATAAAACCTTGTAGTATCCTCTTTGTCAATGGTTCCCAGATATTTAGGCGTAACCGTCCGACTGAAACCATATTCGGGTTTTAACCGCGAGACGTTGCCTCCCTCCTCGTCAATGGCAATGAAAAGTTTTGTTGATGAGTACGATTGAAGATTGCTAATCAACGTTTTAAGTTGTTGCTTAGAAACAATGTTGCGCTGACGGCTTTTCGTTGGCACATCGTAGTCGAACAAAATGATTCCACCAATCTGATAATCGCGAATCCACTGAACCACAGGACTTTGCTGCGTGATTTCAGTGCCACGGAAACCAACCATAAGCATCTGCGCCATTTTCTGCTCAAGCGTTGGTTTGTTTTGGGCGAATGCAAAAATTGGAATCAAAAACGTGAAAAGAAGAATCGTTTTTTTCATATCTGATTGGTTATTAGAACGCTTTTAAAACATGAACATACACACCGCTCCTGCCCTGACGCGTCAAAGTACCCTCCACCCTGAATACAATATCGTAGTAAGTAATCATATCAAGTCCTATGCCTGCGCTTGTTAACATTTTGTTTGACAAATAGTTATTGGTTCCAATGCGGGCGTCGTCAACATAGCCAGCATCAACAAACAAATTTAGATAAAAACTGTAATGCACCTTGTTAAATTCACTCCACGACCAACCGTCAATCTTCTTGACTTGCATTGGAACAAGGGCAAATTTTGCAAAGGCGCGACCAGTGGCAAAACGCTGACCATCAATTACATAATATTCAAAACCTCGCAGATAGTCAAGGTAACCCAAGGCCTGCTCTGTGTAGTATGGCTGCGGCTTGCCGGGCGAATATTTGGCCAGACCGCCTACTCCCGCATAAAACCGATGTCCTAAATCGAAATATTTGTAGGCCGACAGTCGAGAGTACCATGAGCCATCGAGTTCATTATCAAGCAGATTGAGTCCAATTTTTCCAACCTCAAGCGTCACGTTGTGGCCTTTCAACGGATAAAACTTGTAATCGCGGCAATCCCAATCGAACGTGTAGGCCAACTTAAAATACTGTGTGTTAGACTTTTGAATGCCAAAATAATCAGAATTCAGCGCGATTATCGTATCGGCCACATTGGCGTGGGCGTAACCTGCTGTAAGAATGTGCCTTACATCGTATTTCGGGCGGAAAGTATAGAAAAGGAATAAATCCTGATTATCAATCACTTGATGCTTGTCGCTGCGGAAATACTGCGGCTTGCAACTGTCGGTGGCAAAGCGCACCTCGTTCTGGCGGTAAAACGATAGTTGAACAGTCAGTCCATGCTTCTTATCGGCCGTGATGTAGGGAAAATCGTAAAAAATCTGGAACTGCTTTTTGTACCCCAGACGGAATTTCACCTTCAGCGTTTCGGCACGGCCACGGAAGTTGTTGTTTATCAGCATTAAACCATAGTTGATGCGCTTCCAGTCGCCATCGTTGAAAAAGGCGCTCAGATTGCGGTCGGCCTGCTCAAAAATGATGTAAGGCCACCAATACCACCTCTCCTCGAGCATCACAAGCACCTGCTTCTCGTGCTCGTTTAAATCTATAAGATTGATTGTCACATAGTTGAAAAGCGATGTGTTGAGCAGATTCTCCTTTGAGCGCAGAAAAATGGCATCAGCGGCATCGGCATGCAGTGTGTCGCCTTCGCTGAAAAGCAGTTCGCGCCTGACAATGAACTCTTTAGTGGTTCGGTTGCCAGCAATCATAATGTCGCGCACAACAAAATCTGCGGTTATCGAGGAAGAGTCACGCTGTTGCGCATCGGCCACAAAACAACTGAAAACCAGAACAATAAATACGGCTATTGAGATTGTTTTGCTCACTAAATGCTCAAGAATTTCATAAAAGAATTGTAGCGGTCTTCGAGCATCGAATCGTAATCCCTGTCATTCGAAAAGACCTGTAGAATCTTGTAATTGTAACGCTCAAATGTCTGTATTACAGGCGAAATATCGGTGCGGTTCAATTTGAGTGTGACGTAGAGAATGTCAGGATTGCTGCCGTTATTGACATAGAGGCTCATGATTTTTGTGTCGTTGCCTTCAACAATTTGCGAAATCTCGCTCAACGAATAGTCGCGGATTGAGAGTTCGAGCACAATTATTGCCCCCTTGCTGCCGCCTGAAATCATAACTGCAATTTCATGCGACAAATCGGGTAATGTGATGACTCCCAAATATTTATCTTCAAAATCAAGAACTGGCAGAACCGACAGGTTGTTTTCGGCCAAAGGCTGCATTGCCTCAATAATATGCTGATTGTCACGCACAAACGGACGCGCCATCACGTGTATCTGGCTGCTTATTGCCTCATCGGGATTGCTCATATCGTAAATCTCGCGTTCCGAAACCAGCCCCAGATACTCGCTCCCATCGACAACAGGCAGATGCGACACCTTGAACACGTCCATCCAATTGAGCGCGTTGGTGCCAGTGTCAGTCTTGTGAATGGCAGGAACCACATCCGATAGCAAATCGACAACAGTCATACGAAAATTTTACATGGTAAATGTAAGAAAAAGAATTAACCGCAGAAAGGCTCATTTACAAATGGCGCTCTGCGGTCAATGAAATCACAGTTTGCGTGGACTAAGCGCCGTTTTTCGGCTGAAAATCAGTACAGCAAACCGAATGTCCAAAGCGGAATGCGATTGTGGTGGCCAATCTCAGTATCGTCAATGGCTAAATAACTGTTTTCCACATCTTTAATCTGTTCAAAGCCCTTGTTTTTGCCGCCTACCTCAAACAGATAAGACTTTACAAAGTTCTTTTTCAACAAAAAAAGACTTTCCAAGATTGTTTTTAGCATAAAAAAAAGACTTTCCAAGATTGTTTTTTGCCAACAAACATCCAATCTTTCACCGCAAAAAAAGAGAATACAGCCTCAGCCATATTCCCCTAATCAGTCAATAGAAGTTGTGTAAGGTGTAAGGTGTAAGGTGTAAGGTGTAAGGTGTAAAGTGTAAAGTGTAATGTCTATGAAAACAGTTCGTAATTCGTAATTCAGTCCTTCTGTCCTTCTGTCCTTCAATCCTTCTCCTACAGCGCCCTGACATACGTCGAAGGTTCAGGTGGCGCAGGCCAAATTCGTAATATTCGTTCTGTCAAAGAATCAAATACTTCATAAGATTTTGCCTGAATATTTATTTGCCATTCACTCTATGATACACTGTTTTAATATTATAATTGCCTAATATTTTAACCATTTCTGGCATAGCGGCATCGTAATCTGTCACATCAATCAAACAATCTTTTTTTATTAAATACTTTTGAGCAATAGTTGCTATGCTTAAATTTTCTTGACCAACATTGTGATATGCTGAATCATAATACTCATATTTAGGAAATAGAAACAAAGTGTCATTTTTGTTATTCCATTCACCTAAGACGCTCATAGATATGCCAGGTCCATATATTTCAAACGTTTTTGGTAGTGTTTTTATAATAATATATTCAGGCAACATTTCACCAACCCAATCTCTCTTATAAACTGAAACAAATGGTGAAAGAGTTGTTTTTTTTACTGAACAAGAGAAAAGTGCACACGCACATAAGAAAACAATTATCTTTTTCATATTATTTTTTCTTATTATATAAGTAACCCCATTTACTCTAAATGTAGAGTAATTACTATTTGCTAAATGCTGCCAATTTGTGTTAGGTGCCCATTTAGTTGCATCCATTGGACCGCTTTGTAAGCGTTCATAACGTGAAGGTAAAGAACTGATATAATCACCACCAAATAGTTCTCCTCTTTTATAAGCTTCCCATTCATCATTTTTATCGTAAAAAGGTCTGCCATCATTATAGCGCCCCAAACTAAAAGCTCCCGTTTCAAACTGATAAGCGTGTTTAAGTTCGTGCGCAAAGAGACCTAATCCTGCATTTGAAGATATATTAATGTCAACAGCCTTGGTCTTGTCATTAAAACTTGTGAATGCCGTGACAGTTGAATTACCAATGGCGTCTATTGTTGTTGCAGAAAAAAACGATATTGTATTTACATTATAAACCTGGGATGAAGCCGAAAGTGCTGCAATCTCGCCTCTTACATCTTCCAACTTTAAATTGTTACTATTAAGTTTGTCTATTTGTTTTTGAAGTCTACAAACCTTTTTTTCTGATAAACCACCATTATTAATCATAGTTTGTTTATCTGCGATTAACGCATTGTTGTTGGCTTGTTGGCTGTTTATGTTGGCAATTAGTTTATTCACCCATTCCCAAGCATCTTCTGTAAACTCACAACCATCCGGGTCAACAAACCTCAGCGGGTTACCCGCACAGAAGTTATAAGGCGACCAAGAGTAGTATTTCTCCGCCAGCGGGTCCATCTGCAGCCATTGGCAGAACTCGGCTGAGTACTGGCGTGCGCCGTAGTCGGATGTGGCGTCGGCGGCAATCTCCTCTTTGCCATTGTAGCGGTAGCGGTTGGCGGTGGTTTTGAGTGAGGCGTTCGGGTGGCGCAGGCCAAAGGGGTAATAGTCGTTCTGCTCAAGAACGGTCATACTCTGGTTGAGCACCGCGCGCACAGAGCCGAGGTGGTCGGTGATGTGTAGATGCTCATTTGTTGTATTTACAATCATTTAATTATTTCTCAATCAAAAAAATGTTTGAGTATTGATAAATGTATTTCGTATCAATTTCCATTTTTAAATATTGTTCTACTTCTTTTCTCTTTATAAGAACAATCCTTTCACGATAAAAATTTGATGCCATATTCTTTTTTGAGATATAATATGAAAAAGATTCTTTGGGCGCAATGTTTTTGATAAATGAATATCCAATATTTATAGGCAGAGAATCCAATAAGTTTTCAAACATCATTTCTACCAAATTAAAATCACCCTTGCGCTTTTTAAAATAGTCGTGAACCAACTCAATATCTGTTCTGTCATTAATCGGTTCTAATGCCACCCAAGTTAAATAGTTCTCATATGAATTGTTTGTTATTTGGTATTTATCTATTATTTCTCTTTCCTCAGTAATTCCATTATAATATTTGTTCGTAATAGTATCATAATGAATCAAACATTGGGCATTTATCGTTATGGTACTAGATAGAATATTTAAGAATAGTAAGTAAATTATTCTTTTCATCTCTGCATATTTTTATAGTTTACCCGTTGGCGGATTTTTTTAACATTAGTTTGTTTTGTCAATTGATAGTTAGCGTGTCTATTATCTATTCATAAGACGAACAAGAGTAACTCTTATCCGCCAGCGGGTCAAATATATTATTTTGTATTGATTCGGTAATAATTATTATTTGTCGCAGACCCAACGGCCTTAATAGTTATTATTTGTCTATTAAGCCGCAAAAAGCGATATCTTTTCGTCGCTTATTGAACAAAAAAGGCCGCCCGAATCGTCTTCAGGCGGCCTTCTGCGTTATCTAACACTCTCTCCTACAACGCCCTGACATACGTCGAAGGTGAGTCGAGAACTTTGATTTTGTCAACGTTTTCCTTGTCGATGGTGCTGATTTGCAGCAGCGAATCAACCACCGCGTCGGCCATTGTGGCGGGGATGCTCACGGCGCTGCGCACGAGCGACTGTTTGCCAAGTTCGCCTTGCCCCGATATGCGGGTGATGCGCGTTGTGGTTGCGCCTGTTGCGCCCACGCTCAGGCAG
>JAEEGJ010008039.1_pt1 | contig 29449 bp, 27 predicted proteins | sample 8958761 | NCBI WGS metagenome assembly JAEEGJ01 (sample SAMN16246546, study PRJNA631951) | gut metagenome | biome: gut microbiome; feature: rumen; material: RS-attached | host: Bos | place: Iran: Karaj | collected 2018-10
CTATCAATTTGAATATATGCGTCGTTGTCGTCAATCGTCGTAGCCCGCTACGACTCAATCCTTCGCCTAGCATATATTCAAATTGCCTACGAAATTTAGTCCAGATATTTCGGCAACGCTGTACTAGTCTTCGGTAATTACTTAATCACTTTCTTAAATGCAGGTATTATCTGGGCTGCAACTACTGCTTTGACAAGGTCGAGGACAATGAATGGGGCAAATCCCATTGCTAAGCCTGTCAATAAATTGTAGTGTGACATTGCCATAAGGTATAGCATTCCGATTATGTCTATTACAACAACGCCAATGACTGCGCTGAGGGTGTATCTGATGCGATTGTAGGACTTTCCGCGGATAAGGGGGATAAGTATGGCAACTACGATAAATGCCCATGTATAGGCTCCCCATGGCTGAATCAGGTAGGCTATGCCGCCCTTTCCTCCTATGAAGACGGGAATACCTACTATTCCAAGAAGCATCCACACGGCAACAATCAGAAATGACTCTCCGAGGTTGAATAACAATGCAATAAGTACAACTACAAAGTTTATCATCGTTATATGCGGCGCGCCGGGAATAGGAAGCGGAATACTGATATATGCTCCTATACATAATAGTGCGGCGAAAAGCGCACTTACTACAAGTCTTTTGGTCTTATTATTCTGTTCGGTCATAGCAAGTCCTTCTTTCAATATGTTTAATATCAGTGCAATGTCTTGTTGACAATTTGATGAATTATTTCACTTCGCAATTGATCAAGAGTCAGCACACTAGTGCTACTGTCACCAAATAAGTCGAGTTATTTGATGACAGTAGCACTATGGAGTATATATTCTATCGTTTTTATTGTCAACCTCTTTAAATTATTTGGTTGACAATATTTTTTTACGGCTTATACTAAAATGCAATTGGCAAGCATAACCACAACGGCTTACTGCTTTCATGACATTTGACATTATTCGCACCAATAACGGGAGAGAAAAAACTATGACTGTAAATGAATTAAAAGAAAAAGTATTAAACGGCACAATGATTTCCAAGGAGGAGGCTCTTTTTCTGGTAGATGCAGATCTCGAAGAAGTCGCTTCTGCAGCGGATGAGATAAGAAAAAGATATAACGGAAACAGCTTTGATATGTGCGCCATCTTGAGCGTAAAAGGCGGACGGTGTTCTGAGAACTGCAAATTCTGTGCTCAGTCGAGCTGTTCAAAGGCGGATATTCCGGAATATAAAGTGAGGGATACAGATTACGTCGTAGATGATGCAAAGAAGCGCAACAAGCCCGGAATAACCCACTACTGCCAGGTTTCATCGGGGAGAAAAGTAAACCGCGAAGAACTTACACAGATATGTGAAAACGTAAAAGGGATAGTATCGAAAACAAATCTTGTCCCATGCGTATCTCTGGGGCTCTTAACAAAAGAAGATCTTGAAGAATTAAAAAAGGCCGGAGTCAAGCGCGTTCATAACAATATCGAGACAAGCCCTAAGTACTTTGGAAAATTATGTACAACGCATACCACAGATGAAAAAATAAAAGTAATGAAACTGGTCCATGAAGCAGGTCTGGAACTATGCAGCGGAGGTATATTCGGCGTCGGAGAAAGCTGGGAAGACAGGATAGATATGGCCATTAAGCTTCGTGAAGTAAATCCGGAATCTGTTCCGATCAACATGCTAAAACCTATTAAAGGAACCCCCATGGAAGCTTATCCTTACCTGTCCGAAGACGAGCTTAGAAGGATCATCGCTATTTTTAAATTCATATTACCAAAGTCTGAGATCCGCTTCGCGGCAGGAAGGGATATAATCGAAGATTCGGGAATATCTTTTTTCAGATCGGGCTCAAATGCCACAATCTCAGGTGACATGCTGACTGTAAAGGGCGTTTCTTTGGAAAAAGACCTTGAAAACATCCGCGCTCTCGGATATGAAATCGCAACGTGATTATTCCATCCGCACAGCATCGCCGATTGACGACAACGCAGTACATGAGTTATTTCATAAATACTTTATCAAATTGTCAACGTATCAGCAGCACAAGTTTTTTGTCAATGAAGTATCAAAATAATATTCTCAGATAAGTCTGTCATTATATGCTTTTAAAACTTCCCTGGTGCTCTCTGCGCTTAGGCCTGCGAGATTGCATATAATGGCAGCAATAAGCCTGTTCTTTGTCACCTTAGCTTTTCCCGGCTCAAAAAGCGCTCCTGCTATGCTCTGCAGTTCCTTTGGAAATCGACTTATATCAGAATCAAAATTTATTCCGATTCCGATGACTATCCACTGAACCGTTCCCGTATCAAACTCTGTTCCCGACTCAGTAAGGATTCCGCAGATCTTTTTATCGCCAACAAAAAGATCGTTCACAGGCTTTATCCTCGGTTCAATTCCGCATAAGTAATGCACCGCTTCGCAGACAGAAACGCCCGCAAGTGCTGTGACAACATCAGGTTCAAGACTTGGAAGCATATCCGGTGTCAGGATAATGCTCATATAGATTCCTCCCTCGGGAGAAAAGAACTCGTGCTCTCTTCTGCCTCTCCCCAGAGTCTGGCTCCTTGCTATAACTACTGTTCCGCCGGGAGCTCCCGCTATTGCAAGCTCTTTGGCAGTTCTGTTTGTCGAATCAAGCGTTTCATGTATTTGTATCATGCCATGTTCCGAAATGACCGCGCTCAAAATCTTTTCTTTTTTCTCATAATGCTTATCCGGACAATATTCCGAAAGTTCCGCAAGTATTCCGGATTCCGAGATTATATCGTTAGAAGGAGCGAGAATATATCCCTTTTTACTGGATGCCTCTATTACATATCCCTGATTCCTTAGCTCTTTTATCGCTTTCCACACAGCAGTCCTCGACAATCCGAGACTTTCCGCCATATATTCACCGGATATATAATCTTCTTTATTATGCTCCAAAAATTCCAGCACCCTGTCTTTAGAACTCATTTATGATCTCCTTGAAAAAAATCTTTTTTGACTTTTGCAATAATTATGCCAAAAGTTATATGACTTTTGCAATTCAATCACCCTTATAATCCGGATTCTTAAATTTCTTTTCACATTTCTTTTGAATATTGTCAAAAAAGTGATATAATACCCAAAACGATAAGAGGAAATGACATGATAAATATTGGAATTGTGTTCGGATGTTTTATACCGATGCACAAAGGGCACGAGTCCCTTATAACAAGAGCACTTGAAGAAAATGACAAGATAATTCTTGCAGTTTGCGGTTACCAGACCGACAGAGGACGTGATTTTATTGACTTTGAGACAAGGATCCGTCTGGTCACCGACATGTTTAAAGACAGGAAAGACCGCGTTATCGTAGTTAAGATTGATGACAAGAAGCTTGGTCTTGACGGAACGTTCACACACGAGAACTGGGTTCTCTGGGGCGATGAGCTTTTCGGCAATGCAGGAATATCCCCCGACAGCGCGCACTTTACCTGGTATACGGGTGAGGCATCTTACGTTGAAAAATTGGGAGAAATTTATCCGGATCATACTTTCACATTGGTGGATCGTCAAGTGATAAAAACCTCGGGTACAGAAATAAGAAGTAATCCCGCAATGCATGAAGACGAGATAAACAAAGAATTTCTTGAATATCTCAGAACTACGGGAAAGCTTAAATAAAAGGAGAAAAAAATGGAAAACATTATTCAAAGTCTTCTTGAGACAGACCTTTACAAATTCTCAATGGGTCAGGCAATCTATCACAACTTCCCTGACTACACAACAACATGGACATTTAAATGCAGAAACAAAGATGTGAAATTCACAAAAGAAATGGTCGAGGAGATCAAAAAGCAGATTCTCGCTTACTGTGATCTCACTTTCAAGGAAGATGAACTCGAATACCTCAAGGGGATCAAGTGGATCAAGCCTTCCTACGTAGATTTCCTTCGTCTCTGGCATCCCAGATTTGAGGACTTCACGATCGGAACAGACGCCGAGTGTGGTCTTTCCATCGAGACAAACGGAACATGGCTTAACACATCTCTTTATGAGATTCCCACACTTGCCATCGTAAACGAAGTTTATTTCAGAATGGCTTATGACTACAACGAGCTCATAGCATCATTTAAGGAGAAACTTGATGAAAAGATCAAGCTCCTCACCGACAATACATACAACATCGGTGCATTCAGTGAATTTGGTCTCAGAAGAAGACTTTCAGCCGAAGCTCAGGAACTTGCAGTTGAGAAGCTCAGAGATTCCAAACTCGGCGATTCAATATTTGTAGGAACATCAAATGTTCTTTTGGCCAAAAAACTCGGTGTAACTCCCGTAGGAACAATGGCTCACGAGTGGATCATGTGCGTAGGTCAGGGTAACCACAAGCACAATCCCGCTTATTCAAACTGGTACGCGCTTGATTATTGGGTAAAAGAGTATGGTATCCTCAACGGAACAGCTCTCACTGACGCGATCACAACAGACTGCTTCCTGCGCGACTTCCAGCTCACTTATTCAACTCTTTTCTCAGGTGTTCGTCACGACAGCGGAGACCCGATCGAATGGGGTGAAAAGATGATCGAGCACTACAAGAGCCTTGGCATAGATCCTACAACAAAGACTCTCCTGTTCAGCGACAGCCTTGATTTCAAGCGTGCAAACGACATCAACGCTCACTTCAAGGGAAGAGCAAAAGTTGCTTTCGGAATCGGAACATACATTGCAAATGACACCAACGTTCATGCACTTAACATCGTCATGAAGACAACAGCCTGCAACGGTCAGGATGTAGCTAAGATTTCAGATGTAGCAGGTAAGGGAATGTGCAAGAATCCCGACTATGTAGACTACTTACAGAGATGTATCGACTGGAGAATGGCTCACGAGAAGGTATGATTATGGAAAATATGATTAAGATGGATCCAAACGAACAGATTGAAAAAATTACAAAATGGATACGCGACTGGTTCGATGAGAACGGCAAGACTGCAAGCGCCGTAATCGGTCTTTCGGGTGGTAAAGATTCTACGATCGTTGCCGCTCTCCTTGTAAAGGCACTCGGAAAAGACAGAGTTGTAGGCGTTATGATGCCAAACGGCGAACAGAAAGACATTGCCGATTCACAGAAAGTAGCTGAGCTTCTCGATATCAAGACTTATACGGTAAATATCGCTCCCGCCGTTGACGGTGAGAAAAAAGCTCTTGAAGAAGCCGGAGTCACAATGTCAAATGATGCAAATATCAACACACCTCCGCGAATCCGCATGACAACTTTGTATGCGATCGCACAGTCACTTCCAAACGGCGGACGTGTTGCAAATACATGTAACAAATCTGAAGACTACGTTGGCTACTCAACCAAATACGGCGATGCCGCAGGTGATTTCAGCCCCTGCTCGGATTTCCTCGTTTCGGAAATGCTCATGATAGGCGACGCTTTAGGTCTTCCCAACGATCTTATCCACAAAACTCCTTCCGACGGATTATGTGGATTGTCTGATGAAGACAAGCTCGGATTTACTTATGCAACTCTTGATAAGTACATACTTACGGGAGAATGTGAGGATGCGGCGCTCAAAGAAAAAATTGACCGTCTCCACGCAATAAACCTTCACAAGCTTAAGACTATTCCGATGTACATAAAATAAGCAGTTGAATCAAAGAGTCGCATCCACAGCGGAGCGATTATTTGGAGAGGATTTTCCTCTACAAATAATAAGGACATTTCATTCTTCTCTAATCGTCTGTAACAGACTTTGAAAAAAGAATGAAATGTCCTTATTTCTTTTCAGAACATCCTTATTATTCTTCAGAATCACCAGAATCGTCATACTCGGCAACAATTGTTGTCTCAGCTTCTGAGGCCTCTGAAGTCTCACGCTCTTTTACCAAAACAATAAGTCTCTTGGGTTTTTCAGTTTCTTTTCTTTCTGAAACAAGACTGATCCTGCCGCATCCGGTCAGGCACATAGAAAGTACTAATAATAATGGTAAAAATTTTTTAATCATACGTTTTTTCCCTGTCATATCTGAAATCGTCAATTTTCCCCTACCAACAAACCGCTTGTACACTGGATTTGTACAATTATATGTTATCACAATCGCCTTGTAGCTTCAATTTTAAAGATATTTTTACAAAATTTACAAATCGGTTTCATGTGCTTTAATCGCAAACAAAACTTTATTGTGGTAATATAGATGATGATTTTATTATAGATTTTTCAGGAGGATATTATGGACCAGCAGAAAATCGGAACAAAATGCGTACAGGCAGGCTATACCCCCGGTAACGGAGAGCCTCGTCAGATACCCATTATTCAGTCTACAACCTTTAAATATGATACAAGTGAGGATATGGGAAAGCTTTTCGACCTTGAAGCTTCCGGATACTTCTATACAAGACTTCAGAACCCCACTAATGACCATGTTGCAGCCAAGATTGCTGCTCTTGAAGGCGGAAGTGCCGCAATGCTCACATCTTCAGGTCAGGCCGCTAACTTCTTTGCGCTTTTCAATATATGTGAATGTGGAAGTCACATTGTTGCCTCATCTTCCATCTACGGCGGAACTTTCAATCTCATCGCTGTAACTATGGCTAAGATGGGAATCGAAGTTACTTTCGTATCTCCCGATGCAAGTGATGAAGAACTTGATGCAGCATTTAAGGACAACACAAGAGCCGTATTTGGTGAGACAATCGCCAATCCCGCTCTCACAGTTCTTGATATAGAGAAATTTGCAAACGCAGCTCACAGACACGGTGTTCCTCTTGTAGTAGACAATACATTTCCAACTCCTGTTAATTGCAGACCTATTGAATGGGGCGCAGATATCGTTACACATTCAACAACAAAATATATGGACGGCCACGGTGCAGCTGTTGGCGGCGCTATCGTTGATTCAGGTAAGTTTGACTGGATGGCTCATGCTGACAAATTCCCCGGACTCACACAGCCCGACGAATCTTATCACGGCATTGTTTATGCAGAAAAATTCGGTAAAGAGGGTGCTTTCATAACAAAATGTACTGCACAGCTTATGCGTGACTTCGGTTGCATTCAGTCTCCCCAGCATGCATTTATCCTCAACCTCGGACTCGAATCACTTCACGTTCGCATGCCCAAACACGTTGAGAACGGACTTGCAGTTGCAACATTCCTTGAGAACCATCCTCAGGTCGTTAAGGTTAACTATCCCGGCCTTGAGTCAGACAAGTACCATGAGCTTGCCAAGAAATATCTTCCCAACGGTGGATGCGGTGTCGTATCTTTCGAACTCAAAGGTGGAAGATCCGCTGCCGAAAGCTTCATGAAGAAGCTTAAGATTGCAGCTATCGAAACTCATGTTGCAGACGCACGTACATGTTGCCTCAATCCCGCAACATCAACACACAGACAGCTCACAGATGAGCAGCTTGAAGCAGCAGGAATCCCTGCAGGTCTCATTCGTATATCTTGCGGTCTTGAAGATAAGGATGATCTTATCGCAGATATCAAGAATGCACTTGAGTAACTAGAACAGAACGCATAATAGCAAATATAAACGAGCCAGAACAAAGAGTCGCCCGCGACTCTTTGTTCTGGCTCTTATATATTCATTCACTAATTTAATTACTTATCAGGTCTTTCACAACCTCAGAAGCTATCACAAGCCCTGCTACCGAAGGCACAAATGCTATGCTTCCCGGTGTACTTCTTCTTGAAGCTTCATGCTCTGTTTCAAATGCCGGCTTCATAGGCTCTTCCTCGGAATAAACAACTTTAAGATTATTAATTCCCCGCTTTTTAAGCTCACGTCTCATAACTCTGGCAAGCGGATCGATCTTGGTCTTTGAAATATCTGCAACCTTAAATCCGCAAGGAGAAATCTTATTTCCCGCTCCCATGGAACTGATGACGGGGACACCTTTTTCTTTTGCCCGCATTATAATCTCAATCTTGGCAGTCACGGTATCTACTGCATCTACCACATAATCATATTCTTCAAAAGGAAAAGAATCCGCATTCTCGGGAAGGAAAAAGCACTCATGAACATTAACCTTCACATCGGGATTGATATCCTTCATACGCTCTTTCATAACTTCAACCTTTGGCAAGCCAACAGTCTTAGTTGTGGCAATTATCTGCCTGTTTATATTGGACACGGAAACAGTGTCTTTGTCGCAAATATCAAATGTGCCGATACCGCTTCTCACAAGCGCTTCACACACATATCCGCCTACGCCTCCGACACCAAAAATCGCAACTCTCTTTTGAGACAGCTTTTCAACCGCCTCGGTTCCCAGCAATAATTCTGTTCTGGAAAATCGCTCGTTCATATTGAGTCTCCCGTTTCTTGTATTAATGCCTACGCACTGCATACATTTTATACCAGAGCAAAGATTTGTCCAAGAACATCCTATCAAAGAACAAAGAGTTGCCCTGTCCGGAATCCGGACAGGGCAACACATCATCTATAATTTATTTTTATTATTTGCTCTTAACGTTTGGCTTATAAGGACCTTTTACATTAGGCTTATAAGGTCCTTTTACATTAGGCTTATATGCACCTTTTACCTCAGGTTGTTCTGTAGTCTGAGGTGTTTGCTGAGGCTGCGGCTGTGGCTGAGGTGTGCACTCAGGTGTAGGCTGACACTCAGGTGTTGGCTGGCATTCAGGCTCAGGCTTTGGTGTGCAATCAGGCACGGGCTGACACTCCGGTACAGGTGCTGGTGCAGGAGTAGGTACTGGTGTGCATTCAGGAACCGGCTGGCACTCTGGTACAGGCTTTGGTGTGCAATCAGGCACAGGCTGACACTGGGGCACAGGCTGACACTCAGGCTTTGGTGTGCATTCCGGCTTCGGCGTACATTCAGGCTTTTTCTCCTCTTCCTTCTTCTCAGAACAATCAGGCTTAGCTGCTGCATCTTCTTTCTTCTCGTCTTTTTCAGGCGTAGGTACACACTCAGGCTTCGGTGTACATTCCGGTTTCGGTGTACATTCCGGTTTCGGTGTACATTCCGGCTTCGGTGTGCAATCAGGTTTGAAATTGTTATCCACAACCCAACCATTTGGCTTGAACATATCCCATCCACCACAATACGATTCTTCCATCTTTACAGAATCCGAATATTCTGATTTCAGTTCATCCGCACCCTTATCATTTTTATCCACAAAAAAATCACTCACGCAATAAGCTGTAGGAACTGTAAGCACTGCAACTATTGCCAACGCTGTAGTCGATAAAAATCTCTTATTCATGTCATATACCCCCAATAGCAATATAAAATTATTTGTATAAATTTAACAACTTTTAACAATTATTACTTTACCATTAACCTCTGATTATTTCAACTCATATTTAGTATTTATCACATATGATGCAATAGGCAGATAAGAATTCACTAAATTTTGAATTCTTATCTGCCTATAAATTCGATTAAACGTTAAACTTTTTATTAACTTACAAACACCCCTCCCACCACTTCTGGCAATTCGGTCATATCCTTGATTGAATATGTAACCTGAGGGTGTGTTGCAGCTTCTCCGATACCGACACATTTAAAGCCTCCGGCAAGGGCTGCGTCTATTCCGGAAAGAGCATCTTCAACAACGATCGCATCTTCCGGTTCCACGCCAAGCATTTGCGCCGCTTTAAGAAAGACCTCCGGATCCGGTTTGGATCTCGTTATATTGGTTCCGTCAGATACCGCATCAAAGTAGTCCTTTAGTCCCAGCTTCTCAAGTATCTTCTTGGTATTCTTGCTGCTTGATCCGATTGCAAGAAGAGTTCCTCTCTCCCTAAGAGTATCAAGCGCTTCTTTCACCCCGTCATCAAGATCGTTTTCGTTCATCGTATCAAGGAGTGATACATATATGCTGTTCTTCTTTTCCGCAATCTCTTTTTTCTCATCAAGCGAGTAAGCTCTGCAGGCCCTCTCCAGAATAATATCAAGAGACGCCATCCTGCTTACCCCGCGCAATCTGTCATTTATCTTCTCATCAAAATATATCCCCTGCTCATCAGCAACGGTTTTCCACGCCTTGTAGTGGAGCTTATCCGTAAAGCAGATTACTCCGTCAAGGTCAAAGATCACTGCCTTCATTTTTCATACCTCATTTCCTTAACACCTTTTACCTCTATTTTTTCTCCCCTCAATACCTCGCAGACCGCCCCACTTTTGGTAACGGTAAACTTAAGAAGACTGTTTCTGTACTTTATCTTGAAACTGTATTTCTTCCAGCCTGTAGGCAAGAACGGATCAACCGAGATCCCCTCCTTGGTAATCCTAAGCCCTGCAAAGCCGTTAACTATCGCCATATAACTTCCGCCCATATTCGCGGTATGTACGCCGTCTCCCGAGTTATTGTGCGTATTCATAAGATCCAGTTTTATCGAATCACCGAAATACTCAACAGCTTTTTTGTGCATTCCAAGCCGTGACGCAACAATACTAAACACACAGGTTGAAAGAGATGAATCATGAGTCGTGATCTTCTCATAATATTCAAAGCTCTTTTTCATCACTTCCTTAGGCTGCCTATCCTCAAACAGGAAGTAAGAAAGCACAGTGTCAGCCTGCTTGCAGACCTGGTATCTGTACAGGTGAAGCGGATGATAGTGAAGAAGAAGAGGAAACTCTTCTTTAGGCGTATTCTTAAGATCCCACACAGGCTTTTGCAAAAAAGAATCATCCTGCGGATTGATCCCAAGCTCCTCATCATACGGAAGATACATCTTTTCCGCTGCTGCCTTTATCTCCTTAAGTTCCTTGGCTGTCACGCCGAGCTTATCAAGAAGCTCTTTTACCCTCTTATTCGATGAATGTTCCTCCGCAAAAGAAACAGCCATACTCATGTTGTAAGCCGCGCAGCAATTGGTGTAATAATTGTTGTCGGTCATGCATGTATATTCATCGGGGCCTGTCACCTCGTTTATAACAAAGCGCCCCTCTCTGTCATAATTTCCCACATCAAACCAAAGTCTTGCCGTCTCAAGAAGGATTTCCTCGCCCCGGTCCAGCATGAAATCAAGGTCTCCCGTTGTGAGATAATACTGCAAGATCGTATAAGCTATCGCTCCGTTAATGTGATACGCCGCAGTTCCCGAGGGAAAATAGCCCGAGCACTCTTCACCCGTAATCGTTCTCCAAGGATAAAGCGCTCCCTTCTTATGCCCCAAAAGAGCCGCGTTCTCCCTTGCTTTATCAAGTATTCCGTACCTGTACTCCAAAATATTCTTAGCAAGCTCGGGACTAGTCAGTATGAAAAAAGGAGCCACATACATCTCTGTATCCCAGAAATAATGACCTTCATATCCCTCGCCCGAAAGTCCCTTCGCAGCAATGCTGCAGTGCTTATCACGCGTCGCGGACTGAAAAAGCTGATACATATTGAAATTGACAGCCTGCCCAAGCTCATCGTCTCCGTCAATTTCCATTTCGGAATTGTCAAAAAACTCCGTTACATACTCTTTTTGCTTCTCATAAATATCCGAAAGACTTCCTCTCATCGCTTCCTTTAGAGTCTTCCTTGCAAAATCCTCAGGATCGTCCTCTCTGACTGAATCCGAGAATGTCGAATACTTTATAAGAGACAGTTCTTCCCCCTGCTTCACTTCAGCTTTTACATGATAAAGAGTTCTTCCCTCTTCCTTGCCATAGCCGATCTCCGCTTTGCCCGGGAGCCTCAACCTGTGTGACACTGCAGATGCCACGGTGATCCCGCTGACATTTGTCTCACTTACGGCAACGCTCATATCCTCGCGCCACTTAACGACTTCAACATTAAGAAGTGCTCCGCTGTCATCGCCAAGCCTTGGATCGTCCGGGTTTGAATAGTTTTTTACATCTGCGATATGATATGACTCAATCTCAATCTCGCCGTCAAAATTAAGAGCCTTCACGTTGTACTCAATCGTAAAAAGAGACGGGATCAAAAGAGATGTCATCCTCGTAACCGACAGTTCAATTTCTTTTCCGTCGGGAGAAGCCCAGATAACATGGCGCCTTGTAACTCCCTGCTCCATATCAAGCACTCTCTCGTTCGCAATGACCTTGCCGGTAGTAAGGTCAAATCTGTCTCCGTCCGCTATAAGGCGTATCGTCTGGGTATCTGCCACGTTGAGCATCGTCTGCTTCTTCTCGATAAGATTGCACAGACTCTCCGCCTGTTTCATCGGGATAATCTCGTATACACCGTTGATGTACGTTCCGCGCATGGTATTCCAGCCTTCGGGAACACCTTCCTCGACATTACCCCTCACACCTATATATCCGTTTGCATTGGAAAAAAGAGCCTCATGAAGATTGACTTCTTTTTCCTTAAATTTTTCCTGTCTTGTAATGATACGCTTCATATTTTTTCCCTGCTTCTTATCCCTTTACAGCTCCTGCTGCCACGCCCTTTACGATGTATTTCTGTGCCGCAAGATAAAAAACAGCAACAGGAATGATCGTTATAACAAGGGCAGCCATAGCTTCGTTCCAGCTGATCGTATACTGTCCGAAAAACTTGGCCGTCGAAATCGGTATTGTCCTGTTCGCCGTCGACTTAAGAGTAAGTGAGGGCAAAAGATAATCATTCCATATCCAGATGACATCAAGGATTATAAGTGTCATCGTAGTAGGTTTGAGAATCGGGAAAACAATCCTCCAGAACAACGTCCAAACACTGCAACCGTCGATAATTGCCGCCTCTTCCAAAGATACGGGGATTGACGAAATAAAGCCGTGATACAGAAATACTCCCATTCCCGCGCCAAAGCCGATATACATAAATATCAGGCCGCCGACCGAGTCTGTCATCTGTAGCCCTGTCACCTTACCGATCTTGTTCATCTCCTGCATAAGAGGCATCATGATAGTCTGGAAAGGAATAAGCATGGTTGCCACCAGAATCGAGAAAAGAGCTATGCTGAGCTTATTTGCACTTCTTACAAACATCCATGCAGTCATCGCTGAAAGCACAACGATTATAGTTATCGATACGATCGTAATAACAATCGAATTAAGTAGCGACGTCGTAAAATTCATCTTGCCGATTGCGGAGGCATAGTATTTAAACGAGAACTTTCCCGGAAGCGCCACCATATTTTTATACATCTCGGCTCTGCTCTTAAATGAATTCGTAAGTATTAAATAAATCGGGAACAGGTACAGTAAACACATAAGTGCAACAAGTACGTTCGGAATTATCTTTTTTACACTCTTTGACATTTACAGTGCCACCTCCCTCTTCTTGGTTATTGATACCTGAATAAATGTGACGATCGCAATTATCAGGAAAAAGATAATTGCCTTAGCCTGGCCGTATCCGAAATTACTGAGACTGAAAATCTCGTTGTAGATATTAAGCGAGAACATCTCAGACTGGAAATTCGCTCCTTCGCCCGTAAGTGATACGTTGACGTCATAGATCTTGAAACAGTTTGAAAGAGCAAGAAACAGACATATCGTAAACGATGGCATCAGAAGCGGAAATTTAATTGAAAAGAGCGTCTGAAAATAATTGGCTCCGTCAATAGCCGCAGCCTCCATTACATCATCCGGGATAGCCATTATTCCCGTTATGTACACGATCATCACATATCCTGCCAGCTGCCATGTTGTCACCACGATCATCGCAATTACCGATTTAGTCGCATCAGTAAGCCAGTTTCCCAGCCCCACACTTAAGAAAAACTCACTGAACACGCTCTTCCAGATATATCCCAGGATAAGTCCACCGATAAGATACGGTAAAAAAAGCATGGTCCTTGCAAAATTCTTTACTTTCAGCCCCGTCGTCACAAGAAGGGCAAAGAACAATCCCAGGACATTTACGGTTATCACACTGATAACTGTAAAGATTGTTGTCCTTACCGCTGCGTTTATAAACTGCTTATCTCCGAATACCGCTTTATAATTGATCATCCCCACAAAAATAGCAGCGTGCTTGGCAAATCCGTCCCATTCAACAAATGAATATCCGATTCCTATGAAGAACGGAATGATCACCACCACGAAAAAGGTGATCATGAGCGGTGCCGTAAATAATGCGTACCATCTTTTTTTAATCTTCATACCTTTATCTCTCCGTAAGAGGTGCTGCAACATATGCTGTCACAGCACCCTCATATCATTTAAAACATCATTTTGCATTTACAAATGCGTCATTAAGCTTGTCTATAAGTTCCTCACCTGTCATTGAAGTATTGGTAAAGAATTCCTGTGTGATAGGTGAAAGGCTTGTTGTGATAATTCCTGCAGGCCAGTTGCTCATTACCCACGGAATGCTGTCCTTTGCCGCCTCTGAAATAGACTTTGAAAGAGGATCGAGATTCTCTGAAGTCATTCCGTCAACAACGGGAACAAATCCAAATTGATTCATGAGATAGTCTGTTCCTTTTTCGCTTGTGTAAAGCCACTCAAGGAAATCTTTTGCCATAGCCTTTTCTTCATCCGAAGCATCAACGTTGATATACCATGCGGCGGGAACCGATACAGCAACTTTCTTGTTGCCCTTTATCGGAACGGGTGCGATACCCATGTCAAAGTCCACATCATAGTCTTTGAACATTCCGTATGCCCAGTTACCCTGATGGATCATTGCAGCTTTGCCTGTAGCGAAATCACCGCAGTTGTTGTCATAAGTTACATCAACGGGATTAGTGCAGTTCTCGCGGATTGCTTCCATAAGCTTTGCAAACTCTTTGAAAGCATCGTTGTCCTTCATTCTCACTTCACCGTTTAATACCTGCTGAAGATATGCGTCAGGATCGTCCTGAACCGCAAAGGGTGTATTCAATATATGTGCAATAAGGAAATAATCTTCCTGTGAAAGGCCGAGGCCGTTTATTCCCTTTCCTTTTGCTTCTTTCAAGAAATCAATCAGCGCGTCTGTCGTACCGATCTTTGATGTATCTACAAGATTGCCGTCATATACAAGTCCGAATCCCTCGATAGTATAAGGAACCCCAACAACTTTTCCGTCTACCGAATCTTTGAGATTGTCACTTATCTTGCTCATAAATGAGAGACTGCTCAAATCCTCAAGATAATCTGCCATCTCCACCGACTCTGAACCGGGTGCAAGCGAAAAAAGTACAGGGCCCGATTCTGTAGAAATACCTGTCTTGAGATCTTTGTAATAGTTATCTCCGCTGGTCTCCCAAACTTCGATCTCTACTCCCGTCTCATCCTTATAATCCTTGGCGAGCTGATTAAGCTGATCCATGATCTCAGTCTTTGACTGGAAAATTGTAAATTTACCGCCTGCATTGGCACTCTTACCTTCTCCGTCAGCAGCTGCCCCTACACCTGCAGTTCCTGCAGCAGCTCCGCATCCGGTAAGAACGGAACCTGCTACCACAACTGTTGCCATAAGCGCAGCAAACAATTTCTTTTTCCTCATAGTTAATTACTACTCCTTTCCCATAACTCCCCTTTAAAAATAGTAAAAAGGTTATCTTCTTAACTACATCTTCCTATTTTTTACTAAAAAAAGACAATACCCCTTCTGTTTTTTAGAGGTATTGTCAGTTTGAGCCCTGTATTATTATGTAAAATCAATATAAAAAGAGGCCGTTTTAGTAAAACGCACCTCTTTTTTAGTAAAATATTATTTATTTAACTTCTTTTTACTAAAGTGGTTGTCCTCCACTTAATCCTTGCACCGATCTTAAGAGATTCATAGCTTCCCGATCCTTCGATAAGTTCGACCAGAGACTGGGCCGCAAGAAAACCTCTTTCGTAATTCGGAACTTCAACGGTTGTAAGTCCCATATACTTGGAAACAAAGGCATCGTCAAAACCACAGACTGCTATATCCTCGGGAACACGAAGTCCCGCCTCTTTGAACTTCCTCATAGCACCTATAGCCATCATGTCGTTCGCGCATACAAGAACCTGAGGCATATGCTCGGAAAGCATCAAAAGCCTCGCCGCCTGCGATCCGCTCTTCTCTCTCCAATTGCCCTCATAATGATCTCTTCTGTGAAAAGTTATCCCGTGAGCGGAAAGAGCATCGCGAAAAGCCTGATACCTCTCTTTATTATCATCCGTATCCATACCGGAAAGATAAGCAAATCGCTCATATCCCGATTTTATGAGAGTTTCAACCATTTCTTTTTCAGCATCATAGTTATTTACTATAACACTCTTGATTCCCGGATGCTTTATCTCTCTGTCGAGAACAATTATCGGATAGTTGTTCTCTGCAGCTTTTACCAGCATCGAGTCTTCACATCGGTAATCAATATTGATACATCCCGCGGAATAATCACGGGACATATACTTCTCGGCATTTCTGCTTGTGCACACCATAATGTCATAATCCTTGGAATAGGCATAATCACTTATTCCATGGAGTATGTTCAGATAAAAATTGGTATCGAAATCACTGAAATTAACTACTATAGTTTTGTTTTCGGCGATCTTTTCCTTTACCCTGATCTTGGGCAGTTCATAGCCCATCTCCTTTGCAATAGCAAGAATCTTGTCTCTTGTCTTATCACTCATATTCCGCTTTCCGTGCAGAACATTCGAGACGGTTGCTATGGAAACGCCGGCTTCTTTAGCTATATCCTTAATCCCTACCATACCTTAAGTCTTCCTGTGCAAAAAACAGAGTTGTCGTCAACAATTAAAGTAAGTGTGCTCTGAGCTCCTCACCGCTCTTCTCGGATAAATATGCAGGAGCAATATCAAGCATTGTCTTGCATCCCTTCTGACCTTCATTGTACATACGGAAAGCAGCACGTGCAACCGCAGTAAGAACGCTTGTTGTAAATTCAGGGTTTGAATCAAGCTTTAAGCTGTACTCGATAACGTGGTTGTGCTCCTTGTCTGCACCTGTCTTTCCGCTTCTGAATACAAATCCGCCGTGAGCCATTCCGCTGTGATTCTTTAAGAGTTCCTCTTCGCTGATGAAATGAACTGTTGTGTCATAATCGGCAAAGTAGTTGGGCATCTCCTTGATCTCTTTTTCAACGGCAGCTGCGTCTGCTCCGTCTTCAAGTACAACAAAGCACTCTCTTGTATGTTTCTGACGTGTTGTAAGCTCAGGATTCTTGCCGCTTCTGACTGCCTCAAGTGCACTCTCTACGGGGATAGTGTACTGCTTAGCATTCTTAACGCCTTTTACGCGACGGATAGCATCTGAATGTCCCTGAGAAACACCCTTGCCCCAGAATGTGTAATCATTTCCGTCAGGAAGGATTGCATTTGAATATACTCTTGCAAGCGAGAACATTCCCGGATCCCATCCGCAGGAAATAACGGCAACTTTACCTGACTCTTTTGCAGCGGCATCAACATTTGCAAAGTGCTCGGGAATCCTTGCATGTGTGTCAAAGCTGTCAACAACATTGAACATCTTTGCGTACTGAGGAGTCTGTACGGGAAGATCTGTAGCACTTCCTCCGCAAAGGATCATAACATCAACCTTATCCTTCCAGCTTTCTATATCATCTGTAGAAACAACGGGTACACCCTGTGTTTTAATCTGAAGTGTCTTGGGATCTCTTCTTGTAAATACAGCAACAAGTTCCATATCGGGAGCAGCGTTTACAGCAAGCTCAACTCCTTTACCAAGGTTTCCGTATCCTAAAATTCCTATCTTTATACTCATAATTACGCCTCCTTTATTCTCGTAAAGTATATCACACAATCACTATCCTTGTGTATAAAAGACGCTTTGACGAAATAGCGGAAAAACTTAGCACTTTTCTTTCCTTGTAGGATTATTTTAACTTTCTTGTAACATCGCATTGACTAAATTTATTTTCAAGAGTATAAGTGTATTAGAACCAATAATACACTCGATGCTTATAAAGGAGACCGATATGAGAAAAACAAGTATCGCCATTATTTCATCTGTGCTGATACTCACACTTATGGGATGCAGCGGAGACAATTCCGCCAATTCCGCAAGCAGCGAGGTTTCAATAACGACAGTTACTATAGATGACACAGATGCTAAGGCAGAAGCAGATACAGCAGAAACTAAGAGTATAGAGGCCGCTTCCAATATGAATACAAAGTCTGCTGCCAGCAAAAATCCTGATGCTTCATTCAAATGTAACGGAAAGGAGATTTCTGTATTAAACGACACTGAAACTACAATTGAAGATCTCGGAACTTACGATCCCGAGCTTTCATACCTGGACGAAGAATACAAGAATTACGTGTTCTCTGACAGCAAGGTTCAATTTGACACAGCGATGATCGACGGAAAAGAATCCCCCATGGTACTATACGTTGCAAACCCTGAGATCAAAACCACAAAGAATGTAGGTGTCGGTAATACTGAGGAAGAAATTATAGCTGCTTACGGTTATCCAAATAACACAACCGAAAGCGACTACATCTATACACTCGAATATCACTTCACTTCTTACGATCTGATATTTGACTTCGACGGTAACAAAGAACATGTTGAAATGATTCGCTACAAGAATACTCACAACTGCAAAAAGGCTTCATTTTGATCATACAAATTTATAAGTTTAACATTTTTTACAAAGTGATCGCGACCGACTTGCTTAAAGAAGCATATATTGCTAATATATTTAACGCATAAAGCCTATGAAAGGAAAAATGATTTCCATGGATAAGAAACAAAGATTATTAGATCTTATTGATAAAGCCGGTCGCGGAAGTATAGAAGCGGCAGAAGCTATTGCAGAAGGATATTTTAAAGGAACTTTCGGGGACAGACCAAATCCCGAGAAAGCCAAAAAATGGGCATCTTACGCCGCAAAACACGGCAGTGAAAATGCCCAGAAAATTCTAAACGCATTAAAATAATGCAACCTATTATGAAAAAATCTATCTTTACAATTTAAGTATTTATGAAATCCTCCACATTATTCATGATACTTATGAGATTGCCAAGGTCAGTCTTCACTGAATCAGTTTCAAGTGAATGATTGGCATTGGCAATTTTTATGCACTCAATACCAAGTTCCTTGCACTTCTCATCCGCAAACGGAGTCTCACACCACGGATCGCTCGTTCCGTGTATTACAATCCCGCATTCTTTTCTAAGATATTTAAAGGTCTGTGCAACAGGAGTAAAGACAATCTGCTCGGCATTCACATTCTCCTGCCTGTCGTACTCTGCTGCTATCGCGGTACCGATACTCTTTCCCGCGAAGATAACTCTGTCATATGCAGAATAATCAATATCTTTAAGCTGCTCTTTTGCCTGTGAAAGAGCGATGTTAAACGCCTCAAGCATCTTCTCCGGATTTCCTTTTACGGCAGATGCCTTCTCCGGAAGTTCAAAACTCACCTCGCGTATCTCATAACCGTACTTCTGCGCCAGTTTTCTCGTATAGTAGAGAATCGGCCTTGATGAGTTGTATCCCATTCCGGGGAATATTACCATTAAGTTCTTTTTATCCATTACCTAAAACTCTTTTCTAAATATTCAATAACTGCGATCAGATCATCACATATTACTTCCGTAAGTTCGCGCATCTCATCATCGGGACCTATGATATCAGGAACCATTATTGGACGCATTCCTGCTGCCTTCGCTGCTCTTATCCCGTTGTAGGAATCTTCTATCGCAAAGGTCTCACTTGGATTCACGCCAAGTTCCCTGCATGCGAGCGTATATATCTCAGGATTGGGCTTACTTATCTTGACGGCATCACCACCTACTACCATATCGAAATAGTCTATGAATCCCGCGTCTGTAAGCTCGCTTATCACAAGCGCTTTCCTTGTGGATGAAGCAACACCGACTTTAACGCCTTTTCCTTTAAGGTACTCAAGAATTTCTTTTACACCATTCTTAACAGGAAGCCTTCCTCCGTCAAATTTCTCATGGAATAATCTGGAGCTCTCGGCAAGAAGCTTATCAGCTATCCCCGCGCCCATCTTGTCCGCATATGCATTCTCAACAATGTCGTGCGTCTGCGCGTTATTGGTACCTATGCACCTCTTAAAGACAGGTTCAACATCTCCCAAGCCAAACTTTTCCCCAAGCTCATACCAGCATGAAAGGCAGGCTCTCTCGGAGTCGAATATAACTCCGTCCATATCAAATATTACACTGTAAGAACATGCCATTTATCTTTCCTCCAAACTATGTATACGCGACAGTATATCATATCCGATAAGGAATTTCCTGTTTAATAGCGAAAAAAGACACCCCGAAATTACCAGGGTGCCGATCTTACCGTATCAAGCCTTTCCGGATTGTTCAGATATTCGCAGTCCGGTGGCGAATTTACAAGTGAATTGTTTCGTACTTTGCAAGAAGCATTTCTGCATTCTCTGCATCTGAAACTTATATGATTGTTATAAAGCCTCTTACAACCCACCGAACAAAAAGCCCAATTACCGTTACGTGCAATAAACGTTCTTCCGCAATGCAAGCATATCCTTTTTACATTATGTGCCATAATTCTATACTTCCCCAAAAACCAAAACGCTAGGCGCGTTTTTTATAAAACGTAAATCTTTGTATTCTTAATTATAAACTAATGTGCAAGTCCCTTAAAGAGGGGCTTGCACAAGTTCACAGATAGTTCAAACTTTCTAAATTTGCATCATTTAAAAAGAGTAATTTCTAATATATTTTGGAATAATCAATTTTCACACGGTGAATTCAAATCAACTATCTGAAAACTCCAATCGTTCAGCTCAAGCTGTTGCCTTTTTTTCATCATGTGCATAAATTGCTTTCAAAATAACAGGCGTCAATATAGAACTGATAACTATAAGCAGGATTACCGCAGTAAAATACCTGCTGTCGATGATCTCCGCCTTAAGTCCTCTTTGCGCAACGATAAGCGCAACCTCTCCTCTTGTCATCATTCCGACACCGATCTTAAGACTGTCGGAACCGCTATATCCAAGGACTTTGGCCACAAGTCCGCAACCCACTATCTTACCGAGAAGGCCGACTATAACAAATGCAAGAGAAAATACAATAACCGTTGTATCAACGGATCTTAAATTAGTCTGAAGTCCTACACTTGCAAAGAAAACAGGTCCGAAGATCATATATGAGTTAATATCCATTTTTCTGTCGATATATTCGGAATCATCAAGCGAGCTTAAGATAATTCCCGCAACAAACGCACCTGTGATATCCGCAACTCCAAAATACTTATCCGCAATGTAAGAAAATACAAGAGCGAGCGCAAGTCCCATGATGGGAATACGTCTTGTATGACGCCACTTTGTATCAAGCTTTTGCATTATCTTAAAAATAATAATTCCCACAACCAAAGAGAACGCAAAGAAAAGAACAGTCTTAACGCATACCATTCCGATATTTGCACTTGGATCTTTCATACCGATAACGGCAGTAAGCACAACAATACCGATAACGTCATCTATTATCGCAGCGCTCATTATGGTAGTTCCTACCTCAGTTGAGATTTTTCCAAGCTCTCTGAGCGCCTGAACGGTTATACTTACAGAAGTTGCCGTAAGAATTGTTCCGATGAAAAGAGCTCTCATAAACTCGACACTTCCCGGAGCCGCAAATCCGTAGAAGCACATATAAAGAACAGTTCCGAAAGCAAGCGGTATTCCAACTCCCGCGCACGCAAGTATTGTAGCTTTTATACCTGACTTTTTGAGATTATCGATATTAGTCTCAAGTCCGGCACTGAACATAAGAAGAATAACGCCGATTTCCGCCATCTGGGAAAAGAAATCACTCTCAGATACGATATTAAGTATTGTAGGTCCTATGATAAGGCCTGCAATAATCTCTCCCGCCACCTGAGGCGCCTTGAGTTTCCTTGCTCCGAGTCCACAGAACTTAGCTGCAATAACTATGATTGCAAGATTACGCAAAATTTCTAAACTGTCCACTTTTCATCCCTCGATTCTATTATTTAAAAATCAATTTCTTTTTCAATAAGAAATGATTGCATCGGCCAAGTTTTAACCGAATGCAATCCTATTATAATACAACTTAGATTTTTCGCAATCTAATAAACATATGAATAAAAATTATGGTATACTATCTTTCAAACAAAGGCGTTTCGATGTGTTTCGAGCGCCTTTTTATATTGCGACATCATGGCGAACGTAGTCGCAAAATCAGTATTTCGGAGGAAAAGTAATGGAAAAGATCTACAGTTACATTGAACAAGTCAACAGTGCTGTAAACGGTTTTGTCTGGGGGCTGCCCATGTTGATACTTCTTGTCGGAACAGGCATACTTATGACTTCACTCACAAGAGTATTTCAGGTCACCCATTTTAAGCACTGGGTAAAAAATACTGTCGGCGGAATATTTAAAGACAAGAATGTCACAGCTCACACAGGAAAAGATGATATGCAGATATCACAGTTTCAGAGCTTATGCACAGCACTTGCCGCAACTATAGGAACAGGTAATATCGCAGGTGTTGCCGCTGCCATAATCTCAGGCGGCCCGGGCGCAATATTCTGGATGTGGATAGTTGCATTCTTTGGAATGATGACAAACTTCTCCGAAAATGTTCTCGGAATATATTATCGCCGAAGAAACAATAAAAACGAATGGTGCGGCGGTGCCATGTACTATCTTAAGGACGGTCTCGGCTCCAAACCCGGTCTTGAAAAAGTAGGTGCATTTCTCGCCGTTATGTTCAGCGGATTCTGTGTTATCGCATCATTTGGAATCGGCAATATGAGCCAGATAAACTCAATCGCGGTTAACGTAAACTCAGCTTTCGGAATCCCCAACCTTGTTACCGGAATCATTCTTATGATCCTCGCAGGACTTGTAATCGTCGGAGGACTTAAAAGAATCGCTTCTGTTACAGAGACACTTGTTCCTTTCATGGCAATAATCTATCTTATATGCACACTCATTATCATAGTGATCAATATAGATCAGCTCGGCGCAGTTATTACTTCAATAGTTAAAGGTGCGTTCGGAATGAAAGCAGTAGGCGGCGGAATTGTCGGAAGCGGTATCGCATATGCCATGCAGTGGGGAATGAAAAGAGGCGTCTTTTCAAACGAAGCGGGACTTGGATCATCTGTAATGGTTCATTCAAGTTCTAACGTAAGAGAGCCTGTAGTTCAGGGAATGTGGGGCATCTTCGAAGTTTTTGCCGACACGATCATCGTATGTACACTCACTGCTTTTGCAGTACTTTCAAGCGGACTTGTAGATCTTGAAACAGGTAAAGTTATATCCGATCAGGTGTCAACCGCACTTGTTGCAGAAGCTTTTTCAACCGTATACGGCAAAGCAGGTGGAGCATTTATAGCAATCGCAATTCTCTTCTTTGCATTCTCGACAGTACTCGGCTGGAGCCAGTACGGCAGCAAAGGTTTTGAATATCTTTTCGGAACAAAGACCGTAAAAATATATCAGTCAATTTTCGTCGTATTCATACTTGTCGGCGCTACGATCGATCTTACACTTGCATGGGATCTTTCAGATACCTTCAACGGTATGATGGCCATTCCGAACCTGATAGGTGTCATCGCACTTAGCGGAACGGTAATGAAGATAACCAAGAACTACGTAGACAGAAAGATCAAAGGTAAAAAAATCGAGCCTATGCTTTCTGCGATTGATGAAATTCAGGAACAGCACTTGAAAGAAGTTTCATAATATGCAAAATAGTTCGGACAGCGACTCTATATCTGCTATCCGAACTATTTTTTATATCATAGGAAATTGCTTTCCTATGATATAAAAACGCTCCGCTATGGGTGCGACCGATGCGCAAATGTATTATGCAAGCTAAAGCTTGCGCGCATCGGCGCGCAAAGAGTCGCGAGCGACTCTTTGTTCTTCACTAATTGTTTATTGGCACCTGCATCATACTATATTCTTAATACCTTCGCAGATTCTCCTTGCCACTACGGGATTGTTCATCGTATACAGATGTATTCCGTCGATGTCACTCACAAGAAGGTCTATGATCTGACTGAGCGCATATGACATTCCCGCATCAAAAAGAGCTTCCTTGTTGTTCTCGTACCTTTCCGTGATCTTCTTAAATCTCTCGGGGAAAGTAGCGTTGCACATCGTGAGCATTCTCTTTATCTGTGCGGCGTTGATGACAGGCATAACTCCCGGGATCATCGGAACCTCTATGCCCTTAGCCTTACTCTTTTCCCTGAAGTTCATGAACTTGTCATTGTCAAAAAAGAGCTGTGAAAGAAGCACCTCCGCTCCGCTGTCCACCTTGGTCTTGAGATTATTTAGCTCATCCTCTTCAGTTGCAGTCTCCGGATGCATTTCGGGATAGCATGCGCCGAGTACACAAAAATCATACTTATCCTTCATATATGAAATTACATCTGAAGCGTACCGGAAATCATCTTTTTCAGGGATATTCGCATTTCTGTCTCCCCTGAGAGCAAGGATATTCTCAATCCCTTCATTTTGTAAAGCTTCCGCAAACTCATCAATCTCACTCTTGTCGTAGTGAAGGCTCGTCAGGTGAACCACAGGCTCAACGCCGTAATTATGCTTTATCTTTTTGGCAATCTCAATCGTATTGTTTGAACCTATGCTTCCGCCCGCTCCGAAAGTTACACTTATAAAATCAGGCTTAAGCTCGCAGAGAACATCAAGTGTCTCATCTATCGCCTCAAGCGCCTTATCTTTTTTCGGAGGAAAAATCTCAAATGACAGAGTTTTTCTGCCTTCTTTATATAAATCCGATACTTTCAACTTCTTACTTATCCTCTCACTGTCTTTGCTGCCTTAACAAGATTGATAAGGCTCTCTTTGGTCTCGGGAATTCCCCTTGTCTTAAGTCCGCAGTCGGGATTTACCCAGAGTTTGTGATCATCGATCCTGCCGCGCATCTTGCCAAGTGCATCAACGATTTCCTGAACGGAAGGAACACGGGGACTGTGAATGTCATAGACACCGGGGCCTACTTCCGTTTTGAAGTTATTGGCTTTTAACGAATCCAGGATCTGAAGATCGGATCTTGAAGCCTCAAAAGTAATAACATCCGCATCCATCGCATCGATAACAGGAATAATATCCGTAAACTCGCTGTAGCACATATGTGTATGAATCTGAGTCTCAGGCTTTACTCCGCTGTGCACAAGTCTGAATGCAGGAATCGCAAAATCAAGATACTCGCTGTACCAGTCCGACTTTCTGAGAGGAAGCTTTTCTCTGAGCGCAGCTTCGTCGATCTGGATGATCTCTATTCCGGCTTTCTCAAGATCAAGAACCTCATCTCTTATCGCAAGCGCAAGCTGCAAAATGCTCTCCTTAATAGAGATGTCTTCTCTCGGGAAGGACCAGTTAAGGATAGTGACAGGTCCTGTGAGCATTCCCTTCATCGGCTTATTTGAACAGCTCTTTGCATACTTTGACCACTCTACGGTAATAGGGCTCTTTCTTGATACGTCGCCCCAGATGATCGGAGGCTTAACACATCTTGTTCCATATGACTGAACCCACGCCTTCTCAGTGAACACATATCCTGAAAGGTGCTCACCGAAGTACTCTACCATGTCATTTCTTTCGTATTCGCCGTGCACAAGTACGTCGAGCCCAATCTCCTCCTGGAACTCTATGCATTTTTTAATTTTCTCTTTGTTAAAGGCAACATACTGCTCTCTGCTGATATTTCCTTTTCTGTAGTCCTGTCTGTTCCTTCTGACATCCGTAGTCTGAGGAAACGAACCTATTGTAGTAGTGGGGAAAAGAGGGAGTTTCAATTTATCTTTTTGTATCTTTTCTCTCTCATTAAACTTAGGACTTCTCTCGTAGTCGCTCTCTTTTATATTTGAAACTCTCTCTCTTACCTTCTCATCCACGCTATCAACTCTGTTCTTGAAAAGTTCTGCATTTGCCACAAACTTTTCAGAAGCTGATGCCTTCTTTACATCCTTCTCATCTGCAAGTTCCGCGATATCCTTAAGTTCCGAAAGCTTCTCTTTTGCAAAAGCGAAATGCTTTTTATACTCATCGGAAATCTTATGCTCACTCTCAAGTGTGTAAGGAACATGAAGAAGTGAACATGATGTATTTACAACTATATTGTCATTGCCCGCAATTTCTCTGAGCTTTCTTATAATTTCAAGAGACTTACCGTAATTATTCTTCCAGATATTTTTGCCGTTCACCACTCCCGCAAAAAGAAGTTTGTCTGCAGGAAATCCGTTCTTTTTGACAAGCTCAAGAGATTTTTTCCCCTCAATGAAATCCAGACCGATCGCGTCAAAATCAAGCTGTGTAAGTAAGTTGTAAATATCTCTCACATCTCCGAAGTATGTCTGAAGAAGAACTTTGATATTCCCCTTTCCGGCGAGAATAACACGATATAGCCTCTCGAAAAGCTTAATATCATCGAGTGTCAAGTCTCTTACAAGATAAGGCTCATCAAACTCTGCCCACTTAACACCGTTTTCGCCAAGCTTTGAAAGGTATGCCACATATTCTTTTGCCAAAACCTGCTCGAAATCAGAAATATTCTTATCACCTGTATACTTCGCAAGCTTTAAGAAAGTAAACGGTCCGATAATGCTGACCTTAAGATTCTCTGCGTGCTCAAATGCTTCTTTGAACTCGTCAAAAGGCTTTGTTCCGACAAGTTTGATCTCAGTATTGTCATCAATCTCGGGAACAATGTAGTGATAGTTGGTATTGAACCATTTCTTCATAGCAAGTGCCTTTACATTTCCCTTCTCACCCTGATATCCTCTTGCCATGGCAAAAAATGTATCTGTCTCCGAAAGAGAAAGCTCTCTGTATCTGTCGGGTATTACGTTGAAAAGCACCGCAACATCAAGCATGTTGTCATAAAAAGAAAAATCGTTTACAGAAATAAAATCTATTCCGCTTGCTTTCTGAAGCTCTATGTTTTCTCTTCTTAGTCTCTTCGCTGTATCCTTAAGCTCTTTTTCGTCTATCTCGTTCTTAAAATATTTCTCAGATGCAAATTTAAGTTCTCTGTCTTTTCCTACTCTTGGATACCCTATAACCGCTGTTCTCATATGCTTTCCTCTCTTATAAATGTGTATTTATGCAACGCCAATAAGCATTGTTCTTTATCTCTTATTCTTCGGCACACTGCGCCTGTTTCACTGTGGTAAATAGAAGTATAACCAGTATTTATCCATAGGTAAAATATGTTTTTTGTGCCCTGTATCATAGATTTTATCTATGATAGATGATATACTTACTTCATGACACTAAAACAATTAAATTACGTGGTAACCGTGGCTGAAACAGGCAACATAACAGAAGCGGCCAAAAAGCTCTTTATAGCCCAGCCCAGTCTTACCGGCGCGATTCAGGAAATTGAAAAAGAATTTAATATAACTCTCTTTAACAGGACGAAAAGAGGTATCAGCATTACAACCGAAGGAAGCGAATTTCTCGGTTATGCGCGTCAGCTCCTTGAACAGGCAAATCTCATCGAGGAAAGATATACCGGAAAGCCTGTCGGAAAGACCAAGTTCTACATATCTTCCCAGCATTATTCTTTTGTCGTTGAAGCTTTTGTCGAACTTTTAAAGAAATACGGAGGTGAAAAATATGAGTTTCACATGAGAGAAACCCAGACCTACGACATTATAGAAGACGTCGCGCGTATGAGAAGTGAGATTGGGGTACTCTACCTTAATAAATTCAATGAAACGATAATACAGAAAACACTTCGTGAGAATGACTTGTCTTTTACCCCACTATTTAAGGCAAAGCCACACGTTTTCATCGGAAAAGCTTCTCCTCTTGCAAAGAAAAAAAGCCTTTCGCTGGATGACTTAAAGCCATACCCAAGACTATCTTACGAGCAGGGAACGCACAACTCTTTTTACTTTTCAGAGGAAATTCTGAGTACACAAGACTCGGATAAGGACCTTGTCGTCTGCGACAGAGCGACTCTTTTTAACCTGCTGATAGGGCTAAACGGCTACACGATCTGTAGCGGCGTTATCAGTGAAGAGCTAAACGGCGCGAATATCATTTCACGCCCGCTAAAAGTCGATGATTACATGGAAATCGGATACATACTCAAGAACAATATCGGAATCTCACCGCTCACTCTGGCATACATAGACATCCTCAAAGAAGTAACGTGACAAGGTGACACGGGGACGGTTCTTCTGTCTCCTCTCGCTTCGCGAAAGGAGACAGAAGAACCGTCCCCGTGTCACTGCCTGCGTTTTATTTAGCCGCTGCAAATCCCTTCTCAAGATCCTCGATGATATCATCGATGTGCTCTGTACCGATTGAGAGTCTGATCGTGCTCTGTGAGATTCCCTGATCCTTGAGCTCATCGTCGTTAAGCTGAGAATGAGTTGTTGTTGCGGGATGGATAACAAGGCTCTTTACATCGGCAACGTTTGCAAGAAGTGAGAAGATCTCAAGGTTATCGATGAACTTCCAAGCAGCCTCTTTTCCGCCCTTGATCTCAAATGTGAAGATTGAAGCTCCGCCGTTGGGGAAGTACTTCTCATAGAGAGCGTGGTCGGGGTGATCCGCAAGTGAAGGATGGTTAACCTTCTCAACCTGAGGATGCTTTGAAAGGAACTCTACTACCTTCTTGGTATTCTCTGCATGTCTCTCGAGACGAAGTGAAAGTGTCTCAAGTCCCTGAAGAAGCAGGAATGCGTTGAACGGAGAAATTGTTGCTCCTGTATCTCTAAGGAGGATAGCTCTTATAAATGTAACGAATGCAGCAGGTCCTACGGCATCATAGAAAGATACACCGTGGTAGCTGGGGTTGGGAGCTGCGATGTTAGGATACTTGCCGCTCTTTTTCCAATCGAACTTACCTGACTCAACAATCACACCGCCAAGAGTTGTTCCGTGACCACCGATGAACTTGGTTGCTGAATGTACAACGATGTCAGCGCCGTGCTCGATAGGTCTGATAAGGTAAGGTGTTCCGAATGTATTGTCGATAACAAGAGGAAGTCCGTGCTTATGTGCTATCTCTGCAACTGCGTCGATATCAGGAATATCACTGTTGGGATTTCCAAGTGTCTCAAGGTAGATTGCTCTTGTATCTTCCTCGATCGCACCCTCGATCTCTGCAAGGTTATGTGCATCAACGAATGTTGTTCTTACTCCGTACTGAGGAAGTGTATGTGCAAGGAGGTTGTAGCTTCCACCGTAGATTGTCTTCTGTGCTACTATGTGCCCTCCGTTAGCTGCAAGTGCCTGGATTGTATATGTTATTGCTGCTGCGCCCGATGCAACCGCAAGTGCTGCGCTTCCGCCTTCCAAAGCTGCGATTCTTTTTTCAAATACATCCTGTGTGGAATTTGTAAGTCTTCCGTAGATGTTACCTGCATCAGCAAGTCCAAATCTATCAGCAGCGTGCTGGCTGTTTCTGAATACGTATGATGTAGTCTGATAAATCGGAACCGCTCTTGCGTCTGTAGCGGGATCCGGCTGCTCCTGTCCAACGTGTAACTGTAATGTCTCAAATCTGTAATTACTCATAATCTATCTCCTTCATTTGCATTTATTTTTCGTGTGTGTTATGTTGTGTTAATGTTATTCCTATTTACCTATTACGTCAATAGGTTTTATGATAACTAAATCAGCATGCCACTAATAAGTTT
>JAEEGJ010008041.1_pt1 | contig 29441 bp, 15 predicted proteins | sample 8958761 | NCBI WGS metagenome assembly JAEEGJ01 (sample SAMN16246546, study PRJNA631951) | gut metagenome | biome: gut microbiome; feature: rumen; material: RS-attached | host: Bos | place: Iran: Karaj | collected 2018-10
TTAATATCTCCAACTGTCCCAACCAATGTCCTGGTTGCCACAGCAAGTATTTGTGGGAAAACAAAGGCAACCCATTAGACACCAAGGAATTGTATCGTCTTGTGGAACAATACAAGACGGGCATCACCTGCGTGTGCTTCATGGGCGGCGACAACGAGCCTGAGTCGGTGGCCCAGCTGGCCCGCCAAGTGAAAAACGACTACAACATGAAGGTAGCCTGGTATTCGGGCAAAAACGAACTGCCGCAAAATGTGTCGACCGACCATTTCGACTACATCAAAGTTGGACGTTACATGGCCGAACTTGGTGCCTTGGACAGCGCAACCACCAACCAACGCATGATGAAACGCTTGGCCGACGGCCGTGTGAAGGACATCACGGAATGGTTTAGGCGAAACAAGAAAGTTGAGATTGTTGAAAACGAGCCATGAAAAAACTCCAGCAAACGCTGGAGTTTTTTTGTTTTGAACCATTTGTAGTAGGCACATCTATTTGTAGTTCTTGATGTATTCAATAGCCGCGTCAAACTGGGGCATGAAGCTGGTGTTGTGGTCTTTGAAGAGCACTATTTCATCGGGTGTGACGCCAATGCCTTCAAGTACCTTGCCACCCACTTGCGCCTCAAATGTCGAGGTGTAGATGTAATGATTCATATTGTTTTGGTCTCCAAAAGGCCCTCCGTAGTTGAGATCGATGAACGAAACAGGCTGCAGAGGCCCCGTGGCACCGTAGGTACGCTCGCCGATGACATGAACCGTAGGCATCACGTGCCTCATGACGGCAGGTTCAATCTCACCCATGCTGATTGAACAGATGTTAGTAAGGACGACGAAGGGGATATTTTCGGCGGTGATGTCGCGGTGGTAGTCGGGCTTCGGATCGATGTAATAGGAAACCCAAGGCGAGTACTCAAGCCTTCCAGGACCTTCCTTGTAACGGGTCTTCAGTACCTCGGTGCGTTCGTTGATGAAGGAGCCGACGAGATAGTCGAGGTCATCTTGGCAGCCGCCACCATTGGCGCGGTTGTCGAGAATGATGCCGGCCAACTGCTCACGGGGTGTTTCCTTGATGGCGGTCAACCATTTGTCCACAACGGCTTTAGCGGCTTGAGCCGAGGCTGAAGTGCCGTTCATCACGTATGAAATGACAGCCGCCGACTGCCAGAAGTAAGGTATCTTGCGACCATCGGGCAACCTAAACAAGAAATAGTAGTAAGAAATACCCGTGCCAATCTCTTCAAGCATGCCGTCAAACGATTCCTGCTCCTCAATGTTGTCAAGCAGGGTCATCTCAGCATCCATTTGGTATTTGAAATATACCTGTAACAAAAAAGTAGGTATAGTAAAATAATCCCTTTTCTCAACCTCAATCTCGCCAGGGCTGACGTAGAAATATGGTAACGTGTCGGAAACGGCGGGGTGAAGGTTTTTAATTACTATGGCCATGTGATGGTCTCTCAGACCGCCCATCGCACCTGTGTAGAGTTCGTTTAGATCGTCCAAAGTCACTTCCTGGCCGGCTTCATGCTGCGCGTCAAGGGCATGGAACTTGGGCATGTATTCTTCGTAGACGGCATCCCAGTCGGTTTCGTCAACATCCCAAAACACATAACCCGAACTGAGGCTTTTCCAAAGGTATTCGAACTGTGTGGAATAGCTGTCGTAGGCCAATTTGTCCGTTTCTCCGATATAGGGGTGATAGTCGGCATCTTTGCGGCAACCACTGAAAATCAAGGCAATCAGTGCCAATATAATGATATTTCTTTTCATAGTCGTTCGGTTTTAGAATTTGTAATAAACGCCAAGGTCGATGGAAAGGGTGTTCAGATAGCGCGGGTCGCTCAAGTGCGCGTAACTCTTGCGGTAGCTGACGAGGTCATAATAATAAAGCGCGTCAAGGTTAAGGCCAACATGGTCAGTAATGTCCCAATTCAAGCCCACACCGCCAACGAGACCGGCTGTGAAGCGTTGGTCTTCGCTGTTAAATTCGCGTTTTTGGTTGAAGTCATCGAAAAACACGTAATAGTCAGTCATCCAGTAGGTTGTTCCCTTGATACGGGATTGCAGCCAGTAGCCAGCAAAGCCGCCGCAAAGCAGGTGTCCACGCAATGCCTCGCCGCCAAACGAAAAGTCGGCCATCACGGGGAGCATCAGGTAGTCGTTGCGATACTCGGTGAAAACTGGGTCTAGATAGTTAAGGTTGCGGTCCATGCGGTGGGAGCGTTTCATATAGCTCAAGTCGGCACGGAGGGCAATCCAATCGTTGAACTCGCAACGGGCTTGAAAACCAGCATCGAAGCCGCTTAAGCGCGAGTAGGTCTCGTCGATACGTCCTGCAATGGAACGGTCGGGCGAGGTGCAGGTCCAGCCGCCCTTGATGCCAATCGCCCACTGGGCCTTGGCTTCGGTTGCCGTCCAACACAGAAGGACGGCGAGCACAAAGATGATTCGTTTGTTCATTTGCTTGATGGTTTTTCTAATAATTATTGAATAATGATTTTTTGTGTTTTCACATTGTTACCGTTGATGAGACGTAAAACATATATGCCAGGTGTCATCCCTGTGGTAGAGACGTGACGCGCCGCGTTTCTACAGACGATGACCCGTCCCATCACATCCACAATCTGCAAAACGCCCTCGCCGTCGACGATGATGTTGCCGTCGCTGAAATACGCGAAATTCCCATGATTATTGTCAAAGATGTCTTCTATGCCAGTTTCATCGACCAGCACAGCGCGGAGCATCCAGGTAAGATAGACGGAGAGGTTGGTGTAGACATCCCAACCATTACTCCATTGGCCAAAATGGTACCATGAGCCGTCAGGGTTGCCGCAATAGCTAGTAGTGGCAATGGGAGCTTCCGAACTAGAAGAGGCGTTGAAGCTGAAAGTGACCCAGATGGTCTGCTCGGGAGCGAACGAAAGGTTGCTATCGAGTTCTAATGTGCGCCAACCTTGTTCGCCGTCAAGGTAATAGGTCTTGGTGTAGACAGGCGTGTTGCCATCAAGGGTCTCGCCTTCGTAGATGTTGAGTGTGTGGTTGCCATGGGTTTGGTAGCAGAGCTGCACGGCGGAGAGGCTTTTTCCCTGCCGCATCGAGGCGGGGATACGCATGCCCCACTCAACATTGCCGTACTCGCCATAGGGGTAGCGGTCGGTGTTGTAGTTGTAACTATAGCTTATGGTGTCGCCGGTGATGCGCTCGAAATAGGCGGTATCGGTGTAGTCTTGTCCTATGGCGAGGAACGAGAAGGGGATGTTGCGTTTGCCTGTGGCCATACCCACATAGCGGCAACCTTCGGCGGCACTCACCTCTAAGTTCACTGTGTCGTAAGTCTGATAGGTGCCGCTGCCTGTCACCGTGCCTAGTGCTGGGTCGTTACTGACGACGCTGATGATCGAGGGCTCACCCGTTGGCATGGAGGCGGGATAAAGACCGAAGAGGGCACAGGCTTTGGTATTGAAGCAACATATCGGATTTCCGCCCATACTTCCCGCACCAGGTGCAAGCGAGTCGATGAGATACCAAGCATCGTAATACCCAGCCCAGCCCCAGTTGACATGGAACATGCCGATACTGTCGTAGCCGTCGAGGACGAAAGCGTGACCCCCATTATAAGGATCAACGGCAGTATAATACACGGGACGGCTTGCGTCAAGCTCGTCACGCACCATGGCGTCCCACTCAGCATCGCTGTATGAACCCTTATGCAGACCATACAACATGGGATTGTAGCGGAAATAGGTCTTCAGGGCGTTCTCGGCGCAGGCGTAATCCAATCTGCCTGCCGAGACGGAGTAGGAACCACTGCCATTCGGGCCGTAATTCATATTTACCGACACTCCGGCGTGATACATCAAGGTGGCCACGGCATCGATTTCTTCCTCGGTACAAGCATTACTCAACGTGTCGGGCATATGGTTCCAGTCGTAGTAGGTGTTGCCGAAGTCAGCTGAAAGGATGCCGTAGTTCGACTCATAGCTGTTGCTGCCATAGCCCACCTCGGGCCAATGCCAGTAACGCATGATCTGCGCCATAGCTGTTGCCACGCAGCCCGTGGGACAATAGTCCAAGGAATCTGGGTCATATGGGCAGTGTTTGCTGTAGGGATAGGCCTGGTACCAACGTGAGGTCATCAATGGGTCCACCCATGTGGTTCTGCTTTGCGGGATGCCTTTGCTCCAACGTTCCCATTCCTTGGCCACCCTGGGCGAAGGGATAGTGGTGACTTCCTTCACGGAGGCTATTTCTTGCCGATAGCCGTCAATCCATGCGGCCACATGTTCGGGCATCGTAGCGGGGTCGAAGGTGCCGTCAGGCGAATAGGCTAGCACGGGGCGCACACGGTCGTCAGCGGCCATGAGGACAAAGCCTTTGCCGTCGGCTCCGGTAAAGAGAAAACATCCGTCAAGGCGGACAGTAGTGGCATCGACAACGGCCTTGTTGAGCACGCGAGCTGCGATGCTCGCGGCAGTGGCTTTGTCGACAGGTTTGGCCTCCATCCTTACAGAGAGGCCTGCTGCCAAAACGAAGGCAGCAACGATGATGATGAAGCGTTTCATTGTTTATTTAATTACAATTTTCTGTGTTCTAACGTTGTTGCCGTTGATGAGGCGCAATACATACACGCCAGGTGTCATCTCGCTTGTAGAGACGTTGCGTGCAACGTCTGTACTAACAACGATGCGCCCCATAACGTCAACGACCTGTAGGCACGCATTGCAAGCATCCGCTGCGGTAACAATGATTTGCCCATTGTTGATGAACGCAAACGGGGCATCGGACGCAGAGCTTGTCTAAGCGTCATTCACGTTGAACACCAAGCGGAAACGTGAAACGTAGTCAGTGGTCTTGGCGGTGAAAGTGTAGGTCGGCGAATCCAACAAATCCACATCTGCCCCAGTCATGTTATCAATCAGATGCAGATAATCCATTTCCACGCCTTCAGGGTTGACCGAAATCGTGTAGGTGCCGTTCTCGTTGGCCTCGAAATTGACAGACACCTCGTTTGTAGAGACGTTGGATGCAATGTCTGTACCAGCGGATACGCAGACGATAGCATAATCCTTTCCGTCCTGTGGGATATAGAGTTTGGCGTTGTCCTCGTTGAAGACGAATTTCTCCAATTCGTTGCCTTCGGTGAAGCTTACGATGGCCTTGTCAAGCAAGGCTGTTGAGCGGGTTGAAACGGCCTGACTCAACATGATTTGCAAATTCCTCCCTTGCGAAGCTTGATCCGTTGTCTTGGTGAAGGTGACAGTTTGGTCGCTTTCAGTGGCTTTCACCATCACGCCTGTGCAAGGTGGAATGACATAGCTGTTGGCTTCATTGGCTTCCGAGTTGATGGCGTTGCCCACAATGGTGTAGCAAGACTTGTCGATGACGGCGTTGCAGGCGAAAGGATTGCCCACAAGGTTCCAGCCAGACAAGGGAGCCGCCGTTGAAGTGTAGCTGAGATTATTGATGGTGACGGACTCGTTGCTCGGACGGAGGGTTCCCGTCATGTTGAGAGTAGTGCCGCCTTCATTGGCGTAGAGGTAGCCTTGCTGCGGCTCAATCTGGAAGCCTGGGTCTTGGTTGCTTATGCCAGACTTGTAGTTTCTCCATTTGGAAGTCGGTTCATGATAATAGTAGAGGTCGTACTCGTTAGTGAGGAAGCCATTGCCCTCGGAAGGGGTGATGTCTGTGACCATAGGCGAGGCGATGAAGTACCATCCGTTCAAATCAGTCGGTTCATGACCAGCAATGTTCTTCTCCACTGTGGCCGTCACGCCCGCGTTGCTGTGGATGAGTTGTCCGCCATTGGAGATGGTGAGGCTGCCGCCTTCTTGTATGGTGATGTTGCCCACATGGGCAAGGTAGTTATTGGGGATGATAGCTGCAGCTGTTACCTTCACGTCTTTGCCTTCGCCCGGCATGATACTGCCAAACCAGTTGGTGTTGTCGTTCCAGTTGCCAAAAGTTTTGAAGGTATAAGGCTCGGTGCCGCTACTGGTAACGCAGTGGGAACAATTCGAGAAAGTGACTCCATTGCCGTTGTCAGTGAAGGAGGCTCCATCGTGAATGCAGGGTTCAATCTGAGCATAGGGTTCTCGGCAGCCAGATTCGCGATTTGCGGCAATCATGAGTGTGGCTGTCATTAAACTTTCTCCCGCTTTCACCGAGTAGTTTTCAGGAAGTCCGAGTGAGCCGTTGGTGCTGCTGCCACCGCCGTGACCTATGGCGACGCCGTTGCCATGCTGACCTGTTCCGCGATGGGCATAAATGGTTCCGCCTGTGATGACGACTGGGCCTCCAACTCCATAATTCTGCACGTCGCCACCGCCACCGCCGATACCTGCCCCACCGTATTGTGTGGAATGAATTTGCTGAGCATTGCCGCCGAGTGCATGAATCTCTCCGCCATTGATGGTGATGGTTCCGACTTGGTTGGCTTCGGGACCACTACCTATTCCGGCACCGTCGTTTTGGGCAGTAGCCGTGATGTTGCCGCCATTGATGGTGATGCTGGTGATGCTTCCACGCTCACCTCCGCCGATACCTGCTCCACCAAGAAAAACGGTACTGGTACTAGAAGAAGATGAGTAGGGGCCGCCTTTGGCGTTGATGGTTCCGCCGTTGATAGTGATAGTGACCTGTTCACAATCTCCTTGTCCACTACCGATACCGGCACCACTGATTCCTCCAGTAGCGTTGATGGTTCCCCCATGAATAGTGAGGTTGCATCCTCCATCATCGGAACCAGAATCTCCGCCGCCGATGCCGGCACCAAATTTTCCGCCATTGGCCGTGATGGTTCCGCCGTAGATGGTGATATTATCGCCCTTACAGCCAGCGCCTCCGCCAATGCCTGCTCCTCCTTCGCCTCCCGTGGCTTTGATTTTGCCGCCATAGATGGTGATGTTTTTGCCAGGTTTATTCCCGCGTCCACCGATGCCTGCTCCATATTTGCCGCCACTTGCCGTAATGTCGCCGCCATGAATGATGAGCGTACCCATATGACCGTTTTTACCACCAATGCCAGGCCAATCTTCCTTTGTGTTGTTAGATATGAGTTTACCCATCCTGTTTTCAAATGACTGACAATAAATGTGAAGCGTAGAGCCTTCATTGACAAAGAAACCTTCGTTGATGGTGATGCTGGCTCCGTCGCAAAGGATGAGATGTCTGTCTCCACTACCGCAGGTCAACCCGTGTGCCGTTGAGCCTGTCCCGTCGGCTATAAACCATTGGCTATTAACTAATTCGCCACCAGAAACAAACGTGGAAGAACAAACATTAACTAACGTAACATTGTCAGGCACAGTCTTTACTGTTTGAACCACTTTCTTGCTTTCGCTGTCCCACGTGCATTCATAATAGGCATAGAACATTTTGCATTCGCCGTCAATCAGTTCTATGGGGTTGATGGTGCCGCTGGAGAAGAAGTGGTTGAAGTTGCCTTGGTTATTGGTTCCATAGCCGGCAGTAAACACGTTGGGTGTTTCCATGCGGATGCCGATGCTGTTTTGGCCGCTGGTGAGGCTGCCGGTGTGAATGGACGTGCCATTTTTCAGAAAGGCATCGTCACCAATGTTGTTTTTCACCTGAACATCACCTTGCATAGTGATCGTGCCGTTGTTCCAGATGCCGGCTCCGTCAGTGTGGCAGGTGTTGTTGGTGATGGTGCCACCTAACATGTTGACCGTGCCGTAGTTCACGATGCCGCCACCGCCATGCTCGGTCGACTCATTGCCGCTGATGAGGGTGTTGCCGTAAATATCGAGCCTGGCCCCTGACTTCACATAAATGGCACCGGCATCTTTGGAACTGTTGCCCGTAATGATGTCATCGACTAGGATGGTTAAGCCACCATCAACATGTATAGCACCGCCGTCACCGCCTTCGCCTTGGGCAAGGGCTTTATTGTTAGTAAAGGTGCATCCGCCTGTGGTAATCGAGCTATTGCTCCAGATGGCGCCGCCGCGGGTGGTGGCGGTGTTGTTGTCGAAAGTGCAGCCTATGATAGTGGCAGAATAGCCTTTGTTCACGATGCCGCCGCCACCTTGGTTACTCTCACAGTTGCTGATGGTGCCGCCCGTGATGTTGAGCGTGGCGTCGTTGGCGTTCATAATGGCGCCGCCATCGATGCCTTTGCAGTTAGTGATGGTGACGTTGTTGAGGGTCGTCGATCCTTTGTTCACGATGCCTCCGGCAGAGTGGATGCCGTCATTGTTGTAGCCGCTGTTCCAGCCGCCGCTGAGCGTACCGCCTGTGAGGGTGAGGTTGCCGCTCGCAGCCACGATGATGACGCAGCCCATCTCGGTAGTGCTGCTGAGGTTGCGTTGCAGGATGTGCCCGCCGAGGTGGATGGTAATCGTTTTATCGGCCGGGATGGTGAGGTGCGACGAAAGGGTGATGTCGCTTGTGACGTTGATGTAATCATCGGCGTTGGTACAAAAACCGATAGCATTATTCAATTGCGTTTCGTCGCCAGCAGGATACATTGATTGTGCCCAAACCATTGGCCCGAAGGCTAAGAGGGCGAAGATAATGAGGATAGATGTTTTTTTCATTTTGTTTTATCTATTATTTGTTAATCAATCAATTACAATTTTCTGCGTCCTAATTTTCTCTCCATTAATCAGGTGCAACACATACACGCCCGCAGGGATGCCGTTGGTCGAAATGCATTGCTTTGCGTCTCCCGAAACGATGATACGCCCAGTTATGTCTATCATCTGCAACATGCCCTCGCCGGTGATGATGATGTTGCCGTTGCTGATAAAGGCAAAAGATGCATTGTCGCTGTCAGCGTCCTCGCAGACGGTTGAAAACACCAAGCGGAAACGCGAAGCGTAGTCTGTCGTTTTGGCGGAGAAGGTATAAGAAGACGTAGTCAACAAATCCACATCTGCCCCTGTCAGATTATCAATCAGGTGCAAATAGCCCATCTCCACTCCTTCAGGATTGACAAAAATCGTGTATTCGCCATTCTCCGTGGCCTCGAAATTCAGCGGTATCTCGCCCTGCCTTTCGGCATTGGTGATGGCGTAGTCCTTGCCGTCCTGCGGAATGTAGAGCTTGGCCAAGTCGGGGTTGAAGACGAATTTCTCCAAACGCTCGCCTTCTTTGAAACTCACGATGGTGTTGTCAAGAGCCAAGGTTCCTGAGCCGCTGGATTGCTTCGTTCCTCGTAATGACGCAAAGTGGCTGTTAGGCTCAACGACCTGGCTCAGCACAATCTGTAAACTTCCGTTGTTAAGTTGATTGGATTGTGTTGCTGGCACCACTCTTGTGAAAGTGACGCTTTCACTCGTTGCGTCGGCCTGCACCATCACGGCCTCGCTTGGGGCGATTTGGTATGTGTTGGCAGCATTGGCCGTTGTATTGATGGCGTTGCCAGTGAGCGTGTAGCAAGGCTTGTCAATGGTCGCTTTGCAGGCGAAAGGGTTACCCACAAGGTTCCAGCCCGTCAATTCACTTGCCTCATGGCTCAAGTTACTGATGGTTACAGTCTCATCGCTCCGTTTCAGCGTTCCCGTCATGTTGAGCGTGGTGCCGAGGTCGTTGGCGTAGAGATAGCCTTTCTGCGGCTCGATGAGGAAGTGTGGGTTCAGGTTGTTTCCGCTTTGCTTATAGTTTCTCCAGTAATGCGTTGGCTCTTCGTAATAATATAGGTCGTACTTGGTGGAATCTTCGGTGAGGAAGCCGTTGCCCAACGAAGGAATTATATTGTTCGTCATGGGCGAGGCGATGAAATGCCATCCGTTTTCAGCACTGCCGTCGTGGCCTGCTATATTTTTTTGCACTGTGGCCACCAAGCCTGCATTGTTGTGGATGAGTTGTCCGCCGTCTTCGATGGTAAGGCTGCCAGCATCGCGGATGACGATGCTGTCGGCCTGGGCGGTGTAGCCACTCGGTATGGAGGCTGCGGCATCGATGAAGACGACCGTGTCGGTCGGGGGAATGCGGTTCCAGAACCATTTGTCTGCGTCGTTCCAGTTGCCGTCGTTACCGAAAAGGTTGATTTTTTTGTAACGGGCAGTGAGGTCAACATCTTCGAATACTATGAAACTGCCATTTTCATTAATAAGTATCTCGTCGTCGGAGGCAACGAAGGTGGTTAAGTCGTTGCCATTACTATGACTCCAGCCTTTGAATGCCATGCCACGCGGCTCGTAGTCGGTGGGGGCAGGAGGAAGGAAGAACACATTGGTTTTGACCATATAATAAGTGAAAGCTGCCGAGCCATAATTGCCGTCGGTGTAATTGCCACCCTCGTTGATGACAGGCAGATAGATGCTGATGGTGCAGATTTCGCCGTGGTAGCCGCAGACCGAACAGATGTCGCTGCCTACGGGGAAGTCATGAGGAGTACTGGGACTGTAAACGCAGTATCTACAGTGCATGACGTGGTGATATGCAGGAGTGGCCGTGTCGAGGGTGTAGGTTATTTCGCTATGGTCGCATGGCTCCACGTGGGCGTAGGGACGATACAGGCAAGCGTTGACGCGCTCGCCAGCAGTGAATTTGGTGGCAGTGCCCGATGTCTGTCCGGCATGAACCATCATGTTGTCGCCGAGGATGAGGGTACCAGGATCTTCTGAAGTCTCCTCACGCCCAAAGGCGCATCCGTTTTGTGCGGCGGCATCGCTGCCCGCTTTTGCATGCACATTGCCGCCGGTGATAATGATATCTGCGCCGTGAGCATCCTCACCGACACCTATACCGGCACCATAGCCCTTGCCCTCAGCATAAACAGTGCCTCCGGAGATGGTGATTTTGCCTCCGCCAGTTTCAGCTGAGGGGAAAAACGCATCCTCACCGCTGCCAATACCAGCAGCATCAGTTCCGCCGTAGGCATTGACTATGCCTCCGCTTATGGTGAGCGATGTGGGGCCGTTGCCACTCTGTCCGCTGCCGATGCCGGCACCGTAATCGCCGCCGTATGCATAGATTGTCCCGCCAGTGATTCTGATGATGTGGCAGGAAGCTTGCTTGCCGCTGCCGATGCCTGCGGCATATTCCCCGCCAATGGCAGTTATAAACCCTCCATTAATGTTGATATTCTGATGCTCATAATTACATCCGCTACCTATGCCGGCACCTCTATCGCCACCCATGGCAAGGATGGTCCCGCCGAAGATATCAATGTTGGTGTCGCCATTCGGGTAGTAGGCGTATTCTCCATCACCAATGCCAGCACCGTCTTCTCCTCCCTGCGCGGTGATATTCCCACCATAGATGTTGATGTGTCCAATACGGAAAATCTGGTCTATATGGCCGTCTCCATTGTTGTCCCCATAACCGATGCCTGCGCCGTCATCAGTGGATTCGGCATAGATGATACCGTCGTAGATGTTGATTAACTTGATGCCGCTTTCACTTCCATAGGCACCACCGATTCCTGCACTTTCCACACCGCTTTTGGCCTGGATGTTGCCGCCATGGATGGAGATGTCGCCAGAAAACTTATTTCTTGTTGCTCCGATGGCAGCATGATCAACGGTATTGATAGCGGTGAGCTTGCCCATCCTGTTGCCATACGACTGGCAATAAATGTGCAGGTGTGTATCCGGCTCCACGTGTAGTCCTTCATGCCCAAAACTCATCTCCGAGTCGTCCATGAGAATGAGGTGTACGTGGCTGCCCGTGCAGGTCAGTCCATCCTCAAAATGATAAGTGCCGTAAGCCACGAACCAATACTCATCGCCGTTTAGGGTGTTGAAATGTGTACCGTCGCAGAGGTTAACGACTGGTGTATCTGGAGACACTGTACGAAGGGTGTGAACCAATACCTTGTTTTCACTGTCCCAACTGCATTCGTAGTATGAAACATCCAATTGGCACTCCTTCCCATCACTGGTGAGCGATATGGCACTGACGGTGCCGCTGGGGAAGAAGGGTATCGTGCTGGTGCCGGATGTCGAATAGTAGAGGGTGAATATGGGGCGAAGGCTCTCTGTTCGGATGCCGATACTCTCTGCGCCACTAGTAATGGCTCCATTGACTCTGATTTTTTTGTTTTCCTTCAAATACACGTCATCGTTGTTGTTGTTCTTCACCTGTATGTTGCCCTGCATATACAATGTGCTGTTGCTCCAAATGCCACTGCCATCGGTGTGGCAGGTGTTGCCCGTGATGTTAACAGAGCCACTTAAATAGACAATGCCGTAGTTGACAATGCCGCCGCCGCCGTGTTCCGAAGAGGTGTTGCCGCTGAGGGTACTGCCTGAGTTGCCACCAAGATAGAGGATGGCATCCTCATTGACATAGATGCCACCAGCGTCCTTCGATGTGTTATTGGTGAGGGTCACGTCGGTGAGGGTGGCCGTACCGCTTTCGAGATGGAAGGCTCCACCGTCGCCGCCCTCGCCCTGAGCAAGGGCTTGGTTGCTGTTGATGGTGCATCCGTTCACGGTGAGACCGCTGTTGCTCCAAATGGCGCCGCCGCGTGTAGTGGCAGTGTTGCTGCTCATGGTGCAGTCGATGATGGTGGCCGAGCCTTTGTTCACGATGGCACCACCACCTTGACTACTCTGGCAGTTGGTGATGCTGCCTCCCGTAATGTTGAGCGTGGCACCGCTGACGTTCATAATGGCGCCGCCGTCGTTGCCCTTGCAGTTGTCGATGGTGACATTGGTGAGCGTTGTCGTGCCCTTGTTGACGATGCCGCCGGCGGTGTGGGTGCCGTCGTTAGTGCTGTTCCAGCCGCCGCTGATGGTGCCGTTCGAAAGGGTAAGGTTGCCAGTCTGAGCCACGATGATGACACAGCCTTCGCTGGTGGCACTGGTGAGGCTGCGGGATAAAGTGTGACCATCCAAATTAATGGTAACTGTAGTGTTACTAGGGATGGTTAGGTGTGCCGAGAGGGTGATGTTACTCGTCAAGCGGATTTGTGCGCCGTTGGCGATGGCGCTATTCAATGCTTCTTTGGTATTGACTTCAGTCCAAGTTTGTGCCCAAGCCGCCTGCGCAAAAAAGCAGATCAGAACAATGATGCAGATGATTCGTTTGTTCATTTGTTTTGTTGTTTTGCTCATTTACTTAAACATAAATCTGTCGTTCATCTTGGGGCTGAGGCTAAGTGCGGGACGTTTGGCCACAACTGTCATTGTCATAATGATTTTAATTGTTTGTTATTCAATTATTATTTTCTGTGTCTTCACGTCATTGTCGTTAATGAGTCGCAACACATACACGCCCGGCGTCATCCCGCTTGTAGAGACGCGATTGGCTCCGCCGAATTTACATTTCATCGCGTCTCCCTGGATGACAACATGTCCCATAACATCCACCACCTGCAAAACACCTTCGCCGTTGACGATGATGTTGCCCGAGGCATCGATGAACGCAAAGGTCCCTGAGCCAGTCGAAGGGCCGTCCTCTCCGTTGGTGCTGAACACCAGCTTGAAGCGGCTGGCATAGTCGGTCGTCTTGGAGCTGAAGGTGTAGGTTGGCGAAGCCAACAAATCCACATCCGTACCCGTCATATTATCAATAAGGTGCAGATAGTTCATTTCCACGCCATCAGGATTGACCGAAATCGTGTAGGTGCCGTTCTCCTTGGCCACGAAATTCAGCGGCATCTCACCCTGCTTCTCGGCATTGATGATGGCGTAGTCCTCGCCGTCTTGTGGGATGTAGATGTTGGCGTTCTGGCTGCTGAAGTAGAACTTGCCGAGTTCCGAGCCTTCCTTGAAGCTGATGATGGCGTTGTCCATGACGGTGTTGCCGCGTGTGCCAGTCTTGCCCAAGGTGATGTCCAAGATGCCCTTTGTTCCGCTTGTTTGAGGTTCCTTGGTGAAGACGACGTTATCATTGATTCCGTTAGCTTTCACTAAGATGCCCGTACAGGGCGGAATGGGCTCCGTGGTTTCTTGCTGCGTGGCCAGCACACCCGTGCCGCTTTCGTTCATCTTATAGTAGGGCTTGCTGGAGTAGGCGTTGCAGGGATAGGGGTTGCCCACAAGGTTCCAGCCGTGCATGTTCGGGTTGCTGTTGGCCTCGGAATAGTCCAGACTGATTTGGCCCGAAGCAGGATTGGCCAGTGTGCCTGTGAACGTGGCTTCAAACGTGGTGTTGTTGGCATAGAGGTAGCCTTTCCCGTTGTCCAAAGTGGTGAAATTCAAGTCTGGGTTCTCGGTATGGTCATTCTTGTAATTCACCCATTCCAGCTCTTGGGCTTGGTCGAAGGCATAGAGGTCGTAATTGTTGGAAACGATGTTGGCGCTGCTCACTTCGAGGCTCGTCATGGGCGAGGCGATGAAGTACCAGCCGTTGGCTTTGGTTTCGTCTTGGCTTTGCGCTTGTGTATAGCCAGAAATATTCTTCTCCACCGTGGCCACCACGCCTTCGTTGTTGTGGATGAGTTGTCCGCCGTCCTTGATGGTGATGGAGCCATTGTCGATAACAATCTCATTAGCCTCTGCGGTGTAATTATTGGGAATGACCGCCTGGCCTTCAATGTGCACTTTTTGGCTACCATCAGGAAGGGTTTCTATAGCCCAGTTTTCGGGATTGTTCCAGTAACCGTCCTTGTAGAAGAGGTTATCGGAGGTGAGGTCGTCCAAGTCAATAAAGATGTTGTTGTAGCCTTCAATGTCGAGCACTACGGCTTCCGCATCGGAAAGGGGCATCTCCAGAATCTCAAAGAAGACGTTAAATCCGGGTAAAGTGGTGGTCGAATCTACAACTCTCAACGATGTTCCATCGAGGTATAAAGCGGTATAGTCATTTATGTCTTTATTGAGATCGTCCGCTGTCATGTAGTTGTAATTGCCAAGGATGGAAAAGCCTTTGTATTGGTTTTCGTCGAATCTGATTTTCATTCCTGGTGGCAACGAGCGCTTGATGGTTACAGGGTAGAAATAGGGATTGTTGACATTTTCAGAAACCTTCACGAGATAGGGCTTGTCGGCATTGAATGCAGTGGTGTCCTTGAAATGGTAAACTATTACCCTGTTTTCAAAGGTGATGGTGTCGAGGACTCTCAGCGTAGCACCTTCCAAATAGGTTCCCGAGAGGTTTGGCACGTCGAAAGGCAGACATAACGTATTCCACGCCACGTCTTTTGAAAGTGTCAAATTATTAATGCCAACAAGGGTGGTCGCGCCTTCCTGGTCATGCAGTACCATTTGGTTGTCAAAATTAACGGCATCAAGACTGATAGAAGACAATTCTGCTGTCACGGTGACGATAGTATTGTCTGTAGCTAATTGCACAGTGAAATAATCAAAAGCGGTATTATAAAAATGGGTTGTCGCGCCATTTGTAGCGGTTACTCCCGTGATGTCATAAGCCAAACCTTCTGTTGAAATGGTCCCACAAACAGTTTCACTTGAACCGGCATAGTAGGTATAAAAGACTTCTATATCATTGATATCCTCTACAAATCTTACCCCTGGCAATTCCAAACCGGGACTGTGAGCTTTGATACCGCTGACATCGTATTCGGCTATCGGTTCGGGTGTTGAATCGCCTGATCCGTATAATACAAAGTTTAGCTTGTCATTGTTTTCAACGGTGATGCTATAGGCACGCTTGGCGTTACCTGCCATACTTTCAGTGATGTAATAACAATTGTTTGTGGAAGAATGAACCATACCATAGGTATTATCGAACATTCCACAGAAGGTGTAATTATTTATTCTTCCACCATAGCTTCCATTCTCAAAACAATGGTTCACAATCTGGTTGCTGGGTGTGCCGAAACAAGTGATGACACCAGCATAGGTCGTTGGATTATCAACTCCTGAATCGATATATTCGAAACGGCCATCAAACAGACACCCATTCACTGTGTTGGTAACCTTGTCGGTACCTGACGATATTGAAGCTCCTATAAAACCGCTCATTCGTGTGAAACTGCCAGTAATCAAGACCGAAACATGGCAGTTAGTGATGGTGTTTTGAACATTTTCATTCCCGTTGTCGCGGCAAAAGCCCACCAATCCTCCGACCGCAGAACGTTGCTTGGTGGTCGAAATGCTTCCTCCGACAATCAAGTTCTTGATTTCTGCATTGCGGATGGTTCTGAAAGGACCAATAAAAGCTTCGTTATAATCGCCTCCATCTCCTGTTGTGAACGCATAATTCACAATTAAGGTGTGACCGTTACCGTCGAAGGTGCCAGTGAACGGGTGGTCCCAAGTGCCCACCATGGTGTTGACTATGAAGTCTTTCATCATGATGGCGTTGACCGATTGGCCAGCCTGCGTTAGTTCGTTGACGTATTCCCAGTCGGCGGAGCCGTAAAGCGGTAACGGGTTGCCGTTTGTATACAAGTCGCCGACAAAGGTAACATTCGCTGTCGAACCGTATGTATTAACCCAGTCTTGGTAAGTCGAGGCAAGCACATGGAATCTCGTAGCTTTATTTGGAGCGAAGTCCGTAGCACAGCTTGCCCATTCAGTGAATGGTCCAGGACCGTAGTAATACACATGCTCCATACTGGTGCACCCCGTAAACATAGGTTGCTCCATGGTCCTTATCGACACTGGTATGATAAAACTCGTCAGGCTGCTGCAATTCGTCAGCATGTTTTTAAGTCCATTATAGTCATCTATTGTCGTTTGTGCAGTTTCTCCTATTTTGAAAAAGGCTATATCAAGCGTTTCGAGGTTGGAACAGTTGTAAAACATACTGTCGAAAAGGACAACATTATCTGTTGTAAATGTATTCATGTTGACACTTGTCAAGTTTGAGCAGTTGGTGAACATTTTTCTTATATCCTGACAGTTTTGTGTAGAGAAATAGTAAAAGTTGAGCGTAGTCAATCCTTGGCAGTTTTCAAACATTTGTTGCATCGATCTCACTTTTGCAGTGTTGAAATGTGTCAAATCAATATCATCGCTGGTCAGTTTTTGGCAGCCTCTGAACATGGAACCCATGCCCAACACTTCCTCGGTGTTGAGATACTCCCATCCGACAATAGTGTCGAGATTGACGCAACCGCTGAACCATTGGACGGTGGTCACAGGACGGGCGAATTGGAACGAAGGAGCAAACTCAACGCTTTGAATATCATTGGCATGGTATTTAATCCAATCTGGAGTACCATGCGGTGCATCAAGCCAATATGTGTTTAAGTCATAAGTCGTTCCTATGCGCTCGTTTCGCATGCCGTCATAATAGAAGGTCAAAGAGTGGTCAGAAGAATTATACTCCGTGTAGGCCTCGGCATCCTCGTCGTAAGTCATGTAGATGTATTCAAAATGTCCCCAACCGTCGGGTGTGGTCCAACCCAAGTTTGAATTGGAATATAAAGCAGTGCTATAGGCTTCTTGACTGCTTTCAGGCACACATAGCATGATGCCGTATGAGTAGATCTGGCTGTCGCCAATACCTCCAGTGTGGGATTTGAATACGTCGTTGTATTCCCATGTGGGCGGTGTGGTGGCGTGGCAGTCGATTTTGTAAAGATACGGCAAATCGATAAATGCGCCCGTGCCGATGCTGGTGAGGGCGGAAGGTAACTCCACCTTAAGCAGTGCCCGGCAGCCTTGGAAGGCAAAGTCGCCCACTCGGGTCACGTTGGCGGGCAGATGCACTTCCGTAATCTTTGTGCATAATCTGAATGCCATATTCGAAACCTTGGTGACTGGGTATTCTTGATTATTATAAGTAATGGCTGCAGGAACCACCACATTGCCTACCGAATACTGCGGGATGCAGGCATTGTTGCCCGAGCCTAAGTAGGCTTCAGAGCCCATGATGATGTATTCGGCTGTCACCGTCTTGTCGTCAATCGTTACAGTGCCGTGCACCAAACCGTCGGCCATTGCAACAGCAGGAAGCAAATATAGCAAGCTTGCCAATATGAAGAATTTGTGTCTATTTCTCATGATGCAAAGTATTAAAGTTCGTCCAAATAATCAATTAAATGTTCTTTCATGGTTTCGATTTCATCTGTGGTCTGGTGTACAGAAGCCTTTGACAGTACCCTAATGGCTTTAAATTCCGCTGTGCCAAGGAAGAATGCTTTTCCGGAATTCACATGGTCAAATGGGAGTATATAGCCAGAGTGAAACTTGAGGACCCAGTCGGGGAAGGAGTTGCCGGCACTTTCGCGATTCACCTCGGGCACTACGGTGTCATAGCGGCTGTGATAGAGACACAGGGCATGCTGCGGTGTCCAGCCTTTGGTTAAGTTGTTGCTTGCCAAGGCAAAATGAAGGTCTTCCATCAATCCGCGATGTTCGGGCAAGGGAATACCTGCCTCCGAGGTGTAAGTGTCTGAGTAGGCTGAATATAGGGATTGGAAATAAGCTAATCCAGCTTCGTTGATGATTTGATTCAGCTTTAGCGGCCAGTTATCGCCGAAATAATTCTTCCATGCAGCTGTAATGTCATTAGTCGTTTTTTCCTTTGCGGTGAGCCAATCGAGGATGCCGCTGTTCAAGAACCATGGTTTCAGATAATCACTTACTTGGTGGTCCTTCATATAGGGGTTGTAGTCGCACATACCCTTCAGAATAAGGGGCAACACCACAGGCATCGACATAGGATCGCCTTCATTGTATTGATTGGTGTAGTACATCAGCGTGGCCATGGGGTCGTAGGGGCCGTCGCCGCAAACCGAGCCGGCCAATTGAAGCTCGTCGGTGAGGTCGTTCTGCTCGATGAAACGTTGGGTTGCCATCGCCACTGAGCCGCCTTGCGAGTAGCCCAAGCAGATGCTGCGCCAACCATCGCGGAAGGGGTGTCGTATGTCATCAATCCTAGGAGAGCTCTTATAAAGCGCGATGCCATATCGCACACCGTCCACCACTTGGCGGGCGGTGAGCTCTTGATAGAGATAGGGATGGGCATTGCTGCGAGTGATGCCATAGCCCTCATAGTCAGGCATGATAACAAGGTTGTAGTAGGCTCTGTCACTCTGGAGCGAATGGAATAACAGTCCGCTGCCAGCGTGATTCATCATCATGCTTACATCCGTATCATAGTTGTCGTCGGTGTATGCCGAGGGGCATTCTTTGTTGCTGGTGATGGTGACGTGGCAGCCGATGATGACATTGTTGATGTAGTCGCAGTCCTCGTCGGGCATACAAGTCAGCGCGCTGAGCAGCACAGGTCGGCCTTCAGCATTGATGGAAGGATAATTGAACCGGTACCAATAGATGTCGAGCCACGAGTTGTTGTCTTCGCCGTAGAACTCCGAGCCGTTGGAGCCGTTGCCTCGCTGGGCGTTGCGTTGGTTGGCGGTGCCACTTGGAGTGTTCCATTCGATTTGGGTCACACTGCATAGCGTGTCGGTGTGGTGGGTGAGTGAATCGGTCACGATTTTCACCTTCACCGTCATGGTGGCGTGCCCCAACTCGGTGATGGTAGCATCTTCCGCATTGACCTCGGCTGGAATGTTGTCAAGCGGAACCTGCGCCCATGCTATCGGCCCGAAGGCTAAGAGGGCGAGGAGGATGAAAGAAAGACGTTTCATGCTTTTTCCTCCTTTTTCTTTAGGGTGAGATATGCGCCGCCCAAGCTGAGCAGCACGGCGATGCCGCCGCCTAAGGGAGCAGGCTCTGCGTTTTGGTCGTCTTCTTCTCCATGATCAAAATCAATCATCGGCACTTCATCCGTAGAACGGAAAATTATGTTACCCTTGCCGAAGAGGCCGGCCTCTTCGTAAGTTTCTGCGCTGATGTCCTGCGCGAAAGCCATGGCGCCCATTCCGAGGACGATGGCCAATACTAGCGATAGTTTTTTCATTTGTTATTTTATTGATTATTTTTTATTGATAATTTGTTGCTTATTATTCATTCAAGGTTTTGCCTTGCTTCATCGATTTCTTTTTGCAGCTGCATGAGTTCATTCATCTTCGAAGAGCTCTTGGCGTGTGTGTCCTTTATGCTTGCCTCAATCTGCTTGCGCTCATCGTAGTAGGCTTTTATCTCCTCGTCAGTGACGCCCATGATCTGCTGGCACTGGGCGAACAGATGCTGCATATTCACTAATAGCCCGTTACAAAAGATAGCATAGCCGCAGAAATCGAAATCGAGCGTGCGCTTCAGGGAGTGAATGGGCGATTCGGTGGCAAAGTCGTTGCCAATCGACTCGCAGATCATCGTTTTGAAATTATTGCGGGCTTGGTAGAAATCCGCCACGTTCTCGGTGAAGAGCACGTTGCCCACCGTGTTGATCGTCTCGATACTTGACGAGAAGATTTGCTCCGTGGTCTCTGTAAACCCCGCAGTGGGAATATGCGATGCAAGTTGGAACCTCAACACGTCGAACCGGGTGGTGTCCTGTGCAATCTGCCACTGGATTTGCATCGCCTGGTAGAGCATCGAGTCGGTTTTCTGCACAGACTGCAACGAGTTGTACATGTCGTACATCACCATCATCACAATTTCGCGCTTTTCACGCTGTTTGTTATAGTGGTCGATGATGGCCGCCGTGCCAAAAGTGAGCGCGATGGAAATGGTAATGCCGAGGATGCTGGTGATCAAGCCTCTCCAAAAATCCTTGTTTCCCTTTACTTTCGGGTCGTCGGGTTGCGGGTTTATTGCATCTTGGGTGAAATGTTCCATGACTTTGACTTGTATTTAATCTTTGCGGGTATTGTCACCTATTTTATTTTTAAGGGCGCAAAATTACACTAAATCAAGTTCTTAACATGCCGTTTCTATTCGGCGATTTGTACATTGGATTCGGTGATTTGTAAACTTTTACTAATAAATTCGGCAAAATGTAAACCAATTCGGCAAAATGTAAACCTATCGCGGTTTTTTCAACAGTCTTGTTGGTCAGTGAGTGCAAATGGATTATTTTTGTAGGCAAAACCACCTCACGATGATGAACATATTTAGTTTTATTGACGCGAGACTACGGGACATTGGTTTGTCTCGAAGTCCCGAAGTCCCGTGTCCCGAAGTCAAAAGATATTGTAGTTTAATTCCGAATACTTACTTATGGTTTGTCATTTCTCTTTTCCTGTGCGGTTGCGGTCAACAACCCCAGCCTGTGCCCCGTAGCGACCGCTATAGTGTGGACACGCTGAAAAGACTGGCCGCCATCGACCTTGATGCCGCTTATCGGCGTGTCGACGAAGGCGAACAAAACGGCGAGCTCTCGGCATTCGAATCGGCCAGCCTGTGCGCCAACCTCACCTACCAATACACCGACAATAACCCCTTGGCGATGGAATACTGCCGCAAGGCACTTGCAGCCCCTGACGACGCGGACGACGAACAGCTCGTGGAAACACTCTATCTGCTGAGCACTATAGCGGAAGCGGAAAAGGACTTCCAAACCTGCATCAACGCCTGCTCTGCAGGCAAGGAGGTCGCCCATCGGAACAAGATGAAGTTTGATGAATATTCATTCGACTTCCTCGTAGGAAAATGCAAACTCGACATGGGTCTGAAAGACGAGGGATTGGCACTCATGTCATCCTCCGTTGACAAGGCCATACAGGTCGTGGACGGTGAGGGCGAATTCGGACACCTTATTTATTCTGTCAACAACCTGATAAATTGCTATATCATAGTCGACGATATGGAAGATGCGCTTCATGAGTCAGATCTCTTCGAACGTTTGATTAATGAAATGGAGGCCAAATATCCACAGGCGAAGCCCTATTGCGACCAATGCCGCTTCGACCTCCATTCCAATCGCGCCATCGCCAAAATCACCCTTGGTCGCCCTCAAGAAGCCGAAACCGACTTCGCCCAAGCCTTTGCCTTCGATTATGCTCAAAGCTATCACGGCGGCGATATGCAGTTGCGTTATTATGCCGCTGCGGGCAACGTGGATTCTGTACTCAGCCTCTTGAACCGCTTTCCTTACCAAGAAAACGACACGGTGCAAAGGCTCTATTGCAGGAGGCTTCTGCGTCTTGAACAAGCCTATCGCGTGGCGGGCGACACGGCCATGGCCAACCTGTACCAATGCCGCATCGACACTTTGTCACAACTTATCGACCGAAGGGAACAGGAGCAAGGCACCGCCGTGAATGCCGCAAAATATGAGACGCAACAATACAAGATGGAATTGGACGACTTGTCGAAGAATACCAAGAAAATGAAAATTGTTTTGGTTGTATTGGTTCTGCTATTGCTGGTGATTATTCTCGTCTTGTACTGGAAAAGCAAGCGGAAGATGGCGAAATCGGCTGAGGAACTGAGGCAGAAGACCAAGTCGATGGAGCAGGAGATGACGCGGCTTCAAAAGCAGGTAAACATCATTGCCCGCGACAACAACCAGACTTCGCCCCAAGCTACCCAACAAGCCGCCAGGTCACTAACGGCATTCATCGAGGGGCAACAGCTCTACCTCAACAAAGACCTCTCACGCGCATTAGTGGCAAAAATGATGGGCTGTTCGCATCAAACCATCACCAAGATGCTGAACGAGATACAACCCGACCTCTCCTTCCCCGACTACATTAAAGGGCTGCGCATTGCATACGCGCTCAAACTCATCAAGGAGAAACCAGGACTCACCGTGCAGCAAATCGCCGACCAGTCGGGTTTCTACAGCATCAGCAACTTTGAACGCGCCTTTAAAACGATTACGGGGAAGACTCCAAGGGAGTATATGAAGGGGCAGGATTAGTATCAGTTCACAAAAACAGGAAAATCGGCTCAAATCAGTGCAATTTGAGCCGATTTTTGGTAAAAAACTCCAGCGGCTTGCTGGAGTTTTTTTATTCTCTATTCCTTTACAAATTTTTCACCGTCCCAAAGGTACACGGGCAATTGGTCTCCCTGGTAGGAGTCAAGCCTTACTTTGTCCATGTTGTAATATGCTTCTTCACAATCCCACGGGTTAAGCCTTACCGTGAGCGACACTGGCGGTTGAAAGTCGTAACAAATAAAATCCACTGGGGATTTTTCGAACATTTTCCTGAACTCTGCAATGTCGTTTTTGTAGTCTTCCGTTTTATCCGGATTGAGCAACTCGTCCAATGCGGGCTGCGGCAAAATGTCTTTAACCTCATCGGTCAATTCGCCATCTTTGTAGTATTTGGTCCAAAAATAATACTCCGTGGCACAGCCCGGACCGCCGAAATCGTGAGTAAAAGCTACTAAATAACCGCCGTCATTCAACGGGAAACAGTCCACCTCCTCACCCGAACTGCAGCCTTCGCATTCTTCATCGTAACTACCTGCTATTGAAAACGGATTGGGACTGTAAGTGTCTTTGATTTCCGGATACAGTTTCTTGAACAGTTCTTCCGCCACGTTTTCCATCGGTTCATCATCTTCGACTACCATGTCGGTAAGCTGAGCTTTAACATTGTCTATCGTTGCTTCGACCTTGGCATCGGTGTTCGAAGTATTCTCGTTGTTCTGATTGTTTCCTCCGCACGAAAACAGGGTCAATACCAGAAGGGATAGGATGGGAATGATTTGTTTTTTCATGTCGGTTTTTTGTTTTAAAAATGTAGAGACGTAGCGCGCTACGTCTCTACAAAGGTTTGTCATTTTGTCATTAATCATTAGGCGTCAATGCCGCGATCATCTCAGCAATCTTGGTCTTCACCTCGTCAACGAAGTTGTCGGGATTGAGGTCAGCCTTGAATGACTTGTCACGCGAGGCAAACTCGATGGCATTGCGCTCCAGCGTCTTCGGACTGACCACGATGCGCAGCGGCACACCCAACAGGTCGGCATCAGAGAACATGACACCTGCGCTAATGTTGCGGTCATCATAGATGACCTCCACGCCAGCCTTCTTCAGGTCTTCATAGACTTTGTCGGCCACGCGGCGCACGTTCTCGTCAGCGACACGAAGAGCGCACACCTGCACCTGCCACGGGGCAATGGTGATGGGCCAAATAGGACCGTAATCGTCGTGGCTCACCTCGCAGACCGAAGCTATCAAACGACCCACGCCGATGCCGTAGCAGCCCATGATGGGGTACTTCAGCGTGTTGTCGCTGTCGAGGTACTGCATATTCATTGACTCGGTGTATTTCGTGCCAAGTTGGAAGATGTTGCCCACCTCAATGCCACGGCTGATGGTGATGCTGTGCTTGCCGCATACGGGGCAGATGCCGCCAGCGGTAGCCTTGGCCACGCTGTCATACTTCACCTCGCCGAGGTCGCGGACCATGTTCATGCCCTGGTAGTGGTAGTTCACCTTGTTGGCACCCGCAACGAAGCTGTTCAAGGTCTTCAATGACTCGTCGTAGACCACGGTGATGCCTTCTGGCAGGCCCTTAGGACCGATGAAGCCGGCACAGACACCCATTTCAGGGGTGACAGTGGCAGCATGTACCTCGGCACCCAACAGGTTACGGAGCTTGGTCTCGTTCACCTCAAGGTCGCCGCGCAGGAAGACGATGACCAATGAATCATCCATATTACGCTGATACAGCACAGCCTTGCAGGATTGCAACGGAGACTTATGCAAGAAGTTGCACACATCTTCGATGGTCTTTTGGTCGGGGGTGTAGACCTCTTCCAAAGGCTCGATGGGATACTCCTCGTTGTGCACGATGCAGTCGGCAGCTTCGCTGTTGGAACGATAGCCGCACTCGGGGCAGATGACGATGGTGTCCTCGCCGATGTCGGTGAGCAACATGAACTCATGCGAGATGCGGCCACCCATCATGCCTGAGTCGGACTTCACGGCCACGACCTGCGGCACGCCAGCACGGGCAAAGATACGGTCATAGGCATGGTAAGCTTTGGCATAATATTGTTCCAAGTCCTCTTGCGAGGTGTGGAAGCTATAGGCGTCCTTCATCGTGAACTCACGGGTGCGGATGAGACCGCCACGCGAACGGGGTTCATCGCGGAACTTGGTCTGGATTTGGTAAATCATAAAGGGATACTGCGTGTAGCTCTTCGCGGCGTCGCGGGCCAGCTGCACAGCAGCTTCCTCGTGGGTCATACCCAACACCATATCGATGCCATTGCGATCCTTGAAGCGAAGCAGCTCGGAGCCGATGCTCGTGTAACGACCCGACTCCTGCCACAGCGTGCCCGGCATGACGACAGGGAACATGACTTCCTGTCCGTCGATGCGGTCCATCTCCTCACGGATGATGTTTTCTATCTTTTTCGCGATGCGTTTGGCCGGCATGAAGAAGGAAAACAAACCTGTTCCCACTGACTTGATATAGCCACCGCGCACCATAAGTGCCTGACTGTCAAACACACAATCAGCTGGTGCCTTCTTGAAACGCTCGCCTAATAATGTTGCAACTTTCATATCTGGTTTCCTTTTTTCCTTGATTATTTTGGGCTGCAAAGGTACAAATTAAAGTCTTACTTTTTCTTCACCACTTTCTTCTTCGGTGCATTTTTCGGGTCTTCCACGATGGCCATGCACTGTTCATACGTCAAAGCGGAAGGTTCGGTGCCTTTCGGAATCTTGAAATTGCTCTTCTTATAAGTGATGTAAGGTCCAAAGCGGCCGTTCAGCACGCGCAAGTCGGGGTCTTGGTCGAAGGTACGGATGATGTTGTCCAGGTCTTTCTGTCGTTTCTCGTTGATGATCTCGACGGCACGGTCGTATTCCACCAAAGCGGGGTTATCGGTCTTGGCAAGACTGTAGAATTTGTTGTCGTGACGGATATACGGCCCGAAACGACCTACGGCCACGGTGATTTCCTTACCTTCAAACTCGCCAAGGATACGCGGGAAGTCGAAGAGTTTCAGCACCTCTTCCAAAGTCACACTCTCGATGCTCATGTCTTTCTTCAGACCGGCGAAACGGGGTTTTTCGTCAGACTCGGTGTCGCCAATCTGCGCCACTGGACCGAAACGGCCTACTTTCACATAGACCTTCTTACCCGTAGCAGGGTCGATGCCCAGCATCTTCTCGCCGCTGAACTTGCCTGAGTTCTCGGTAGTCGAGACAATCTGATTATGGAAGCCCTTGTAGAAATCCTTGATCATGGCATTCCACTGGCGTTTGCCTTCGGCAATCTTGTCGAACTCCTTCTCCACATTGGCGGTGAAGTTATAGTCGATGATGCTCTCGAAGTATTGGAGCAAGAACTTGTTTACCAATACACCGATGTCGGTAGGCAATAGCTTTCCCTTCTCAGTACCATAATTCTCTTTCCCCATCTTATCGGTTATCTTATTGTTTTTCAACGTGATAATCTTGAAAGATTGGGGCTCGCCTTTCACATCGCCTTTGGTGACGTATTCACGTTTCTGGATGGTGGAGATGGTGGGTGCGTAGGTGGAGGGACGGCCTATGCCGAGTTCTTCCAACTTCTTCACGAGACTGGCTTCGGTGTAACGCAATGGATGGCGCGTATAGCGTTGCTGGGCTTCCATCTTCTCCATGTCGAGGGCAGTACCCACTTCGATGGGCGGCAAGATGACAGCGGCATCTTCGATACGATCGTCGTCGTAGCTCTCCATGTAAACCTTCAAAAAACCGTCGAAGAGAATGACTTCGCCCGTGGCAACAAACTGCTTGTCATTGGTGGAGATGCCGATGTTCACGTTAGTGCGTTCCATCTGTGCATCGGCCATCTGCGAGGCGATGGTGCGCTTCCAAATGAGTTCGTAGAGCTTGCGCTCGTCGGCAGTGCCTTTGATGGTATGCTGGTCAAGATAAGTCGGACGGATGGCCTCGTGAGCCTCTTGTGCGCCTTTGGTCTTGGTTTGGTATTGGCGGGTCTTCACATATTCGGCACCGTAGTTCTCCGTGATTTCCTTCTTGGCCATGCCGAGAGCGAGCTTCGAGAGGTTGACAGAGTCGGTACGCATATAGGTGATTTTACCGGATTCGTAGAGCTGTTGCGCAATGCGCATGGTGTTGGCGACCGAGAAGCCAAGCTTGCGGGCGGCTTCTTGTTGCAGTGTCGAGGTAGTGAACGGCGGCGCGGGATAACGTGCGGCGGGTTTCTTCTCTATGGAATCCACCTTATAGCCTGCGTTGACACATGATTCCAAGAACTTGCGAGTCTCTTCTTCCGTATCGAAACGGTGTGGCAACTCTGCAAGCAAGTTGTACTCCTGTCCGTCCTTCATAAAGGTGAACTGTGCCGTAATGCGGTAAGCGCTGGTCTGCACGAAGTTCTTGATCTCCTCTTCACGTTCGACGATGAGGCGCACAGCCACCGACTGTACACGGCCTGCCGACAGCGAGGGCTTCACCTTCTTCCACAACAAGGGCGACAGTTCATAACCAACGAGACGGTCGAGCACGCGACGGGCCTGTTGGGCAGCCACAAGACCCATATCGATGTCGCGCGGGTTCTCGATGGCATCGAGGATGGCTGTCTTGGTGATTTCGTGGAAGACGATACGCTTAGTGTCTTTCTTCTTCAAGTCAAGCGCCTCGTAGAGATGCCACGAGATGGATTCTCCCTCGCGGTCCTCATCGGATGCGAGCCACACCGTGTCGGCGGCTTTCGAGAGTTTCTTCAGTTCAGCTACCAAGGCTTTCTTGTCGTCCGAAATCTCGTATTCAGGTTCAAAGTCTTTCTCTATGTTGACACTTAAGGTATTCTTGTTCAAGTCGCGCACATGTCCGTAACTCGACTTCACCGTGTACTCCTTGCCCAAAAAACCTTCGATGGTCTTGGCCTTGGCCGGTGACTCCACGATAACTAAATTCTTTGCCATAGTCTCCTTATTTTTCGCTGAGGCCGCTTCTGCAACCCCGTTTTTTCGCGTGCAAAATTAGTGGAATAATAGTTGATAAAGCTAATTTTTTTGAAAGATTTTTCTTATTTAATTGGTTTTCAGTGTTATAAAATAACCATGGCAGATGGCTAATGGCCTATGGCAGCTTCACCCAAGGTGTGAATTTCGTACCTTTTACTGAAGCGAGCCATAGGCCATAAGCTATTGGCCATAGTTAGTCGTAGTCAAAAAAACACTACTTTTGCAGTATGGAACAACTACTAAAACTAGCCAAACAAGCGGCACTTGAGGCCGGAAAGGCCATCATGGAGGTGTATGCGCAACCCTTTGAAGTCTATACCAAGGACGATGATTCGCCCGTCACGCAGGCCGATCTCCGAGCCAGTAACATCATCAAGGAGATTCTGAAACCTTCAGGCTTGCCTTTCGTCAGCGAGGAAGATTTGCCCCCCGACCGTTCCCAATTCAAACGTTATTGGCTCGTTGATCCATTGGACGGCACGATCGAATTTGTGAACCGCAACGGCGAATTTACCGTCAACATCGCGCTGATTGACAACAAGCAACCTGTCTTAGGTGTGATTTATGCCCCCGTTCTAGACAAAATGTGGACCTCAGAGGATCCACAACTCTCAACTCTCAACTCTCAACTCTCAACTTTCACAGTATTAGTTAGTAGATCCCACCGCACACCCGAAGTGGACGAATATATTAATAAGGTATTGCGTCCTGCCCATCCCGACCTCATCATCGACTCGCAAGGCAGCAGTCTCAAGTTCGCCCGTTTGGCCGAAGGTTCAGCCGATGTCTATGTCTGTTACAGCAAGACTAAGGAATGGGACACCGCTGCCGCCGATGCTATTCTTCGGGCCGCTGGCGGCGGCGTGCTCCGCATCAGCGACGGACAACCCTTGGAATACAGCAAAGAGGATTATCCCAACCCGCCGTTTGTGGCTTGGGCAAAAACCAAACAATAGTTTATTTCTGGAGCATTTTCTCCAATCGTGCATACCAGTCCTCGCCGAACTTACGCACCATCGGGGCTTTGAGGAACTTCCACAGCGGAATGCCGTCGCGTTCGCCTTTGCGCTTGGCGGGCACGCATACACTCCATTCGTGATAAAGGATATGGGTGAAACCGTCTTTTTCCACCAATCGGATAGGATAAAGATGGCATGAAATCGGTTTCCAGAAGTCGCATTTGCCCTCCAAGTAGGCCTTTTCAATGGCGCAGAGAGCCGTGCCGTTCTCGTGAAAATAGACAAAAGCACATTCCTCGCCGTTCACCAAAGGCGTGACTAGCTCGCCCGTCTCGTCGTAATCGTAGACATCGTTTTCTTCAATCACTTTGATGCCTTCGGGGCGCATATAGGGTTTGATGGCTTCGATGTTGTCTTCAATCTGTTCTATTTCAGCGGCTTCAAGAGGTGCACCGGCATCACCAGCCACACAGCACCAGCCTTTGCAGCGCGGCAGGCAGCAGCAAAACTGGGCGTTCAGAAATTCGTCGGTTATGACTACGTTGTCAAGGATAATCATGCCGCAAAGATAGTTGTTTAATTAATTGAAAGGTAAAGGAAAAAAGACTAATTTTGCCGCGAATTTTTGAATCTTCAAATCTTAAATCTTTAAATCATAAAGTAATGGCATTTAACCTCAGAAACAGAAACTTCCTGAAGTTGTTGGACTTCACTCCGGAAGAGATTAGGTTCTTCCTGAAACTTGCCGCCGACCTCAAGGCCGCCAAGTATGCAGGTACCGAACAACCCCGCCTCACGGGCAAGAACATTGCCCTTATCTTCGAAAAGACCTCGACCCGCACCCGCTGCGCCTTCGAGGTTGGTGCCAAAGACCAGGGTGCCCATGTGACCTACCTCGGTCCCACAGGTAGCCAAAT
>JAEEGJ010008045.1_pt1 | contig 29429 bp, 17 predicted proteins | sample 8958761 | NCBI WGS metagenome assembly JAEEGJ01 (sample SAMN16246546, study PRJNA631951) | gut metagenome | biome: gut microbiome; feature: rumen; material: RS-attached | host: Bos | place: Iran: Karaj | collected 2018-10
ATACCTACTATTTGGGAAAGAACCGGAAATGGAGAACGAGGCTATGACCTTTTCTCCAGACTTTTGAAAGACCGCATTATCTTCCTTGATGGCGAAATAAACGAATATACTGCTGACCTTGTTGTGGCTCAGATTCTGTTTCTGGAATCGGAAAACCCTGATAAGGATATAAGCATTTACATCAACTCTCCAGGTGGTGTTGTTACTGCAGGCCTTGCAATCTATGACACAATGAAATATGTAAAGTGCGATATTCAGACTATCTGTATGGGTCAGGCTGCAAGTATGGCTGCTATTATTCTTGCAGGTGGTACTAAGGGCAAGCGTTATGCACTCCCTAGTAGCCGTGTAATGATTCATCAGCCACGCGGTGGTGTTGAAGGTCAGGAAAGTGATATAAGCATTCTTGCTAAAGAAATTATCCGCCTTAAAAAACTTTCCATTGAGTATCTTGCAGGAGACACCGGTAAAACTGTTGAACAGATTTCTACAGACATTGAACGCGACTTTTATATGTCTGCACAGGATGCTCTGGATTACGGTATTATTGACCATGTAATGCCGTCACGCAAAAAATAGACTTTAGATTCTAAATATAGAAGGTTGTAAAATGAAAAGACCAGGTATGTTTAATGCTGCTAACTGCTACTGCTTTTTCTGTGGTAAGCCTGCAGACAGAGATAGAAAACTCATTGCAAGCCCGACCGGCGCTTTTATCTGTGACAGATGTATTTCTGCCTGCCAGGATAAGCTGGATCTTCAGGCTGCAGAACTTACTCCAATCGAAATGAACGAGGTTCCTACTCCAAAGGAATTTAAGGAATATCTGGATCAGTATGTTGTTGGACAGGACGAAGCTAAAAAGGTTCTTTCTGTTGCAGTTTACAACCACTACAAGCGCATGGCTACAAACGGAAGCCTTGACAGCGTTACAGATACAAGCGACAACGTTATTATTGAAAAATCCAATGTTCTTCTTATCGGGCCAACCGGTAGCGGAAAAACTCTTCTTGCACGTACTCTGGCACAAAAGCTCAAAGTTCCATTTGCAATTGCAGATGCTACTACCCTTACCGAAGCCGGTTATGTTGGAGAAGACGTAGAAAACGTATTGCTCAAGCTTATAAATGCTGCAGATGGAAACATTGAAGCAGCACAGCGCGGAATTATTTTTATTGATGAAATTGATAAGATTGGACGCAAGAGCGAAAATACTTCTATTACACGTGATGTAAGTGGCGAAGGTGTTCAGCAGGCTCTGCTCAAGATTATTGAAGGAACTGTTGCAAGCGTTCCTCCACAGGGCGGACGCAAGCATCCTAACCAGGAAATGCTTCAGATAGACACAACTAACATTCTGTTTATTTTAGGTGGAGCTTTTGTAGGACTCGACAAAATTATTGAACAGCGTATTGCTGCTCACTCAATGGGCTTTGGTTCTAACATTGGTCAGATGAACGAAGAAGAAAAAATGAATCTTTTGAACCAGTGCACTCCGGATGATCTTGTAAAGTTTGGTCTTATTCCGGAACTTATTGGACGTATGCCAATTACAGTTGCGCTCAAAGAACTTACAAAGGATGATCTGGTTTCTATTCTTACTGAACCAAAGAACGCAATTACCAAGCAGTTCCAGGCAAGTTTTGCAATTGATAACGCAGACCTTAAATTTGAAAAAGAAGCAATTGAAGAAATTGCTAACGAGGCTATCAGACAGAAAACCGGTGCCCGTGGTTTACGTACAATTGTAGAAAAAATGCTTACCGATATTATGTTTGAGATTCCTGATATCAAGGGAAAGAAAGAGCTTGTTATTACAAAGGAAATTGTAAAGCACGAAAAGAAGCTTGATGTTCACTCTTTGATTAAGGCTCTGCCTCAGTCGGACGCTACAGAAACAGCATAGCAGGAAACCTTAATTGTTTCTTTTACAGTTGAATCCCAGTTGATTCGGCGTGATACTTCAAAACCTTTCTGGACCATCTGGCTGGAAAGGTTTTTGTCTTCTATAAGCTTTTGCATATCTACAGCCATTTCTTCTATATCATCTGAATCAAAATAAAGAGGAGCGTCTCCTGCCATTTCTTTAAGTGCCCCTTTGTTAGAACATAAAACAGGAACTCCGCAAGCCATTGCTTCTGTAACAGGCAGCCCTGCCCCTTCGTTTACTGCAGGGAAAATACAGGCTGTAGAACCGCAGTATAATTTTTGAAGGCTTTCCTGAGGAAAATGTCCTGTTATTAAAATCTCGCTGGCATATTCTGAATTATACGCAAAATCCTGGATTTTTTTTGCATAAGGTCCGTCGCTGCCTACTAAAACCAGACGGTGCGGTGCATTTGTACGTTTTTTGAATATTTCAAAAGCTTTTATAAGTTCTATATGCTTTTTGTCCGAACCAGAAAGGCGTGAGCTGTAAATAAAATACGGGCGCTTTATTGCAAAAGGCTTTATATCTACAAATTCACTGTCAAAATCTGCGGCTGGGAAAAATACCTTATGGTCAATTCCGTTATGAATTACTGATATTTTTTCTGAATTAAAACCGTTTTGAATTAAATCATCCTTTATGTATTGAGAAGCAGCAATTGTAAGTGTACTGTGATTAAGCGCTTTTTTTATTGCTTTGTGTTCTTTTTTATCTCCAAGAACAGAATATACGCCATTCAGGATTATAATTGATTTTGATTTGATTTTTCCGGGAAGAACTATATGTGCAGCAGGAAAAATAACTGCATCATATTTATTTTTGCGGCAGAAAGCCTTGAGCTTGTGCTTATGCCACCGTCTTATTGCCTTAAGATTTTCATCAATATTTACAGAAACAAAAGGCATTTCTTTATTTTTTGTATATGTATAGCGGTCAATTTCGAGCCCAAAAAGTTCAAATTCACATTCGTTTTTATCTGGAAGATTTTTAATAAAATTGAGAAGATAAGAGCCCGCACCAGATTGCCCATGATTACAACCGAGTGCATCAATTCCGATTTTCATTCTTAAATTATAACATATTTTTTAAAATATGTCATTGCGCGAGTTTGCAAAGGAAACTCGCGCAATGACGGTAAAGTTATCTTACGCTATACAGAAGATCTCCATAGCTTGGGAATGGCCAGAGCTCTTTTGGAGTGATTACTTCAAGCTCGTCGGCGCAGGCACGGAGTTCATTCATAGCTGCAAATACGTGTTCGCGATAGAACATTGCAGTCTTGCTTGAATCTCCTGAATCTGCAGTTTTCTTGGCTTCAAGTACTTCCTGCTCAAGCTTTTCTGTTTTGCTGTAGATGCAGCTTGTAAGTGTAGATACTTTTTTAAGCATTGCTGCTTCGTAAGTTGCATCACATTCGCCACAGGCAGCTTTCTTAAGGCCGATTGTTTCTGCAAGTTTGTTTGCATATTTACTTGCAGTTGGCAGGATGTCTTTTTTGGCCATCTCAAGCATTGTTTCTGCTTCGATGTTGATGATCTTTGAATAGTTTTCGTTGTGAATTTCAAAGCGGCTTGTAAGCTCAACCTTGCTGTAAACACCAAACTTTTCGAACATCTTAACATTCTTTTCGTCAAGAATATGTGGTAAAGCTTCTGGTGTAGACTTAAGGTTGTAAAGTCCGCGCTTTTCTGCTTCTTTAACCCAAGAATCATCATAACCGTTTCCATTGAAAATGATTCTCTTGTGATCTTTGATAGTCTTAAGAATCAAATCATGGAGATCAGCTTTGAAGTCCTTTGATTTTTCAAGAACATCAGCAAACTCACTAAGCTCCTGAGCAACAACTGTATTCAAGAATACGTTTGCACATGCAATTGATTCGTTAGAACCAAGCATACGGAATTCAAACTTGTTTCCGGTAAATGCAAATGGTGAAGTACGGTTACGGTCTGTTGTATCCTTGTTGAAATCAGGAAGAACAGTTACGCCAATCTGCATTTTTTCTTTTTCGTGTTTACCGTACGGAACACCTTTTTCAATCGAATCCAGAATGGCGCTGAGTTCATCACCAAGGAAGATAGAAATGATTGCTGGAGGAGCTTCGTTAGCTCCAAGACGATGGTCGTTTCCGGCAGATGCAACAGAAATACGAAGAAGATCCTGGTATTCATCAACACCCTTGATGATTGCACACAGGAACAAAAGGAACTGTGCATTCTGATCTGGAGTAGCACCCGGGTCAAGAAGGTTCTTTCCAGTGTTTGTGCTTATAGACCAGTTATTATGTTTACCACTTCCGTTTACGCCGGCAAATGGTTTTTCATGCAAAAGACATACCATTCCGTGGCGTGAAGCAACCTTACGCATCATTTCCATTGTGAGCTGGTTGTGATCACAAGCCATGTTTGTTGTAGAGAAGATTGGAGCCAACTCGTGCTGAGCTGGAGCAACTTCGTTATGTTCTGTTTTGGCAAGAATACCAAGCTTCCACAGTTCCTTGTTCAAGTCCTTCATGAACTCCTGAACACGTGGTTTAATCATACCAAAGTAGTGATCTTCGAGTTCCTGTCCTTTTGGAGCCTTAGCACCGTAAAGTGTACGGCCTGTATAAATAAGGTCTTCGCGTTTATTGTAAACTTCTTTATCTACAAGGAAGTATTCCTGTTCAGGACCAACAGTTGTTTTTACAGATTTAACTGCTTCGTTTCCTTCAAAAAGATGGAGAACACGAACTGCCTGCTTGCTTATTGCCTGCATTGAGCGCAAAAGCGGTGTTTTTTTATCAAGAGCTTCTCCTGTATAAGAACAGAAGGCTGTTGGAATACAAAGAGTGCCGTCTTTAATAAAGGCATAGCTTGTAGGATCCCAGGCTGTATAACCGCGTGCTTCAAAGGTTGCACGAATACCGCCGCTCGGGAAGCTTGAAGCATCAGGTTCACCCTGAACAAGCTCTTTGCCGCTGAATTCCATAATTACACGGCCACCATCTACAGGTTCAATAAAGCTGTCATGTTTTTCGGCAGTAATACCTGTAAGAGGCTGGAACCAGTGTGTATAGTGGGTTGCACCCTTCTCTACTGCCCAGTCTTTCATAGCATTTGCTACAACTGTTGCAACCGAAGCATCCAGTTTTTCGCCGTCTTCGATTGTTTTCATAAGCTGTTTGTAGGTTTCTTTTGGAAGCCTTGCTTTCATGACTGTTTCGTTAAAAACATTTTCTCCAAAAATTGGTGTTACTTCGTCCATTTTATTTCTCCTTATATTTTTTTCATATAAAAAAAACGCTGCGTATCTAACTCCGCATATATACAGAGCGAACGCAGCGTCATTGCCGATTAATTGTTATCTGCACATGCCAACGGCAGGCAGAAAAGTTTAAAACAAAAAAGGTCGCAGAAATACCATTTCTGCGACCTCATTGTCGTTTGATATTTCTTTTATACAACCTTTTTTTTATTTTGTCAAGTCGTAGGACGTCTAATCCTGCAAGGCTTCATATCCCTCTTCGCCGGTACGAACCTTAACAACATTCTGAACATCATATACGAAGATCTTTCCGTCGCCGATGCTTCCAGTATAAAGAACTTCCTTAGCAGCGGTAATAACCAGATCTACAGGAACTTCGCTTACTACAATATCAACCTTAATCTTTGGCAGCAGTGTCATATCCATTTCTACACCACGATACTTCTGTGTGTTTCCATGCTGAACTCCGCAGCCAAGTACGTTTGTTACTGTCATACCTGTTACGTTGATTTCGTTCATAGCGCTCTTGAGCTCGTCGAACTTGCTCTGGCGTGTAATGATTGTTACCATATGGAACTTTGCATCCGGTCGTGCAGTTGCCTTTGTTACAGGAACAGCCTTTTCAACTGGAACTGTACCAGCAGCAGCACTAGAAGCATCTCCGCCAAGAACTTGTGGAGCCATGATAAAGCCTGCGTAGCTGGAATCAATTCCGTGTTCAAGCTTATCAAGTCCGACAATTTCTTCTTCGCGGCTTGCACGAAGTCCGTGGAGCTTCTTAATCAAAGTAAAGGTGATAATCATACAAACTGTTGTCCAGGCAACAATTGTAAACTCACCAAGACACTGTACTCCAAAGTGCTTGAATCCGCCACCGTAGAATACACCGTTTTCAACGTTGAACAAACCATCACTCAAAGTACCCCAGATACCGTTTGCAAGGTGAACTGCTACAGCACCAACCGGGTCATCAATGTGAAGCTTAAGGTCAAGGAACTCAACAACAAGCACAACTATGATACCGGCAACAATACCGATTATACTTGCACCAAGTGCATCAACAGTAGCACAGGTTGGTGTAATTGCAACAAGACCTGCTAACGAAGCGTTGAGTGTCATGGAAACATCAGGCTTACCGTTCTTTATCCAGGTAAAGATCATTGTTGTAACACAGGCAACTGCAGGAGCAATTGTTGTTGTTGTGAATACTGCAGCAAGACCACCTACTCCAAGCAACTGTGTACAGGCAGCACCGTTGAATCCGTACCATCCAAACCAGAGGATGAAAGTACCAAGAGCACCAAGTGTAAGAGAGTGACCTGGAATAGCATGAACCTTTGTTACCTTTCCGTTTGCATCGCGGTCATACTTACCGATACGAGGGCCAAGGAAGATTGCACCAATCAATGCGGCGGTCCCTCCTACTGAGTGAATTGCAGCACCACCGGCAAAGTCAACAAATCCAAGCTGTACCAACCAGCCCTGGCTGTTCCAAACCCATCCGGCTTCGATCGGATAAACTACTGCAGAAATTACAGCAGAATAAATACAGTATGCGCTGAACTTTGTACGTTCTGCCATAGAACCAGAAACGATTGTTGCAGCAGTAGCACAGAATACTAAGTTGAATACAAAGCTTGACCAGTCAAGTTCAGCAAAGTTAGTAAACAGCTGCAGGTTTGGCTTACCAATAAAACCAAAGAAATAGTTTTCGCTCATCATCAAGCCAAATCCCAAAAGCATAAACATCGGAGTACCAATACAAAAATCCATTAAGTTTTTCATTATGATATTTCCGGCATTTTTTGCCCTTGTAAATCCTGTTTCAACCATCGCAAATCCGCACTGCATAAAAAATACAAGTGCAGCACCAATAAGGAACCATACGCTCCAAACTTCACTCATATAACACCTCCTGAGTAAAAAAAATGGCAATGAAATCTGATTTTGTATTGTGCACAAACACAAAACACAGACCTCATTGCCCTTAAAAAATTTGAGCCGCGTATTCACATGGAAACGCGGCTTCATTGCCTAAACGAAAAAGAGGTCGAAGGATTATTCCTACGACCTCTTTGCCTTAGATGTTTTAGTTTATACAGAATCTTAAAAAAAATGTCAACACATTTTTTTAATTTTTTTTATTTTTTCAGGATTTTTTTGATTCTTTCTACTGCTTCTATAGTACGTTCTCTACTGCCAAAGCCAGTTAATCTAAGATAACCTTCGCCCATTTTGCCAAAACCACTGCCTGGAGTTCCTACTACATTGCATTTTTCCAAAAGCTCATCAAAGAAGCTCCAGCTTGTAAAGCCTTCTGGAATCTGCAGCCAGACGTATGGAGAATACTCACCCCCAAAGGCCTTAAAACCTGCAGCAGTTACACCTTCCAAAATTATTCTGGCATTTTCGCGGTAGAACTGAAGATTTTCCTGGATCTGTTTTTGACCTTCGGCAGAATAAACAGCTTCGGCAGCCTTTTGTGTAATGTAAGAAACACCATTAAACTTTGTTGACTGACGGCGGAACCACAATTTATTAAGCTCAGTGCCTTCAAAAACAAGGTCATGAGGAACTACAGTATAGCCGCAGCGCAAGCCTGTAAAGCCAGCTGTTTTAGAAAAAGAACGCAATTCAATTGCACAGGTTTTTGCACCCGGAATTTCGTAAATTGATTTTGGATATTTTCCGTCTGTTATAAATGCTTCGTAGGCAGAATCGTAAAGAATAAGGCTATGATTAGCGTTTGCATATTCTACCCATTTTTTAAGATATTCTTTTGAAGCAACAGTTCCAGTCGGATTGTTAGGGAAGCAAAGATAAATAATATCAGGGACTTTATCGCCGGCAGAAGGAAGCTCCGGTAAGAAATTATTTTCTGCACTGCAAGGAAGAATAATTATTTTATCCTTGCGTCCGTTCATAATATTTGTGTCTATGTAAACCGGATAAACTGGATCACAGATTGCAACTGTATTGTCGGTAGCAAAAATGTCTCCGATATTTCCACAGTCTGATTTTGCACCATCTGAAAGGAAAATCTCATCAAGCTGCATATCAATTCCGCGGGCAATATAATCATTATCCAGAATCTTTTGTCGTACAAAATCATAACCCTGCTCCGGAGGATATCCACGGAAGGTCTTTTCATCTGCCATTTCGTCTACTGCCTTATGCATTGCATCAATAACTGCAGGACAGATTGGTCGTGTAACATCACCAATTGAAAGCTTAATTATATCTGTCTGGGGATGTGCAGCAGCAAATTCGCGGGTCTTTTTATTTACCGTTGAAAAAAGATAGGATTCTTCCAGGTCTAAGAAGTTTTTGTTGATTTTCATATTTCTATTTCTCCTGTAAATACTGTTGTAGCGGGGCCGGTCATAAAGACACTGTCTTCTTCCTTGCCGCTCCATTCAATCTGAAGGTCTCCGCCCACAAGATGAACAGTTATTTTTTCTCCTGCATCAACAAGATTATTTAAGATTGCTGCAACTACTGTAGCGCAGGTGCCGGTTCCGCAGGCTAAGGTTTCGCCTGTTCCTCGTTCCCATACACGCATCCAGATTGTCCGGCGGTCCTGAACATAAGCAAATTCTGTGTTTGTGCGTTCAGGAAAAAAGCTGTTGTTTTCAAAATAAGGGCCAAGCTCACAAACCGGAAATTCCGAAGGTTTTTTATCAATAAAGATAACTGCATGAGGATTTCCCATGGAAACACAGGTAATTTTGTATTCCTTGTCCTGAACTGTAAGAGGATGCATGACAACGTGCCCTTCGAACTGTGGTCCCTGAGCTTGTCGAATGGGTCGAAGGGCGGTCACCTGTACAGGTATCTTTTCTGCCTGTAAAATTGGAGCCCCCATATCAACGCTAAGCCAGGTTTCTTTATCGCCACGTTCACCTTTTTGAACGGTAAGCTTTTTTACAGCTCCCATAGATTCAACAGTAAACTCACGGCCAGCAGTATAACCTGCATCATAAACATATTTTCCTACGCAGCGAATTCCGTTTCCGCACATCTGGCTCCTGCTTCCGTCCGCATTGTACATCACCATTTCAAAATCAGCTTTTGTACCCTTTTTTATAAGGATTAGCCCATCACTGCCAATTCCAAAATGTCTGTCAGAAACCTTTTTTGCAGCTTCTGCTTCATCCGCAATTGTAAATCCCTGGGTACAGTCAACATAAACATAATCGTTTCCGCACCCCTGCATCTTTGTAAACTTCATAAAAACTCCAAAAAAAAGTTTTAAAGCAAGACGATATTTTTGTCAATAAGAGACAGTTTGCGTTTTGTCCCTTATGATGTTAAAATATTTTTATGAAAAAAATTGAATTCAAAGCAAAGCTTAAAGAAACCCTGGCCCAATCCCTCGAATATCTTAGCATGGCTAAGATTACTTTCATAACATCCTGTATCGCTTTTATTTTTTCAGCACTGTTGATATATCTTAATGATACTATTTATGAAGAACTTACCCTCGCCTTTTTGATGGGAACTGCTTTTTCAATTCCCGCTACACTTTTGACCCAAAAATTGACAGTCTTAAAAAAGTATTTGATTCAGGGACTCACCGCTGCTACAGGCTTTGTACTTGGATTTTTTTCTTACCGCGGTTTTGGAAACAATATTTATAAAGAGCTTTATTATTTTGGAATCCTTTGTGCCGTTCTTTTAATTACACTTTATCTTTTTATTCCAAAGGAAAAATCTCGCACTTACTTTTCGCTGGTTTTTAAGTATGCACTGTTCACGATTTTTATGACAATTATTCTCCTTGGCGGCATCTGTCTTTTGATTTTTGCAATTCAGAACCTCATTCTTAATACAGATGATTATGATATTTATGAATGCTGCAGCTGTTTCTGTGCAATTATTTTTGGCATAAACGTTTTCTGCTATTATCTTTTTTACCGCCGGCAGGAAGAAAGCTCAGGCAAGGCTTTTAAGGTTATTGCGCTTTATATTCTTTTCCCGGTTTTTGCAATTTTGCTTTTGATTCTTTATGTTTATCTTATTAAGGCACTGGTGCTCCTAAAACTTCCTAACGGGCAGATAAACTGGTTTGTTTCTTTTGCTTCGTGCTTTTACATTGTGTTTTATTTTATTCTGCGCGAGTACGACGAGCTTCCTGTTATCAAATATTTCTATAAGTTTGGGGCAATTCCTTTTATTCCGCTTATTATAATTCAGATTTATGCATATTTTATTCGTGTAAATGCATATGGCTTTACCGGTTACCGCTATTCAAGCCTGCTATTTATCATTTTTTCTGTCATTACAATTGCGATCACCTTTATTAAACAGGGAAAATATTCACAGCAAGCAATTCTTGTGCTTACTTTTTTTGTCATATTTGACTCTTTAACACCGTTTAATCTTATAAAAATGGCACATAAAAGTCAGTTTACAAGAATGATTAAGATTCTGAACAAATATCAGATGTATGATTCTGGGGCCGGCACACTTACAGACTATGATAAAGCTTTGATTGAAAAAACAATTACTGACCAGGATCGGGATGCTTTATATTCAAGCTTCCGCTATCTTAGCTGGACAAGTTCCATCCCAATGCCGGACTGGGCTATGGAAACTGAATACAAGAACGGAAACCTTTATAAAAACAAGCTTAATTTTGAAGAAACCTTTGGAATTAAACGTGAAAGTGAAAAAGAAAAGCTCGTGAAATTTGAAAAAGATTTTAAGCGTGAAGGAAGAATTGATATCCGGGATTTTGCAGAAATGGTGCCATTTAATTATTCTGAATATGCCTACCAATGGAAGGATGGAGAATGGAATGAGTATGCGGTTGAAATACCTTCTGCACAAATTGAAACAAAATACGGCACCTTTGATCTTACAGATTTCTTTTTGACCCTTGATAACGATATGAGTGGAAACAATCTTTTGTGGTACAAAGCTGATGAAAACTTTTCCATATGCTTTACAAGTATTTCTTACACCTATAACGAAGACCGCAAGCTTTTTTATTCTTATTATTTAAGCGGATATATTTTTTATAAATAAAAAAATACTTGACTTATTTTGTAAAAATTTAGTATTATTAAATAAATACGACAAAGAGGCCGTAGATATTATTTCGTTTTGTGCGAAATTATGTCTACGGCCTTTTTGTTTATGAAATCTCAAAGTCGGCAAAGGGGCCGCACATGCATTTCGCTGTTTTTGTGTGTGTGCGGTCTTTTTGCCTTTTTTTTGGAGCTGAACATGAACACTAAGACTTTATACGAACCGAGTTTTGAACATGACAACTGTGGTATTGGTGCAGTTGTTAATATTGACGGAAGCAAAACACACAAAATTGTTGATAATGCCCTGAGCATTGTTGAAAAGCTTGAACACCGTGCGGGTAAAGATGCCAGCGGAGAAACTGGTGACGGTGTTGGTATTCTTGTTCAGATAAGTCATGACTTTTTTAAAAAAGCAGCAGCAGATCTGGTTGGAAACCTTGGAGAAAGAGAATACGGAATTGGAATGTTCTTCTTTCCAGGAAACAGCGGGGTCCCTGAGCCTGTCGAAGGGCGCCCAAATGATGCGACTTCAGAAAAGCAGCGTTTTGAAAAATGCTGTGAAAATGAAGGGCTTAAATTACTTGGCTGGCGCGAGGTGCCTGTAAATGCAGATGTTCTTGGAAAAAAAGCACGTGACTGTATGCCTTGTATCTGGCAGGCCTTTATTGAAAAACCAAAAAATTGCCAGACTGGAATTGATTTTGACAGAAAGCTGTATGTCCTTCGACGTGAATATGAGAATGGTGGGGAGGCCCTTCGACAGGCTCAGGGACCGCAGGGTTCCGATACATATGTCTGCTCACTTAGCAGCCGTACAATTGTTTATAAGGGAATGTTCCTTGTTCACGAGCTCAGAACTTTTTATAATGACCTTCAAGATCCTGAATATGCTTCTTCTCTGGCAATTGTACACTCAAGATTCAGTACAAATACACAGCCAAGCTGGAAGCGTGCCCACCCTAACCGCTTTATTGCACACAATGGAGAAATCAATACAATCCGCGGAAACGTAGACCGTATGCTTGCTCGCGAAGAAACTATTGCATCTACAAAGCTTACCGATGCACAGCTGCAAAAGATTCTTCCTGCAGTAGACACAAGCGGTTCGGATTCTGCAATGCTTGATAACACACTTGAATTCCTTTTGATGAATGGTGTACCTCTTCCTCTTGCAGTTATGATGTGTATTCCAGAACCATGGAAGCATGATGACAATATGCCGGTACACAAAAAAGATTTTTATCATTATTGGGCAACCATGATGGAAAGCTGGGATGGACCTGCAGCAATTTTATTTAGCGATGGAGACCTTCTTGGCGCTACACTGGATCGTAACGGACTTCGCCCTAGCCGCTATTATATTACAAAAGACGGAATGCTCATTTTGAGTTCGGAAGTTGGCGTTCTTGATATCCCGGAAGAAAATATAAAGATAAAATCTCGTCTGCAGCCGGGACGCATTCTTTTAGTTGATACAGTTCAGAAAAAAATTATTACTGATGAAGAATGTAAAAATTATTATGCAGGTCTTTACCCTTACGGTGAATGGCTTGATATGAATCTTGTTCATCTTGGTGACCTTAAGATTCCTAATAAGAAGATTCCAGTATTTACTCAGGATGAAAGAAATATTATGTACCGTGCCTTTGGCTGGAATTATGAAGATGTAAACGAAATGATTCTTCCTATGGCACGTAACGGTGTAGAACCAACCGCGAGCATGGGTATTGATACTCCTCTTGCAGTAATGAGCGAAAAGCACCCTAGCCTTTTCAGTTATTTCAAACAGTTATTTGCACAGGTTACTAACCCTCCTATTGATAGTCTTCGTGAAAAAATTGTTACAGACACAACAGTATATGTGGGAAAAGACGGAAACCTTCTTGAACCTCAGGATAAAAACTGCCGTGTTCTTGAAATTAATAATCCTATTTTGACAGGAACAGATTTAATTAAAATTGCAGCTTTGAACCAGCCGGGACTTAAGACAAAGACGGTTAGCATTCTGTTCAGCCCTGAGGGCCCTTCGACAGGCTCAGGGACCGCGCTGGAAAAGGCACTTGATAATGTTTTTGCTCAGATTGATTCTGCTTATGCAGAAGGATACAACATCATAATTCTTAGTGACCGCGGCGTAGATAAAACTCATGCTGCTATTCCTGCAATTCTTGCTGTCAGTGCTGTAGAACAGTATTTAATCCGTACAAAAAAGCGAACTGCTGTTTCAATTATTCTGGAAACTGCAGAAGTACGCGATGTTCATCAGGCAGCAATGTGTTTGAGCTATGGTGCACGTGCAATAAATCCATACCTTGCGCATGAAGCAATTGCAGAACTTATTGACCAGAAGCTTCTGGATAAGGATTATCATACTGCAATTGATGATTACAACAAGGCTATAATAAACGGAATTGTAAAGATTGCAGCAAAAATGGGTATTTCTACAATTCAGTCTTATCAGAGTGCTCAGATTTTTGAAGCAGTTGGAATTGCACAAGACGTTGTAGAAAAATATTTTACTAACACAGTTAGCCGTGTTGGTGGAATTGGCCTTAAAGAAATTGAAGAAGACGTTCGTTATAATCATAACCAGGGCTTTGACCCGGCAGGTCTTACAATAAATACACATCTTGATTCTGTGGGCAATCACAAGTTCCGTCGTGGACCTCAGGCAGAAAGCCATCTTTATAATCCAGAAACAATCATTGCATTGCAGCAGTCAACACGAAACGGAGACTATGCACGCTTTAAGGAATACACTTCGTTAGTTGACTCTAACGACCATCCTCACACCCTGCGTGCTATGCTTGATTTTGCTTTTGCAAAGGACGGCGGTATTTCAATTGATGAAGTTGAAAGCGTTGACGAAATTGTAAAGAGATTTAAAACCGGTGCCATGTCATACGGTTCAATCAGCGAAGAAGCTCATAAATGTATGGCTGCAGCTATGAACCATCTGCACGGCAAATCAAACTCCGGTGAAGGTGGAGAAAAGCCAGAACGCCTTGGAACAGAATATAACAGTGCAATCAAACAGGTTGCAAGCGGACGTTTTGGTGTTACCGAAGAATACCTTTTGAGCGCACGCGAGATTCAGATTAAAATGGCACAGGGAGCAAAGCCTGGCGAAGGTGGACATCTTCCTGGTAAAAAGGTTTACCCTTGGATTGCAAAAACTCGTTATGCAACTCCTGGAGTAGCTTTGATTTCTCCTCCACCACATCATGATATTTATTCTATCGAAGACCTTGCACAGCTTATTTACGATTTGAAAAATGCAAACCGCGCTGCACGTATAAGCGTTAAGCTTGTAAGCGAAGCAGGTGTTGGAACAATTGCAGCGGGAGTTGCAAAAGCAGGTGCTCAGGTAATTTTGATTAGTGGTCACGATGGTGGTACTGGTGCTGCTCCTATAAGCTCAATTCATCATGCAGGTCTTCCTTGGGAGCTTGGTCTTGCAGAAACACATCAGACTTTAATTCAAAACGGCTTGCGTGGTCGTGTTGTAATAGAAACCGACGGTAAGCTTATGAGCGGCCGTGATGTAGTAATTGCAGCCCTTCTTGGCGCAGAAGAGTTTGGTTTTGCAACAGCACCTCTTATTGCAATGGGCTGTTCTATGATGCGTGTTTGCCAGCTGGATACCTGTCCGTTTGGTGTTGCAACTCAGAATGAAAAACTCCGTGCAAAGTTCCCTGGAAAACCAGAATATGTAGAAAACTTTATGAAGTTTATAGCACAGGAAATGCGCGAAATTATGGCAAAGCTTGGAGTTCGCACTGTAGAAGAACTTTGTGGACGCACCGATTTACTCAAGCTCAAGGAAAAACAGGGCTTTAAGAGAGCAGATCTTGTTGATATGTCACGCGTTCTGGCTTCTGCTGGGGTCCCTGAGCATGTCGAAGGGGTCGAAGGGCCAATTGATAACTGGAAATCCGATCGTTCACTTTTTGACTTTAAGTTGGAAAAGACAGTTGATGAAAAGACGCTGCTGCCACTATTTGAAAAGAAGGTGGTTTCGACAGGCTCAACCACCAAGGATGCAATTCCAATCCAGTCTACAGATCGTACAGTTGGAACAATTCTTGGTAGCGAGATTCAAAAGAAATTTGGAAACAGTTTACAGGATGATACCTACTGTGTTCATTTTACAGGTGGTGCCGGTCAAAGCTTTGGTGCCTTTATTCCAAAGGGACTTACACTCCGTCTTACAGGAGATGCAAACGACGCATTTGGAAAGGGCTTGAGCGGTGGTAAGCTGGTAATTACAAAGCCTGCTGGTTTTGAAGGCGATGCAGACAAAAATATAATCGTTGGAAACGTAGCTCTTTTTGGAGCTACCAACGGTACAGCCTTTATAAACGGTGTTGCAGGTGAACGTTTCTGCGTACGTAACTCTGGAGCAACAGTTGTTGCAGAAGGCTGTGGAGACCACGGTCTTGAATATATGACAGGTGGAACTGCAGTAATTCTTGGTTCAACAGGAAAAAATCTTTGTGCAGGTATGAGCGGTGGTGTTGCTTATGTTCTTGATGAAAATCATGATCTTTACAAACGTATAAATCACGAGCTTGTAAAAATGTATGCATTGGATGATGAAGTTACGACCCTTAAACAAGCTTTGGGAACACAAGCAGATGAAGTTCTTCTCCACTCCCTTATTGAACAGCATGAAAAAGAAACAGGCAGTGAACGGGCAAAGACTATTCTTGCAAACTGGGATCACTACAAAACCTGTTTTAAGAAGATAATTCCAAACGATTACCTAAGAATTATGACAGAAATTGCCGCTCAGGAAAAAAACGGCATTGAACATGAAGCAGCAGTACTTGCCGCATTCCAGAAATGCAGCGCATAGGACAAGGTGGACAATTATGGCAAAACCAACAGGATTTTTAGATTACGAACGAATTGAAAACGGCAATGTTCCTCCTCTGGAACGCATAAAGACTTTTAAGGAATTTCATCCAAAGCTTGATGAAAAAGCAAGAAGAGAGCAGGCAGCCCGCTGTATGAACTGCGGCGTACCTATGTGTCAGAGTGCAATTAAACTCAACGGCATGGTTACCGGCTGTCCTTTACACAATTATATTCCAGAATGGAACGATGCACTTTTTAACGGTCAGTTTGATATGGCTGCCTGGAGACTTTTAAAAACTTCGAGTTTTCCGGAATTTACCGGACGTGTATGCCCTGCTCTCTGCGAAAAAGCCTGTAACTGTGGAAGCCCTGTTGTAGGAGAAGGTGCTGTTACTGTTCACGATAATGAGCTTTATATCATAGAAAAAGCTTTTGAAACCGGTTATATGAAGCCCCAGATTCCACAAAAGCGCAGTGGCAAAAAGGTAGCGGTAATCGGTTCAGGACCAAGCGGACTTGCTGTTGCAGACTGGCTCAACCGCAGAGGACACAGCGTTACAGTTTATGAACGCGAAGATAAAGCCGGCGGACTTTTGATGTACGGTATTCCAAACATGAAGCTCGACAAGAAAATTGTTGATCGCCGTGTAAAGCTTATGCAGGCAGAAGGTGTAAGATTTATTTTTAATGCAGATGTTGGCCGCGATTATGCTGCAGATAAAATACTTAATGATTTTGATGCAATAGCGTTGTGCTGCGGTGCAAAAAAAGCACGTGCTCTTAACGCAGAAGGAATAAATACAAACGGTGTTATGTTTGCTGTAGATTTCTTAACTGCAGTTACTAAGAGTGTTATTGCTACAAACGAAGCTTTGGAAGGCATTGGTGTTCAGACAACAAATGAACAGATTTCTTCCAGCCTTAGAGAAAAATTCGGAATTGAAGTTGAAGGCAAGGATGTAGTAATTGTTGGCGGAGGGGACACAGGAAATGACTGTACAGGTTCTGCAATCCGTCTTGGATGTAAATCTGTAACTCAAATAGAAATGATGCCATGTCCTCCTGTAGAACGCGCTGAAAATAATCCATGGCCACAATGGCCTAAGGTACTCAAGGTAGATTATGGTGCCGAAGAAAGCATTGCAAAATTTGGAAATGACCCTCGTGTTTATGAAACAACTGTAAAAGAAGTAATAAGCCATGACGGACGCATTACTGCAATAAAAACTATAGAAGTTGAATTTAAAACTATTGATGGAAAACGTCAGCTTGTAGAACGCGAAGGGACAGAAAAAACCTTATCCTGCGATCTTCTTCTTATTGCCGCAGGCTTTACAGGCTGCGAAGAATATACACCTCAGGCTTTTGGAACAGAGCTTGGACCAAGAGGTACTGTAGTTACAACCCCTTCGACAAGCTCAGGGACCACAGATAACTATGTAACATCCAATCCAAAAATCTTTACTGCAGGTGATATGCACCGCGGACAGTCCCTGGTTGTCTGGGCAATTGCAGAAGGCCGTGAATGTGCAAAACAGATAGATGCTTTTTTATTAAACGGAGCTGAATAAAATGGGTTTTAAAGATGAATGTGGTGTTGTAGGTATTTATGGTGCAGACAACTGTGCACAGCTTACCTATTATGCCCTTACAAGCCTTCAGCATCGTGGTCAGGAAAGTGCCGGTATTGCTGTAAGCGACGGAACTACAATTTCTATTCACAAAGACATGGGACTTGTAGGAGAAGTTTTTAAGAGCGAGCATTTTGACGACCTTAAAGGAAATATTGCTATTGGACACGTACGTTATGCAACAGCCGGTGGCAGAACAATAGACAACGCACAGCCGTTTTTAAATTCCTTCAAATATGGTTCCATTGCGCTTGCACATAACGGACAGCTTGTAAATCATGCAGAATTACGCGCAATGCTCGAAGACAACGGTTCTACCTTTTTGAGCTCAAGTGACAGCGAAGTAATCTTAAAACTTATCGTAAGAAAATTTGTAGAAAATGGCGGAAAGCTTGGACGCCCTCATAATGATGATAAAGAAATATTTATATCTTCTCTCATTCAGGCAATAAAAGAAATTAAGGGCTCCTTTGCACTTTGCATTATGACACAGGATTGCCTTATTGCAGTAAGAGATAAGTTTGGAATAAGACCGTTGTGTTTGGGGGAAATTAATAGCATGGGGGCCCTTCGACAGGCTCAGGGACCCCGTGGAACTCAGGGACCACAGTATATCGTCACTTCGGAATCCTGCGCTATTGATGCGGTAAACGGAAGTTTTGTACGGGATATAGAACCAGGCGAAATTGTTATTATAGACAAACAGGGGCTGCGATCCTTTACGTATGATACACCGCAGAAACAGACCTGTATTTTTGAATACGTTTATTTTGCGCGCCCTGACAGTGTAATTGACGGCATTCCTGTTCAGCAGGCACGATATAAAATGGGAGAAATGCTTGCACGCGAAAGCAAGGTTCCTGCAGATGTTGTAATAGGTGTTCCAGACAGTGGTATAGGTGCCGCCATGGGTTATGCAAAAGCAAGCGGCATTCCTTATGTTACAGGAATTGTAAAAAACAAATACATTGGCCGAACCTTTATTGCCCCTACCCAGTCAGAACGCGAAAACATGGTATTTGTAAAGCTTAATGCTATTGCAAGCGATCTGGCCGGAAAACGTGTAATTGTAATAGACGATTCAATTGTACGCGGAACAACAAGTCGCCGTCTTGTGCAGATTTTGCGTCGTGCCGGTGCTAAGGAAGTTCATTTCCGTGTAAGTTCGCCTCCTGTAAAATACCCATGTCACCTTGGAATAGATACTCCAAGCAAGGGTGAATTAATTTCGAGTACACATGAACTTGAAGAAATACGTAAAGAAATTGGCGCAGACTCTCTTGCTTTTATAAGCCTCAACGGAATGATTGAAGCATTAACCAGCTGCAAACCGGAAGCAGACGGCTTTTGCAAGGGCTGTTTTAGCGGCGAGTATCCTGTTTAAACCCCGTAGGTTTTTATAACTTCTTCTGCAACTGCGGTGCGCTTCATACCGCGGTCCATTGCTTCTTTTTCCAGATAACGGTGAGCTTCCTGTTCGGTCATTTTGAGACACTGCATCAAAAGCATTTTTGCACGGTTTACAAGACGGATCTCTTCCATCTTTACCTTAAGCTTTACAGTCTGGCTGGAAAGAATCTGAACCTTATATTGAACTGCAATTGCAATCTTCATAATATTGTATAGATAGAATGGTTCAAAGGGTTTTGTAATTGTAAGGATTCCGTAGCCTTCTACACGATAAGAGATTTCATCAAAGTTTTCATTAGGAACAAGCAGCAGTACTGTTGAATACGAATCTGCAACATTGATTGCAAACTCTGTATCATAACCGTCACCAGAATCGGCAATAATGATATTAAAGGTTCGTTCAGTTGCAAGTCGTCTGGCTTCGTTAAAATCATTAGTAGTTGTTAGCTCGAACAACGGCGGCAAAAGAAATGCCGATATTTGAGAAATTATTTTACTGTCCCGCGATACAAGTAATACGCTGTGACTGTCTGCTTCCATTTACTTTATAATTGCTCCAAGAACAGATTTTACAAATTCACTTTCCATAGCAAGCTTCTTAGCTTCATTCAGTGATTTTGGAAGAGACTTTAATTTATATTTTTTTGCAATGTTTTCATCAAAAAGATTTTCTTCAATTGCCTGCTCAGGCTCTATCTTATTTTTTATACCCTCAATTGCAGCATTAATAATAAGAGTCAGGGCAAGATAAGGATTACAAAGAGGATCCGGAGAACGGATTTCAATTCTCTGTTTATTATTGCTAGAAGGTAAACGGATAAGTGTAGAACGGTTTTCCCTACCCCAGGAAACATATTCCGGTGCTTTGGAAGCTCCAAGTCTGTTGTAAGAATTATCAGCAGGATTTAAAAAGTATGTAATTTCAAGTATATGCTTTAGGATTCCGCCAAGAATATTTGGTAACAGCTTTTCATCACTACCACTATAAGAAAGATTTATATGCATTCCGTTTCCGGCTTTGCCTGCAATTGGTTTTGGTGAAAAATCTGCATAAAGGCCATTGCTTGCTGCTTTTGTATTTACAATCCACTTAAAGGTTGCAACATTGTCGGCTGCAGTAATGGCATCGGCATAATGAAAGTCAATTTCGTTCTGGCCTGGACCTTCCTCGTGATGACTTGCTTCTGGAGTAATTCCCATCTGTTCAAGAGTAAAGCAGATTTCACGACGGATATTTTCTCCGTGATCATCAGGAGCAATATCCATATAACTTGCATTATCAAAGGTCTGATCGGTTGGTTCACCCTTTTCGTCAAGCTTAAATAAATAAAACTCAACCTCGGTTCCAACCATCATTTCTATTCCACATTCATCCTTAAGGCGTTTGCACGCATTCTGTAAAATTGTGCGGCTGTCCTTTGCATATGGAGTTCCATCAGGATTTAAAATATTACAGAACATACGCACAACCTTTCCGGTTGCAGGTCTCCATGGAATAATTGCGAGTGTAGAAGGATCGGGATAAAGATACAATTCAGAATTTTCCGGACCTTCAAAACCATCTATTGCAGAAGCGTCAAAAGGAATTCCCTGATCAAATGCGCGCTCAAGCTCTGTAGGCATTATGGAAATATTTTTCTGTTTTCCTTTTAAATCAAAAAAAGCAAGACGAATAAATTTTACATCCTCTTCTTCTACAAAATCTAATACTTCGTTTTTTGTATACATAGAAAACCTCTACCTTGAATATATATTACTTTTGGCATGCCCGCAAGAACTCTACAAAAAGTGGTCCTGCAGCATTTGGACGGCTCTTAAATTCCGGATGGAACTGAACGCCTACGTGAAACTGTCCTTCGACTTCAACAGCCTCAACGAGTTCTCCGTCTGGAGAAGTTCCGCTTATAGTAAGACCTGCCTGCTGCATCTGTTCGCGGTAATCATTATTAAATTCATAGCGATGGCGATGTCGCTCGTTTATTAAAGAAGCACCGTATGCTTTTTCCAGTGTTGTTCCTGCCTTTACATTACATGGGTAACTTCCAAGCCTCATGGTGCCACCCATAATTACTCCCTGCTGATCCTTCATTAAATCAATTACTGCATGTTCACAAGTTTCATCAAACTCACGGGAATTGGCATCTTTAAAGCCTAGAACGCTGCGAGCAAATTCAATTACTGCAATCTGCATTCCAAGACAGATTCCAAAATATGGCATTTTGTGTGTACGTGCATAACGGCAGGCGCAAATCATTCCTTCTACACCGCGGTGACCAAAACCACCGGGGAGAATAATTCCACTAACATCTCCAAAAACTTCTGGTGCAGTTTCGTCTGTAACACTGTCACTGTCTACCCATTTAATCTTTATATTTTTCCCAATTACAAAGGATGCATGATTTAATGACTCAACAATACTTAAATATGAATCGTGAAGCTTAACATATTTTCCAACAAGTGCAACCGTAAGTTCACCCTGTCTTGCGTGAATAGTTTCTACCATTTTTGACCAGTCTGCAAGAGCGTTGTAATCCTTTGCACTTTCAAATCCAAGTTCACGGCAAACTACATCATCCATATTCTGGGCGTGCAGCATGAGCGGAACTTCATAGAGACTTTTACAGGTTGTATTATTTATTACACAGTCTTCTCCTACGTTACAGAAAAGACTAATTTTTTTACGTATTTCCAGAGGCAATTCTTCATCACAGCGTGCTACAATAATATCCGGATGAATACCTACAGCCATGAGTTCCTTTACAGAGTGCTGGGTTGGTTTTGATTTAAATTCATCAGAGCCCGAAATATAAGGAACAAGACAAACATGAATAAACAGACAGTTACGGCGGCCTACATCAATTGCAAGCTGACGGATTGCTTCTAAGAACGGTTGGCTTTCAATATCACCGATTGTACCGCCAATTTCTACAATGCTTACATCTGCACCGCTTACCTCTGCATTCTTTTTTACAAAATCCTTAATCTCGTTTGTTACATGAGGAATAATCTGAACAGTTTCTCCCAGATAATCACCGTTACGCTCCTTATTGAGAACATTCCAGTAAACGCGTCCGCTGGTAAGGTTTGAGTATTTAGTAAGATTTTCATCGATAAAGCGCTCGTAGTGACCAAGGTCCAGGTCTGTTTCTGCACCGTCATCGGTAACAAAAACTTCTCCGTGCTGGAAAGGGCTCATTGTTCCCGGATCAACATTCATGTATGGGTCCAGTTTCTGAGAAGCAACCTTTAGTCCACGGCATTTAAGCAGACGTCCAAGACTGGCTGCAGTAATTCCTTTTCCAAGACCACTTACAACACCACCAGTTACAAAAATGAATTTACTCATAAAGTCCTCCCTAGACTGTTTATATCTACCAGGCTCACATTTTCAAGCGAATATTTACTGGCAAGGCAATCTGCCAGAGTATTTGCGGTATCTATTGCAGTAAGACAGTCAATATCGCGTTCTACTGCAAGACGTCTAAGCTTTACACTTTCTGCTACAGGGTCGCGTCCTTTTGCAGAAGTAGAAACTACATAAACAACCTTGCCGCTTTCGAGCAAAGTCATAACATTGTCATTGTAATTTTCATGAACCTTTGCGACATGAATTACTTCCATACCGCTTCGTTCAATTGTGGCAGCATTACCGGTAGTGGCATAAAGTGTAAAACCAAGATCATAAAACTTTTGGGCCAGAGCAGGAAGTTCCGGCAGATCACTTTCGCGGACAGAAAACAACACTCCGCCACCCTTTTCTATCTTCCAGCCGGCGCCAACCATTCCCTTAAAAAGTGCTTCTTCGCGGGTTGCTGCAATTCCAAGGACCTCACCGGTTGATTTCATTTCTGGTCCAAGATGTGTATCTACATCCATAAGTTTTTCAAAGCTGAATACTGGAACCTTTACAGCAAAATATTCCGGTGCACGGTAAAGTCCTGTACCATACCCCATATCCCTTACTTTTTCTCCAAGCATTGCGCGTGTTGCAAGCTCTACCATTGGAACACCTGTTACCTTACTCAAATAAGGAACTGTTCGACTGGAACGTGGATTTGCTTCTATGATATTTAACTGGCCGTTATAAAAGAGCCACTGAATATTTACAATACCCTTAGTACCAAGAGCAAGTGCCATAGCAGTAGATTTATCTACGACTTCGGCAGTCATCTCGGGTGTAAAGCTCCAGGCCGGATAAACTGCAATGGAATCTCCAGAGTGAATACCTGTTCTTTCCACATGCTCCATAATTCCCGGAATCAAAACACTTTCGCCGTCGCAGATACAGTCAATCTCAAGCTCGGTACCTTCCATGTATTTATCTATAAGGACAGGATTTTCAATTCCGCCGCTTGTAATAATTTTCATGTATTCTTTTATATCTGCACTGTTACGGGCAATAATCATATTCTGTCCGCCAAGAACATAGCTTGGTCTCATCAAAACCGGATAACCAAGCTTAAAGCCTGCTTCAAGTGCTTCTACCTCATTCAAAACTGTAAGTCCCTTTGGTCTGTTTACATGAAGGCGTTCGCAAAGCTCTTCAAAACGTTCACGATCCTCGGCAAGGTCAATTGCATCGGCACTGGTTCCAAGAATCTTTATTCCCTGACCGTCCAGATATTTTGCAAGCTTGATTGCAGTACCGCCGCCAAAAGCAACTACTACACCAAGCGGCTTTTCTACAGCAATTACATTCATTACATCCTGTGGAGTAAGCGGTTCAAAATAAAGTCTGTCTGCTGTATCAAAATCTGTAGAAACTGTCTCGGGGTTGTTGTTTACAATTGCAACCTCGTAACCAAGCTTTTTGAATGCTCTTATACATTGAACAGAAGAATAATCAAACTCAATACCCTGACCAATTCGGATAGGACCTGAACCAAGAACAAGAATTGTTCCTTTAGAACTTGCGTTTCTTTCTTTTAAGAAAAGCTCTGCCTCATTATCGCCATTTGTTGTGGAATAAAAATACGGAGTCTCTGCATCAAACTCACCCGCACAGGTGTCTACCATTTTGAAAGACTTTGGAGGGTATAACAACGCGGTCCCTGCTGTTTTGTCTGTGGTCCCTGCTGTATTGTCTGTGGTCCCTGAGCTTGTCGAAGGGCCCTGGGTAATGTCCCTCTCCATCTGAACAATCTTTTCCAGCTTGTACAAAAACCATTCATCAATCTTAGTAATCTCATGAATCTGATCTACACTCATAAGTCCGCGCTTGAGTGCCTGGTAAATTGCAAAGATTCTCTGGTCTGTACACTGCCCTACACGTTCACGGATTTTTGCATCAGTCTCTTTTTCAAAAGCTGGAAGATTCAAATCCTTTACACCAACTTCAAGTCCACGTGCCGCTTTTAAAATTGCTTCTTCAAAATTCTGACCAATTGCCATTACTTCGCCGGTTGCCTTCATCTGGGTTCCAAGCTTGCGGGCTGCATAAACAAATTTATCAAACGGGAACTTTGGCATTTTTACGACAACATAATCCAGAACAGGTTCAAAGCAGGCCTTTGTTTTTTTAGTAACAAAGTTTGGAATCTCATCAAGTGTAAAACCAACTGCAATCAAAGCGGCAACCTTTGCAATAGGATAACCAGTCGCCTTACTTGCAAGGGCTGATGAACGGGATACACGAGGATTTACTTCGATTACTGCATATTCAAAGCTGTCGGGATTAAGTGCAAACTGGCAGTTACAACCACCTTCAATTTCGAGTGCGCTGATTATATTAAGTGCTGCACTACGCAGCATCTGATATTCTTTATCTGCAAGAGTTACTGTAGGAGCAATTACGATTGAGTCTCCGGTATGAACTCCAACTGGATCAAAGTTTTCCATTGAACAGACAGTAATTACGTTACCGGTACTGTCGCGCATAACTTCAAACTCAACTTCCTTCCAGCCGCTAATACATTTTTCTACAAGAATCTGATGAATTGGTGAACGGTGAAGTCCGTTATGAGCAATTTCATCTAACTCGCGGTCGTTGTTTACAATTCCGCCACCGGTTCCACCAAGTGTAAAAGCTGGACGAATAATTGCAGGAAACCCGATTTCGTTATGAACAAAGTCTGCGGCATCTTCATAGGTCGTAACAACCTTAGAAGGAATACACGGCTCACCAATTGCTTCCATTGTATCCTTAAACATCTGACGGTCTTCGGCTTTATCAATTGTTTCGGGTCTGGCACCAAGCAGCTGTACATTATGACTTTTTAAAAATCCGGATTTTGCAAGCTCCATACTGAGCGTAAGTCCTGTCTGTCCACCAAGTGTTGAAAGCAGGCTGTCCGGTTTTTCTTTTTCTATAATTCTTTCGAGGGTTTTGAGTGTAAGCGGCTCCATGTAAATCTCATCTGCCATTTCCTTGTCGGTCATGAGAGTTGCAGGGTTTGAGTTTACAAGACAGACTTCTAGTCCAAGAGCTTTTAAGGCTTTACAGGCCTGGTTACCCGCATAATCAAATTCGGCAGCCTGTCCAATTACAATTGGTCCTGAGCCTATAATCATTACTTTATGGATTGATTTATTTAAGCTCATTTTCTGCCTCCATCATCTTGATGAATCTGTCAAACAAAAAGTTTGTATCATGCGGACCACCACAGGCTTCGGGGTGAAACTGTACGCTAAAAGCAGGAATATCATTATAGGTAATTCCTTCACAGGTATTATCATTTACATTTGTAAAGGATTGTGTTGCATACGACGGTAAGGAATCTGTTTCTACAGCATATCCGTGATTCTGGCTTGTGATATAAACACGCCCCGTAATCATATCTTTACATGGATGGTTTCCACCACGATGACCATATTTTAATTTGCTTGTTTTAGCACCTCGTGCAAGAGCGAGCATCTGATGACCTAAACAAATTCCAAAGATAGGAGTTTTACCCCATTCACACAACTTCCTTATTTCCTCTATAACTCCAACATTTTCTGCAGGGTCTCCCGGTCCGTTACTTAGCATAATTCCATCCGGTGACATTTTAAGAACTTCTTCGGCAGTAGTGTTATAAGGAACTACAGTAACCTTGCATCCGCGTTTTTCAAGCTCGCGCTGAATATTTGCTTTTGCACCAAAATCAAAAAGGACAACATTTTTGTGTGCCCCTGCGCCCCCTTCGACAGGCTCAGGGACCGCAGGGACCGCAGAAGTGATATTTACCTGCACTGCCTTTAATGCATTTTCAATTTTGAAAGCTTTTATTTTCTGTAATATTTCTTGGCTTGCAGTTCCTTCATCACTCACAATCATGCCGTTCATGACACCGCTTTCGCGGAGCTTTTTGGTAAGAGCACGGGTATCTATTCCGCAGATTCCTACAATATTCTGGGCCTTCAAAAAAGCATCCAGACTTTCTTCACAGCGGAAGTTTGAAGGCTTGTCACAAAGCTCCCTGACAATGTACCCGCGCACCCAGGATTTAGTGCTTTCAAAATCTTTTGGCATTACACCGTAGTTACCAATCAAAGGGAACGTCTGTGTAACAATCTGTCCGTAATAGCTTGGATCTGTTAGAGTTTCTACATAGCCGGTCATTCCTGTAGTAAAGACGACTTCTCCAATGGTCTGCCCCTTTACCCCAATACTGTGACCTTCAAAAATCGTGCTGTCTTCCAAAATCAGAAACGCCTTGCTCATTTTCTATTTGCCTTTATTTTAATATGCTTTGTCGTGAACTCCTGAAATAGCTCTTCCCGATGGTTCATCCATATTTTTCCAGGCGGCATCCCATTCCAGAGCCTTGGCTGTAGAACAGGCAACTCCGGCTTCGTGCGGTACACACTTTGCGGCACTGTCGCTTGGGAAAAGATTGCTGTATATTTCGCGGTAGTAATATTCTTCCTTTGTTTTTGGTGGATTTACAGGGAATCGGTTTTCACGGCGTGCAAATTCTGCATCACTTACCTTTTCTTCCGTAATCTTTTTAAGTGTATCAATCCAGTTATAGCCTACACCATCGCTAAACTGTTCCTTTTGTCTCCAGGCAATGCTTTCCGGCAGTATATCTTCAAACGCCTTGCGCAAAATCCATTTTTCAATACGCTGTTTTCCATCTGGTAAGCGAATGTTCATCTTATCTGTAGGGTTGAGCCCCATTGCAATATCAATAAAATCCTTATCCAGGAACGGAACACGTCCTTCTACACCCCAGGCCATAAGTGATTTATTTGCACGCAGGCAGTCATAAAGGTGAAGCTTACTCATTTTACGAACAAGCTCTTCGTGGAATTCCTGTGCATTTGGAGCCTTGTGGAAGTACAAATATCCACCAAAAAGCTCATCACTTCCTTCACCGCTCAAAACCATCTTAATTCCCATAGATTTGATTACACGGGCAAGAAGATACATAGGTGTACTTGCGCGAACTGTAGTTATATCATAGGTTTCTATATGGTAAATTACATCAGGAAGTGCATCCAAAGCCTCCTGAATTGTAAAATGTACTTCGTGATGAACTGTTCCAATGTAATCTGCCGCCTTTTTAGCAGCCACAAGGTCCGGAGAACCTTCCAGACCAACTGCAAAACTATGTAATTGTGGCCACCAGGCGCTTTCCTTACTGTCTGTTTCTACACGTTTTTTACTGAATTTCTGTGTAATTGCAGCAATAATAGAGCTATCCAACCCACCGCTGAGCAAAACGCCATAAGGAACATCTGACATAAGCTGAGCTTTAACTGCAGCTTCAAGTCCGTTACGAACCTTTTCGATTACAGCAGGATTGATGATTTCTCCCTTGTCATCTGTAGCTTTTGGAGCAGACTTTACAGCATCATAGCTTTCCCAGTCACGCTTATACCAGCGAACAGCGCCATTCGCGGTCCCTGATGTCGAAGGGCCCCTATACAAATAACTTCCATTTGGAAACTCTTCTATAGTCTGACAGTCGCCTTCAAGTGCTTTAAGCTCACTTGCAACATAGTAGCGTCCGGCCTTATCCCAGCCCTGATACAAAGGAATTACACCAATTTCATCACGGGCAATAAGATATGCATCGTTTTCGCTGTCGTAAAGTGCAAAAGCAAAAATACCGGAAAGCTGTTCGATCATTGCAGTAAAATCGCCGGATTCACGGTACTTTTTATATAGAGGAATAATTACTTCGCAGTCACTTCCTGTTCGGAACTTATAGGAATCCTGAAATTGAGAACGGATTTCCTTATGATTGTAGATTTCACCGTTTGCAGCAAGGATAATTTTTTCATCATCACTTACAAGAGGCTGTTTTCCGCTCAAAGGGTCAACAATACTAAGGCGTTCGTGGCTCAAAATTGCATTATTGCCTGTGTAAACACCGCTCCAGTCCGGTCCGCGATGACGGATACGCTTGCTCATTTCCAGAACCTGGGCACGAAGTTCTTCCTTCAAACCTTCCGCAATAGGTGCGCTACCAGAATTCAAATCAAATGCTCCGACGAAACCACACATACGCAAATAGCAGAAACCGTTAAAAAATTGCTGAACCGCTGTGAAGCAATTTTAGGTTTCTACCTTCAAATGTTCATGCGGTTGATAGGAGATTCGTTAAAAAAAATTGCGAATACTTGGAGCAATTTTTTAGAATCTTCCTATTTCAAAAAAAATAACAGTTCCCATTTCCTCCTTAAAGAAATAAAAAAAGAGGTCGTAGACAGTACCTCGCATTTGCGAAATATTATCTACGACCTCTTTGCCGTTAGGTTAGTTATACTCCTTTGGTGTTTTTTTGTCAATAAATGGCATTGACGGGGAAAGTCTGCTATAATTATCTCATGACCCTATACCACATCGTGTCATTGGCAATAATCCTCGTTTTTTCAGTAATCCTTTCTGTGCAGGATATCAAACGCATGGAAGTAGGGGTGTACATTCAGTGGGCTTCGATTTTCTGCGTGCTTATATGCCACATTGTTTTTGCCCGTCAAGAAATGTGGATTTTTATTATTTCAAGCATGATTCTGGGGGCGCTGTACTTTTTAATCCGCAAAATTACAAAGAACAAGCTTGGCCCCGCCGATGTGTGGTTCGGATTTTTCCAGGGCCTGTTCCTTCATCCGGTTATGCTCTGGGTATGCCTTGCAAGTGAAACCATTCTTGCACTGATTGTTGAAAATAAAAAAATAGGCCACAACAAGTTTCCTTTTATTCCGTTCATGTCGGCAGGACTTATTGCGGCTTATTTGATTCAGATTTTTAGAGGCACTATTTTTTAAGAATAAACGCCTTAGCCACAGCAATTCCAATTTTGAAAGGCCATGGTCGCAAAGCTTTGTCTGCCTTTTTAAGCTCTTCGCGAATAGGAATCTTTTGCGGACAATGAGTTTCGCACTTAC
>JAEEGJ010008050.1_pt1 | contig 29423 bp, 30 predicted proteins | sample 8958761 | NCBI WGS metagenome assembly JAEEGJ01 (sample SAMN16246546, study PRJNA631951) | gut metagenome | biome: gut microbiome; feature: rumen; material: RS-attached | host: Bos | place: Iran: Karaj | collected 2018-10
CCTTCGAAAGCTACTTCGACGTTGATCGCAATCCGAAAATGAAGAAGCACAACCATTTGGAACTTCCTCCTATAATTACGGCAAACCGATATAATAGATCATTTTAATTTATTCAATATTTATATGGAAAAATTATTGGAAATACTGAGGGACGTTCGTCCCGACGTGGATTTTGAGAACGAAACTGCTTTGATTGACGACGGTATTCTTGATTCGTTTGATGTAGTTTCCATTATATCTGAGTTAGACAATGAATTCGATGTTCAAGTGCGTATCAATGAACTTGACCCCGAGAACTTCAATTCTGCTGAGTCTATTTGGAACCTTGTTCAGGAATTGAAAGCTAAGAAGCAATAAAAATGGAGAAAAAGCAGTCTCATCAGGAACTGATTTATAGCTATCCGCTTTATTCCATAAAACGTTTCCCCAGATTTATTCGTTATTGCAAGCCTACAGCCAAAGCAATAGCCAATAAGATTGGAGGGCGTAAATCTTGGTTGTCGATCCTTGCCGACATGATTTGGTGTGATATCCGCTACGGAGCCATGGATAGCAGGGATTATCTCTTGTTCAAGTTCTGGAAGAAAAGCGCCTTTGAGAGAAATACTTTTTTTACAAAAAGACGCTATTATCGACTTCTTAAATCATTCGATAAAGAAACATTCCTGCGTCTGGGCGACAAGGCTTTTCTATACAAAAAATATGCCGATTTTATTCATCGTGATTGGATGTTGGCCGATTCAGAAACAGATCAGCATCTGATTCGGGAATTTTTTGCAAGGCACGACCGTGTGCTGGTCAAACCATTGACTTCCGAGCAGGGGAAAGGCATTCATGTCGCTCATAGCAATTCATTGCAGGAAATTGATCAGATTATCGAAGGGTGCAGACTTAGTCCTGTATTGCTCGAAGAGGTGTGTGTCAACTGTAAGGAACTTGATCGCATCAATAGCAGTTCATTGAATACACTTCGTGTTTATACCATTGTTACCAAGGATGGCGATGTCCAGATCCCTAGTGTCAGCCTGCGTTGTGGATGTGGCAATACTGTTGTCGACAATTGGGGCTCAGGTGGCGTTGGCTATCCTGTCGATATTGAGAGCGGCATCATCTATGCCCCAGGTGTGGATAAGAAAGGTAATAAGCACATCTTTCATCCAGGAACAGATATCGTGATGCCCGGATTTAGAATACCTCATTTCAAGGAGGCTTGTGAAATGGCAAAACAAGCCATTCGCTTGGATATGAAGGTAGCCTATGCAGGTCATGACATTGCAATCCTTCCCGATCGACTGGAAATGATTGAACTCAATTTCCCCGGTGGCCATGATTTCTTGCAAGCATTAGATCAGGTGGGAAAGAACGAATTAATGCAGAATATAAAGGTAAACTGAGAATGGTAAACCTTCAGTTACAGATATGGAAAGGATTTTGGATTTAACAGGAAAGGTCATCATTATTACCGGTGCAGGCTCCGGCATAGGACGTGAAACGGCAATTCGTGCCAGCCAACTGGGCGCCAGGGTGGTGATGATCGATCTGGCGGAACAAGGTTTGAAGGAAACATTCGACTCCTTGGACGGTGACGGACACAGCTATTATGCGGCTGATTTGACGGTCCCTGATATTATCGGAACTATTGTAAAGGATACGGTGGCAAAGACTGGCGGTCTGATACATGGTCTTGTGCATTGTGCTGGTATTAGCAGCCGCAAACCCTTGAATGTCCTCACAAAAGAGGGCTTTGGCAAGGTGATGGATGTCAATTTCTATGCCTTCGTCGAATTGGTGCGACAGGCATGCAAGAAGAAACATTTTGCCGAAGGCGGTAGCGTGGTTGTCATGTCCTCCATTTCCAGTATTCGGGGGTATAAGGCCAAAACCGAATACTGTGTGAGTAAAGCCGCCGTCGATGCCTTTGTCCGCTGCATGGCGCTTGAGTTGGCAGAGCGAAAGGTCCGTGTCAATTCTGTAATGGCTGCTGCTGTCAATACCCCCATGGCGCAGAAGGCACGCGAAATGAATGCATCCGTAGGTGCCTCGGAATTTAGTGCTCCTTTGGGTTTGACCGAACCTTATGAAGTAGCTAATACGATAATATTCTTGCTGAGCGATGCTACTCGAACAATAACCGGCACCAGCATTCTGATTGATGGAGGTGCATGTGTATAAATAAATATATTTGTAAATTTATAAAATTATGAAACAAGAAGAAAAAATCGCATTGTTGGAAGACATGCTGGAGCTCGATGGTGGCACTCTGAAGCCCGAAACTGTTTTGGCTGATATCGAAGAGTATGATTCTATGGCCAAGTTGTCGCTCATTGTCCTGATGGACGACGAATTTGGCAAGAAACTTACTGGCGAACAGATTCGTGAGTTCAAAACAGTTCAGGATATCCTTGATTTCATGGATTAAAAGGGATTGTTAGGCATAAAAATACATTTATCGTCGAATCAAGATTACTCCAGTAGCATAGAACTGTTGAACAGTAGTTCTTAAATTAAAGGGGCTCGTATATTTCCTATACGAGCCCTATTTTGTATACATTCAGTAAACAAATTTCATAATGTATTCACCATAAACCTTAGATATTTTCGAAAGAAATAGCACATATTCAGAGCTAATGTCATAGTGATCATAGCTAAAACAAGGCGCTCCGAATGAGGGAAGCGCCTTATTATTTTGCAGCATACAGATTTGGTGTTTTGATTCTTTATACTCCTATCGGAGAATACAGTTTTGGTAGACGAAATCTGTATACTCTGACCGTGGCATACAGTTTTGACAGATGGAATCTGTATGCTCTGACCGCGGCATACAGTTTTGGCAGATGGAATCTGTATGCTCCAACTGCGGCATACAGTTTTGGCAGATGGAATCTGTATGCTCCAACCGCGGCATACAGTTTTGACAGATGAAATCTGTATACTCCAACCGTGGCATACAGTTCTGATAGATGAAATCTGTATACTCCGACAGAGGCATACAGTTTTGATAGATGAAATCTGTATACTCCGACGGAGGCATACAGTTTTGATAGATGAAATCTGTATAAATCAATCGCGGCATACAGTTTTGGTATACCAAAACTGTATGCCGCGATTGTAAATTGTAAATAAGTGTACCCTATTCCACTGTCACACTTTTCGCAAGATTTCTTGGCTGATCAACATTCAGACCTTTTGCCACAGCGACATGATATGAAAGGAGTTGGAGAGGAATGACTGAAATCAGCGGTGTCAGGCACGACAACGTCTCAGGCACCTCAATATAATTATCGACCATCGACTTCACAAGTTCATCACCCTCATTGATGATGGCAAGGATGCGTCCATGACGGCTGATGACCTCCTGCAGGTTCGAGATGACCTTCTGATAACGCTTGTGGTGATTGGTCAGGAAGATTACGGGCATCTCTTCGTCAATCAAGGCGATAGGCCCATGCTTCATCTCTGCGGCCGGATAGCCTTCGGCATGGATATAGGAGATCTCCTTGAGTTTCAATGCCCCTTCCAGGGCCACCGGATAATTGTATCCTCGTCCTAAATAAAGGAAATTACGTGCGTAGGTAAAGGTTAGGGCAAGACGTTTGATCTTGTCATTCTGTTCAAGCACCTTCTCGATCTTCGAGGGTATCTCCAACAGTTCACGAATAGTAGCCTGGTATTCATCCTGCTCCACAGTACCCTTAGCCATGCCAAGGGCAAGAGCAAATAACGTGAGCACCACCACCTGACCGGTGAATGCCTTGGTCGAAGCCACACCAATCTCGGGACCTACGTGAATGTAGGTGCCGGTATGCGCTTCACGAGCGATGGAGCTGCCTACACCATTCACGATGCCATAGATGAGAGCACCCTGCTGTTTGGCCAACTGAATGGCTGCCAAGGTGTCGGCAGTCTCGCCCGACTGGCTGATGGGGATCACGACGTCGTCTGGCTCGATGACTGGATCGGAATAGCGGAATTCGGAGGCATAAGCCACTTCGACAGGGATGCGGCAGAAATGTTCGATGAGCTGCTTACCAATCAAGCCAGCATGCCATGAGGTGCCACACGAAACGATGATGATGCGACGTGCACGGAGCAGTTGGCGACGATTCAAGGTCACTGCCGACAGTACGACCTGCATCAGCGGTTCCCGCTTGCCTTCCGACGAATAGGGCGACTCCACAATACGTCCTCGCATACAGTCTTTCAGCACATTGGGCTGATCGAAAATCTCCTTCAACATGAAATGAGGATAGCCCTCATGGTCGAGCATCGATAGATCGACATTGACCTCCTTCACCTCAGCTTCTGCCCGATCGCCATTAAGATTGAAGACTTCTAGTTGTTTTCCTCGTTCAATGACGGCGACTTCCTCGTCCTTAAGATAAACGATTTGCTTAGTGTATTCGGCAATCGGTGATGCATCGCTGGCCATGAAGAATTCGGAGTTATCCTCCACAACACCTACAGCCAGAGGGCTGGATTTACGTGCACAAACTATCTTGTTCGGCTCACGGCGGTCAACGACAGCGATGGCGTATGCGCCATAAACCAAACTGAGTGCACGGCGAACAGCCTCGTCAAGACCCCATTCCTTCTCACCATGCGTCACAGGGAGCGTCTTGACATATTCTATCAATTGTACCAGAACTTCTGTGTCGGTCTCGCTCTGAAACACGAACCCACGCTTCTTCAGCTGCTGACGAAGCGTACCATAATTCTCGATGATACCATTATGCACCAACGTAAGATTTCCAGACTGAGAAAGATGTGGATGGGCATTCGCCTCGCTCGGAGCACCATGGGTAGCCCAACGTGTATGAGCAATGCCCAACGTTCCCGACTTATCCTTGTCCTTGGCGACAATCTCAAGGTCACTCACCTTCCCTTTCGCCTTATAGATATTCAGATGATAGTCGCCTTCACTTCCCGAAATCAGCGCACAACCAGCGCTATCATACCCACGATACTCCAGACGATGCAATCCCTTGATCAGAATCGGATAAGCCTCACGAGTTCCAATGTAACCGACAATACCACACATAGCAGTTCAAAGATTAATTAAATGAAACAAATATGGCGCAAATATAATTCAAAAAAAGAAATAATCCAGCACTCAGATTTAATAAAATTTCCACAAATTCCAATATTTTCCTTTCTTTTTTCTATTTGCAACCCATACTTTACAGAAAAAGTCCAGTAGAATCTTTTTCTACTAGACTTTTCTATAATATCATAACATTAGTGTCCTAACATTATGACACTAATTGTCTGTTAAGTCAAAAGTTGATAATCGGGAATTACATCACAACCAGATTTCTTTTTTGATAAATAAAATGCATATTGGAACATTTGGTTTCCAAGACCGCCGAATATATCTATATGTTGCATAATAAAAAAGTCACTTTATCATCGAACTAATCCTAGTATATAGTTTGTGATTTTATTTCTGAACCTGCGCCATCTTTGTTGCCTTACAACCAATACACATTGATCATAAATAGAACCGATATCCTCCCTTTTCATAGCGATAACGAAAGGCATTTCGTGGAATCCTGGAATATTTCTGACCTTTTGTATTTCTTGGTAGAGCGGATCATGCAACTCCTCTTTTATATATTGAATAATATTGTCCTTATCCCCATAATTGAAAACAATTCTCTGACAGATATCGGTTCTAAAAGCATTCTTCAACTCCGCACGTAGAAAATCGTACGCAACATCTAGTTGCTGTTCCTTAATCAATTTGTCTCTAGTAACAAATAACTTCTTATAATCATGCAACATCTGAGGATTGTATCGAGTTGTTATTCCCCCATATCGATAATTATAACCCACATAATTCATAATATAGATTGACTTCAAATGCGGGAAAAGCATCATATTGAAATAAAGATCCTCTCCCAACCTAATCCCACATGGTTCCAAATTCATCTTTTCAAGCGTGGAATGCCTATAAAGTTTCCCCCACATTGAAACGGATAACAAATTGATGCCGAAAAATGAATTGTAGTACTCATTATACAATTCTGGCTGTTTTATCAAACCATACGTGGGACTGTTCGAACGAGAGTTAAAAATGCCCCATTTGTCCATTACTCTCTGAGACTGTACGGCAACATAATCTGTACCTGTCTCCTCAATCTTTGCAAGCATAAGTTCCAGCGTATTTGCACCATTAAGCCAATCATCAGAATCCACGAACATTATAAAATCTCCAACAGATTCTTTTAAGCCTATTAGTCGAACTTTTTCAATCCCGACATTTGATGCAAGATTAACCACTTTCACACGAGAATCAATACGTTCAAACCGGCGACAAATATCAAGGCTATTATCTGTAGAAGCATCATTGACAACAATTACCTCTAAATCCTTGTACGTCTGATTTAATATAGAATGAAAACACTGAGACAAATATTTACTTGTATTATAGACTGCCAATATCACCGAAATCATATTCTCTAACTACAATACATTAAAAATTTATATTCCCAGAATATGAAATGCGTTCACGCTGACGAGCACGCACCTCGACCGAAGAATTACCATTATCGAATACCTCAATAGTATAGAAGTAGGTATCTTCTTCGTTGGTCACACCAATTTCAATGTGCCGTTGTCCATTCCTTTTCATGAACTCCAGGTAACTGCCTATTGGTGCTGTGAAATTTAATCCCTTTCCTCCACCATATGGCACATTGTAAGCGCGACCGAAATAGGGCAGATAGGAAATCAGCGTATCATTTTTCACTTCCACAGAATACCCATACGACACATGCCTACTACTTCCCCTCATAGGATACATCCGGTCTATTGCAATCTTATAATCTCGATTGTTTAGAGCATTCGTCACATTGGCGGAAAGTTCAGCCATCTGAGCCGCTTTTTCCTCTGATGTTGCACAACTACTCCAAGAAATCACAGCCAACGAAATAAGCACCGACAAATAAAATACTCTTTTCATAATGCAAATATTGGGGAAATTGAAAAAAATGTATTTTAATAATTTAATTCGTTATATAACTTTTTTTCTTCCCATTCTTTGACACGCTTTTCCTTGCTTTTGCGTATTTTTTCATTAGCCTTTTTGACCTCCTCATTATGCTTTCTAATTTTCTCACTCTTAGTTGCACGACGCTTGTCCATTTCTTTGCGAGCCTTCTTGATACGTTCACGCTCCTCTTGGCGAATCTTTTCGCGATCCTTCTCAGTATATCTCGGAGCCCATTCAGAATCGATATCCGTGGTCAGACGATACCTATTTTTATCCCGTCGGTCGTAAATGTGGTAAACAAAACCCGTGTGGAGTTTCAAGAAGCCGCTGAGAGATGCTTTTTCCTCTACACCATCATATCGGCTATCGGTGATATTGTAGCTCGCTTCCAGTGTCCAGTCCCAATGAGAGGAGAATCGATAGGCTGTAGTCAATCCTGCATGAAACGACCAACAGGTCTTATCCTGATAATCCACAGGATACTCATCCCACTCCTTCAATTTCATGTCGAAATGCAATGCTTCAATCAGTGCAGGCCCAGCAAAGACCATAACATCGACCTTCGGACGATACTTTCGACGTGGAGCAAAAAGCGTGGTCAGATCGAGCACACCGTCAGCATATGCATGCATCAAATAAAAGCGATAATATGTATCATACTTCGAAGGATCGAGTTCCTTAGCTATTGCATCAGCCTCTCCTGTCTGTGGCGCCACAGAACCGCCAAAACGCACTCCCAATGCCCTGGTAAAGAATGTGCCCAATTGAAAATCAAAACTTGGAATATTCTTGCCAATATTGTTACTTGGAGCATTATCTGCAAATGACCAAGTCGTTCCGACAGATGCTCCAATCCACCAGTCCATTCTTGTGGGCACATCAATCGTTCCCCACTCTTCCTGTTGGCCAAAAGATGTCACAAACGACATCATAGAACAGCATAGAATAATTAGTATTTTTTTCATATGATTTATGATATTTCTTTCTATTTTAGTATCTCATCGTAAAAATCATACAAACACTGCCGAACAAAATGCTGCTCGAAACGCGATTCAATCGATGGCCGAGCATTGGCAGCCATTTTCTCACGTTCAGCATCATGGGTAATCATCCAAGCCATTGCCTTCTGCAAAGCATCGGCGTCGTGAGACGGAATAATCAATCCAGTTGCACCTTGATTATCTTTTTCATAAGGGATAATAATCTCACGCGAACCGTTGATATCAGTAACTATCGAAGGCACACCCATTGCACCTGCTTCAAGAACTGTATTAGGAAAGCCTTCTCGATAGCTAGGAAAGACAAAGCAATCACTCACAGCATACCAAGCCAATAAGTCGTCGCCATATTGAGATCCAACGGCTTCAATCTCCGATGTCGAATCAATAGATTGGTTGCTATCTGAAGAAATCGGGTCTAAATCGCTCTCGTAATTGCCAATTAAAACCAATCTTAGTCTTTTCGGGAAATCTTGAACCAACAGCTCTTTGAAGGCATACACTAATTCATTGATTCCTTTATCCCCAACAATACGGCCTACAAAAACAAAGGTAAACACACCTTGTTTCTGAAGTAGAGCGACTTTCTCCATTACCTCAGGCCTACGAGAAAAGCGTGTCATATCCACACCCATCACATTCCCATAGCCCAAGACCTTCATCGGCTTCGAAGTGATATCATTGTTTCTCAAGTCATTCAGCACCCCTTGCCCCTCAGGAATCACATGCGTTGCACAGAAACACGTCAACTTGTCGGTAGCCATCAATATCTTCTTCTTCAAGCCTTTTTCCGTAGGGAATACAAGTCCAGTAAAAGTATGCACCCTTATCGGGACTCGTGCAATCCATGAAGCAATCATACAAAGAAGTCCAGCCTTAGGAGTCATCGAATGAACCATATCTGGCCTTTCTTTGATAAACACTCTAATCAATCGGAATAAAGATATCAAATCTTTAACCGGTGCAATATGTCTCTGCATCTGCACACCGATTGTACGGACACCCTCTCGTCTCCCTAATTCTTCTAAATCACCATCTGGCGAAGAAATTGCAATCACATCATATCGTTTCTCTGACAACTCTCTCAAGAGCCCTTGGCAAAAAACATTTAACGACAATCCAATAGTGGCAGATCTTATAATCTTCTTTTTCATATCTGCAACTCATCCAAAAACTGTTTCAACAATATAACGCAAATCTCCAGTGAGAGAATGATTGCGATAATAATCCAAGTTAATTCGAACTTTGTCAGGATATATCACTTCATCATTATACTTTATAGGATCATCAACCTGAGCCAAGATTTCCTCTTCATTCCGATATTTTAGAGAGGCAGGACCCGTGATTCCAGGTCGGAGTCTTAAGATAAGACGATCTTCTCCTTTCAATTTATCAGCATAACCAGGGACATCAGGCCGAGGTCCGACGAAACTCATATCTCCGATCAATACGTTCCAAAGCTCTGGAAGTTCATCCAACTTATATTTGCGAAGTATGGCTCCAAATGGAGTAATCCTTGATTCACCTGCCACACTGACACTGCTACCACCATGGCTTACACTCATAGAACGAAACTTGAACATAGTGAAGAGTTTAGCATCCTTTCCAACCCTTTGCTGTTTAAAAAGAACGGGTCCGCCAGGCATTTTTATCTTAATTAATATGGCTATAATAAATAAAACAGGCCACAACGCAAGCAGTCCGATAAAAGATACTATACGATCAAATAAATATTTCACCATATAACAATTTCATAAAGGAAAATCCTCGATAAGAACATCATCATTTTCGAGCTCTTTAACAACGACCTGACGAAGGACGGATGATGATCCCAAAGAAGCTGGATTGTTCTTATTAATGGATTCAAACATTCTCATGCCTAAAGATGTAGCTACATTCATTGCAGCTCTACACATAACCTTGCCTATTCCTTTGCCTTGCCAACCGACATCTACCATCTTCCCAAGGAAGCTTTTACCATGGAAGAAGGATCGCAGGAAAAAATACCCGACAATTTCATCATCGACTAACGCTAACATAGATATAAAAGACTCTCGATCGACCAAGACCTTCAAGGTGTCAGCATCAAAAGCATGTGGACGAAAAAAAGCATAAGAAACTTCAGGCTGATTATTGAAAAAGGTTGCCAATTTATCACAATCTATTTCCTTGGTCAATCTTAATGACAAGTACTTTTCTTCATTCCCATCTGATAAAACCAAGGAATAAGATTCTAATATTGTTGGTATTTTTCTTAATTCTTTTCTATATCGGAACTTGAACAGAATCGAATTGACACCTTCTATCCAATCCCATAAAAAGGGAAAGTGATCTCTTAAATAATGTGCTATTTTGTATAACATTTTCTAAGCAACTAATTGGATAGAACCTCACGATATACGTTCATATATCTCTCAGCCATCTTATAAATGTCAAACTCTTTGGCTCTTTCCTGACACCTTTGCTCAATTTGTGCTGCGAAAACCTTATCTTCAGAGAGTTTCAAAATTATATCTGCCAAAGCTTGGGCATCCCCATGGGGGAATAAAAGACCATAACCAGCCACAATTTCATGCAACCCATCGACATCACTTGCTACAAATGGACGACCAGATGCCATGCCCTCGAGATTAGATAAAGAAAGACCTTCTCGATGTGAAGACATAATAACCACGTCCGAAGCCTTCAGCAAGTTAGGGACATCGGTTCGAATTCCTAAAAAATGTATTTTATTATCGCATCCTAATTTCTTGGACAATCTTTCTATTTCATTTCTGCGTTCGCCATCCCCTACCAGGAAGAGATGAAAATTAGATGGCAATAAACTAAAGGATTTAATTACCGTTGGATGATCTTTTTCATATCTGAAACCAGCTACCATTATAGTCCGGTGCACATTATGATACTTGTTTACCAATATGCTTTCCGGATTTGCAGTATTGAACAAATGGAAGTCAATTCCATTGGCGATAATAACAGTTGGCAAGTTGTCATCATTTATATAATCCTTGATATTTTGTGCCGCAATATCAGAAACACATATTAGCCTTCGATACTGATGATACATCCATTTATCAAGACGCATAAAGAAGGAATGGGAACGTCTGCGATTTGAGGTGCTATGTTCCGTAGTAACAAGATTACACTTCGCACCTCCGATTTTTTTTGCTAAAGTAACATAATATTGACAAGCAGTATTATGCGTATGCACAATATCATATCGTTTCAAATATGTCAATAATGCCAAGACATTCCGTGGGTCATATACGTTTCCTCCTATTCTAAGATAGAAAATCGAAATCCCTTTAGATTCGAGTTGTTCAAATATAGATGTTCGAGTTCCATCAAAAACCAACAATTCAACATCATTGCCTGAATCTCTAAAGATAGGCAGTAAATCGGCCATTAACTTTTCGGCGCCACCAGTGCGAAGAGAAGTAATAACATGTAGAATTCTCATGCTTTAGACCTTAAAAACATTATATTTGTCGGTCGGAGAGGATTCTCTTTCAATGATTTTTCCAGGATTGCCAATAACAATGCTATTGTCAGGCACATCAAAATTCACAAACGCTCCCGGAGCTATCAAAACATGGTTCCCAATCTTTACACCTCCCACAACAATCGAATTAGCCTGCATACACACATTGTCGCCGAGAACCGGGCATCCAGATTTCTTGCCTTGAGAATTGCCTATCAGTGTACCTTCTGCTATTGAGAAATTCTTTCCAATAATTGCACCAGGATTAACCACAATGGTTCCAAAATGAGATATCCGAAACCCTTCGCCAATCTTAGTGGACGATGGTATCTGAATCCCGAATTTAAAGGAACATAACTTTAAGCAGATTTCAAACAATAACTTTGAAATTTTGAACTTGGCAAGTGATGCCTTGCGAAAAAAATATATATACTGAAACCCTGGCGTAAAAAGGACATATCGCAACTGATACAGGAAAAGATTGCTATCATTCCCTACATAACGATAAAGATCACGTTTGATTAAGCCATTCATTTGACAGACTCTTTATAAACGATTCTTGTATTTCACTACCCACGAAAGAAATAGGCCAAAGGGGAAAGCACAAAAAGTCATCAACTTTTCGGGTGAGTTACGAAGCCAGTTCTTGTCCTTGGAAAGAATACAAGAAGAAACATAATGAATACAAAGCATGAACTTACGTTTCAAGTCGATCCCATGCTTCATTTGCATCTGCATAATACGGTACTTTGCATAACTGCGAGGAGAACGCAAATATTGCTTCCAGATCCCAGCAGACATTGAATCACCGGAAGTCTGGTACTCTACCCAACAGAAATTTTCATTCACCACTAGAACTTGATATTCATTGCAAACCTGCAGGAGCATATAGTATGGATTAAAATCTCGCTCTCCTTGAAAACCGACCTGAGGCGCGACACGGCGCATTAAGTCGGTTCTCATAACATGTTTGCTATCACCTGTGTGGTGCAGGTCTTCCCAATAGCAAATCATATTATTTTCAGGGAAAAATCCACCAATCGGCTTTTTATCAACCACATTAAAATCAAGACCGACAATGCCGCCAACCTCTATGCGTTTGTCTAATTTGCCTATTTTGTAATAGTTCCATTTAGCAACAATTTTTTCAACAGCATCAGTGGGCATACAATCATCGCTATCGATGCATACGCATAGTTCTGTTTGAATTGTTGCATATGCTGCATTATACCCAGTATATAGGCCACCATTAGGTTTATATATATATTCTATTTTTATTGATTGGCCTGAGTTAGAATACTTTGATAAGAGGACAATGTGATCTGGGCCAACATAAGATAATGATCGACCCATCCAGTCAAAACACACTCCTTCATATGATATCTTTTCGCCTAAACTCTCTACCCATTCCCTTGTCCCATCGGTACTTCCATCATCTACAATTAACCAATCAAAATCAGAAGAAGTTTGTTGGCATAGTGCATCATAAGCGCGATATAGGGTATGTTTGCGGTTAAATGTAGGTGTAAATATCGTAAGTGTTTTCATTTTTCTTACCTGCCAATGGAAAACATAAAAAGTGTAAATACACTATATCCCAACAAAAACCTTCCTGCAATTTTATCTTGATTCTTCCATATAGGTATTCTTATAACCACATAGGCAATTACTAATGCATACATAAACCAAGAAAGATAGGCAAAACGATTGGAGAATGCAGCACGACAAACCAAAACCCAAAAAGAATTAGCAAAAATATACGTATTAATTAATAGATTGAAAGTTTTATCTTTTATACCTAAATATGATACATACCATCCCAAAAAGACTGGAACCGCGCTATAAAGTAGAAAATCCCATCGAAAGCCCAAATGCGAGAATTGAGACATTACATTCTCTGACATAGTGGAATATTCCGACATTCTATTATCAAAACCAAGATTCTCAAAAATGGTCGACACAGTACCTCCAGCGAACAAAGACAAGATAATTGATCCTATCCATATATATATAGCTTTTTTAATATCTTTTACAACAAATAATGCCCCCAACACAGCAGCTATTGGAATAATTATTGAACGGTGACATCCAATAGCTAAAAACGATAATATGATGCCAATAAAAAAACCAACTCGATTTCTATCACAAAAGAACGCAATTGCAAGCATCATAATAGCACATCCCATACCATTGCGAAGACCATTAACGCCATAAGGGAAGAACTGGTATGAGAAAAAAACAAACAATACAGCCATCCATACATTCTCCCAAAGCAGCTTCTTACATGCCCAATACTGGCAACCAATAAAAAAGATAGCAATTATTAAAAACCAAAACTGTGCATCAGGTATAAAAAGCTTACTTATTATCATTATGAAATCAAAGAACCATTCCTGGTTATAGTCTAAAATAGAATCAAGTGAACTATCTCCCATTATGTTCCATCTGTGATTGTATAAAACCATATCTCCAAATGCCCAATTAATCGGTCTTAAACCCATATAAACAATTAATAGAAGCCCTAAAAGAATAGGCAGATATAACGAGTAACTTTTTAGTAGTTTCTTGCAACCTTGAGAATCCATGTAATAAAAACTTGTCAAGGCACATATTGCAAACATTGTCCAATAGTAAATTTTGGAATAGTATTGAACAGGGGCCAATTCAATCATTGCTAACATAGTGGAAACTAAATAATTGGGAATAACCTATAACGCAAATGTAAAATGCGAACATACCATGGAATAATTGCCTTTACATTCGGAGTACCCGACCATGGTGTAAGATCTAAATAATTATTGTATATTTTTCGATAGGGATGAACACAATTATTCTCCCAGGGACGAACTGTAAAACTTGGCGTAAAATGAAGAATGATAGGATTTTTTTTAGCACTTTCAATTTCCTCTGAACCATAGAAATCAGATTCATCTTTAAAATATTTCTTAACTTTAGCTGGAGACATCATATAATGAATTGTCATTACATTATATTTTAAAGGGATTCTTTCCCATTGATCTTTTAGTAATCCATTTAACACCCCCTGGTCATGATGAGTTACACTTCCCCCATGTGAATCGATAAATTCCAAACTCTTCTTCCCCATTCTGCTTAGACGCCATTTATCCAAATCAATTAACAATACCCCCGCATTGAAATATGGTTGTTTGGGCAACAATCCAACTGAGGCCTTAGTTTTAGATGGAATGGTATCTTGTACCGCTCCCAGAATGTTGCCATTCAACTCGGTCCTCCAAAGATCATCAAGTGCACCATTGACGATTACATCACAATCCATATAAAGGACCCTATCGACATTGTCTGGAAGCATCTCTCCAATAAATAATCTTGCATACGAACTTAATGATATCGGCCAAACGAGATTGAGATGAAGTTGATTTTCGTATTTGTCAAAAGGGAAAAATATAATATCTGCGTTTTTAAAGTCTTGAACCACAGACTTAAGTTTTTCAATATTGGGCTGAGAAATGTGATTGTCGATGACATAAAACCGAATCGTCTCCTCATCCATATTATGCAACAATACACTATATATTGCAACACCCATATGCCTCGCATAATTATCATCAGATGAAAAGAGAATGTTCATCGAAATAACTTTATAAACTGGGCAACTCGCCAAGAAAAATAACTCCTGCAGCCAAGAATCGAAAACATATTCTTTTCGATTCTTAATAACCTATCAAGGTTAAAAGATCCTGAATGCCACATCAGCTGAAGGATCCATACATCAGCTGCTTTAACTTGCGAAATGGCTTGCTTAATTACAGCCCCAGAAATATTCTTCATTTTTATCTCCTCAATCATCAAACGATGTGCCAGAAGATTCGTTATAATCTTATCTTCAAATACATGCCAAGTCTTGCTCATTGCACCAGAGGTATTACGTTTGTAATAATACAAGACCTTATCGACACATCCGACCAAGCCATTGGAAGTACATAGATACTGAATAACAAACAAGCCGTCCTCCTTATAATGAATGTCTTCCCTGAAACGGAGATTATTCTTCTGAATAACAGAGCGCTTGAACATCCTATTCCATAAGTAACGTTGCCAATCAGTAGAACCAGCAGCATAAAACCCTGAAAGATTTTCTTCGAGCGTCTCGATTTTGTTCAGTGGGACAATGGTGCAATCTTCATGACTCAACGAATCGGACTTTCTGAATCCACACATCGAAGAATCCGCTTCACCCATAGCCTGATATAGGTCGACAAGGTATGTAGGAGCTATCTGATCATCAGCATCGACAAAACAAATAAAATCACCTGTAGCATATTTCAGTCCTACATTGCGCGCGGAACTAACCCCTCGATGCTCAAGGTGATAAATATGGAATCGAACATCATCGGCAATATAATTATCCAACACTCGCAATGAACCATCTGAACTACCATCGTCCACCAAGTTCACCTCAAAGTCCGGACAAGTCTGTACCTGAATACCTCTGAGACAATCAGGAAGATATTGTTCTGCATTATAAATTGGAACAATGATGGAAAAACGAGGGCTCATATACAAGGTAAAATCTATAACATTATCCTTCAATCTGCAATTTATCAATCTCGTCCTTTGTAAGTCTTCTATTTATGTTATAATAGAAGAGTGCATGATGAGATGACTGTTGCTCAATTGGAGGAAGAGTCATATAATCCCCATACATCGCCGTCAAGAATTCGTCATATCCCACTGGGACATCGACACATGTATCCTCAAATGGGAATGAAACAGAATCGGAGAACCATTCTGCACGGAAGATATCCTTATCGCCAGAAGTACCTGTGTAGGCTACAAGCCACTCTCCTTGTTCTTTACTCGAATGACGGAGGATAGATTTAACCAAGAACTGATGAATACTTTTCATAAACAGCCGCTGGGAAATATACCATAGGCACATCTTTAGATGACCTCGAATAAGTTGTTGGCAGATCTTTTTGAACGGATAACTATTAGAGCAAACATAAAAAAAATCCACCTTTTTGGAATAGTTCATTCTCTGTTGAACCACCATATCGTAGGGACCATCTTCATAATCCAGAACAAAGATATCGATGTAGGCTCCCAACACGAAAGGAATACTCTGGAACTCCCAAATAGTAGAATTACGATGAGAGAATTTTGCCATAGCGCAATAATATCCCTCATTGCTCGGATCGATAATCTCGTAGGCTGTTCCGCACAACTGATTCCTGCATGAAATAAACCTATCAAAATCAGGACGCTTCATATAGACATCGACATCATCATCCCAAGGGATAAATCCATGATGTCTCACAGCGCCTATCATAGTACCACCGGCTGCATAAAAATGGATATCATTACCATTACAAAACAGGGCAAAAGCTTTAAAAGTCTGTAACAATAACTCCTTGTACTTATTTAGATCTGCAGGTAAAAAATCCATTAAGCTATGTTCAGTACTTGATAAAGTTTCTCCACTTCATGCTCATTGCCATAGTCGTGGGTCGTCAGATAACTGATCAAATCCCGTTGTTTCTGTTGGTCTGAAATTAGCGAGAGAATAGCCTCAGCTATACTTTCGTTCTCCATTCCACAAATAATGCCATCCACACCATTCTGCAGTTGGCTACTTGCTGTTGGATATGACGTAATAACAACAGGCTTGCAAAGTATCTGGGCTTCGCGAACTGTAACCGAATGACCTTCATAACGAGATGGTTGCACATATATATCACAGGCATTCATCCATGGATATGGATTAGTCTTGGGACCTACGAAATGTACGTAATCCTCTACCCTATTGCAACGTATAGTCATATCAATAGATTCATGATTGCCAGGACCAACGACATACCAATGAAACTTCAACCCTCTATCTTTCATTATTTTTGCAATATGTGGGATATTGTCGAAATTCTTGAGATAGGCGATTCTCCCGACTGAACAAAGTGTTACACCCTCTGGGTTGAATTCACTCATATCATCCTCCAACAATGCTTGGCTCCTGACAAACGCTGGACTCAGAATATTATGAATCTCGATAATCTTATCCTTAAATTGTGGAAATCGCTTCAAGAATTGCCCTGTCACCGCTTCTGAAATAGACACAATAAAATCATTCCGTCCCCATCTAGGTTCAACAAGTTTCTCATTCACCTCGACCGTAGACCAATCGGTATGAATCCACTCCATACGCAAAGATGCATCCACCTTATCCTGAACGATATGCGGGGGATCAAGAAAACTGATTGCCAAATCGTAATGACCAAGATATTTCAATGATGGTAGGAAAGGAGAGACTCCGTCAAATACATATTGGGTTGCACTTCCATCTCTTCTCTTGCCGACAGAACAAAGATATCGTTTGTATTTAATTCTTCCTATTATCCTACCCAAAATGACACCCAAATGACCCTCACGAAGGACGGTCTTCATTGAACGTTCGATGGCCGTATATGTTGGAATCTCGGGGAGCAAATTAATTTTCGAAGGAATCTGGGGCATGAATGCACCAGTGTGCTGATTAAGAAATAAATCAACATCCACCTTATTGGTATCAATAGCATTCAATAGTCCCAAGAGTGCACGTTCTGCCCCACCAAGTTCCATATAATGCATATTGATGAACAATCGTGGTTTTTGCATTTTGCTTATTTACCTTCCCTGATGTCTAGAAGCGACTTGATAGAATTGAAGAAACGCACTCCAAAGATGCGATGTAAAACACGGGTCATCTTGAAATACCACATAGGCTGATCGGTCCATGTCTTTGCGAACCAATGTATAGAGCGTGTATTCGCGGTGGGTCTCAAAACACCGGTGAGGTCATCAAAGGGGCAGAAATAATCCATAGGATATATTGTAATGCCATTCAATTCTTGAATCTCATTCGAAGACTTGAGCCCATAATGTTCATAAAGCACATGTGTGGTATGTGTAACAACTGTGCCAGGATTCTTCTCTCCATCTTCATCCAAGAAGCGGAGTGTATTATAATAATCGAATATGGACTTAATTACAGGATTCCCTTTTTCAGCTCCCAATCCAAGACCTGGATTCACATTAGGCATCTCTCCTGCTTTACAATGGGATTCGACACCCATAAATGCTCCTTTTGTGATGATTTCATCAAAGGAAGAAATGATTTCAACATCTGTATCAAAATAAATACCCCCCTCATGATACAAAACCCAAAATCTTGCTACATCACTCACAAATGCATATTTTTTTGCTTTGTAAGCCTCTTGTGTATAAGTCAAAAGGTTCACATCAAAATTGGTTTCATTCCATTCCTTTATCTCATAATCAGGAAAGAATCGCCGCCAACTGTTAATGCATTTTTGCATCGATTCTGGCATCTCTGCGCCACCAAACCAACAATAATGAATATACTTAGGAATCTTCGTAACAGGGAGAGTACCCTTGTTAATTTGTTCAAGGCTCTCTGTTTCACTACATATATCGGTTGTTTCAGCTATCTTTTGTTCTTGGTGTTGAACAGTTTTGGAATTTTGACTTTGGAAAGTGAAATCCAGATTAAGTATTTTCTTGATATTTACTAACGAATCGACACCAAATACACGATGCAGGAATCTCGTCACAGTGAAATACCACATTGGCTTATCAATCCAAGTTTTAGAAAACCAATGGATAGCTCGTGTATTTTCTGTGATGGTCAATATACCAGTGGCATCCTCCAACGGACAAAAATAATCAACGGGATAAATATTTATGCCTGCCACTGTTTGGAACTTGTTGGTAGGTTTCAAGCCATTCTTTATCAACAAATCAGTACAATGATTGACGACCGTCAACGGAAATGGGATTTTCGTCTGAGGGTCATAATAATGACAATTAAAATAATGATCAAGAATTTCCTTATAAAAATGATGCCCCGCCTCAACAGCAAGACCTAATCCTGGTGCCACATAGGGAAATGTTACACCTTCGACACCCAAATCCTCGATTCCCATAAAGGCACCAGCCTCTAAAATATCATTCATCGGTTTGACGACCTCAACGTCTGTGTCGAAATAGACACCACCCTCTTGATAAAGAACAAGGAACCGAGCTACATCACTCACATAAGCATATTTCTTCATTTCGTATGCCTCTCGAGTATATGGCATCATATTAATGTCGAAATTGCTCTCATTCCATTCCTTTATTTCATAATCAGGAAGATACTTTTTCCAACTTTCTATACACTTAATTGCTGATTTAGGAAGTGGATTACCTCCGAACCAACAGTAATGAATGACTTTAGGTATCATTTTGCCAATTGATAAATCTTGTTTATTTCAGTTTCATTTCCATAGTTATGCTCCGATAGATATTTAACTATCTTAGCTTGTTTCTCTTTATTCTTCAAGAATGGTAACATTGCATCGACACATTGCTCAATGTCAAGGGGAACGATAACACCATCCACACCATCTTGAATTTGAGAAGGGGCAGTAGGATAAGCTGTAACTATAACCGGTTTGCACAGAATTTGTGCTTCTCGAACGGTAATTGACTTACCTTCGTATCTCGACGGCTGGACATAGACATCACATTCCTTTATGAATGGATATGGATTGGTTTGCTTCCCAAGAAGTACGACACTATCCTTTACTCCTGCCTTATCAATACCATCCAATATTTTATTCTCCTCAGTAGGGTTTCCGTAACCGATGACATACCATTTCAAATCAGGAAAAGACTTCAGTAACATTGCTGTCAAAATAGGTATTTCCTCCATTTTTTTCGGATAACTATATCGTCCAATAGTCAATAACCGAATGCCATTTCCCGTCAAGCTGACCTCTCTTTCATTTGCCCTTTCTCTAATATATTTGGAAGAAAGGATGTTTTCTATATATATTTTTTTGGATTCAAGTTTCGGAAATCTTTTCACAAACGAATTGCCGACCTCTTCTGAGATTGCTGCAATATAATCATATTGATTCCAAACAGACTCCTCTTTCTGCGAAACAAACACTTTCGAATAATCGGTATGTAGCCATGCCAGTTTCTTACGAGCCCTTACCTTTTTTAATACATATAAATGTGGCTGTAAAAAACTGATAGCAAGATCATATTCGACAGAAGGATTTATTTTGGGCAAAAACGGAGTTGCATATTTAGCAATATAATAATATACTGAAATATCATCCAATCTCTCTATATTATTTTTAATTTCCTGTTTTGCAAAATACCTTGCTGCGATTCTTCCCAATGCGATGCCCCAAAAGCCTTTTCTTAAAAGTTCGGAAATAGGACGTTCCAACATGGAATATGCATCTACTCTAGGTAAGAGATTCACAGTATTCGGAATATACTGCATTAACTCTCCAACATGATCGTATAGGAACAAATCAATATCTGCTTTTTGAGAATCGTGTGCTTGCAAAAGACCGAGCAAAGCACTTTCAGCTCCACCCAGTTCCATATAATGCATCGCAATCAGAATACGAGGTTTCATTTTTTTCTACCACTCTTAAACACGAACCTGACAAGAAAGAAATTTATGATAGTTGCAATGCCCATCACAAAGAATGGAGCCAAGGCCTTGTGCATTCCAATCCACAAGAAAAAATGTAATAAAACTATGTGTAAACAATAGTTAACCACATGAACGCCTGCAAATCCAAAACTTTTTTTAATTGTAGCCTTTCGATGAAATGTAAATTTACTGGTGAGATAAAGGTTGCAAAACCAACTTAGAATATATCCAATGGTATAGGCGACGCTAACATTTATGAAGTGATAAAGAACAAAATAAATAAGATAATGGATAATCGCAGCAAAGACTCCAACAATGGCAAAACGTACGAACTCCCCCTTTTTGTTATCTTGATGCAAAAGAGCGACTATATTATTTACTAGCTCCTTGAACATTTAACCTACAAATGTCAATCGTCGTTCTTATCTTCTCGTCCATCGTTCCGGAAACTGTCCAACCTAATGCCTCCAATTTTGAAGTGTCGAATACAGCACGATGGATTGGCGTAAATCCTTTCATTTCAATGTCGGAGGGGGCTTGCATCACAACTCTACGATCCGCTATATGTGCAATCATTTCAGCCAATTCACGGATTGTAATGACCGAACCCTTATCGGCAATATTATATGCTTCGCCGCTCTTTCCTTTCAAAAGAATATACAAGAGAGCCGAAACACAATCTTCGACATAACACCAAGAACGAAATTGTGTACCAGCACTCTTCAAGACAATATCTTCGCCTTTGAGCACATTACGAATGAATTGTGCATAGACACGATTGTCAGATTCTGTGAAATGAGGGCCATAGGTATGGCATGGACGAGCCACGACAACATCAGCACCATACTCACTCTTATAACACATAGCCAATGTTTCGGCAGCACGTTTAGAAGAAGGATAACAGGATCGTGTATTGAGAATATCTACATATCCGTAACTACTCTCATTGAAAGACATAGCCTCGTTGACTCCATAAACCTCACCGGTAGAAACATAAAGAAATCGCTTCATATCGTGACAAAGGCCATATTCGATGAGGTTTGAGACTCCGAAAAGATTTGATTTCATGACTTCGACTGGATTATTGGCGAAAAAAATGGGACTACCATAGCTAGCAGCATGAATGATGAAATGAAACGGCTCATCACTAGCTAATGGTAGCGTAACGTCACCACACAGAAAGTGAAAAGAAGGATCATTCTTGAATTGGAAGAAACGATCCTGAGCCCTTTCCACGTTTCGTCCAAGAGCATAAACCTGATAATCTTTCGATGGATTGCCCATCAGCATATCCACCAAAGAGGAGCCAATAAGGCCAGTAGCACCCGTTACAAGAATATTACACCCAGAGAGTTTTTCCCAAGGCAGATCACTCATTTCAGCCATGACTCTTTTGCAGTATGCATCAATGCCTTTACCATCTCAATATCCTCCACTGTGGTTATCTTGATATTTTTTTCAGAACCAGGTACAATGTGCATCACCCTACTTGTACCAAGCTCTGCTATTAATGTACAAGATGCCACAGAATCCTTAATGCCCTTCTGAGCTGCTTCTTCATGTGCAGCGATGATATTACCAAGTTTAAATGTCTGTGGCGTCTGTGTTCGAATTAAAGTATCACGTGGAATACTGGTCGTTGTTGTAAAGCCATCTTCACTCTTTAAGATGGCCTCTCGACACTGGATGCCAGTGATCGCATATCCATAAGCCTTACAAGTAGCAATATTCGAAGAGATGATTTCCTGAGAAAGCAGGGGACGAACTGCATCATGAATCAACACAAGATCCTCATCGTCACATCCAGCATCTTTAAGCCCATAGATTCCATTATGAATCGAATCCATACCTGATTTGCCACCAAGGAATATCCATTTCAGTTTAGTAATGCTAAACTGATTAGCGTAGGATTGTAATACAGTATCCCATCCTTGTAAACACACAACAGCAATTTCATCGATATCGGGATGCTGATCAAAAGCCTTCATCGTGTGAATGATAACTGGTGCACCATCAATATGTATAAACTGCTTGGGGATATCTTGCCCCATACGATTGCCGGAACCTCCAGCAAGAATTAATGCAATATTGCTCATTTTATTTAAAGCAGTCTTAACTAAACAATTATATTGAATAGCCATGCCTTTCAAGAAGGTCATGCATCCGTATATTTAACCCATCTGGGCGATCAAGCACTAAAAAAGGTACACCATAAATCATCGCAAATGCTGTCCCATGAAAAGAATTGCTAATAACATATGAAGCATTTTTAATCAGGCTCACAAATGTCTCAGGTCCAGCATAAACAAAATTCTTATCTGCGTATGAAAACTTCATATGACCGATATTGAATATTTTCAAATTCCCAGTTTGGGCAATTCTTTGTGCCTCTGCCTTAATATCATCTCTATTATAAAAATCATACACAAGGACATACTTTTCACCAGCACCAGTACCATTTGCGACCTTATCCCACTCAGAAGCAGAGAGCAAGAAAACCGGATCCTCTTGGAGTGTCCCTACTAATCCCAAAGATTCCAAAATTTTCAGCGCAGACTGTTCTCTTACAGTAATCTTATCAAATCTTTCCAAATTCTCTTTTACAAATGATTCTGTCCCTGGTTTCAATCTCTCAGTGGCAAAGCTTGCAGCAAAACTTTCTCTTCGAATATTATTTGATCCAAAGTCAAGATAATAGGCGGAATCTGTTCCATTAGAGAAAGTCGTATTCCAAATTTGATCGCTTCCTGCAATATAAATGTCTGCTATAGGTGGATTCTTTCTTAAATCGTCTATACTATAATAAATATTCTTAGTAAGAGGAAGGTATTTTTGGGAAAATGAATCAAAATACTTTCTTCTTTCAATATTCCTTTTTCTTGTAGGATAATACACAAACAATTGAGCCCAACGGAATAAAGATAATCCAGGCCAATACCATAGTTTTGCATCCAATGTATAAGCTGGTCGATAATCTATTACCTCAACCGAATGTCCCTGTTTCTGCAACCAATGAACAAGAGCATAACATTGAAGACGCGCTCCGTGGTTTGCCGCATTCTGACAGGTAATAATGCATATCTTCATGACAATATCAGATTCATCACCTTTTGTGGCTCAGTGATTGATGTAGTGTTTACTTCTAACTTTGTAGACTCAATAAGTTTCTCTCTCAATTGTACATTCGAAGCCAAAAGCATTACCTTTTCAGCTATCGAATCAGCCGTCATTTCACAAATTAAGCCATTCTCACCATCGCGAATTTGATTATACACGACAGGAAAATTGGTGCTGATTACGGGTTTATTCAGTATTCGCGCTTCATTCAAAGTTAAGCCGAATCCTTCAAACTTTGACGTTTGCACGTATATATCTGCCATAGCCATATAAGGATACGGATTAGGAGTCATACCGACAAGGACAATATACTTTTCCAATCCATAATTAGAAATCATTTGTTCTATTTCTAGTCTCATTCCTCCATCTCCCACAAAAAGCCACATAAAAGATAAACCTTTTCTCTTAAGAATCTTAGCAGCTTCCACTGCCAAGTCATAACCCTTAATGGCTACCATACGTCCTACGGTTACAATAACCAACTCTTTAGAATCCATCTTTACTTGAACTATCTCGTGCGACATCTTCTTAATAAGATCCACATTCAAAATATCTAAAACAGTATAAAGTTTGGAATCTTTCACATAATGGGTCTGCTTGAGCATTTCATAAAGACGCTCTGATACAGGAACGACCCTATCCATCTTGTCATAATAGGGTCGATTAAATGACACTCGATAACCTGCTTTTTCTAAATCTGTATTTATCCATGCAAACTTATGAGCTGATTTCACTTTTTCTATCAGATAATACGTTGGAAAACCTTGTTGATAAGCAATTGCAACATCATAAATCTTATCGAGTGCCCGATACGCCGATGACATGGCCCGCCATCTTATTTCTGCACTATGTCTATTGGGAAACAGACGAAGCATAATCCTGAATCCCAATAAATATATTTCGGGCCACAGGCCTTTAGTATTTGGGAAATCGACAATCTTTACTTGCTTAGGTATATATTCTTCAAAAACGCCACCTCTATTCACCATCATCAAATCAACAGTAATCTTCGAATAGTCCAAGAGTGGGAGCAATGAAATAAGACTTTTTTCTGCTCCTCCACAATTAAGACTATCTATCAAAAACAAAACAGATTTCCTCATTATTCTGTATAGTTCTCGAAGGAGAATGAAGGATTATAATAATTGTTATTCCTGTAACAGATTGATAAAAGGTTGAATATTAGCCGTTGGATGACTTGACATCATGCATTTGGGGCAGCCCGATAAAATCATTTTTTCTAATCCAGATGCAATAGCTTCCGCAGTCAAGTCGGTCACTATACTATTATCTCGTTTTTTCAATTGTTCTCTCGCTCCAGAAAAACAAGTTGCGACAATAGGATTAGAAAAACATAAAGCCTCAGCCAATGTTATACAAAACCCTTCATGTCGTGACGGTTGCATATATATATCACAACTTTTCATATATGCATAAGGATTTGTTTGGGTTCCTAAAAAGGCTACATTTTGGCTAAGTCCCAGTTCATCAACCAAACTCTTGCAATAACTCATATCTTTCCCATCTCCGACGAAATACCATTTCACAAGGAACCCTTTCTCAAGAAGGAGCTGTAGGGCATGAATAGCAACTCTTTGCCCTTTCTCTTCAGATATACGACCAACCGTTAAAATTCTTTTTCCCAAAAAAACATCATCAAAAGAAGCCCCAATTTTAGCCAAATCATTAATCTGCTCATACGAAACTACATTATAAATAACTTCAGTTTTATTAGAAAACAAGGGGAACAAATTGTCAAAAATTACCTTTCCTTCTTTTGAAACTATAAAAATCTTATTATAAGACTTATAAAGACGCTTGGTCATCCCTTTATCTATGCCAAATTTAGAAACGTCAAAATGTATCCATCCGCATTTCTTTTCAGCGTATACTTTTTCACAAATATAATAATCCATCATTTGAGAGGGTCCCGCGAAAGAGACCGCTAAATCAAAGCTCTCCGGGAACATAGGTTCTTCTCGGAGGAGATACTTATAAAACCAATAACGATTAGATGTCAACTTAAAATGAACATAAAGTAAGAAATGAACAAAAGCATCCTGTATTTTACCTTTAAATAACATCTGTTTTATATTAAGCAATGGGGGGTCATTGATGAGCTGCCAATATTTTGCATAACAGTTTATCTCATGAACCTTTATTTCCTTGGGTAGCATAGGTAAGAATCCCCCTTTCTTATGAATCAATCCAACATGCACCTCCCAATCATTTAATGGCAAAATTGAAAGAAGGCCTAGAAGTGCTTTCTCTACACCGCCAACATTCATGCTATGGACAAGAAAAAAGAGTTTCATCATTTACTCGATTAATTACATTCCATTTTAAGTATCAGACAAATCTAAAGATATATTTTAAAACTTTATTTATAAGAATGTATCCACATGAAAAAGGCAAATATAAAGAAATCGTCATAATATAATTCTTCTTAATTCCGTTGTTTTCTATACGTTTTTTAAACATTTCATTGAGAAACTCTATATTTTTTTTAGCTTGAATCTTATCCTGTTTCCATGCATCAGTATATAAACGATCTAAATTCCAACCAAGATTACGAATAATGCAATACTTAGCAGTAGGACTTATTAAACTTAAAGATTTCTCATATAGAGTGAAACAATCATAAACCGAATAACATCTATAATTAAAATTCTTAGAAATAATAACAGGATTCATAGTTTGTCCTGGTCTACCGCATAGATAATGATATAATATAAAATTATAAAAGGCGATAGTTTCCGTCCCCAATAAACCAGCAACAGAAAGAATTACATCATCGTAAAATACTTTTTCTCTAAATCTAACATTATACCTTCTAAAATGATTAACGGAATAACTGGCTTCATGAATGGAAAAAGACAAACTCACATCTCTCAAAGACTCAATTGTATAGTTTCTATCATATTCGATGTTATGGAATTCATGAAGGAACGAACTATTCTCATAGATTCTTTCATGCAAACACTTTGTGAATACTACATCAGCATTCTCATTTTTCAGCCTAATTAAATAAGCAGAGAACTGACCATCAAACCAGTCATCACTATCTAAAAAATGAATATATTTTCCTCTTGCTTCTCTAACTCCAACATTGCAGCATGAGCCATGTCCCCCATTTTCTTTATCAATCACCCTAAAGGTGTTAGGATAATTCGCCTCATATTTCCGTGCTATTTCAATAGAATTATCCTTACTTCCATCAATAACAACTAATACCTCAAACAAGTTCATTAGCTCTTCAGAAACGACCAAAGAACCTAAACATTTATCTAAATACTGTTCAGTGTTGTAAACTGGTACTGTAATTGTTAAAATTATGTTATTATCCATATTATTTAATGAATGAAAAAATTTTTCTTAGAATTCTATTTGTAACAATTCTATATCGTAAAGGTTCAATGATTTTCCAAATTCGCAGATACAAAAGAATGAGTTTTTCGTTTTTCATGTAAGCTTCTATATATTTAATTCCTCTAAATGTATACAAATCATTATAGAAATTAAAAACTTCATCATGAATATGTAGTTTAAAATTCATTCTATCTATTGCTTGGTAATTATTAAAGTCCCAATTTAAAATATTCGTATAAAAAGGGTATAGAATTCTGTTAACAAATCTTAATCTCAGTTCTTTAATTTCATTATTACTATCAAAAGTTTTATTTAATTCATCCATCATAGAATTTGCGACTACTTCGTATGATTGAAAATTTTTTTTCTGAATTTTACTATTGACAGACTGATCCTCTCTACCTAATAGATAAATATATACTGGTAGGGGAAAGAAACGAATCGTTTGTACCAATTTAAGAGGCCAGAAATTATATTCATTGTCTGTATAGAAGACTTTTTCATCCCAATGCAAGCCAGAATTCCTAATAATCTCTGTTTTATAAACGATTCCCCAAATCATTGCCATAATAAAAAAATTGTCATTTTTCCAATACTTGCTAATAAATGGAAGGTCTTGATAAGCGACAACATCTTTACTAAATTTAAGATTTTTAATCCGCCCTGTTTCTTCATAGTAGTCGCGACGTTCACAGACAATCATATCGGCATCAGTCTTACTTAAATCATCTACAAATTTCTCATAATTATTTGTATCGTACCAATCATCAGCATCTAAAGTGCGAAAATATTTACCCTCTGCTAAGGACAAACCAATATTCATACAAGAGCCATAGTTGCCATTATCTTTATCAATAACTTGAATATATTGAGGATACATATTTTCATATTGATGTGCGATTTCTGAAGTTTTGTCTTTTGAGCCATCATTCACAACCAAAACTTGCACTTTATCCATCACACTCTCTATAATAATGGAATTCAAACAACGTTGAAGATATTTCTCCATGTTGTAAGCTGGAATAACAATGGTAAGAAGTTTATTCATTTTTACTAATAAATAATGAGACCTTAATTAATTTTTGTTAAATAATCAAATATCATTATAAGGATTATGCTCCACTTCTAAATCTTTTACTAAAAGGCTATAACATGACAATATTATTATTTTTTTATGAAAATAATCCAATATAATCTAGTAATGATATTTTTAAAAAAATAGAGAGGATCAATAAGAATAATACGAAGGAAATCAAGATATCTTCTATAATCTAGAGAAGGATAACTAAAACTTCTCAAATATAAATATCTTACAAGTTGCTTATTAAGTAATTGTTTATTTATTATTTCCGAGAAATTATCCTTAATAAAATTGAAATGTTCAGGATATCGTCTGATACGATCCAAACGATAGACTTTAGTATATGTAACTCCAGATTCAGATATTCTATATGCTGACATTTTTTTTGAAATACCTCTTACTTTTCCCAATGAACAACAAGTTAAAACTATTACAATATCACCATTCAAAATTCTATCTCCTCCTTTCAGGACTTTATATACTGTATCAATTCTGGCTACAATGGAAGCAGTAGGTACAATCCAATTCTCAAACAATTCATTGGCTGTATAATCTCTATCATCAACAATTCCAGACAAATATGATTGCACTTTAAGCATATTGACAATTTCAGCAGAATGAAAGCACATTGAATAATCCGGATGAGATTCAAGGAATGATACTTGAATCTGGAGCTTGCTAGCATCTATCCAATAATCATCACCTTCACAGATGGCACTATATTTGGAATTGCACAACCATTCATTATAATAGGGACGTTTGGCTTTTCTTCGACGATAATGATTATATTTTAAAAATAGTACTGCAAAATAACAATTCTTGTTAGATTTATGTCTTGAAAAAACGAGTTTAAAATCAATAGTTTCTTCCTCACGAAAGATGTTTCTATCAGCTAAATCAAAATTATTATTCAA
>JAEEGJ010008051.1_pt1 | contig 29413 bp, 27 predicted proteins | sample 8958761 | NCBI WGS metagenome assembly JAEEGJ01 (sample SAMN16246546, study PRJNA631951) | gut metagenome | biome: gut microbiome; feature: rumen; material: RS-attached | host: Bos | place: Iran: Karaj | collected 2018-10
TATTCATTCGCGCATAAAAAAGGGTAAGCAACTTATATCGCACCGCTACAACCGCCTACCCTTGCTTCCTTCCAGACCTGGGGGAGTTCAGCAGGAGCTGGTCGTATAAGACTTACCCGCGGCAAAAGTAGAAATAATTTGGTTTGGTGCAAAAAAGGTTTGAACAAGCAAATTTAAATTTTTCGACCCGCGCCAGTTGCCGTGCAACAATTAAAATGTATTTTCGTTCTCATAAAAACGTTTGACAAATTATGCAGAGAGAGACAACAATTCTTTGGGTTGACGATGAAATCGACCTTCTTAAGCCGCACGTAATTTTCTTAGAATCAAAAGGTTACCATATCGACACCGTGAACAACGGAAGCGATGCGCTTGATATGGTGGCAAAAAAACAGTACGACATTGTCTTTCTCGACGAGAATATGCCCGGCCTGAGCGGACTGGAGACTCTGGCACGAATCAAAAAAATCAACAACTCGCTGCCAATCATTATGATAACCAAAAGCGAGGAGGAATTCATTATGGACGAGGCCATCGGGTCGCAGATTGCAGATTATCTGATTAAGCCTGTCAACCCTATGCAGATGTTACTGGCAGTCAAAAAGATAGCAGACAAGGAACGATTGGTAAGCGAGCGCACTTCAATGAACTATCAGTCGCAGTTCAACGAACTTGGTGTGGAGATTAATAATGCCACCACGGCCAACGATTGGAAGAACATACTCAAGAAATTGGTTTTCTGGGAATTGGAGTTGCAAAAAAACGGCATCGCCAGTATGGAGCAAATCCTGCAAATGCAGAAAACGGAGGCCAACAACCGCTTTGTGAAATATGTGGTGACAAACTACGAGAGCTGGTTCTCAAAACCCGACGCCGACACTCCCCTACTCTCGCCTAACATATTCAAAAACAAGGTATTCCCGGCAATCAAAAATGGCGAGCAGGTGGTGGTCATCATCATCGACAACCTGCGTTTCGACCAGTGGAAATGCATCGAGCAAATGGTCAGCACACTTTATAATGTTGAAAACGAAGACATTCTGTTCAGCATTCTGCCCACGGCAACGCAATTCGCTCGCAATGCAATGTTTGCCGGGCTGATGCCGCTCGAAATTGAAAAGCTCCACCCCGACCTCTGGGTTAACGAAGACGAGGACGAAGCAAAAAATAATTACGAGAAGGAACTGCTTCAGAAACAAATGGATAGAATGGGTGTGAAGGCATCGCTGTTCTACGATAAAATCCACAACGCCGAAAAGAGCCAGAAACTCTCGAACGACATCAACGAGATTATGCGCAGTCAACTTTCGGTGCTGATTATCAACTTTGTAGATATGCTATCGCACGCCCGCACCGACTCTCAGATGATTCGTGAGCTGGCCTACGACGAGAAGGCCTACCGCAGCATCACTCAGTCGTGGTTTGCCCACAGCACACTTTTTGAGCTGATGAAAACGCTGGCATCGAAGAACATAAAAATTGTTCTGACCACCGACCACGGCACCATACGTGTTACCAACCCCATCAAGGTCATCGGCGACAAGAACGTATCGTCGAACCTGCGATACAAACAGGGACGCAACCTCGACTATAATCCGAAGGAGGTCTACGAAATCCGCAACCCGCAGACGATTCATCTGCCGCGCATAAATGTCAGTACGTCATATATTTTCGCCACCGGCCGCGACTTTTTCGCCTACCCCAACAACTACAACTACTACGTGTCGTATTTCCGCAACACGTTCCAGCACGGGGGCATAAGTATGGAGGAGATGATGATTCCGTTAATCACCTTATCTCCAATAAGATAATAAAGATTTTGAGGTAATAAACTTTCCCGGCTATCGGTGTGCAGTTACGCCGTTGGTTGCGTTATCGGCTTGCGCCAAAATCAATCGTTCAAATTCAGCAATCCGTCGGGCAGTGCGACGCGCACCTGACGCTTGCGAAAATCGATTTTACTCACAAATTCAGGATGGAATGGTATGAGAGTCTGCTTCTCTCCCACTACCATTATCGGGTTGATATTCAGGTTGTCAACCGACAGAACCTTGCCAATATCGCCGTGGCGCTTGTCCACAACAGTGAACCCGACAATGGCGCTTGGCGAGGCGTACTCGTCGTCGATGTCGTCGAAAACATCGGGCGAGACAAAGAACTTGCAGCCTACAAGTGTTTTGGCGCGCTGCTCGGTGCGGGTGCAGTCGAACTGAACTCGGACACGCTGGGCGCTCACGGCGCGGGCCTGCGAAATAAAAAAAGGAACCCGCAGTCCTTCAATTTCAAGGACCACGGGTTCGGTTGTGTCTTCAAGTATTGCGGGATTGTCGAGCTCAACAATTACTTCGCCATTCACACCGTGTGTTTTGACAATTTTGCCTACCTCAACAAAATCCTGCACGTCCATACCTTACAGATTACTCTGCTGCAGGAGCTTCAGTTGCTTCGGCAGCGGCCTCTTCAGCAGGAGCGGCGGCCTCAGCGGCAGCAGCTTCAGCCTCTTTGGCGGCAGCTTCAGCGGCAGCTTTAGCCTCGGCTTGCTTCTTGGCAAGTTCCTCAGCCTTAGCGGCGTTCACTTTGCGCTCTGCCTCAAGACGGTTTTTCTTGGCTGTGCTTGCGTCAGCCTTAACTTTGTCTTTTGCTGCTTGAAGTTTCGATTTCTTCTCGGCAACCCATTTTTCGAATTTTGCCTCAGCGGCAGCTTCGTCAAATGCACCTTTCTTAACGCCTTCGAGCAGGTGTTTCTTCATCAGAACGCCTTGTTTCGAAAGGAGTGATTTTGCGGTGTCAGATGGCTGAGCACCTGTTTGCAACCAATAAAGAGCCCGTTCGAAGTTAAGTTCAATAGTAGCAGGATTTGTGTTAGGATTGTAACTACCCAATCTCTCAATGAACTTACCATCACGTGGTGCCCTGCTATCGGCAACGACAATGTGATAGTAGGCGGCTGCCTTTCTACCCTGTCGTGTCAAGCGAATTCTTACAGACATAATTTATTGTTGTTAAAAGTTTAAAAATCGGGCGCAAAGATAGACTTTTTTCGGTTTGCCCGACATTGGCGCCGATGATTTTTTTTGATGTTAAAAGCATTATCAAATTCCGCAATCCACATACATATGATTTAATGTGTGGTTGTTACAATTAATCGTTTTTTTTGCAGACCGCCTGCGCGATATTTCGCTGCAAATCAGCATGTTTTCGTTTGAATCGCCCGTCAATGAAAATTTAAATGAAATATTCGTGCCGACAAGCCAATTTAGCAACCGAAAATTGTTAGTTTTGCCCAAATTTTAACTGACATTTAATTAAAAAATTCAGACTATGAGTAATTCTTGTTTGTCATCAATCGGAAAGAAACTGATAATGAGTATATCAGGTCTTTTCCTGGTTTTGTTTTTGCTGTTCCACATGTCGATGAACCTTGTGGCAGTATTTAGTGGCGAGGCTTACAATGCCGTGTGCGAATTCCTTGGCGCCAACTGGTATGCCTTGGTTGGAACAATGGTTCTGGCTCTCGGATTCATTGTTCACATTGTGTTCGCCTTCATCCTGAGTCTTCAGAACCGCAAGGCACGCGGCGCTGAGCGTTATGCTTATCAGGAGAAACCCGCCGCAGTTGAGTGGGCATCGCAGAATATGCTGGTGCTCGGTAGCATTGTGTTTGTGGGCCTGATTCTTCACTTGAGCCAATTCTGGTACAAGATGCAGTTTGCCGAGATTGCGGGCATCACCAATCAGTATGGTGTGGCCGACGGTGCCGCTTGGATGCAGTACTACTTCAGCCAACTGCCTGTAGTCATCTGCTATCTGGTTTGGTTCGTGGCCATCTGGTTCCACTTGTGCCACGGCTTCTGGAGCGCTCTGCAGACCATTGGCTGGAACAACAAGGTTTGGATGGACCGATGGAAATGCATCTCGAACATTTTTGCGACAGTCGTTATGCTCGGTTTCGCAGCAGTGGTTATCGCCGCTTACATTAAATCGCTTTGCTAACTATCTAATTTGAAATAAAATGGCTACAATAGATTCTAAAATACCTGAAGGTCCGATAGCCGAAAAATGGACCAACTATAAGGCACATCAAAAACTTGTGAACCCCGCCAACAAGCGCAAATTGGACATCATTGTTGTTGGAACAGGTTTGGCTGGCGCATCGGCAGCATCAACTTTGGCCGAGATGGGTTTCAACATCCTGAACTTCTGCATTCAGGACTCACCGCGCCGCGCTCACTCAATTGCGGCTCAGGGCGGTATCAACGCAGCAAAGAACTATCAGAACGACGGCGACTCGGTTTACCGCCTGTTCTACGATACTGTTAAAGGTGGCGACTATCGCGCCCGCGAAGCCAACGTTTACCGTCTGGCCGAAGTGTCGAACAACATCATCGACCAATGCGTGGCTCAGGGCGTTCCTTTCGCCCGCGAATATGGTGGCCTGCTTGCCAACCGTTCGTTCGGTGGCGCACAGGTTAGCCGCACATTCTACGCCAAAGGTCAGACTGGCCAACAACTTCTGCTTGGCGCCTACTCGTCGCTCAACCGCCAAATCAAGGCTGGCAAGGTGAAGAGTTACAACCGCTACGAGTTGCACGACATTGTTATGGTTGACGGCCGCGCTCGCGGTATCATCGCCAAAAACCTGGTTACAGGCGAGTTTGAGCGTTTTGCCGCTCACGCTGTTGTTCTGGCAACTGGCGGCTACGGCAACACCTACTTCCTTTCGACCAACGCTATGGGCTGCAACTGCTCGGCTGCCATCGCGGCTTACCGCAAGGGCGCTTACTTTGCAAACCCTTCATACGTACAGATTCACCCGACTTGTATCCCGGTTCACGGCGACAAACAATCGAAACTGACACTTATGTCGGAGTCGCTGCGTAACGACGGCCGCATCTGGGTTCCGAAGAAGATTGAGGACGCCAAGAAACTTCAGAAAGGCGAAATCAAAGGCTCTGACATTCCTGAAGAAGACCGCGACTACTACTTGGAGCGCCGCTATCCCGCATTCGGCAACCTGGTTCCGCGCGACGTTGCAAGCCGCGCCGCCAAAGAGCGCTGCGACAAGGGCTTCGGCGTGAACAACACTGGCCTGGCCGTGTTCCTTGACTTCTCTGAAGCCATCAACCGCCTTGGCATCGACGTTGTCCGTCAGCGCTACGGCAACCTGTTCGATATGTACGAAGAGATTTCAGACGTTAATCCTGGCGAGTTCGCACGTGAGATTAACGGCGTGAAATACTACAACCCGATGATGATTTTCCCCGCCATCCACTACACAATGGGCGGTCTGTGGGTTGACTACGAACTGCAGACTTCAGTGAAGGGCCTGTTCGCCATTGGCGAGTGCAACTTCTCTGACCACGGCGCCAACCGTCTGGGTGCTTCGGCTCTGATGCAGGGTCTGGCCGACGGCTATTTCGTTCTGCCTTACACCATTCAGAACTACCTGAGCGACCAAATCACCGTTCCGCGCTTCGACCCGAACAGCAAAGAGTTCATCGACGCTCAGAAGAAATGCGAAGCCGAACAGGACGCTCTGATGAAAATCAAGGGCAAACGCTCGGTTGACTCTATCCACAAGGATTTGGGCCACATTATGTGGGAATACGTTGGTATGGGCCGCACCAAAGAGAGCCTTGAGACAGCGCTCACCAAACTGAAAGAGTTGCGCAAGGAGTTCGAAACCAACCTGTTCATCCCTGGAAAGGAAGAAGGTATGAATGTTGAACTCGACAAGGCCTTCCGTTTGAAAGACTTTATTATGATGGGCGAACTGATTGCCCGCGACGCACTGAGCCGTAACGAGAGTTGCGGCGGCCACTTCCGTGAGGAGTACCAAACTGAAGAGGGCGAGGCAAAACGCGACGACGAGAACTACTTCTACGTTGGCTGCTGGAACTATCAGGGCGACGACAACAAAGAGCCTGAACTGCTGAAAGAACCGCTTAAATATGAGGCTATCAAGGTTCAAACTCGTAACTATAAATCATAATCATCTTAAAAAGTAAATCAAATGGCTACAGATAATATAATGAAAGTAAACTTGAAGGTTTGGCGTCAGGCTGGCCCGAAAGAAAAAGGCGGGTTTGTGACTTACGAGAATGTTGAGACAACCCCCGACACTTCGTTCTTGGAAACTTTGGATATTCTGAACGAGTCGCTCATTGAGAAGGGCGAGGAGCCAATTGTGTTCGACCACGACTGCCGCGAGGGTATCTGCGGAATGTGCTCGCTCTACATCAACGGCCACCCGCACGGTCCTGCAACTGGCGCAACAACCTGCCAATTGTATATGCGCCGCTTCAAAAACGGCGAGACCATCACCGTTGAGCCGTGGCGCTCGGCTGCGTTCCCTGTTCTTAAAGACCTGATGGTGAACCGCAACGCCTTCGACCAAATCCAACAGGCAGGCGGCTACGTATCGTTCAACTGCGGCGGCGCTCAAGACGCCAACGCTATTCCAATCTCGAAGGTTGACGCCGACGAGGCTATGGACTCGGCCACCTGCATCGGCTGCGGCGCTTGCGTTGCTGCCTGCAAGAACGGCTCGGCAATGTTGTTCGTATCGGCTAAGGTTTCGCAGTTCGCACTGCTGCCGCAAGGCCGCGTTGAGGCTGCCAAACGTGTTAAGGCAATGGTTGCCAAGATGGACGAACTGGGATTCGGAAACTGCACCAACACCCGCGCCTGCGAGGCTGAGTGCCCGAAACGCATCTCAATCAGCAACATCGCCCGTATGAACCGCGAGTTCCTTTGCGCAAAACTGAAAGACTAATAATCTTTACATAGTTGTAGTGGTCCCCGCTGCCGAAACAGGTGGCGGGGATTTTTTGTGAGATGCTGATTTGCGATACGCGGAGTTCAGTAAAAGAGTTTTTATTACGGTTGAATAGTTTGTGAAATCATACATAAAAAACAGCGACCTACAAACTTGTAAATCGCTGCCAATCTTATTGCAAAAGATAGTTTCTCAATCCCCAGCCTTCTTCAGCGTAATAATTACAACTCCATTGCCGCCGCGACTGCCGTAAATGGCTGAACTGCCGTCTTTTATCACTGAAATATCTTTCACATCGCACGGCGTTACAAAATCGAGCGACGACACTTCCTGACCGTCAACAATCAGAAGAGCGCATTGCGGACCATTGAAGGTTTCGTTGCCGCGAATCGTTACGCAACTGCCATTTACTGAAAGACTTGTGAAGTTCTCGCTCAACAAATCCAGCATATTGGTGTATCGGCAGTAGTCCTTGCCTTTCGGCAGACGCGAAACTGCCGTAGTGCGGTCTTTTTCAGAGATATAGCCATAGCCGATTGCAACATCAATGTTGGCTTCCGACATTGGGAAACTCATTTCGGCAATCACACTGTCAGCTGTGTTAGGTTTCACCTTTTTCTTGACAGTTCTGAAAAGCTCGCCTTCAAATATTATTACGTCCTTCTCGGCGCAAACAAGTGTGAAACAACCTGTTGTGTCGGTTTTGGTTTTGCTGCCCAAAGCCTTCGATGAAACTGACAAACCGCGTACCGGCATATCGCCCATTGTTATGGCCTTGCCGTAGATGGCCTGTGTTTTTTCCTGTGAATTGGCAAATGCCGCACTCAGCACCACTGCCAAAAGAAATACTATCTTTTTCATACTAAATAAATTTTGTTCGAATATATATGTTTCAAAAATAAGAACGCGTTTTTATATATGAAGCCGCCAAAATTCGCAACCGCGCGACCATTTTTATCGCTGTTTCAACTCGCGCTTTCGCAAAACTGCGACACAAGAGCGTCGAACCGGCTTTGCCCACCGATGAATTCAACCTGAATTGGCAGGTAATAGACCGGCACACCGCTGAATTGGCTGATGAGCTCAGGCGTCAGGCGCATTGCGTCTTTCTCGGTCATAACCACCATTTTCTGTTCCGATTTTACTGACTGATAAAGAGTTGCTATTTTGTCAATGTCGGCTGGCGTGAAAAAGTGGTGGTCGGGGAATTGCAGACTGACAACTTTTGCGCCCGAATCGGTCAAGTGGCTGTAGAGCCGCTCGGGACGGGCGATTCCGGTTGCCACAACCACCGTCCTCCCTTTCAAATCGGGGGCTGCCGGCGAGGTGCCTATTGCAGTGAGTTGCCCGTAACCGAACCTTGTGAAGAAAACTTCGGTGCCGGACGTCAGCCGCAAACGCTCGGTAAAACTGCGCTGTTCCTGCTCGGTGAGCGCGTCGGGGCACTTGGTCACTATAACAATGTTGGCACGGCCGATTCCCGAACGTGGTTCGCGCAAGCGACCGGCAGGCAGCATCAAATCTTTGAAAATCGGACGGTTATAATCGACAAGCACAATGTTCAAACCCGCGCGGACGTGGCGGTGCTGGAAAGCGTCGTCGAGAATGAAAGTGTCGGCGGCGTCAGCGGCCAAAAGACGGTCGATGGCGTGGGTGCGCACCTCATCAACTGCCACGCAAATATCTGTGAACTTGCGTTTTATCTGCAATGGCTCATCACCAACTGACTTTGCATCGGCTTCAGGCCTGACCTCAACAAAACCTTTAGTTGAACGCCCGTAACCACGGCTCACAACCGCAACACGCCGTTTCGCGCAAAGCGACCGCACCAAATACTCAACGTGCGGCGTCTTGCCCGTGCCGCCAACCGTGATGTTGCCCACTACAATCACCGGCACGCCGTAGGCTTTCGATTTGAGCACACCCCTATCGAACAACCAATTGCGAACAACGGCCACACAACGGTAAATGAGCGCGAAAGGCAGCAGCAGCCACTTCATTTTAGACAAGTTTATCGATTTGTGTATCAATAAATTTCAATAGTATTCTCCATTCTGGCCTGAACGCCTTGCGAGCTAATCAGACTCTTGATGTACCTGGCCGATTCGGCAAACTCGCCCAACTCTTTGACAGTTAGGCGTGCGTGCATCTCCCCGGTGAGCATTTTCATCACAGCCTCAAAGCCTTCCTCCTGTTTCGGATAATCGACGAGCGAGTAATTCTCTACGCCCGACAAATCGGCTGCCACCGAAATGGCGTCGGTCAAGCCGCCAAAATCGTCAATCAGGTGCAGGCGCAAGGCATCGACACCGCACCAAACGCGGCCCTGACCGATGCTGTCGACGCGCTCGGGCGACAACTCGCGACCGGCACTGACGCGACTCACAAAGGTGGTGTAGATTTTCTCGACCTCGCCTTGCAGAATCTCGCGCTCGGCGGCTGTGGTCGGACGGTAGGCGCTGCCAATATCAGCCATCTTGCCAGTTTTAACGGTCTCAACATTGAGTCCCAAACGATTGTTCATCAGCTTCTGCAATTTGAGCCCCAATCCGAAAACACCTATCGAACCGGTGAGCGTGTACTCGTTGGCCACAATGTAGCTTGCCGGACACGAGATGTAGTAGCCACCCGAGGCAGCGTACTCGCCCATCGAGACCACCACCGGCTTCACCTGTTTGGTCAGAGCAACCTCGTGCCAAATGTTGTCGCTCACCTGCGCCGAGCCGCCGGGCGAGTTAACTCGCAGCACCACAGCTTTTATCGAAGAGTCGGAACGCACCTCGCGCAAGGCCTTGAGGTATGGTTTTTCGGTTATTTCCTGATCACCGTATCCACTTGACGCAGTATTAATTTCGCCCGAAGCATAGATAACGGCAATCTTCTTGTCGGATGGCATAACAAACGGTTTCGCCTTGGCGTACTTGCCCACCGACACAAGGTTCAGTTTGTCAATGCTTTCGGCATCGGTCAGCTCTGCAAGTTCGGCCAGAATCTGGTCACGGTAAGCCACCTCGTCGATAAGCCCCTCTTTTTTAGCTACTTGCGGGTCGTAAGCCAAACCGTTGTCGGCAATTTGGAAGAGCCGCTCGGCATCAATTCCGCGCGATTCGCCAACGTTCTGCAAATATACGCGCCACATAGCGTTGAGCATCGCCTGATATTGCAAGCGGTTTTCATCGCTCATTCCGCTGCGAATGTACGGCTCGACAGCGCTCTTGAACTTTCCGTGACGGAAAACCTCAACATCAACGCCCAACTTGTCGAGCGCGCCTTTGAAGAACATCACCTGCGCCTGCAAGCCGCGAAGCAGCATATTGCCGGTGGGGTTCATCTCAATTTTGTCGGCCACGCTGGCCAGATAGTATATACCCTGCGACATATTGTCGGCGTAGGCGTAAACCGGTTTGCCGCTCTGTTTGAAGTCGGCCACAGCCTTGCGTATTTCGTCGATGGTGGCCAATCCGGCTGAAACGTCGCTGTCGATGAAGATGCATTTGATGTTGTCGTCGGTTTTAGCGCGGCTGATGCACTCAAGGATGTCGTTCAAGCCAACGCCCGACTGCAAACCGCCCGACATCAGCGACGACAGATTGACATTGGCACCGCCACGGTCGGTGATTTCCGACTTGAAGCACAGATGAAGCACCGAGTTGGGTTTCACAGGCTCGCTTTTGTCGCCAAGCGCCGCAACCACGCCCGCAATGCCGGCAAAAATGATGAAGATAACAAACGAATAGAGAATCAGCGCAACCAAACTCGCCAACACACTCTTAAGAAAATCTTTCATATTTAATTGTTTTAGTGATATTTAAAAAAGAGTGCCAAACCGTTTGATGAAACACGATTTGGCACACATTTGATTTAACTTGTTGTAATACTAACGGATAAACTGCGAAGCGTTCGAATACTCGCAACCAACATAAACACCAATGCAGCCATCGACCTTTTTGGCCGTTTTTTCGATATTGACACGGATGGTTATGTTCTGCGTTTTTCCGGGCGTGGCCTCCCAATAGGGCTGTCCTGCAGTGCGGCTGTCGAACACCAAATCGTTGATTGACGTGGTTTCGCGCGTCCAAATGGTGTCTTGCACAACCTCAAATCCGTCGGGAATTTTCTCTCCGTTGCTGTCGTAGAGGTAGAATCCCATCGGGTCTTTCTTGTAAACTTGAACAGTCTTCTCTTTCACGCCTTTCACCACGCGGGTAAATTTTTTGCGAGGAACGTAAATCTGGTAGCTGACATTGCCCAATTTCTGCTCACTGGCCACAAAAAGGCGGTAGTTCTGTTTCGAGTAAAGCACCACGTTCAATGTGGCCGAGTCGCCACTCGCCATCGATTTGAACATCGATTGTCCGCGGTAGTCATACTTGCCTTTCAACTCATTGCTCGCCAGTTTCTTCTTCGAGCAGTTCTGCGCGTCGGCTGCGCCCGACAAAAGCAGAAACGACATCAGTAAAAATGCTACCGGCTTGAATAACATAATTTTCATACTCTGTTATTTTATAAGATTAATCTTCCGCGCACATCGGCAACCGTGTTAACAATGTTAACAAATTGCTTTTGTGTGATTTGGTCGTTTTTATTTTGATAGATGACATCATAGGCCGATTGGATAAGCTTCATCTCGTCGAGCAGCTTGGCCACGTTGGCCGCCTGCTTGCTTTGGTCGAGCATTTCAATCAGATTCTCAAGCAGAACCTGATGGTCGTGAATCAGCTCGATGGCATTGGCGTCAAGCATCTGCTCCTTCATCGGCTCAAGGCAGAGATAGAGGCTCTCAATCCACGCGGCGGCAACCACAAGGCACTGAATGTCAACCAAACCCTGATCTTCAATGTAAGTTACCACATCGTGGTACGAGTCGCTGGTAACGCTCAGCAGTGTATCGGTTTCCGACAGGTTGTTGAGCACGCGGTCGGCCAAATCTTTGTCAATGCCTTCATAAAGACCGATTTCAATCGACAGGTTTTTCATCAGATTGAAGTACGAAAGCGCGTTTTGAGTATTACCCAAAATGCAGCAATAAGCCATATCCGAGGCGTAAACACCCATATTGACAGCTTGCTGATACTGGTTGACATACTTGATTGCGTTCGAAGGCTTATTTGGTAATTCCGAATTAAACTCCACGCCGTGGTTGCGCATACGCACAAACATCTCAAGTGGCGATGGAATCTTATAGTTGATGGATTGCGACTCGTCGTCGAAAATGACATCCTCAACGCTCAACTCCTCCAAGCTGCGTTTCTTCTGCTCTTTTTTCCCGTCGCTTGAGCACGAAACTACGAGGCCTACCGCCATCATAGCCGCAAAAATTGTTCTAAATTTCAGTTTCATATTCCTAACTTTTAGAGATGTGTTCAATAAATTCAATAATTGTGTTTCAAATATACCTATCGGTGGGGAATTTTAAAAAAAATTTTCGGTTTTATTTTTCTCGATGCCGGTCGGTGCCGATGCATTGGCTGCTAAATTGCTGATTTTATCGTAGTTGGTGATAATCTGGAATGTCTGCCCGTCGAAAACGCCATACGAGAAGCTGGTGAGCCAGTCGCCAAGCTCAATCAATCTTGTGCCTTCGGTAATTTGCTTATCGACAACAAGATGCCGGTGCCCAAAAACCATATAGTCGTAGGTTTTAGTTTTCAGCAGCTCTTTCGAGTGAAGGACAATCTTCTCCTTGTCGTCGCCCAGATAACCAAGCGGCTCAATGCCTTTTTTGCCACGGCTCGAGTTCGACCATTTGTGCCCATACCACACGCCCCAATCGGGAGGAAGCACGTTTCTGAACAAAAAACGCACTATCCAGTTGTGAAACATCCACTTGATGAACTTGTAGGTATAGTCGCCCGGGCCGACGCCGTCGCCGTGCGAGATGTAGAAGCGCTTGCCCCGAATCTCGGTCTCAAACCAATCGTCGTGGACAATCAATCCAACCTCGTCGCGCAGATAGCCGAAGGTCCACGAGTCGTGGTTGCCGGCGAAAAAGTGCACCTTGATTCCGCTCTCAACCATCTGCGCAAGCTTGCCCAGCGTGCGCACAAAGCCCTTTGGCACCACATTGTGGTACTCGAACCAGAAATCGAACACATCGCCAACCAGATAAAGCTCGTCGGCATCGGCACTGATGGCGTTTAACCATTTGACAAACAACTGCTCACGCCAGGCGCCCTGCTTCAAGTCGGGGTAACCCAGGTGCATATCCGATGCAAAATAGACCTTGCCCACCTTGTGCGTTATTTTAGCAATTCGGCCAGTTTGGCGTCGAGTTGCGCCGGTGTCAGGTTTTTAGCCAGGACAACGCGGTCGGCGTCAATAAGCAGGTTGAACGGAATGGCGTCGATGCCAAGTTGGCGCGCCACACGGCTGTCCATATAGTTGAGCTCGCTCACGTGGTTAATCCAAATGAGCCGGTCCTCGCGGATGGTGTTTTTCCAGTCGTCGAGGCTGCGCTCAAGAGCCACCGAGTAGATGTCGAACCCGCGGTAACGGTAGGTGCGGAACACTTTGCGCAGCTCGGGATGAGACTCGCGGCACGGCTTGCACCAACTGCCCCAAAAGCTGACCAGCAAATATTTAGACTTAAGATTTGACACGCGGATGGTATCACCGTAAGGGTTCGACAAGGCAATGTCGGGCATTGTGTCGCCCACCTGAATCTGTCCGCCGCGTTTTGGCTGCATTGTGGCAACCGCGCGCGCCTGAGCAACATAGCGGTCGAGCATCAGGGTGATGGCGATGGTGTCGTAGCGGTTCATCAGCGCCGTGTCAACCATTTCAAAATATTTGAAATCGTCTTGAATATTAAACAGATTGGTGCGCAGCCCCAACTTCGACGACAGCGCCACGTAGCTTGCCAGCGAGCCCGGCTTTTCTGCAATGAATCGTTCGTGCAGCTGACGGTCGGCACGGTAAACCGAATCGGATTTTGCCCGCACATCGGCACGAATCTTCTCAAATTTTCTGTCGAGTTGATGCGCCATATAATATTGGTTGAGCGTGTCGAGCACAAAGTTTGACTGATGGTGCTTGCGCAGAAGTCCCGCTAGCCGCTCCGATTCGGGCGAACCAGCAACAGTAAACGTGGCGGCCACATCAGGATAAGTTGCGGTCACGATTACATTCTCGTCGGGGCAAGGCAGAACCCTGATGTTGTTTTCTGGCTCGATGTAGAGCACAAAATCCTTCGGCTCGGCGCATTTCTGGCTGAAAGCGAAACGTCCCGAATCACCAATCACTATGGAATCGGGCATAAATCCCGATTTAGTCATATCGATGATTTTCAAATATTTGCCAGTAGCGCCATCGATTGTTCCCGAAACTGACAGCTGGTGCTCGGGCTCGCGTGATGAGTTGCAGGCCGCAAGACACGCCGACAGCACCGATATCATTATTATTCCTTTACGCATAACGTTTGGTATTTTCGGCAAATATAGTGTTTTTAGTTTTTGGGGGTCAGCAGATTAACATTATCGCGAAAGCGGGAAAATACCACCCACAAAAAAGCTTTAACCTTTCGTTAACTGTTTTTAACTCGGCTTTAACCATCTGCTATTCAGGTGCGTTGTACTTTTACATCGTCAAAAAAAACAGAACGAATACAAAAGTTTCTTCATAAATAGTTTTTAGTTGCTAAAGCGGTTTCACCAGCCGCCAATCAAGCCGGACACCGAAAGTGAGCCGGCTTTTTTGATTTCGGCCGCGACCGAAAAGCAAGGAATGAAAATTTTTTTTCGAAAAAACTGCAACCATTTCCAAAATCTGCATCAAATGGGTGTAATAATTCAAAAACTTTAAACTTAAAAAAATGAAAAAGATTTGTTTTCTGAGCGCTATGCTCATCGCAGTGAACGGCCTCGTATCAGCGCAAACATCGTACAACTTTAATGCTGGTACCGGAGTTTGGATTGTGAACACCAACCCTAAAAGTTTCGATGGGCAAACCATCACCAAACCAGGAGTTGCACCAACATTATTTGTTGGAGCGTCGGCAAGCAAAACTTTCGAGTCGAACCTTGTGGCAAGCATCGGAGCCGACCTTCACTTTCTGCTCAGCAATGGTGCTTTTAAAGTATCGCTCGACAACAAAGGAGAGGATTACAGAAACTTTACAAATTATTGGTGGGATGATAAAGATGAAAACGGTTTAGGCGATGAAGAAAACGCCTCACACCACTTCCTGATTTCCTTACCAATTCGTATCGGATATCAGATTGGTAAATTCACACCAAATGTGGGCTTTGAATATGGCTACAGCATAAACACCAACCAAGTGAGCAACTATAGTACTATGAACGTTACAGCAGGATTGGAATACCGCCTGTCGCCGAAACTCGCCCTGACACTCAACTATGCGAGCAATTTAGCCAGTGAAATGAGCCACACCATTCACAAAGTGAAAGAAACCTGCATTGAAACTGAAAATGGTTCGGAAAGAAAACTCGAATACCAGGCTGAGAAAAATGTCAAATGGCGCTCGCAGAGGATTGATGTTGGCATCAGCTACAAGCTTGGCAAATCGGCAGAATAATCTTTGATTTTATTTCGAAAAAACTGCAACCATTTCCAAAATCCGCATCAAATGGGTGTAATAACTCTAAAAAACTTAAGAATTATGAAAAAGATTTGTTTTCTGAGCGCAATGCTCATCGCAGTGAGCGGCATTGCCAACGCGCAACTCTCTGTTAATCTGAACGCTGGTAGCGGTATTTGGGCGGCTACCTGCAACAACAACAAACTACTCGGTGAGAAAGTAACATCGGCGAACATAACACCGACGCTGTATGTCGGAGCGTTGCTGAACAACACTTTAAAGTCGGGCGTGACGCTTGAGGCCGGTGTGAATCTTCATCTGCTGACAGCGAACAGCAGCTACAAATCAAATGTGATTGGCGATGATTATTACGATGGCGGAGATGTTTACCAAAAAGTGGATTTTACTGATGGCGTATACAGCTACGGACATTCGTTCGGCGACGAGGAAGGTTCGGCAAATTTCTTCCAAGTATCTGTTCCGTTGCGAATAGGTTACGATTTCGGAAAAATTGCGCCGAATGTGGGCATTGAATACGGCTATCGCATTAGCCGAAACACAGACAACTACGGCGTGTTCGGGGTGACAGCCGGATTGCAATACAAACTGACGGAACGCATTGCTCTGACGTGCAACTATTTCCAAGGAATGACTACTGACCTGACGATAGACAGCAATATTAAATATTACGACACAACCAACGAAGAAGGTTGGAAAGTTACAAAAGAGGAAAACGACACTCATAAAATGCGTTCTTGGAGAGTTGATGTTGGCATCAGCTATCGTTTAGGCAAATCGGCTGAATAATCTTTGAAAATTTTTTTCAAAAAAAACTGCAACCTTTTTGCAACCGGCGCATCATATAGTCGAAAGAATTAAAACTTAAAAACTCAAATATTATGAAAAAGATTGGATTTCTGAGTATTATGCTCATTGCAGCGCAAAACATAACAGTTGCGCAGACATCGTTTGATGTAAACATTGGTAGCGGCGTTTGGACAGCCATTTGCACACCCGCCGTGGTCGACGACAATATGGTTTGGAACCCGGGTGCCTCTGTCACCACTCATCTGGGCTTCGGTATGAAAACTGTTCTGAGCAGCCACCTTACCATCGGCATTGGCGTGCGCGGACACTATATGGCTGAAAACGACAGCTATCGCACCCAGATGGAAGGCAAGTACGTGAAAGGTTCTTACTCTTTGCAACTGGGCAGCTACACGTGGCATTTGGACGACGATGACTGCGACGACCGTCAGGAAATGTTCATCAACTGGGAAGAAGAACATACAGAAAATGGAGAAAAGGTTTACGAGAAAATAATTGGCAAGAAAGAGGCGTCAACCGACTATGCAATGATTTCGGTGCCGGTGAAAATCGGCTATCAGATTGGCAAGTTCAACCCCAACTTCGGTGTTGAGTACAACTACCGCAAAGGTATTTCCAAAAATGTTGGCGAGCTGCACTCTGTAGGCCTAACCACAGGCTTGCGTTTCGACCTCAACGACAAATTCGCCTTCTCAACCGACTTCTACGGCGGATTGACAAAGGATATAAGTCACAAGGGAACCGTTTACTACGGAACACGCGATGATGAGGAGAACCAAGATGCAATTGAGATTCGCGACTTCAGCTGGCGCAGCTACCGTGTTGAGCTGAGCGTTCACTACAAGTTTGGCGGTGGCAGCGCGAATTAACAATGGTCAGTTTGACAAGTCCGTTATAAACAAAGGCTAAAATGTGCTTGCGCATTTTAGCTTTTGTTATTTGTTTAAACCGACACAAAAAAGACAAATATCGGCAGAAAATAATTGTTAATATTACGGCCAAATAAAAAAACTACCGTTATGAAAAAACTTATTTTGTTGACTGTCTTATTATTGTGTAAATACGGCAGTTTTGCCGACGAGCCTTACTGGGCGATGAACATATCGGCGGGCGCCAACTTCTTTGGCACCAACCACAAAGACTTAGACATTATAAGAGCTACCACTTTAAACGAATTTCGGGGAAAAACAACCAACATCGGCTCAAGTTATAATTTGAGTTTTACGCCGGAATACTATCTGACTAACTGGTTTAGTTTTGCAACAGGCTTGTGCATTTCACGCACCAAAGGTAATTACAAGCCGTGGGTCGGTAATTATCTCTATTTCAAATCGAGAGAAGATGGCTATGACACTTATTATTACCGAATTGCATCAATCGAGGAAAAAAGTGTTTATGTCGGTATTCCGCTCGAATTCAAGTTAACGATACGAGGCAGTCATCGCCCTACTCCATACGTACGTATTGGCGCCACCCCCAGTTTTAGGTGCAGAACAGCCTTGATGGTCTATGAATATCAACAAAAGAAATCACAACACAGCTATACTGTCATAAATACCAAGAAAATTCCGCAACCCGACAAATTCATAGTTCCTGTCTATCTTGCCTCCGGCTTTCAGTTCGGTCACGAAGATTCTTACTGCGTTGAAATCACTTTCCCATACATTGTGGCGAGAGGCTCGATTTCGGGCTTGCAAGATTGTGGTAACCTTGGTGGCGGATTTCGACTGACTTATCAATTCTCTAAAATCAGACAATAAGATTAATTATGAGAAAGATGCTTATAACCTGTATGGCTCTGGCCGCTCTATTTTCGGCCTGCGAGAAGAACAATCTTGAGCGGTCGATATGGCTTAGTGACCCCGATGACATAGGGCTGCCCCAATACACCGAATGGGGCTACAACTCTTTCGGTGCAAAAATGAGCAACTTGTATTTTGTGTCTTACTCCACCGAAAAACCATGCTCCTTGGAATGGAACAGCACTGACTCTACCCTGAAATTAACGATGAACGGTTGGTTGGCTCCCCAAGACTATGTCTCGGGATTCGAATACATACCGCAAAAAGATTATATGTCGCTCAGCATAACCTTCCCTTGCGATTCGGTAATCGATAGTCAAGAACGGCTTTATCTTCTCAATGGAAGAACCATCGATTTGACCAACACTACAGTCAAAGTATCGATTAGTCGATACGATATGACAGAGAAAGTCGCCACCGTTCAGAGTGGTGAGTTATGTTTCAAACGGGTTCAGAATCTTTACGTTGACAATAAATATGAGGAAGCCATTGTTTCCGGCACGTTCGACATCCGCTATGTGAAAGACGGCAAAAAAACTTGGCTGTCCGATGGCCGCTTCGACTTTGGTATAACAAACAAGCTATTCAGATAGAGAACTTAAACTTTTATGAATATGAGAAAAAACAACTTTCTAAGAAAGGCCGTTCACCCGCTGTTTTTAATTGGTCTTGCATTGCCGCTGCTCGCCACACACTGCGAGGAATGGGAAGATATTCCAAGCATAAAAATTTATGACTCGGATTTTAAAGATGTGACAGGCGACACAATCGAGGTGGAACTCAATTCGTCAGCAAATATTAATATCGATGTGTATTACGAAAATGGGGAAAGAACTTATACTCGCAAGATTGATGATGGTGAATCGGAAGATTTAAAGAATAGCAACGATTTCCATCTGAAAAGCAACAATAGTTACGGCAATAGTTCACTTCGCGAAACATCAAAAGTCACCACTAATTTTGCCGATTCGGTAATGAATGTGGGTTCATTGGTGACAATAAAAGTCCAATTGGGAACCTATCTTTCGGAATCCGTCTATTTTAAAGTTGTTCAGTAACATAGCGTTAAAAACAGCTTGAAGGACCGTTTGGACCTTGGTATAACAAACACTTCTGGTAAACACTTTTTTTATTATTAACTAATACAAACACGTATGAAAGCTATCTTATCATTGCTTGCGGCAGTTTCGATAACTGCGACACTGCAGGCGCAAACAACTAACAGCGCTGCCTTGGGCAGCAAAACCGGCTCCGCAGGAGCCACAACAACTCAGACCACCAGCCAGAGCCTTGACGACAACGGAAGAGAGGTCGTGTCGTTAGGTGTAGGCTTGGGATTCGACTATTGCGGCATTGGCGTCGGGGCCACCGTCTATCCACAGAAAAACATTGGTGTTTTTGCTAATGGCGGAGTCTTTGCCGCAGGGCCGTCTTATATGGTCGGATTGAAAGGGCGCTATGTTACCAATTCAATAGTTGACCCATATCTGACAGTGGCCTACGGATATAGCGGAAGTGTGGCTGTTTCTGACGAAGACGACCACATCGACGAAAGCAAAAGCAAGATTTTCTACAGAATGAACATCGGATTTGGTGCCGACTTTCATTTTTCAAACACCTTCTGCCTGAGCGCCGGAATCACAACAAACAGAGCCGTACGGGCAATCGAAGATTATAAGGAAGAACTTGAGAACAAAGGCTACGATTTTGGCAATTCATTTATTTTACCGATAGGCTTTTCGGTAGGCTTGAAATGGAGAATACGTTAATTTACTAATAATCAAACATCCAATTATGAAGAAGTTATTTTTATGCGTTGCCGTTATGGTGACCGCACAGTTTTGTATGGCGCAAAGCGATGGTGAAACTGCCCGCACAGTCCGTCAGTTCAAAGTTACACCAATAGCTCCAGGTTTTGAGGCGGAGCTGCCTCTGCAACGCACCACAACGTTTGTGATTCGTCCAGCCGCAGGTTGCAGTTTGAACTACGACAACGATAGAGATTTTATTACGGTAGTAGCAAATGCGTATGTCGATTTCCAATACAGGTTTTATTATAACCTCGACAAAAAATTCGCCAAGACCGGAGTCAACAACAACTCTGCCAGTTTTGTGGCTCTCTCGTGCACTATGATGAAAGAGTTTAGCACCAATGACGACGAGTATGAATTGAGCAACATTCTGGCAATAGGACCCGTCTGGGGTATGCAGTGGACAACTCGCCGCAACATATATTGGCGGTTCAATGCTGGGTTGTCAGTAGGCTGCACTACCGATGGCGACAGCGCCTTACTCCCCACCACCGAATTCTGCGTGGGATATGTGTTCTGAAAACTATCCTTCTCCTAAAAACGAAAAAAGCGGCTCTTGCGGGCCGCTTTTTTTGTGCGTTTTGTGCGTCTGCGTTTAGAACGAGAATTGCAGACGGGTCTGAACAAAACTGTAGTTGTCGCCGTCTTTAACCGAGGCGAAGATATAGTTGAGTTTCAGGTTCAGATTCTTGCTGAAGAAATAGTTGGCGCCCAGTGTGAAGTCGGTCTGCTTGCCGGCTTTCACGTGGTCGGCATCGAGGTTGAGGTGGCTTATGCGGGCCAGAACCTCAAGACTTTTGGGCGATGCGTTGGCTGCCAAACCGGTCTTTTTGTTATAGTTCTGCTTGTCACCGATAATCATATAGCTGGCCTGTGCGTAAAAGCCGTCGAGATAGGCGCTTTCAGTTATGCCGGCGGTGTCAACAGAAGTGAATTTTATATCGTTGACATTGGCTGCCATATAGTGGCCCTCAACGTAGAGTTTTCCGCTGATGAAGATTGCCTCGGCCTCCATACGCAAGTAGTTTTTGGGGTCGAGAGCGCCAGTGCCGATAAGACCGTTGCTCACAACTGTTGTCGGAATTGAACCGGTGAACGAAACAGTGTTTGGCGATTGCACAAACATTGGTGCCAGACCGATGTGCAGCACTGTCGATTCGTCGAGAATCGGGCGGTAGATGGCCTTTGCGGCGAGCGACCAGCCTTTGTCGATGTTCTTGCCGTTGTCAACATTGCCGTCGCTGAAAAGGCCGGCTGTGAAGTTGAACGGGTCGGAAGTGTAGGCGTACGACAAACCGATTTTACGCGCCGGGCAGAATGCCAAGTCGGCCGAGGCGTCCTCAACAAACTTGTACGACAGGCCGAGCGGTTTGGCGCCGTAAGGCTGGAAATGGTTGCCCACGGTGAGCGAGCTGTTGTCGTTCAGCTTGTAGCCAATCCACAAGTCGCGGAACGAGATGGCTTTCGATGCGTAGCAGATTTCGATTTTTGCGCTGAACTTCTCGTCGAAATTGGCCAGAACGCCCAGACGGGTGTCGTTCATCGCCACGCCGTTGTGCTCGTTGTTGACTTTTGCGTCGGAGAACAGATAGGTGCCGGCGTCGAAATTGGTGCGGCCCATAAAGCGGACGCTCATATCGCCGGCATCGGTTTTCACTTTGATTTGGCCAAACGAACTTGCTGAAACTGCAAGTGCAACAGCCGAAAGGATAATTGTTTTAAGTTTCATAATCAATAGTTTAACAATTGAACTTACATTTCAAAAAAAAACGGCACTAATATCGACAAAATGCTGTTACACGCAAGAGAAAAAGCGCATACAATGATTATTTGATTCTCAGTCCGATGAGCAGAATGTCATCAACCTGGGCGCTTTGTTTGCCGGCTTTCGAGAGCGGTTTGCGCCAATCGTCGATTGTTTTGGCAATCAGGAGTTTCTGCTGGTCGAAAGGCTTCTGGTGAACCTCAACAAGCATCTCCTTCATACGGCGGATGGTGAATTTGCGCAGTTCGGGGCCGCCGCTGAACTGGTCGGCAATGCCGTCGGAATACATATAAAGCACATCGCCCGACTGCAAATCGACAATGTTGTTGGTGAACCGCGGCGACTCGTTGATGTAAACGCCGCACGGCATCTTGTCGGCCTTGTACTCAATAATTTCGCCGTTGCGGATGATTATCAGCGGCCGGAAGGCTCCAGCGTACTGCATTTGCGTTGATTTGGTGTTGAAGATGCAGAAAGCCAGGTCGATGCCATCGGCGGCCTCGCCCGGGCGGCCCGTCTGGCGCAGCGCCTCTTTCAGCTTGGCGCGCAACTGGTCGAGCACGCGTGAGGCGGTGAGTTTCGCAACATTCTCGTGCATCACAATATCGTTGAGCAGCGATATGCCCAGCATACTCATAAACGCACCCGGAACGCCGTGTCCTGTGCAGTCGGCCACGGCCAGAAATTTGTAATTGCCCACCTGGACAGCCCAGTAGAAATCGCCCGAAACAATGTTGAGAGGCCTCCAAAAAACAAGGCAGTTGCCAAAAAATCCGTTCATCATATCCTGCGACGGCACCGAGGCTTCTTGTATCTTCTTGGCATAAAGCAAGCTGTCAGTCAACTGCGAATTGGCATTGCGAATCAGCTTGTTCTGGCTCGACAGATAGTTGCGCTGTCCCTCAATCTCGTCGCGCTGCGATTGTATTTCCTCGTTTTTCTGGTTCAGGAGCTTTATTTGTTCCTGTATTTCAGCCTGCTGGCGTTCCAGCTGCCGGTTTTGGTCGTTGAGGAGCTGGTTTGAGCGACGGCGGCGCACATTGCTGCGGTAAACCACAATCACAAGCAGAGTCAGCACCGCAATCATCAGCACCGATGCAACAATTATGCCCACAAGCTGCTGCGACCGCGCCTTATACATCAGTTCGCGCTCACGTTCCGACATATCGCGCTGGCGCATCTCCTCATCAAACTCGGTCTGGATTTTGGTTTGAGTCGAGTTCACCAGATAGCCGTCGTTATTCTTGCGGCGGTTCAAATCGCCAATCTTCCGCGCATAGATGCTTGTTTTCTCATAGTCGCCAGTCGTTCCGTAGTATTCGGCAATGACCGAATACAGCACATCGCTTGGCAGAGCCGGCAGCGAATCGGCATTGTCGGCAGCCTCAAGCCTGTTCAGAATCCGTATCGCCGATTTGAAGTCTCTGCGCTCCATCTGATAGCGCGCCATACGCACGTCAAACACGACCTTATATCCAATGGAGCCGGTCCGCTCGACAAGCTCAAAACCTTTATTGATAAACATTAAACAACTGTCGAGCAGCGCGTTACGATTTTTTCTGTCGATTTTCGACTGCTCAACGCAGACATCGGCCATAGCCTTGAGAATGTTGATTTGCGTGTGCAGATTGCAATTTTCGACAGACTCGTATGCCATCAAAAGGTCCTCTTTCGCGCGCAGAAGCTGGTTGAGGCTTCCCGCCTCGTCAATGCACTGATACAGAAGTCCTTGGCCGAGACAATATCTGTCTTCGGCCTCACCCGCCCGGCAGCCAATCCGATTGTCGATGCCGCGCGCCTGGCCGAAATATTCGTAGGCTCGGTCATATATCTTATAATCAAGACATTGCAAACCCATAAGCCGATAAATGCCGGCAATCAAATCTTCGCGCCCGAGCTGCTTGTAGAGTTCAAGGCTTCGGTTCAAAAAGCCCACAGCATTGGCATTGGCCGAGCGCATCCAAAGCAACCGCCCGAGCCAGTCGCAGCACAGAGCCTCGCTGAGAGTGTCGCCGAGCGAGCTGTACATTTCAAGCGCCTGCGACATATTCTCGTAAGCCCTGTCGATGTTCCATTTGTAGCTGTAGGCCGTTCCAATGTGGCGGAAAGCGCTGGCGCGATAGGTTGGCTGGCTCAGTTTCTGCGCCAGTTCAAACTCCAGTGTGGCGTATTTCAGCACCGAGTCGGCGTTGGAGTGAATGTTGGCGATGGTGTCGAAGAGCGCAAGTTTGGCAAGTTCCTCGGCATTTACGGTCGCTGCCGAAAGACTGTCAGTAAGTCGGTAATCAAATGTTTGTGAGAGCGTTACATTGCCAATAGCAGTTGCCGCCACTACTAAAACCGATAATTTCTTGAGCCACATAATCGCCTATTAATTGCGCCGCAAAGTTCGGTTATTTTTCGTTTCCGCCAACAGTGTTCTCGCTTTGTGAATAGTTTTTTGTGCGAAAAAAATTAGAATGTGCGGCAGAATCAGTCATAGAACGACCATCTGATTCCGTAACTGAAAGTGGCTTTTGAAGTTGGATAGTACGGAGCGAGCAGAAAATCTCGCATTCCGAAAAGGTTGTAGTTGACGTGGTGGCCGCTCACAAAGAACCGCACCTGCTTGATTCGCACGTTCAGAAACGCGCCCACAAACGGATAGTTGCCGGTAGTGGTCTGGTTCTGGTTATGGAACAGCGCCACCGCCGGGCAGTAGGCCTGCGCATCGTATTTGGTCCAGAAACTCATATCAAGTCCGAGCTGGAAATAAAGGTGCCCGTTGGTGCTCTCGAAAAACACGTCGCGCTCGTAGTAAAGTGCCTCATAGGCCGTGAGTTTGGCCAGCGGCAGCACCTTCTCGTTGCCCGAAATCTGATAGTTGACGCGGCTCACAAGGTTGAATCCCGCGCCCGACAAGTGGTTGCGCAGCTGCACGTCCATCACCGAGAACGACTTGTCGGCCTGCATCGGCTGGCAATCGGTGTCGAGGTAGATGAAGTTCGACTGCAAGGCGTAGTGTCCGCTCACCGTCGTGCGGAAACGCGGAAGGTCGAGCCGGCCGGAAACCATCGCCGTAATCGGGTTATGGCCGAAACTTCGCCGCCATTTCAAGTGATTCGACTGATAATCAGTCAGGAAATAATCGGGGTGGTTTTGTTCAATCGAGCCCTCAACCGTCACCGCCATCGCGCTGTCCGACTTTGAGAACCGCTGACAAATCCGGCCTTCGATTTTGAAATCGCCCAACTTGTATCCGGCAAGATATTGGCGGTAACTTCCTGAAAAAGTGAGCAGTCCCGGCCGTGTGCGGTGCAGTCCGGCTTCAAAGTACGCGCTGTTTTTCGTCGTTGAGCGGATGTTTGAAAACAGCGTATCGACATTAAAATAGTAGTACCGCGCGCTATGCACGCCCAGCGCACCATAAAGTCCGAAAGGCGCGTAGGGGTTCTTTATCTCTTCAAGGTTCAGACGGATTTGGTGAATTTGGTCAGTGTATGAGCACGAATCGTAGGTTGAACGGTTGGTGTAGTTGTGCTTATAAATTGACAGTGAGTCTTTTAGAATCGGGTTATAGTATTTGCCCGGCTTGTCGCGATAGTATTTGGTGCTGGCCTGGCGGCTGAATGTGTATTGCAGGCTGAACCAGTAGCCGCCCATATCTGAAGTGTCTGATTCTTTGGCTCTTGCAAAGCCTACCTTCTGGTCGAAGAACCACTGGCGGTCTTTGATGAAGGTTCGGGCGTCAGTCAGGCGGGTGGCAATCTCGCGCGGCGCCATAATGCTGTCGCGAACCAGATACTCATCAACAATTCCGCCGTTTTCCTGCACGTCGATGCGGTTGAATGTCCACGCCAAATGTGTTGCGAATCTGCCGTTTACAAACGAGCCACCCAAACTGCCCGAGCGGTTTTTGGTCTTCTGGTACACATATTCGCCATCGCCGCCATACGAATTGTACTTGAAAAACAGGTTCAATCCTTTGGTAATGTTTTGAGTATGAAGTAAATCGATTATTTGCTCCTCTTTTTGTCCGCCATCGTAGCCAAACAGCGTGAACGGCTTCGACACATTGTAAAACTCCTCTGTCTCAGCCTGATGCATATACGGTGTGAACGATTGCAGGAACAGGAACCGCGTTGGCTCGTTCGGCTCAAAATACTCGTGGCTCAGAATGGCCGTTCCCAACTGGTGCAGATTGGCTGTAACACGGCCATTACGGTTGGCCGGACGGTGCAGATGGAGCAAATCGAGGGTTGAGTCGTAGGTTTGAATGTCGAAGTCGTACACATTGGGATTATAGCGCCAGCGATGCACCTTCAGCGAGTCGGGAATGACGTAGATGCGGCGGTAGAGCGCGTAACGCGATGTGTCGCGGAGCACCTTCGGCAATAGGCTGTCGGCACTCGGCACCGAATCGCGCCAAGATGGGGCGTGTGCCGTTGAGTCGCTCGGCGCGCCCAAAGTGTTGACGAGCGTGTCCTGCGTTGCGCCGTCGGTTATACCGCTAACAAACAGGCTGTCAGCCGTTTGAGCATACAAACCAGACATTGTCAGAAAACTGGCAACAACAACAAGCACTATCCCGATGCGGATTTTAAACATAGCGGCAAAGATAATTATCGCTGCGAAAGATTTATACATATATAGAATAGGGAAACGGGGATTTTAAATAATTCTTTGCAAATGCAATCACTACTGTGTGGCGCGCACCAATGGCAATGGCGTTAGCACCGACGTTTCGTTTACTGGCCGCACCTGCGGTTCCGAATGGTTCTCGGCTGGCAAGTTCAAACTCGAACGTGCAGGCGACTGACCTCTACAACATATAATTTGCTACAATTTCGCCAAGACTCAATGGTGGGTGTTGGCGCTTTTTTGTGATTTCTGACCAAATATGCCACAAAATACATAGATTTGGCCAGTAAAGTACGAATTAACTGGCCAAATCGCATATAAAACATATAGATTTGGCCATAAAAGTGGGATGTTATTGGCCAAATCATACCTAAAACGTGCAGATTTAGACCAAACAGTTGTGAGTTATCTGGCCAAATCTCACTCAAAATTCATAGATTTGGCCATAATAATATGAGTTTAGTGGCCAAATCGCATATAAAAACCATAGATTTGGCCAAAAAAGTGCGAGTTTATTGGCCAAATCTCAAATTATAATTATCTTTGGGCAAATTTGGAGCGTATGGGAAAGAATATCATTGGCCGCAAGGCCGACATTGCGCGTTTTGAGAAGTACGTGAGAAGCAATCGGTCGGAGTTTATTGCTGTTTACGGTCGCCGCCGTATCGGAAAAACCTATCTTATCAGAGAATTGTTCGAAGGACGGTTTACGTTCAGAATGACAGGAAAAGAGAACGTTACCACAAAAGAGCAATTGGAAAATTTCAGTTACGCGCTTGGCAACTTCACCACGCAGACCGAGCAACCCAAAAGTTGGGAACAGGCTTTTCAAATGCTGAAAAACTATATTGAATGCGAAGTGTCTGAAAAACACAAGATTATATTTTTTGATGAACTGCCCTGGCTCGACACCACTGGCTCAAAATTCGTCAGTGCACTTGAGCATTTCTGGAACGATTGGGCGGCATACAGGTCTGATATTAAACTAATTGTGTGCGGAAGCGCCACCACGTGGATGCTCGACAAGGTTATCAACGCTCGCGGCGGGCTACACAACCGCACCACGCACACAATGTTGTTGCAGCCGTTCACGCTTGGCGAGACTGAAGAATATTTCCGCGCGTTTGGCTTCCCCTACGAACGCCAGGAACTGATTGAATGTTATATGGCAATGGGCGGCGTGCCGTACTATTGCTCTCTGTTTGAACGAGATAAGAGTGTTGCACAAAATCTGGAATCACTTTGTTTCACTCGCGGCGGTGAGTTGGTTGACGAGTTCAAGAAGATTTTCAAATCGCTTTTCCGCAAGTCGGAAAACCACCTGGCGGTTGTTACTGCTCTGCAGAAACGCGGTGCGGGAATGACGCGGCAGGAGATAATGGACACGGCACGACTGGCCAGCAACGGTAACCTGTCGCGGCTGCTGCGCGAACTGGAAGAATGCTCATTCATACGCAGTTACACGCCTTTCGGCAAAAGCAAAAAAGATAAACTCTATCAACTGATTGATCCGTTTATCTTGTTCTATTTCAGATTTATGAGCGATGGCAGCAACTTCTTGAAGGGCTACTGGACGAAAGTGCAGGCTTCGGGCGAGTACGAGTCGTGGTGCGGCTACGCTTTCGAGATTGTCTGCTTGAGTCATATCGAGCAAATTGTCAAGGCATTGGGGATTGACGGAACAATCAACACTGTGTGCTCGTGGGCATATCGCCCGCCGAAAGCGGTTGCCGCCAACAACGAAGCCGATGACGACCTGCGGCACGGTGCGCAAATCGACCTGCTGATTGACCGTTCGGACAAGACAATCACCATTTGCGAAATGAAATACGCGCGGGGCGAATATGAAATCACAAAGGCCGACGACGCCCAAATGAACCAGCGCATTCGCACATTCCGCAAGGTTTCGAAGACCAAGAAAACAGTTGTGCCAACTTTTGTCACGCCTAACGGATTGTTAGACAACGTTTATTCGCGCCGCCTGCCGCGGATTGTGGTTGGCGATGATTTGTTTGTGTAGAAAATTTCTGCTAATCAGCGTTTTCGAACTTCATCTTCCGAAACACTTCCCAAAGCACAATTCCTGCGCTCACCGATATGTTGAACGAGTGCTTGGTGCCCACTTGTGGAATCTCGATGCAGCCGTCGCTGGCGTCGACAACCTCCTGCGCCACGCCGTTCACCTCGTGACCGAAGATGAGAGCGTACTTCTGCCCTACTGCGGGGACAAAATCCTGCAAGGCGATGCTGCCCTCGGCCTGCTCAACCGACAGAATGGTGTAGCCTTCGGCCCGCAACTCGGCCACAGCGTCGAGCGTTGATGCAAAATGCTTCCACTCAACCGATTCGGTGGCGCCAAGTGCCGTTTTGTTGATGTCTTTGTTGGGCGGCGTGGCCACTATTCCGCACAGGCAGAGACGCTCGGCGCCCAGGCAGTCGGCCGTGCGGAACACCGAGCCCACATTATTGGCGCTGCGCACATTGTCAAGCACAATGGCCACTGGCATTTTCGCGGCGCGGCGGTACTCCTCAACCGTCAGCCGCCCAAGTTCGTCGTTTGTGAGTTTACGCATAATCAAATTATTGAATTACTGATGGATTGAATCACTGAAAGATTGACTGATTGAATCATCGAAGGACTGATTTATTGTGTCATTCACACATTCAATCCTTCACGCATTCAGTTATTCAGTCCTTCAATCATCTGCCCCATCGCCATCGGCGCAAAGGCGCACAAAAATAACAAAGTTGAGATTATGGCGTCGGTAAGAATGAGCTGGCGGCGCTTGTCGGCACAAAAAATGTAAATTGCGCTAAACGCAAGACGCATAATGAGTTGCATAACAAAAAACGCAAAAATGCTGACTGAATAATGGTTGAATTGCAAGGCTGCGTCCAGATTTCCGCGCATCAGTTCCGACAAGGCGCGCTGAAGGCCCGTGCTGGTGAGCGTCCCTGGCGCAATGGCGTGGACGGGGTAATCGCCATCGGACGAAAAAATGCCGAAGTAAGCCAGCACTGCTGTCAATACTACGGCAAATATCAGATTACAAATAATATACGGTTCACGCCAAACGTTCCGCATCACTTCTTCTTCCGCGTGGCAATGTCCATATTCATTTTTTTCCCGTTCTCGTCGGTTATCGACATCTTGACAATAGTGTCGTTCGGGTTTATATCGAGATGCACGCTGGCAGGATTGTTCATACTGTCGAGAATGGCGCCAAGACGCACCATTGTGCTGTCGGTACCTTCGAATATCTCTTCGTCGGT
>JAEEGJ010008055.1_pt1 | contig 29397 bp, 25 predicted proteins | sample 8958761 | NCBI WGS metagenome assembly JAEEGJ01 (sample SAMN16246546, study PRJNA631951) | gut metagenome | biome: gut microbiome; feature: rumen; material: RS-attached | host: Bos | place: Iran: Karaj | collected 2018-10
GGAGGAGCGTCAGGTATGTGCTGAGGCTATCATCGACACCATGCGTAAGATGAATCCAAGCGACCAGAACATCAACGACCGTATGCAGACCCTTTGGGACCATCTGGCATTGATGAGCGATTTCAAACTGGATATTGACTATCCTGTGGAGATAACGACGGCAGAACAGATGGCTTCAAAGCCAGAGCCTGTGGCATATCCGAATACCCGTATTCCAGTACGTCACTATGGCAGAGCCTTGTTTGAGCTGTTTGAGACGCTCAAGACCATGGAGCCAGGTGAGGAGCGCGATACCCTCGTACGCATGACTGCCAACCAGATGAAGCGTTGTCTTCTGCTTTGGGGACATGGCAATGGCGACGACGAGAAGGTAGCAGACGACCTTGCCCGTTTCACAGACGGCGTCATCCAGCTTGATCTTGACAGTTTCCGCTTTGACAAAATCGACGTGCAGTCTATTGCCCAGCAGGCTAAACTGAAGAAACAAAAGAAGAAGTAGCACTCTATGGAAGCATTCCTTATTGAAGGCGGACATCCGCTTAGTGGTACTATTGTTCCTCAGGGCGCAAAGAATGAGGCTCTTCAGGTTATCTGTGCCACTCTTCTCACTGACGAGGAGGTCGTGATAAAGAATATCCCTGATATCCTCGATGTCAACAACCTTATCAAGTTGCTGATGGATATCGGTGTGAAGGTATGCAAACTCGGTGACGGTGAGTATAGCTTCAAGGCCGACGAGCTCAGACTTGACTATCTTAGTAGTGATGAGTTCGTGCAGAAATGTGCTGCCCTCCGTGGCTCTGTGCTTATGATAGGTCCGCTGCTTGGACGTTTCGGACATGCTACCGTGGCAAAGCCTGGTGGTGATAAGATTGGCCGTCGTCGTCTTGACACCCACTTCCTCGGATTCCATAAGCTTGGAGCAAGCTATAGTCGTGTGGTAGGTCGTGATGTCTATGAACTCAGGGCTGACCGTCTCAAGGGCTGCTATATGCTTCTTGATGAGGCTTCGGTCACAGGTACTGCGAATATCATCATGGCGGCAGTACTTGCAGAAGGCACTACGACTATCTATAACGCAGCTTGTGAGCCATATATACAGCAGCTCTGCCACATGCTCAACCGCATGGGTGCAAAGATTTCGGGCATTGCCTCTAATCTCCTTCATATTGAGGGCGTGAAATCTCTTGGAGGTACAGAGCATAAGCTTCTTCCTGATATGATTGAGGTCGGTTCATTCATCGCTATGGCTGCAATGGTGGGCGATGGCATAAGAATCAAGGATGCGTCTATTGATAACCTCGGTATCATACCAGACTCATTCCGCCGTCTCGGTATTCAGATTGAGGTGGATGGCGATGACCTCGTAATTCCTCATCATGACCATTACGAGATTGAATCCTTTATCGATGGCACTATCATGACCCTTGCCGATGCTCCGTGGCCGGGACTCACGCCTGACCTTCTCAGCGTGCTCCTTGTAGTGGCAACACAGGCAAAGGGTAGTGTGCTCATTCATCAGAAGATGTTCGAGAGCCGTCTGTTCTTCGTAGATAAACTCATCGACATGGGCGCACAGATTATCCTCTGTGATCCGCATCGTGCCGTGGTCGTAGGTCATGACCATCAGCTTCGTCTTCGTGCAGGCCGTATGTCAAGCCCTGATATCCGAGCAGGCATCGCACTCCTCATCGCAGCCCTTAGTGCCGACGGAACATCGCAGATCAATAACATCGCGCAGATTGACCGTGGCTACGAGAACATTGAATCAAGACTTAATGCACTTGGAGCAAAGATAACAAGGGTATAGACCCACCCCCAACCCCTCCCGTAAAGGGAGGGGAGTGAATAGATAGGATAAACAATATAATTTCCTTTATGGGAAAAGAATGTAATAATAAGGATACAGCCACCCATTCGGGTTCAAGAGTAACTACTTCCCTTCCTTTATGGGAAGGGCCAGGGGGCGGGTCTGTATATAAAATCGGAGTCATAGGCAAGGCTCATGGCATTAAGGGTGAGCTTAGCATCCAGATTGATGATGATATCTTCGACCGTGTGGATGCTGAATACCTCGTGCTGAAGCTCGACGGTATCTTCGTGCCTTTCTTCATGGAGGAGTATCGCTTCAAGAGTGATAGCGTTGTCTTGGTGAAGTTCGAGGGCGTGGATTCTCAGGAGCGTGCCCGTGAACTTACAGGCGTGGACGTCTATTTCCCTCGCGAACTTGCCGAGCAGGATGAGGAAGCCGAGCTTTCATATTCTGCCCTCGTGGGATATACCCTCATAGATAACAACTCTGGCAAGTCTGTAGGTACTATCGCATACGTTGATGAACAGACAATCAACATCATGTTCGAGCTTGAGGACGGAAGGCTTATCCCTGCCTCCGAGGAACTCATCGTGGATGTTGATCAGAAGAATCGCACCATCACCCTCGATATTCCAGAGGGAATACTTGATCTTTAAAGGTCTAAGGTCTAAGGTGTTTATGGATGAGGGTTGATAGATGAAGGATGAGGGTTTATTAGTATCAAACCTTATTCCTTATTCTTTCCAACTTTATTCCCTTCAGTCTTTTGACTACAAAAATAAGAAAAATGAAAAAACAACAAATATGTATTCTGGGCAGTACTGGCTCAATAGGCACTCAGGCTCTTGAGGTTATCGAAGAGCATAGCGAGCGTTTCGAGGCCTACTGTCTTACTGCTAATAATAAGGTGGAACTGCTTGCCGAGCAGGCTCGTAAGTTCCGTCCGGCTGCCGTAGTTATTGCCAATGAGGATAAGTATGAGCAGTTGAAGGCTCTCCTCGACGATTGTCCTGACATCAAGGTCTATGCCGGTGCACAGGCTCTCTGTGATGTTGTAGAGGCTGAACCTATCGACATGGTACTCACCGCCATGGTGGGCTTCGCAGGTCTTGATCCAACAATCCATGCTATAAAGGCTCGTAAGAAGATATGTCTTGCCAACAAGGAAACCCTCGTTGTGGCAGGCGAACTTGTCATGGGACTTGCAGAGAAGTATCATGCACCTATCCTTCCTGTCGATTCTGAACATTCGGCAATCTTCCAGAGTCTTGTGGGCGACCATGACAACGAGATTGAGAAAATCCTTCTCACCGCTTCTGGCGGTCCTTTCCGTAAGTTCACCCTTGAGCAGATGAAGACCGTGACAGCAGCCGATGCCCTCAAGCACCCTACATGGGACATGGGCGCAAAGATAACAATCGACTCTGCCTCTATGATGAACAAGGGCTTTGAGGTTATCGAGGCTAAGTGGCTCTTCGGTGTTGATGCCGATAGGATACAGGTGCTCATCCATCCTCAGAGCATCGTGCATTCTGCCGTGCAGTATCGTGACGGAGCCGTGAAGGCGCAGCTTGGCGTGCCTGATATGCGTCTGCCTATCCAGTATGCCTTCACCTTCCCCGAGCGACTCCCGATGACTGGCGAGCGCCTTAACCTCTTCGCGCATCCTTTGGAGTTCTTCGAGCCTGACATGCAGAGGTTCCAATGCCTTGCCCTTGCCTACGAGGCTATTCGCCGTGGCGGTAATGCCGCTTGTGTCGTCAATGCTGCCAATGAGGTGGTGAACCTCGCCTTCCGTCAAGGCCGATGCGGCTTCCTCGACATGGGTGATATCATAGCCAAGACTCTTGATAAGGCAACAGTCATCAAGACTCCAACCCTCGAAGACTACTTCGCTTCCGACAAGGAGGCAAGGAGGATTGCAGGGGAGATGATAAAATAAAAGCCCCTAACCCCAGCCCTTCCCCCGCTCGGGGGAAGGGAGCTGGTTAGTAATAAAATCTCAAAAGGTATAATAAATTTTTTATGAACATAGCCCTTATTCAACAATAAAAGGTAATTACTCCCTTCCCCCGAGCGGGGGAAGGGTTGGGGTTAGGGGCTTTATTTCTTTCAAAATGGAATCTTTTCTGATAAGAACAGCACAGTTTATTCTTGCTATCACCATTCTCGTGTTCCTTCATGAGGGTGGTCACTTCACATTCGCTAAGATGTTCGGCACACGTGTGTCGCGTTTCTATGTATTCGCAAACTGGAAGTTCCACCTCTGGAGCTCATACGACAACTGGTGGCGTCGTCTCAGAGGCAAGGCTCCTATTACCGAGCGCGACAACGAGGGCGTCAATTTCATTCAGCAGCTAAAGAACAAATACTATTCCCTTACAAATCAGCCTGAGAGGATTGTAACGGAGAATGTAGGTAATAAGAAATACAACGACGAGGTTGGTACTGAGTATGGTATCGGCTGGCTCCCTATCGGCGGTTACTGTCAGATCGACGGTATGATCGACGAGACACAGACAGCCGAGAAACTATCAGCTCCTGCAAAGCCTTGGGAGTTCCGTAGCAAGAAGGCATACCAGCGACTCCTCATCATGGCAGGTGGTGTAATGGTCAACTTCATCCTCGCCCTCATCATCTACTCTGCCGTGTTCTACACATGGGGCGATAAGTACTATGCCGTAGAGGATATGACCATGGGCATGAAGTTCAACGATGAGGCTAAGGCTCTCGGATTCCAGGATCACGACATCCTCCTCCGTTCCGACCTTGGCGAGTTCAAGGACTTCTCTGCCGACATGCTCCGCGACATCTCAAAGGCTCACGAGGTCATAGTGCTTCGCAACGAGCGTGAGTGCCTCGTGCCTCTCAATGGCGACATCAACTTCCTCAATATGCTGAAGGCTGACCCAGTGTTCTGCCGTCCGTTCATCCCTGCACTTGTTGATAGTGTCGATGCAAGTTCTCCTGCATTCAAGGCAGGCATCCGTAAGGGTGACACCATCGTGAAACTGGGTAGTAAGAACATCGACACATGGGGGACCTTCGAGTATGAGGTAAGCCGAATGACTGATGCCCTTACCGATGCAAAGACATCACAGGACAGTCTCAGCGTATTGGCTAATAATATAGTATGGAAGAAGGCCGACGGCACTATGGATACCGCACAGGTTACATTCGCATATCAGGACGACCGTGTCATCATGGGCGTTGTGAAGGCAAGTCTTCCTGCATTCTACAAGCCTCGTCATGATAAGTTCGGAATCCTCGCAAGTATAGGCAAGGGCTGCACCTACGGCATCGACGTGCTTGGCGGCTATATCAGCGACCTCAAGTATGTGGCATCAAAGGAAGGAGCCAAGAGCCTTGGCGGCTTCGGTGCTATCGGCAGTATGTTCCCAACACAATGGGACTGGATGACCTTCTGGAAGATGACAGCCTTCCTCAGTATCATCCTTGCCTTCATGAACATCATCCCAATCCCAGGACTTGACGGCGGTCACATCCTCTTCCTTCTCGTAGAGGTCATCACCCGCAAGCAGCCAAGTCTCAGGTTCATGCAGATTTCCCAGAACATCGGCATGACCTTCCTCCTCCTCCTCATGATCTTTGCCAACCTCAACGATATCCTCCGCTGGTTAGGGTTTATGTAATTTGAAGGATTAAAGTGAAAAGTGTAAAGAGTAATGTTGATAGCGGCCTTTCGCCAAAAATACAATCGACATTACTCTTTACACTTTTTCTTTACACTTTCCCTTAACCTCTGTTTCAAGAACCGAGTTCAGTTCTTGCCCTTGCATCAACTGCCTAATAGCACTCTGCAAATAGACGGGCGATTCATAATTCGAAAGCTATTGATACCTTCAAAGAATATGGTATCTGAATCTGCAAGCAGAGGGCATAGTTCATTGTTCAGCTTGAATAACAATTCCAGTCCTGTGAATGAAACGCCATCATCAGCTTTTAGGTGAATCATAGGATTGTTGTATCTCTCGGCTTCCTCAGAGTCCTCATCAAAAAGAATGAAGTCGGCTTCTGCACCTATACATTCTATCTTTTCTTCAAGCAAACGGACAATAGACTTTCCAGAAACCTCTTTGTTATATCTGGTTATTGCGATATAGAAATCCAATTTACTTCCAAAAACACCTGTCTGGAAATTCCACATGACATCTTCAAGAAGTGGTCTTATTCCTTCCTGCTCTTGGGTTTGCCTTGTGCTCTGTCCTTCTAATTGCTGTTGCTGATATTTCTTTAGAACATCCTTATTTGTACGTCTCTGCCATATAAAGCACCATATCATAAAGATGAAAAATATTACCGTAGAAACAAGAGCAACAGGCATAGTCCATGTCCCTTTAGGGAATACATACATTATAAATAGAAATAATGCCATGTATATTGCAAAACCAATTCGTGCGACAACCCGTCTGTGTTTTAGCTCCTTTTCGCATTCTGCTTGCAGCTCATTCCCATTCAGAACTTCATTATCTTCTTGCTGTGGAAACACGAATAAACTACTCCCGTCGGGATAATAGAGCTCGTTAGAGCCGCTAATGTCGTAATAGGAAAGGCCGTACTCCTTAGCAAGCTTAAATGCAATCTCACATATTTTATCAGCCTCGGAATATCCCATTGCCATCATGATGCCTTCCCTTGCAATGGCATAGTCAGCATCCAGACATCTGTTTATTTCTTCATCGCTGAGAGCATATTTTCCATTCATAGGTTTCACGATGTCCTTCATCTTCATGAACCATTCCTTCAGACGCGGGGTAGCGTGTTCGCAGTCATTATAGTCAAGATCCTCTTTCCATTCTGTCACGTCATGATACCATTCCCAGAACTCCTTACTGTCCTTGAAACGAGGATGACGGTCAATAATCATTATATCATAGCTCATATTATAAACTCTTTACTCTTTATTCTTTATTCTTTACACCTTCTACTTTACTCTTTACCCTTTCTTCTTTGCACTTCCACAGGTATCCCCCCCATTTCTTACGCTAATCCTTCTGTCAGATTTTTCGGATTCCTTCTTGAATCCCAAATGTCAATCATATAGATAATATCATCCTCTATTCTATAAATAATCTTGAATAAAGGTTTTATCACAATATGACGATATTCTTGTTCTCTCCCTATCAGTAATGGCTCAACGGCCCCAAGCAAAGGATTTTCAATAAGTATAGCCTCAATACTTTTTATTGAGGAATTGAGTTTCTTTAATGTGGTTCGTGAATATACATCACGTGCACAAGTAAATATATATTCCAACGACTTGTTGTATCGTGCAGTCCAAACTATTCGCATAGCCAAGGAAACTTTTTTTCCAATGATTTGTGCATTTCATCTGCGGGATATACACGACCATTAGCAATGTCATCCTCTGCCTCATTAATTCTGGCATTTATCTCAGCCATAGTATAAGGAGGCAAATCTTCAGATACGGATGTGGCATAGAAATCATCAAGTTCCTCAAACAACCTCTTTTTTTCCTGAAGAGGCATCTGCATCACAATATTACGTATCTGGTTATAGTCCAAATTAATTGTTGCTGTAGTCATATCTTGAATGAATTACTTTTGTTTGCAAAAATAGCAAAAAGAAATCACTTTATAGACATTTACATAATATTTAACATAAATTAATGCAAGTATAATAATCAGTTTCAACTTTTAATTCGAATATTCGTTCCACCTGCGAGGGCTGAACGTCGAAGAGGTCGGCGGCCGAAGGGAAAGCCAAAGCCTGACACCTAAAAGGGCGGTTCGTAAGAGCCGTTATATGGAGGTCGTTATTGTAATTTGAGCGCTGTAGGTGCGATACTTATAATAACGTCAGCTCGACGACTTGCGTAGCTTGTTGAGCCTTAGCGAAAAATTTATTCAGTTGTATATTGTTGACTATCATGTGGTTGAAAGAGCTCTGAAGGAGCGATACCTAATAGGGCAGTCCGTTAGGGCTGTTATATTTGTCGATATAGGGGGAATGAGGTCTGAAGGACCGACACCTAAAGTCTTCAGGTGTCGCACTTACAGCGCTCCCTTAATCACGCATCTATAGAATAACAGCCCTTACGGACTGCCCTTTTAGGTGTCAGGCTTTGGCTTTCCCTTCGGCCGCCGACCTCTTCGACGTTCAGCCCTCGCAGTCTTGAATTTGTCGAACTGACGTTACTTTACCCTTTCCTCTTTATTCTTTACACCTTCTACTTTACTCTTTACCCTTTTTACTTTACACTTTCCCTTAACCTCTGTTTCAAGAACCGAGTTCAGCTCTTGCCCTTTTAATTATCAATTATCAATTATCAATTATCAATTATCAATTGGGGTCCTCTACCACATCTCCATCTCAAACGTCTTGAACGTCACGTTAGAGACATCGAGCTTGCAGGTAGTCTGAATATCCGTAGCCTTCTTGATATAGAAGATGACAGAGTTCTTAATGTCAATATCATGAATCAAACCCTCATCACCCTTGGCAAGAATACCAGTCTTACAGCCGCGACATGTGATATGCTCAATATGAATATCCTTGAAATCAGGAGCAAAGTCGGTAGCCCCTGCTACCTCATCCGCCTTGCCAACCTGTTTGTTGGCGTATGCAGCCTCGAACACGATAGCCTGCTCCTTAATATCTGTCATCACTATATTCGAGATGAAGATATTAGAAGTAGCACCGCCACGGCCATAGCTCGTCTTGAAGCGCAGACCTGTGTCAGTACCCATGAAACGGTTGTTCCTCACCACCACATTCTGCACACCGCCACTTGCATCCGAGCCGATGACGAAACCGCCATGAGCATGGATAACGGTATTATCCTCCACAAGAACATCCTTACAAGGACCGGCATCAACACCAGTCTTACCCGTTCCGCTCTTCAGGCAGATGCCATCATCACCAGCATCTATCGTACACTCGGTAACAAGACACCTGTTGCAGTTACTCAGGTCAATGGCATCACCATTCTGCGCATTCCACGGACATCTCACAATCACGCCAAGCACACTCACATCCTTACAATAGCAAGGGTGGACATGGAAACGAGGAGAGTTCTGCACCGTAATATCCTGAAAAAGCACACGCTCACAATGCTCCACGCGGATAAGGTCGGCACGTGCATTAGCCTCCTCCTCCGGAGAATTGGTAAGCGAAGGCGCATTCTTCAGATTATAAGGATACCAAATATTACCATCGGCACTAATGATACCACCCATCTGCGTATATTGCTTCCACTCCGTAGCGCTCACCTTACTTCTCTTCACAGGACGCCAGTACGCACCGCTACCATCAATAGCGCCAAGACCCGTGATGCTTATGTCATGAGCATTCTTAGCATAGAAAGCAGGAATCACGAGCTTACTCGTCTTATTTGTCGTGTTCCTATGCTTCGACTTGTCAGGCGTCATCTTCACAATCGCATTACGTCTCAGGTTGATGTCTATGTTACTCTTAAGCATCACGGGACCCGTGAGCCAGATTCCATCCTCTATAATAAGGTGTCCGCCCCCCGTGCTGCTGAGATCATCAATAGCCTTTTTGAAAGCCTCAGTACAGAGAGTGATGCCGTCGCTCACAGCACCATAGTCAGTCAGTTTCACGTATCTCTCCGGAATAACAGGCAGCTGAGGCCTTTCCAACGGGATAGGCAGGTTCTTGTATAGATATGAGTAATCCTTGCCCTCGGTCACTTGCTTGTCCTGGGCATTAATACCAACGATTCCAAATAATATAAGGAATAATAGAGTGGATAGTTTTTTATTCATTGTAGTTAAACGTAAAGATAGTACAACTTAGGTTTTGTTTTTATCGAACGCAGAGCCGCAGAGTCGCAAAGATTTTAATTTTCCATTATCTCCGTGTCTTTGCGTCTTTGCGTTTGATATTATGTCGATTCGCAACGTGCGCAGCATCCTCGCACAACTGCAACGTGCTTCGCACCTCGCACGATGCAACGTGCTTGCACCTCGCGCGAAAAAGAAAGTGTATGTCAGCCCTTGAAGGCTGGTACACGGTCTTCGATTCTTTGAGTGCAAAATTACTTTATTTTCCCCAAAATCAGAAATTTTATCCTCGTTTTTTTTCTGAAAATATATAGATACGCCCCAATCCGACTATTAGGATTTATAATTTACAGCCTTAATTTCTGCCCATTTTACTTTCTAAAAAAATATCCCACTGCAAAAATGGTCGCAATTGCGACTAAATTTGCAGTGGGGTTATCTGGCTCTGAGCATATTCAAATGAGTGTAAATATATATGCACTGCAAAAATGGTCGCAATTGCGACTAAATTTGCAGTGGCAGATTGGTACTTGCTTTAGCTTGATGAAAATGGGAAATTGTACATTGTACATGATAGGGTGTCTCTAAAAAATGTTTGACTATTTGACCATTTGACCTTAAACTAAAAAAAATGGCTCTCGTTTCACAACGAAAGCCACAAAAATATGGAGATTAAAAAGCCCAAAGATTAATATATTTCGCGTATATCCCGAATCGTCACATTAACTTCTTCACCATTTCTGTCTGCTTCGTAAATCAGATTTTTCAACTCTGCGAAAAGCCTGCGTGAATGGTTCAGAAGTGGAAGGACGACATCGTTCTTCGCAGTCGGATGCTCACCCACCAAGATACACCCCTTAGTATCTTTCGGATAGTTTCCTGCGTGAAACATAATGCCATCGAAATGCGGAACGTTCTCAAGAAATGGCATCTTCTGCCCGAATTTCTTGCTAAACCGATACTTGACCTTATACTCACCACAGGGAATTGCAGTCTTACCCTTTACCTTGCTTTCCCTGTTCCAGTCGATTGCGTGAGGCTCTAAGGTCTCACAAAAGCGCACCCATTTTGTCGGGTTGTCGGCGGACTGTACCTCCAAACTGCCTATTGTGCAGTTTGGAAGGAAGTATCTACGTGTTATAACGATATTCAGACCCCCCTCCTTCTCCCCCGAGGGGGAGGGATTTTTAGATTGTATTTTTGCTTGTATTTCCATTCTAAATTATCAATTATTAATTATCAATTATCAATTAGGAAAATGCCCCTTATTGAGGGCATTTCCTATATTGTCCTTTGCCCAGTCTTTCCAACTTACCACGTTTCACATAATGCGAGAGCAACTGCTTTACGTTTGCCGCTTGCCCATTCTTCAATCTCAGTTCCTTGAACTGCTTCAAAGTGAAAACATCTGGCAAGAGGTTCAGAATCGGCTCTGCCGTCTTTCTCGCATCTGTGTTCTGCTTGATAAGCTGATATGCGCTCTCAATGTTCTTCTGTACAGAATGACCGAAGAGCTTGCACATAGTGTAATGCGCGAAGTCGCCAACCCACCTTGCGAAATCCACGATTTCCCTTGTTTCCGTGCCGTACATAGCCACAAGAGGGATTGCTGTTCGCATCATAAACTCTCCGCATCGGTGCGAAAGGTCTGCCTCGGCATCCGTCAGAAGTCCGTCATTATATCGCACCTCCAACTCGTCAAACCATCCCTCAATGGCTTTGGAAGTCAACGGCAAATCAAGGATTTTCACATTGTCACCTAATGCCAAGTCCTTCTGGTAAAGGTCAATCAGCATCTTGTCACATTCAAGCCTTTCCTCTGCCGTGAGGAAGTTCTGCCTTGGCGGTCTGAACGTGCGCTTTTCCGTTGGAACAAGCACAGGAATACACCTCTGCATCAAGCCTCCTTCACGGTTGTTCTCCGAAAAGAGCCTTTCAAGCATCGCCTTGACCGTTCCTGCCATAAGCATCGAAATTGACATCTGAACGTGCGTATTGCAAGAGGATTCCGACATATAGAACTGCCTGTGCATATCCATATCCCACCCCTTGCGGAGCAAGACCGAAATATCAGAATATGCCGTCTTCGCAGCGTTTGAAAGACCGTCTACCTCTGAGAACTGCCCCAACAGCATCCCATTCTTTCCGAGGTTTGTCTGCAATTCAAGGATTGATGACTTCGATGCTGTCTCAAAAAGCCTCAGTTTCGGATGATACTTTGCGGGCTTCTCCTTTGCGTTGGCTTTCTTGTCGCGCTCCTCTTGGTTTTGCCTTACCTTCTCCCATTCCAAAGCATCGTGAGCAGCAAGTGTCTGCTCAATCATATCTTTGTAAAGGGCGGTGCAATTGCCTTTTCCAGAGCCAGACGAGCCAATCACCGTGACGTATTGCTGAGGACCAATGACACGACCGTTAAGATACTGCGCACGGAAATGACTTGCGTGAGCCGACAAGACAGGCAAGGCTGCAAGGCAAAGCATTTCGCGAAACCGCCTATCATAATTACTCACAAGCAAATCCATTATCCTCGGCAGTCTGTCTGGAAGTTTGGGCGCATCCCAACCCTCCATAAGTTCAGCCATTTCGCGGTCTTCCTCGCTAACCTCGTGCCTTGCGAGGTACTGCGCCCTTGCGTTGATCTCACGCACAGCAGGAGGCATAAAGGAGGTATTATAATTGTCATAGAAATAGTTTATCAGAGCCTTACAATCATCATATTGCGAGTAGTTAGGCAGTTTCTCAGCCACCACCGCAAACGCCTGTTCGCGTGACATAAGCTTTGCCAACCCAGCCGAAAGCACACTCATCAAGTTCTTGTGCCAATTATGTTCCCCGAACACATCAAGAGCCGAAGGATTCAAACCAGTTTCCTTAACACAAAGGTCGAAGGCTATCAAATTCGCTTTCTGTGCTTTTTCTGAGACTGGAACGTTGAGGTTTCTATCAGTTTGTTTAGGCTGCTTGCCTCCTTTGCTATCCTTGCAGCTTCCACCACCTTCACCACGGCTAAACAATCCCTCTGCAATGTAGAGAATGTCGGCAGAAGTAGGTGTGAAGAATACTCTGGTGATGTCTTTTGCTGCTTCGTCAAAAGGCACTCCCAACACATCAGACACTCTTTTGAGGTTTCCTTCTTGGTCAAGGGAAACGTCACGTCTGAACACAATATGCAAGCCTTTAGTCGCTGAACGCTCGCACATAAGCAATCCAATCTCTTCCTTTTTATCGAGGATATTTTTACTAATGTTGAGTATCTCATCTTGAATCCATTTTTCTTGGGTTACACCTTCGGGAAGCTGTTCAGGAACGTGAAGGTCAATATCCATCCCCACGCTATCCGCAGGCTTTGTCGTGCCTTTCAGCGTTCCGTCCTCATTCGGATAGCAAGAGTAATTGAACTGCTCCAGAAGCGTTTTATAGCTCTTCTGTTCTCCGTTGCGAGAGGTGAGCATTTCGCCCTTCCTCGCTTTCTCCACGCATTGCCTGTTGAAGTCAACATCGCGCAGTCTGTAATATTCCGACTTCTTCAAGATAGGCACACATACCTTCTTGCCGTCGCGCAAAATTATTCTATTTACTGCCATAGTTACTTAATGTTATGAATTACGAATTTCTTGACCTTCTCAATCTCATCAATGAAAATCCTGATTAATGTCTTCCGCATAAGCATCTTTTGGAATCTGAAGACAAAGACGAAATCACGCTTTGTCTCTCTGATTTCCGCGTAGCGTGTCCTGTAAATCACATTGAAACGGCTACACATTGTCTGCTTTGAAGGTGTGAAGGTCATATTTCCGTCAGAATCCACTACCACCCTGCCCGGAATCTTCACCACCTTTCCGTCAAGCGTTATACATTGTCCCAACTCGTAGTCCAAAGGAGTAACTACAATCCTTCCGTTCTCATTGTAAACGGTCTGTGTCTCCATTTTGAAGACAGCAGTAAAGAAATTCTTGATTTCCTGTTTCATTTTTGTTCTGAAATTTAGGAGCGAGAAAGGAGTAAAAAGAGAATAGCTATATCACGACGTCAACTCCTTTTCACCGCCTTTCAGAACTCAGATTATTTTCTAACGCTAAGTCGCTAAGTCGCAAAGTTTTTTTTCTGAACACAGATTAAAGGGATTATCTCGCTTACGCTCGTGATTAATATCCCTAAAATCCCGAATATCTGTGGTTTGTTTTTCTGAACACGGAACTCACGAAACAAACGAAATTCTTTCGTGCTATCTGTGTTTTCCGTGTTCAAAATATCTCTGCGTCTTCGCGTCTCTGCGTTCTAACTTACCTACGCCATCTTTATGATTCTGATGTCGTTTGCATACTGCTCTGCATTCGTGTCCTTTGCCGTCCACTTCCGCACGGACATCTGAATCTGAACACGATGCAAGGTTGTCATGTCATACTGCACAGCCTTGTTTGCCCTTGCAATATCGCCAGTCATTTCCGCTTGGAAAGTATCGACACCATCAGAGAGGATAAGTTTACGACTTGCAAAGACTTGGTTACTGCCATCTTTGCCTACAAATGGGCGTTCCTCAAAAGGGAGAGCCTGTAAAACTACTACTAATTTTTCCATAGTCCTTAATCCAGTGATGATGAAAAAATAAATTGGGACGATTTAACCTCAGATTTTTGAGGTGTTTTGGATTATTCGCAAGCTCATCAAGCTAAAGCAAGTCACGAAGAAGGAGTGATGCGGGCATCATGACTGATGAGAGGATTCAAAACAGCCAAAAAGATGAGCCGCCCCCAACAAACACACATCACAAATCGTCCCAAGTTATTATTTTATCATCACGCAGTAATTGAAAAATTGAAATTGAAAGAAACCTTGAATAAGGTCATGTTGAAATAGATTCTCATAGCTTATAGCTTTTTTGAAAGAAAAACATCAATGAAGTACCTCTGTCCCTTGCCTGTCACCTTCGTGGTAAGCACCTCATGCTCCCCGTGATGTGTATGGATGATTGACACCTTAGTCTCGAAAAGACCTTTCTCCACCCATTTCTGAATCGGTTCGGTACTATTCTTAAAGATGTAGCCATTCCTGCGCAACCAGTCGAACAGCCGAGTGCGCCCAATCTCATACCCGTTCTGCGTGATCAGTTTCGCCAGTTCGCCGATAAGGATAGAGTCATCGCTCCCCGTCACAGCCTCGGCAAACCTCACCTTCGGCTTCTGCATCTCAAGGAGCGCATCCTTCTGCTCAATCGTCCTCTGGGCAATCATCAACGCCCTCGCCATTATCTCGCCGGTATCCTCGCAGTCATTCAGCGGAATGTAACCGCCCGTCTTCCTTATCTGCGGAAGCACCTCGTTTGTCACCCAACGCTTGAACTCCTTCGCCTGTGGAAGTTTTGAAGAAAGGATGAGAGAGTAAAGACCAGACTCGTTGATGAAGATCGTCTTGCTCTTGTAGTTAGAACCACTGTGTTGAATCAACACACTGGTTTTGTCATCTTCATCGACATGATCAAACACCGCACGATGTGGAGACACATACCCAAGCACACTTGCCACATCCTTACCCACGAACCAAGGTTCACCGTTTATCACCATTGTCCTCACTTCACCGAAGCGGTCATTTTTGAAAATCTGTATTTCCATCTTTGTTAATTGTTAATTGTTAATTGAATTTGCTTCGTGCTCCGCTTGGGCCCATAAACGAAAAGCACTCGCAACCAGATTTTCCATCCGATTGCGAGTGCAAAGTTATGATGTTTTCTTGAAATAAATGGGGACGGAGGGGGACGCGTCCCCCCTCAGTTTTTCTCATATCATCCTAATTTTCAAGTCTTTCTGAAAATCATTTTTTTTGAAAATTCTTTTTGCGCGTCCCCCCTCACATTCACATCATCTTATCGAGCACACACCTTCTGAACTCCGCGCCTCGGCTCATATCCTTCACATCGTTCCATTTTGTGCGCAATGCCTCCTTTCTCCTATCCCACAGTTCCCCGAACCGTAGCCACTTATTGTCAAGCTCCAGAACATCGCCAATCCTGTCAGCCAATCCGCCCAGTTTCCACATCGGCGTATCATCCAACGGCTGGTAATGATCATCGAGCAAAGCCTCATCCACAGCAATATCAAACAGAGCCTTCGCCCTCCTGCTATTTGCCCATGATGGCTTCTCACGCGAAAGGCGAATAACACCCACCTCCACGTCATCCATCGTGTCGAGCATCCACTTCATCTTAGCCGTAGGCGGTTTAAGCTGATGAATCACGTGGATACCCACACCGCGAATACTGCACCTCTCATCGCATTTTATCGGCGAATACCTCTCATTACCCGGCATAAGCCATTCTGCGCCACTCCTATCCACCACATAGTATTTCATCAGATACTCCCCATCAATCTCGGCAAGCACCACATCGTCAGACTTCGCCGTGCGGTCAATATCAATAATCACATAGTCGCTGTCAGCGATACCCGCATTCACCATCGAATCACCACACGATGTTGACACATAAGCCCTACCGCGTGAGCAGTTCAGTAGCTCCAGCATCTTCACAAGTTCCATACTGCATCCACCGCTCCGAGGATAACCGCAACTCACCTCCGCATCCACGAAGTTCACATAATCGTCCACCAGTTCATACACACGTAATCCCTCGCCCTTACTCAGCAGTCTAAGGTTTGATAAATCAATTCTGTTCATTTTCTTTTTTCTTTTAGGTATTGTTATTAATTGAAGTATCGCAAGCTCACTTCATAGGTTATCAGGTTTGAAGGTTTTTAGGTTTTCAGGTCGGAGTGTTTTTAAAGGTTTTAAGGTTTCCGGGTTTTAAGGTTTCCAGGTCGGACTTGCTTTAGCTTGGTGAGCTTGTGAACAATGCTCATAAGCGATGCTGGCCTCTAACCTCTAACCTCTAACCTTCTAACCTCTAACCAAGGCAGACCTCCTAACCTCTAACCTCATAACCTTCCAACCCACAACTTGAGCTTTGCGAAAGTTGAAAACGCCTGCAAAGATAAGGGAATACTGTCCTGTTTTATGGGACACTTTCAGAAAATCTGCTATTCATTAACTATTTTTTGTTTTTCATTTTGCGTAACACAAGGAAAGGTCAAATGGTCAAACAGTCAAACATTCTGAATAGACACCCTTTCTTTTTCGCACTTCTACTTTAATAATAATAAATAATTAATTATTTATTATTATTAAGCATAAAGGGAGGGGGAAGGGTGTGTGTAAAAAATATTTGACCATTAGACCATTAGACCATAACCCTTCCCCTATTTCTATGCTAAAGAATTAACTATCAGCGTATTAACACTTGCTTAACATCTTTTAACGAAAATATCTGAAAGTTGGAATGATTGAGTGGGAAAAGTTGAGTAACTTTGCATCAAGAAACAAAAAAATCGCCTCGCACATATATAAGGTGCAAGTCCGATTCTCATTCGTTTCAAGTCCGTTTCAATTCCGTTCCCTACGACCCCCCTCCAACTCCCCCGAGGGGGAGGGATTGAAGATAGTACTGCAGGCTATTGGGCAATCACGGGGAAGGCAAACGGCATTCAAACAAAAGGCTTCAAGCCTATGATTTATTAACTTCATTATTAACTTGCAGTCGCCTTCTAAAAAAACAGAACAAAACCAATAAAAACATATAAAAACAAATGTTTTACTTTGTTTTCCTTTGTTTTAATTGGTTTTTCTAAATGGCGTAAGCAACTCATTATTAACAATTAAAACCCGCACTACCCCTTGGCGGTTATGGCTCTGATGCTATATAAAAATTCTCCCACTCGGGGGAGTTAGAGGGGGGCTTCTATGGGTAAACTAACAGGTATTATCAGTAAGATTTCAGGCTCAGCAGGAAATGTTACATTCAAGCTGCGTAGTGGCGAAACAATCGTTTCAGAGAAGGTGACTCAGGTTCGCAACCCTCGTACTAACGCTCAGATGCAGACTCGCACCAAGTGGGGCAACATCATCGCGATGTACAAAGGCATCCGTCCGCTGCTTAACTATGGCTTTGAGAACAAGCCTAAGAACCTCTCGGACTACAATATGTTCGTCAAGGTGAACATGCAGCGCACGCCTATCTACCTCACAAAACAGGCTGTTGCAGGTGGTGCTTGCATCGCTACTGCCTATCAGATTTCACAGGGCTCGCTCCCTGCAATCGTGCTCACAGGCACAGGGCAGAACGGCAAGACAGACATTCGTCTGGGTGGTCTCACAATCGGTTCAAACACTACTGTTGCCGACTTCTCCGCAGCAGTCGTGAACAACAACCCCGACTACAAGTATGGCGATCAGATTTCGTTCTTCCTCGTCAAGCAGCTTGTAAATGCGAACACAGAGATTCCTTACTGTCAGTTCAGCGCAGCAAAGGTGATTCTCGATGCAGCAAATGAGGACCTTCTGACCGACGTTACAGGCGGTTCTACAGGCTTCAAGGCTGTTGATGGCAACCTCGGACACTCAGGCAGCGATGGCGATTGCGCCTACACTTGGGTACACACTCGCAAGGCCGATGGCAAGACTCTCGTCAGCTCTCAGGACCTTCTTGTAGCCAACACGAAGGAGGCTGACTATCAGGGCGACAATGCCTACACCCTCTCAAAGAGCAGCTACGGCTCTGGCATCGAATCCTTCCTCGTGCCTGATGGCAACGCTAACGCTCCAGCTTCAAGTGGTGAAAGCGGAGGCGGTGGCGAAGGTGGAGGCGGTGGTCTCTAAACCCGAACAACAGCCCCTTTCTTGCCCTACGGGCATCCTTTGCCTTCCTCCTTCGGAACGGCGATCTCTTCGACATTCCCCGCCCGGGGCAAGGAAGAGGTTACTCCTTCAAATCACGAGAATTCATTATAACAGTTATTCACACGCCCCTTCTGCGTTCAATGGTAACTAATTCCCTGCCCCGAGCGGGGAAGGGATGTCCGAAGGACAGGAAAGGGGCTTTTAATTCTTTTACTATATGAAAAACGAAACTTGGAAATTCATTCTTCAGACGCTGGCGGCTATACTCACCGCCATAGCGACAACCCTCGGCGTGCAAAGCTGCATGTAAAATAGAAAGTATGATTGGCATAACGCTAATCATACTTTTTCCTTTTTGTAGGATACATTCATATAGACTTTTTATTAATAATGTGTAAAATATCCATAAAGGATGCCTGTTTTCATAAAAAACTTTGTACCTTTGCAAGGAAAAATAGATATTCAAATGACTAAACCCAAACAATCACAGATAAAGAAGGCTGCACAGAAGTTTGTTGCCGAATGGAAAAACCGAGGCAAGGAAGACAAGGACTATGTAGAGTTCTGGGAAGACTTGCTTGAAGATGTTTTTGGCATTTCAAGAGCACGAAAGGAGATTGAACCTCAATCAAAAGTGAAGTTTGAAGGGTCAACCAAACGTATAGATATCCGTGTAAAGACTTCAAAGGTTGTCATAGAGCAGAAAAGCAATGACGTTAACCTTGACTTGAAACAGAAACAAAGCGGAAAAGACTCAAGCGGCAAACCATTGGAATTAACTCCAATGGAACAAGCCATACGTTATTATAATAATCTGGATAAGCCTGACCAAGGTCGATATGTGATTGTTAGCAATTTTCAGGAATTTCGCATTTGGGATAGTTACCATAAGAACTCGCCTCATCGTCGTATTACACTTGAAGAATTACCTTCACGCTGGCGTGAGTTGAAATTCTTAGTAGAACCATACAGACCAGAAGGCTATGTAGATGTAGAACGCGAAGAGCGTGTTTCCAGTACTGCCAGTGACTATATTAGGAATCTGTACGATACCATTTATGCTAGCAAGAAAGATTGGACGAAGCCAGAATTGCAATCGTTGAATATGTTTTGCGTTCGCGTGGTGTTCTGTCTGTTCGCTGAAGATGCAGGCATTTTCGATGATGGTCAGTTTAGTACATTCCTTGATAAATTCAAGGCTAAAGATATCAGCAAGAAGTTCGATGCTCTCTTCTTCTGGCTTGATATGACCGAGACACGAAGGCGTGAATACTACAAATTAGCAGATACTGAAGTTCAGCAATTCCCATACGTAGATGGTGGTTTGTTTAATAATGCAGACCACTACGAAACACCAGCCCTTAACGAAGATGCATACAAAATTCTGAAAGGTGCTTGGAACCTGAAATTGAAAGATACAGATGAAACGTTTGATTGGAGTGAGATTTCACCTACAAACTTTGGCTGTATTTTTGAAAGTACGGTAGATAGAGAAGTGCGCGAATCGGGTGGTATGCATTACACTACGCCCTCAAATATCCATCGTGTAATAGACCCGCTGTTCCTTGACAATCTGCGAACAGAGTTGGAACGAATAGTGAATCTACCGATTGAAACTGCAATCGATAAAAATCATAAGTATCGTGAGTTAGAGAGTTTTCGCAATCGGTTGGCAGATATGCGCTTTTTAGATCCTGCCTGTGGTAGCGGCAATTTTTTAACAGAATGTTATAAATCACTTCACGAGCTGGAATTGAAAGCAATAGAGAGCGAACTGGAATTCCAACACGATGCTTTTTTGCCAAATACAGATCCATGCAAGGTTCATATTGGACAATTCTATGGTATTGAGATTGACCATTTCGCTGCAAGTGTAGCTCGTGCGTCTTTGTGGATAGCAGGTTGTCAGCTGATACAGCAGACTGCCAAGGTGCTGCATTGTGTCATAGACCCGTTGCCGTTGGATAAAAACAACTACGTGGTTTGTGCAGATGCATTGCTGACGGATTGGAATGATGTACTGAAGCGAAAAGCAACAACAGAAACATATATTATTGGCAACCCGCCATTCCAAGGCTCAAAGAAGATGAATGATGAGCAGAAAAGAAGTCTCCAAATAGCTATGCCAAACAGGCTTCCTGACAAAACTAAGCTTTGGGACAAACAAGGAAAGCTCGACTTTGTATGTGCCTGGTATGCAAAAGCCGCAGCATATATGGAGGGTAAGCGTAATATTACTGCTGCTTTTGTGTCAACAAACAGTATTGTACAAGGAGACCAAGAGGCTCCGCTATGGTATCCGCTGATGTCTCACTATAACTTACAGATTCTCTTTGCATGGCAGTCTTTCGAATGGTTCAATGAGGCTGACAATATGGCTCATGTGTATTGTGTCATCGTCGGTTTCTACCTCAACAAACGGAAAAGACCTGTAGAACATAAGATATATGCAGAGGGCAAAGAAGCTATTTCTGCAGATAATATCAATGGTTATCTGCAAAATGCAGAAAACCTGTATATCTGGAGTCGTTCAAAATCTCTGTGCGAAGTTCCACCCATAGGAATTGGCAATAAACCTATAGATGATGGCAATTATCTTTTTGAAAAAGAGGAAATGCAGGAGTTTATCAAACAAGAGCCTTTGTCAGAGAAATATTTTCATCCTTGGTATGGAGCAGAGGAGTTTATTAGCCAAAAGCCTCGCTATTGTTTGTGGTTAGGCGATTGCACTCCTGCTGAACTAGCTGCAATGCCGCATTGTGTGAAAAGGGTTGAAGCCGTTAAAGCATTTAGAGAAAAGAGCGAGAGTAAAGATACCCAAGAACTGGCAAAGAAACCGCGTCGGTTCCATGTTGAGAATATGCCTACAGGCGAATTTCTTTTGGTGCCTCGTGTGTCTTCACAGAACCGATATTATGTGCCAATGGGCTATCTGACATCGGACAATATGTGTAGTGATGCTATACAGATAATTTCGGATGATGTTACTCTATTTCATTTTGGCGTCTTAGAGTCTCGTATCCACATGGCATGGATGCGAATTGTTTGCGGTCGTTTGAAAGAGGATTATCGCTATAGTAAGGGAATTGTTTACAATAATTTCCCATGGCCAAGTGCCACAGAGGAACAAATAACTGCTATAGAAGCAACAGCCCAGACTATTCTTGATGTACGCAAAAAATATCTAGATTCTACTCTAGAACAGCTATATAAACCCGCCTTGATGCCTGATGATTTGACTGATGCGCACAGCAAGAACGATGAAGCTGTTGCTGCTATCTATGCAGGGTATGGTATCAATCTTAATATGACAGATGAAGAAATTGCACTTACGTTGATGAGAGTTGCCACGAGGTTGGCTACTCCAAAACCGAAGAAACGTAAGAGGGCAAAGAGTCGTAAAGCGACAAAAAAATAGGACAACGCAATGCTTCAATCTGGGACATTATTTAAGGACACATGACGAACTTGTGTATCTCTCAACAGATGAAGGCGCAAGTATTTTGCACATACACTATCCTCGTAATCTGCAAAGGGTTGCGAGGATATTTCTTTAACTTTGTTGTGAAAATGTTTGGAGGTTATGAAAATAAATCTTATCTTTGCAGCGACATGGAAAAAAAGAATTTGTGTTTTTCATAGTTGTCTGCTTTTATGCAGGCAGTTTTAATTCGATGGAAATAACATTCCCTCGCACCCTGTGAAGGCTGCGGGGGAGTAGAGTTAGATTTATTATAGTAATCCCCTCGTACCCTGTGAAGGCTACGGGGGATATTCGTATATATACTTTGTGGGGTATTGCGCAAGCATTTAGGTCAAATGGTCAAATAGTCAAACATTTTTTACACACACCCTAATACATGTACAATGTACCATGTACTATTTACTATAGCCCCTTAGCTAAAATCGAGTGTCTTTGCGGAGCTTGTGAGAATTTGATTGCGAAACGTTTGTTTGTGTGATTTGTTTTTCGTATTTTTGCAAGCGATATGAGGAATTTGTTGAAAAGGATATGGTCTTTTGCCATTGAATGGAAATGGAGGTTGGCATTGACGGCTGTGGTATTGGCTGTTGGTGCTGTTGCTTGCGTACTGATATGTGACAGGAGGGTAGAGGCTGTTGCTGCGGGACGGCATTATGATGATGTGAATAGGATTCCTCACCGTAATGTGGGGCTGTTGCTTGGCACTTCTAAATATACTATCTTCGGGAAGGATAATGAGTATTATCAGAGACGTATTGAGGCTGCGTATGAGTTGTATTCCAAGGGTAAGATTGATACGATTCTGATTAGTGGTGATAATAGTAAGAAAGACTATAACGAGCCTGAGACTATGATGGCGGATCTTGTGGCGCTTGGTGTGCCAAAGGATAGGTTCGTGCTTGACTATGCGGGTTTCAGGACGCTGGATTCTGTGGTCAGGGCGAAGAATGTGTTTGGCAGGGATAGTGTGACGATTATCTCACAGGAGTTTCATAATGTCCGTGCCTTGTATCTTGCGGAGAATGTGGGTGTTGATGCCATTGCATTTAATGCCCTGTATCCTATTTACAGGAAGAGCGTTAAGATTATTATTCGAGAGAAACTGGCACGTGTGAAGGTGGTGCTGGATGTCCTGTTGGGCGTTAAGCCGAAGTTTGAGAGGTAGAAGAGTAGAGGGTTGGGGGGGTAGAAGGTTAGAGGTTAGAGGTCAGCAACAATTGATAATTATTTGCAAAGCACAGCAAGCTGCTTTTAACTGACAATAATTACCAATCTTACCAATCTTCAACCAATAAGAATTTTAACTGATGGAAAAAGATTGCGCAGATTGGTAATTATCGTCAGTTCAAGCACCGAAGGGGCGTTTATGTTATGTTGTGGCCGGATGGGATTCCGTGCCTTTCATCTCGTCTCCGTTGGAGTCGTATTGCTTGCGCTTGCCTGTTGGCGGGGCGGAGAGGGTGATGCGTATAACGGCGGTGCGGGAGAGGGAGCGTTGGATGGATGCATCGAATGCGTCCATGTGCTGTGGAAGGAAGCGTTCGCAGATGATGCGTAGGGCATGGATCTTCTCGGCATCGTCTTCTACAAGCTCTGCCTTGCCGAAGGCGATGGCGGATTTGTACTGAAGGGTGAAACTGCCGTCCTTTGGTCCGATGGTGGGGGCGCATTTGGTTACTGCTGACAGACAGACCTCCGGGTGTGCCTTGATGGCATCGAGTTTCTTGCCTTCAAGGGCACCATGAAAATACCAATGCTCGTTGTCGTCGGTTGCCAGAGACAGGGGCAGACCGTATGCCTTGCCGTCTGCATCTATGAAACTGACGGTTATATATGGGGCTTTGCGCATCACTTCAAGTGCCCATGCGCTATCCATTGCTCTTGATTGCTTTCTCATTATGGAATCCAGTTTCTTGTGATGGTGGTTATCTTTCCATTCTCTATCTTTACTCTGGTGTTGAGTTCGATGAAGTCGTGTTTGTATTCCTTCATGTTCTCAAGCCTTTGCTTGTGATTGGTGCGAATGGTGTCGTAAGGGTCATCGGGATTGTCTCCGCAGTCGATAATGGTGAAGGTATCGCTGAGTGGTAGCTGTACCTTGCCAAGTTCGGAGTACTGCGGATGGTCGTCCATGAGTTGAACGCGGTATGTGCCTCCCTCGTATGCAGCGAGTTCCACGCCACCATTTTCTATGCCTCCGTTGATGGTGAGGTATCTGCCTTTCTCTATCTTTGAAACAATGATTGTGTCGTTTCTGAAGAGTATGGTGTCGCCAATTTGTAGCTTCGCAATCTCCGTGGAGTCGTAACGGTCTATGGAATATGCTGTAAATGTGAGGGTTCTCTCCTTCCAATTGAAATCGGAAATGCTGAAGACCGCGGGGATGGGACCTTCAAGACCCCCTGTATCTGACACATACTCCGATGTACTCAACATCGGACTTCCCTTAAAGGGGGAATTTGTTGGTAGAGGCTTGATGAACTGATAGGCTAAGTTCTCTTTGTTGGAGGTATTCGTACATCCGACAAAGAGGACGCAAAGGAGAGGGATTAGATATTTAATATTAGTCATATTAAAAGGTTTATAGGTTTAAAGGTTGTCAGGTCGGAATGCCTGAGATTAAGAGATTAATTTAATTTTCGCTATGCTCATCAGCAAGATTGTTGCTAATTCGGAATTGCCTGGAAGGCAACACTATGAGTAACCAAGGTGCATACTCGACGAAGGAGAGGATGCCCTCGGAAGGAAAAAGGATGCTATTATAGTCTGGAAGACTGTACCTGATTGGCTTTTACGCATGAGGTTTCGCGATGTACTGCCCTCCAGGCAGTAGAAGGATTATGGTTCATTAATCCCCGCACATCCTCGTTTCACTCGTATGTACGGGGTTACTCATGATGCTGTCTTCCAGACAGATTGATTATAGTTATCTGAGGTCTGAAGGACCGACACTTATTATATTTATTAGGTGTCGCACCTACGGCGCTCACTAAAAAAATCATCATAGTAACAGCCCTTACGGACTGCCCTTTTAAGTGTCGCACCTTCGGCGCTCCGCAAATCACGAGCGCAAGCGAGCAAATCAGATACATCCGTTTTCTTTTTTCTTTTTCGAACACGGAATGCACGAAAGAAACGAAGGCTTTTTTCGCTGAAGCTCAACAAGCTATGCAAGTCGACCAATTGCTTGTCGGTTTGCGCCCCGAGGGGGCAAGGTTTGCTCTTAGCCCAGGGCAACGCCCTGTGGTATTGGTAAAATGAGGGATTCAACGCCCTGAAAGGGCAAAAGCCCTAAAACATGATGTAATGCTTTTGCCCTTACAGGGCGAAATTGCCAAACTTAATGTACCTAGGGCGATGCCCTAGGCTGTTAGCTTGATGGGCTTTCAGCCCGCCGTACCGACAAACAATTTGTCGAAATGACGGTATTATTTCTCTTTTGCGAACATTGTGTCGAGAGTGGCTTGTGGGAAAGGGCATGGCTCCTGTCTTACCTTTGCCAGTTGGAATTGCTTGCAGGCATTGTTTACAGACTCTTCCTCGAAGCACTTGAAAAGCATGTCCTTGAGTTCGTCAAGGCGCTTGACATCTTCTTCTGAGAACTTACCGCATTTGCTGTAGCTGACGTTCTTCTCCGGCAGGACATCATGATAGTAATAGCTCCATACCATGAACTGCATGGCTACGTCGGGAGTCATAAGAAATGTACTATTTTCCATTTTTTAGTGTAAAGTATAAAGTGTAAAGAGTAAAGTGTAAGGTGTAATGTAAATAGTATTTCGGGTGTTGCTATTTACATTAATCTTTATACTTTAATCTTTAATCTTTTCGGGCATAAACCGGTTCTACGATGTCTTCGTCTGGCCAATTGGGCAGGAAGAGTAGGGGATGTGGATTGCCTCCGACTCCAGACCAGTCTATTTGCTTGAGATAATCGAAGTCGGGTACTCCGAAGTCGAATGAGCGTCCGTAGAGCATGATTGCGCCTCGGCTTTCGTCTATCTTCCACAGACCTCCACCATAGATGCATTTCTCGCCATGCTTCAACAGGTCTCTGTGCAGATATACATGCCCGAACTTCAGGACTCCATCTTGGTTTATAATGAATTTCTGATACATAAAAAGCTGCCTAGCCTATACTTTCTTTCTCTTGTGGGGTGGTTAGGGCTTCCTTCTGCTCTTCCTCGTATTTCTTATGTATGATATAACGTCTGTACATCACTCCGAGGGCGGCGAGGCTATAAAGGACTGCGAGGATTGAGAGTGCCCTGAACTCTGGGAGTACGTCGCCGATTCTTGCTCCCATACTACTCATTCTGATGAAGCCTCTTATCGCGAATGTTGACGGCAGGTAGTTGGCGCAGCTTTGCCAGAAGCTTGGTATTGCGCTCTGTGGCCATGATATTCCAGAGAGGAACAGGAATGGTACGGAGGTACATACGGCTGTGAGCATAACGGCCTCACGGAATGGTATTATCTCACTTCCTAAAACGGCAAATGCTATGCACGCTACGAGGTATGGTGCCATGAATATAAGCCAGTCGAGGAAATGCACCATCATCACGAATCCGAACATACGTGGTACTACGAGCGTGCAGTATGCCAGCATTACGGAGAAGATAAGGAGGAAGGCAAACCCCTTGCCGAAGTAGGCATCGATGACGTGCTTTACCATTGGGAAATGCTTCTCACGCTGTGTGCCGGAAAGGAGTCCGACGCTGAGCAATAGTGCCTGTTGGATGATGAGTACGAGTACGCCTGGCAATATGAAGTTGCCGTAGCCGCTTGTGGTGTTGAAAATAGGTACTTCCTCGAAATCGAGAGGTTGGGATGCTATCTGCGCCTCCCTGTCGGTATATACTCCACTTGCTGCTACCTGTATCTCAGCTCCCATAAGCGAGCTGACGGACTGGGCTGTCTGGAATATTGCCTTATAGGTCAGCATATAGCTCATGTCGCAATACACGCTGACGTGTGACTGCTCATGTCGTCCTACGTTTGTGGCAAAGTTGCGTGGGAAGTATATAACGCCATAGGCATCCCCATGTCCGATATGGCTCTGAGCCTCGTGAATACTATTGGAGTAGAAGGCTATGCTGACATCAGGGGAGGCTTCAACCTTCTGTATGAACTCACGGCTGAGGGCAGAGTGTGAATCGTCAACCACAACGACAGGCACTTCGCGCACCACCTCATTGTTGTATATCCATGAGTAGAGAATAGGATATGCCAAAGGTAGCACGATACAGAAGAGTACCGCACCCGAGTCCTTGAATATGGCAGCCGTTTCCTGCCACCATATATCGGCTATGTTCTTTATGTGGGTTTTAAGTGACATCTTTTCATGTACAATCTACCATTTACCATTTACCATTTCTTGCAGTCGGGACAAGCATCTTTGCGAACTGATTTGTACATTATTCGCTGAAGCTCATCAAGCTGAAGCAAGTGTACATGGTAAATGGTACATGAGATTATTTTATATAATCATAATGCCTCATCACATTACCGATGCGCCTTGTTAATAGGTATGGCATGATAGCGAAGCCTATGAGGCAAAGTATATGCGGCATGGCATCGCAAAGCGGGTATGTGTTGAATATGCATAACTGATATATCATGTAATAATGGCGCAGAGGGAAGAGCCATGACATTGCCTGAAGCGGGGCGTCCATGGCAAAGACAGGGAAGGCACTTCCTACCATTGAGAAACTCAGTACTCCCATCAGCGAGCATAGGCTCATGCTCATGCGTAGGGTTGGAACGAGTCCGAAGATTGTGAGACTGAATCCTTGTGCTCCGATAACTGTGAGATAGCCAAGAAGCATCAGCCTTCCTATTCCGCCAGGGGCAGGGAAGTGGAGATAGTCGAACATATACCACATTATTCCTGTCATCACTATGAAATATATCAATGTGTGGGGAATCAGCTTGCCTATGATGGCTATAATGCTGTGGTTGCCTGCTGCTTCCATAAGCTGGTTGGATGTGCCGAACTTCAGTTCTGTTCCGAAGGAGAACGGAGTGAGAAGGAAGATGAACAGCAGGAAGCATCCGGGCACAAGCATCGTGGATAGGTAGATGTTGTAGTTCACCCATGGGTTGCCTATCATGTGCAGGTCAACGGCAATAGGCTGGAGAGCCGGCATTATGAGTTCCGGGCGATATCCTTTTGCCTGAAGCGTTGCCTGTCCTACGGCAGCAGAACCGAGCGTAGCCATGGTCTTCATATCCTTGAAGATAAGGGTGCCTGCCATGATTGACGTGTTGCTGTAGTAGAACGAAATCTTAGGCTGTCGGGAAGCAAGGAGATTGTCGGTTGTATGCTTTGGGAAATACATGAAACCGTATATCTCGCCAGTCTGTATGGCATGGCGTGCATCATCCACGGAAGGGTAGTGGGCAACCACCTTCGATGACTGGAATGAGTCGAGCATGCGGGTAAGCTTGCGGGTTGTGGTGGTGTTGTCGTTGTCCACAACTCCGACAGGCATATCCACAGGCTGTCCGTTCTCCATCAAAGAGGTGAAGAACAAGGTGCAGAGACACGGCATGACGACCATGCACATCAGATAGATAGGGTATTTGAAGATTGTGCGTGTCTCGCGGGATATGACGTTATATAAATTGCGGAACATTTTCTTTATTTACCATCTACCATTTACCATGTACAATTTTCATTTTGACATTTTCGCATGCCTCTCCAAATTGTACATTATTCGCTGAAGCTCATCAAGCTGAAGCAAGTGTAAATGGTAAATTGTACTTGGTCTTTTATTTCTTAATCACCAACGACATTCCAGGGCGCAAACCTTCGAACTTGGTTACAGGACGGGCTTTTACCTCGAATGTTCGGAGGTCGTACTGGCCATTGCTCTTGGTTGCCTTCCATGTGGCATAGCTACCCTCATCCTTGATGCTTGAAACCTCAAGCTGGAGCTCCTTGTTGAATGCAGGAACGAAGGCATTGAACTTATCGCCAACCTTCATGCCGTTGAGCTGGTCCTCGCGTACGTTGAATGTTCCCCACATGTCAGACATGATGCTGATTGTCATGATAGGGCTTCCTGTTCCTACGAGCTCACCAACCTTTGGATAGATATTACTAACCTCACCTTCCATCTGAGCAACCTGTACGGTCTCGTGGATGTATGAGTTCACTTCCTGAATTGCACCCTTGGCACGGTTTACCTGTGCTGCTGCAGCACGCTTTTCCTCAGAACGGGCACCATTCATAGCCATGTCATACTGGCTCTTTGCTGCCTTTTCCTGTGCCTCGTAAGCCTTGTACTGAGCGTATGCCTCGTCGCGTTTCTGCTCGCTAAGCACACCCTCGTCGAAGAGACGCTGCACACGCTGATATGACTTCTGGGCAATCTCAAGTCCGGCCTTTGCCTGTTGCCAGAGCTCGAAGGCCCCCTGAATCTGCTCCTGACGTGCACCAGCCTTGGCCATATCGTTCAGAGCACTTGCTGCATTCTCTGCACTCTGTGCCTGAACCTTCTTTGCCTCAACCTCTGGGGCATCGAGGATTGCGAGGGTATCGCCCACCTTTACGTAATCACCTTCCTTGACACGTATCTCAAGGATAC
>JAEEGJ010008059.1_pt1 | contig 29386 bp, 22 predicted proteins | sample 8958761 | NCBI WGS metagenome assembly JAEEGJ01 (sample SAMN16246546, study PRJNA631951) | gut metagenome | biome: gut microbiome; feature: rumen; material: RS-attached | host: Bos | place: Iran: Karaj | collected 2018-10
ATGTTAATTTTAACCAAAGACATGGAGCCTCCCAGTCAGGTCATATCTAATCAATTAGCGGGCGTCGGATCAGACGACCCTCTGTCGCGATTATGTATACAACCCAACTGCAACCCGGTGCCTCAAGGCATGCGGGCGGTTTCCTCCGTGTGGTTATAACCCAAATGCTTAATGGCACTTTATTTTAAGAAAGAACTTGAAAACGAAGCCACCATCGCAGTGTGGCAGATAACTGAAACGGAAGATGAGCTCAAGGAGCTGAGCGCCACCCCAACGGACGAGATGGAAGAAATCTCGTTCATCCAGAGCGAATCCCAGCGCAAGCAGCGCCTTGCGGTGAGAGCTCTTCTGAACACCCTTTTTGACGAAAAAGTATACCTGAGCCACCACGACAACGGCAAACCCTATCTGGAGAACAACCCTGTAAACATCTCCATCACTCATACTGAGAAGTACGTCGCCGTAATCCTCCACGACGAGGAAGACTGCGGCATAGACGTGGAATCCCTGGACAGGGACTTCTCCGCCGTAGAGAAAAAAGCCCTCTCGGAAGAAGAGATCGAAGACCTTGACGATGAAAAGCGCAACGAGCAGCTCGCCATCTACTGGTGCGCCAAGGAAGCCGTTTTCAAACTGCTGAGCCGTTACAGCGTAGACTTCGCGGAGCAGATAGAGATAGAGCGTTTCCACCCCCGCGGAGAAGGCGAACTGGAAGCCACCTTCGTGGACAAGGACGGTGACGAGGACGAGTTCGACCTCGAGTACATGACCTTTGACCGCCACGTTCTTGTGTGGGTGGTGGGAGAATAGCCCCATTTGGAAAGTATCTAATTTAACAAATCTGTTATAACCCTGTTAATCAACGAATTAACAGGGTTTTTTACGTATTGTTCATAACTTATTTTTCAAAAAGATTTTTCTTGTTTTATATTTGTTCCCCGGAACCACTGACTTCCGCTAAACGCAAAGACATAAACCTATGGAAAAGCCGGCCCATGGCCGGTGGTACCATCAACGCCCTATAACGATTTTATTATGGTAAAACGTGTACTTAAACGCGACGGACGCCACGTCGACTTTAACAATCAGAAGATTGTCGCCGCCATCCTGAAGGCAATGGATGTAACCCCCATCGGCGAAGACATCGTACTTGCGGCACAGATTGCCCACAATATCTCCACCCTCCCCAAGGAAGAGATGAGCGTGGAAGAAATCCAGGACGTAGTTGAGAACGAACTTATGAACAGCCCCCGCAAGGAGGTTGCAAAGGAGTATATCCGCTACCGCAACAAGCGTAACCTGGCCCGCAAGGCAAAGAGCAACGAGATTTTCCAGACCATCATCGACGCCCAGGTGAACGACATCACCCGCGAGAACGCCAACATGAACGCAGACACCCCTGCGGGCATGATGATGAAATTTGCATCGGAAGCAACCAAGAGCTATGTGGACGAGAACCTTCTCTCCGACCCCGTCCGCGAAGCCGTTCACGGAAACTACATCCACATCCACGACAAGGACTACTATCCCACAAAGTCCCTCACCTGCATCCAGCACCCCCTGGACCTCATCCTTGAGCACGGCCTCAAGGCCGGTCACGGCGAGTCCCGCCCCGCAAAGCGCATCGAGACCGCTTCCGTCCTTGCCTGTATCTCCATGGAAACCGTCCAGAACGAGATGCACGGCGGCCAGGCCATCCCTGCCTTCGACTTCTATCTGGCCCCCTTCGTCCGCAAGACCTATGAAGAGGAAATCGACCAGATAAGCCAGATGGAAAACCAGGACTACTCCGACCTCAAGCCCGCCAGGATTGACGACTACATCAAGCACGACCTCGTGGGCCTGCAGGGCAAGGAGAGGGCAAAGCAGCACGCCATCAACCAGACCGTGAGCCGTGTACACCAGGCAATGGAGGCGTTCGTGCACAACATGAACACCATCCACAGCCGCGGCGGAAACCAGGTTGTGTTCTCCTCCATCAACTACGGCACGGACACATCGGCAGAAGGCCGCTGCATAATCCGCGAAATCCTTAACACCACCTACGAAGGCGTGGGCAACGGCAGCACCGCCATCTTCCCCATCCAGATCTGGAAGAAGAAGAAGGGCGTGAGCTACCTCCCCGGCGACCCCAACTACGACCTCTACAAGTTCGCCTGCAAGGTTACCGCCCGCCGTTTCTTCCCCAACTTCCTGAACCTGGACGCCACCTACAACCAGGACGATGCCTGGAAGGCCGATGACCCCAAGCGCTACATCCACGAGGTGGCTACCATGGGCTGCCGCACCCGCGTGTACGGCAACCGCTTCGGGCCCAAGACCTCCATCGGCCGCGGCAACCTGAGCTTCACCACCATCAACATCGTGAAACTTGCCATCGAGGCCATGAACGAGGAACCCGAAAGGGATCTCCGCATAAAGAAGTTCTTCCAGAAGCTTGACTGGGCACTTGACATTGCCGCACGCCAGCTCAACGAGCGCTTCGACTTCCAGAAGACCGCCCTCAAGAAGCAGTTCCCCCTGCTGATGAACGGCCTCTGGCTTGGCAGCGAGAAGCTTGAGGACAACGACCCCGTAGAGTCCGTCCTGAACCAGGGCACCCTTTCCATCGGCTTCATCGGCCTGGCGGAATGCCTGATAGCCCTCATCGGCAAGCACCACGGAGAAAGCGACGAAGCCCAGGAACTGGGCCTCAGGATTGTCTCCCACATGGCAGAGAAGATAAACGGCTTTGCCGAGACCTTCCAGCACAACTTCACCTTCCTGGCCACCCCGGCAGAAGGCCTCTCCGGAAGCTTCACCAAGAGGGACAAGAAGACCTTCGGCATCCTTCCCGGCATCACGGACAAGGACTACTACACCAACTCCAGCCACATTCCGGTGTACTATCACTGCACACCGGAGCACAAGGCAAAGATCGAGGGTCCCTACCACAAGTACGAGAACGCCGGCCACATCTTCTACGTGGAGATTGACGGCGACGCCACCCACAATCCGGAAGCCATCATGCAGATTGTAGACCTCATGGACAAGTACGACATTGGCTACGGCTCCGTGAACCACAACCGTAACCGCTGCCTGGACTGCGGATACGAGAATTCAGAGGAAGGCCTCACGGAGTGCCCCCACTGCCACGGTCATCACATTGACACCCTGCAGCGCATTACCGGCTACCTCGTAGGCACCACCAACCGCTGGAACTCCGGCAAACTGGCGGAACTCCACGACAGGGTTGTCCATAAATGAAGATAAGAGTACTTGACATCGCTTACCAGACAATGGCGGACGGACCGGGTTTCCGTACCGCCATTTACTGTGCAGGCTGCAAACACCAGTGCAAGGGCTGCCATAACCCGCAGAGCTGGGACTTCGGCGCAGGCAAATGGATGGAGGTGGAGGAACTCCTTAATATAATAAAGGAAGACTCCATGGCCAACGTGAGTTTCTCCGGAGGCGACCCCATGTACCAGGCCGCGGCCTTCACGGAGCTTGCCAGGCGCATAAAGGAAGAGACGGACAAGACCATCTGGTGCTGGACCGGATTTACCCTGGAAGAAGTCCAGGCAGACCCTGAGATGGCCGCAATGCTGCCCTGGCTGGACGTCCTTGTGGACGGGCCCTTCATCCTTGAGCAGAGGGATACCGACCTCCTTTTCCGCGGAAGTCCCAACCAGCGCATAATCTACCTTCACGGCAAGCCGGACGATGACACCATCCCCGGTACCGTGCCGCTTGAGCCGTTACGTTAGGATTACTTCCGGAGCCAGTTCTCCGGATTCTGGGGCTCGTTGCCGTTCCAGAGTTCAAAATGGAAGAGATCTTCCCCGCCTATTGTGTCCACAACGCCTATCTCCTGGCCTGTGGACACTTTGTCACCCACCTTCACGGATACGGACTTGAGTTTTGTGTACAGCGTATAATACGCTCCATGGTTCACCAGGACACACTGGTTGTAGCCGGGCAGAACAAACACCTGGGTAACCTTGCCATTGAACACGGCCATTGCCTTGGCACCGCGCCTCACCGTAAGGGTGACACCGTTGTTCTGCGGCAGTTCCACATTCTTGTACACCGGGTGCTGATGCTTTCCAAAACGGTCCGTTACAACGCCTTCCACCGGCCATGGCAGACGGCCCTTGTTGGAGGCGAACTCGTTTGAAAGCTTCACATCTATCTCCGTAGACACCGTCTTTCCCTTGGATTTTCCGGAGCCTGACGGCTTTTTCTGGCTCTGCTGCCTTATAAGGTCGGCAATCTTGCGGTTCAGGGATTCTATCTGGCGGTTCTTTTCCCTGAGCTGTTTTTCGTACTGCTTGCGGTCTTTCTGCAGACGGTCCTGCATATTGGCACTTTCGGATTCCTCGTCCTTGAGGCGGGAGCGCTCCTTCACTATCTGGCCCCTTACCTGGTCCGACTCTTCCTTCAGGGACTCCAGGCGGGCCTTGCGGGTCTCCAGTGCGGCCGAAGCCTCCTGAATCTTTGCCGCCTGTGAATTCATCTGGGAAGAAAGGCTCCTGAAATACCCCAGCCGGCGGAAAGCCTGGCCCACGGACTGGCTGGAAAGGACGTACATGTACCACGTGCGGCTGTCCCTGTTCTTGTAGGCCCCGCGGACCAGTTTTGCGTAGTACGCGGAAAGGGTGTCGTAGCGGTCCTGGAGGGCGGCAATCTCTCCGCTGCAGATGCTTATGGAATCTCCAAGCACCTTGAGCGTGCGGTCACACTCCTCTATGAGCTGTTCCCTCTTTGCAATCTTGCTCCTCACAAGTGTAAGGTTGGAGAGGACTTTCTCGCTGGAGCGGGAGTTCTCCGCCAGCTTGCGGTTAATGAGCTCAATGTCCTTCTGCAGCTTTGCCCTCTCGCTTTCCAGGTTCTTCCGGGTATTCTTCTGGGCAAAAGCCGCCGTCCCGGCCAGAAGGGCCAGGACCGCCAGAATCATATGAAGCCTTCTGGTCATTTCCTGGCTTTTGCCTGATTACGGTAAATCTTTGCCATATCCACCTCTCCAAGGGCTTCCAGCACGGTGGCATAATGCTCCAGGATTACGGCGCTGTCTTTCCCGCCATAGAGCATGGCGTGCTTGAAGAAGGGCTTAGCCTCAAGGTCTTTGCCCTGCAGATGCAGGATCCAGCCAAAGGTGTCAAGGTAGGTGGCGTTGTCCGGCTCTGCCTCTACCGTTTTTTTGGACATGTTGTATGCCTTCTTGAGTTTTTTCTTCTCAACGGAAAGGTAATAGGCATAATTGTTAAGGACCGGGGCATAGTCCGGATTTATTTTCAGGGCCTTTTCATATGCCTTGTAGGCCTCCTTGGAATTGCCTTTTTCGTGATATGCGTCACCTATGGAAGACCAGGCGGAAAGGCACAGGTCCTTGTCCTTGGGGTAATTCATCAGGATATACCTGCAGTTCCCTATTATGGCATCGTAATCCTTGAGATTGTAGTTTGCTATGTTGGCATACTCCAGGAAGGCCATCTCATGGAAACGGTTGAACGCATCCACGGCCATCTCTTTCAGGGACGGCCAGTTCTGCTGAAGACCCAGGTACTGGATGGCGGTGGCCGTGAGGGACTTGCTTTCGGGATAAAGCTCTGCGGCCGATATGAACCATAGTCCGGCGGCTTCCTGGCGGCCCGTGGTATAGAAATAGGTGCCCGTCTCCGAAAGGACGGTGCTGTCCTGGGGATGCACCCTTACCGCCGTCATTGCCAGGGAATCAAACCCTGCGCGGTGTATCTGCTGGATCTTGGGGTCGATGGTCCGGACCATGTTCCTGAGGTAAAGCCCCTTGGACGCCGCCGGGACATCGGCCGACGAGAAGAAACCCTGCATTATACGGAAGTATTCCGGATAATTGCGCGCCCGCCTGTAAACTTCCGACATTCCCAGCGTTGCAGGCATGTAGCTGCTGTCCAGCTCCAGGGCCTCCGTGTAGCGGGAGCGGGCAAGGGAATCGGAATAATCGGCAAGGTAGTAGTCGCCGGCGATGGACAGGATCATGGGCGAAGAGTACTCCCGGTTGAACTTCTCCACGGCGTCGATGGCATCCTGGTGCCGTCCCATCTGGGTATAGATGTCGTACCGCGTGCGGACGGCGTCCTCGGATGTGCCCCTGAGGCGCTCGATCTCGTCCAGGGAGGACAGTGCCTTGTCGAAACTGCGGGTACGGAGGTAAATGTCCAGGAGCTCGTAGTTTATCTGGCTCCTCTCCGGGAAGTCCCTGACGATGGATTCGTACGCGGAGGTTCCTTCATCGGCCTTTCCCTGCGAGAACAGGAGGCGGGCGAGGGTCCTGCGGTACCAGAAGTTCTTTCCGTCCAGCCCGGAGGCTTTCCTGAGACACTCCTCTGCGCGGTCCAGATGCCCCTGGGCATAGTGGGACATACCCATGTAGTACCAGACCGCATCGTTTGAGGGGTCTGCCTGGGACAGGGTGGTGAGGATGCGCAGTGCACGCGTATACTCACCTGCAGAATATAGAGAAACGGCATCCACATAATTGCCGGTCACGTTTTGGGCAAATGCGCCCACAGACAGGCATAACGCCACAAACGCCGATACCAGAATTCCTTTCATAATTGCAAAAGTAAGTCTTTTTTTGCTAAATTTGTAATGCTTATACACAAATTCCGAGCCTCCTTGAAACGTTTTGGGATAAAATTGCATCTTAATACTTGGGCACGGGTGGAAGATCCCCCCGCGGGGGCGTCGTCCCTCGAGCGCCTGGTACCTGCGTGCAGGGACGGAGACCGCAAGGCACAGAAGCGTCTTTTCGACGCCCTGTCGCCCAAAATGATGGCGGTCTGCCTTCGCTACATGGGCAACAGGGAAGACGCAGAGGACGTACTCCAGGAAGGTTTCGTGACCGTGTTCACAAAAATAGACAGCTATACGGGGACTGGTTCCTTTGAAGGCTGGGCAAGAAAGATCTTTGTCAATACTGCACTCATGCACCTGAGAAAAACTGACGCCCTGGGGCTCAGTGACGATATCGACGAGGCCAGGTCCCTCTTCACGGAGGAAGCCACCCCGGTAGAGAGAATCGGCTACAAGGAACTCCTCCGGCTCATTGCCGCACTGCCGGCAGACGCCAGGACGGTATTCAACCTATATGTAGTTGAAGGGTACTCGCACAAGGACATAGCAGAGCAGCTTGGGTGCACGGAAGCCACCTCCCGTTCCAAACTTCAGAGAGCGAGGGTAAGGCTGCAGGAAATGATAAGACAATTAAGATGAAAGAGAAAGATTTTGACATATCCGTAAGGAACATTCTTGAAGGCGCGGAAGTACCCGTGTCCGGAAAGGTTTGGAAGGGCGTTGCCGCCTCTTTGGCGCCCCGCCACTTCGCGTTACCTTTCTGGGCATACGCACTTTCCGGCGTGGCGGCGGCAGCCGCCATAGCCCTGGGCGTATTCCTGTTCCGTCCCAATAATACGGGTAATATGTATCAGGGCGCCATTGCACTGGCCCCTTCGGAGATAAATGTGAATCTGACAGACGCCACTGTAGCAGTTCCAATCCAGAAGCAGATTGCACGCTCTTCAAACGTGGGCCGTACCGCCAGCCTTGAGGAGCCCATGGCCATAGAGGCCCAGGAAGCACCCGAAGTTGCGGACGGCGGCACAATAGTCAAGGAAGTTCCTTCCCCAGTAAAGGCCGGCACCCCCAAGGCAGCAGTCTCTGAGGACAACGCCGTTTTCAACCGTCTGGCTTTCCAGGAAACCAAGTCACGCAGGCCCAGGCTGGGCATGGGTGCATCGGCAGACATCCAGAGCAACAGCCGCGGATCGTTCTCCCGCCCCGGCGTCTTTGCCCCCCGCCGCATGGCTCCGGACCCGGACGAACCCGGCATATACAACGCATATCCGGAAGTTGCCTTCGGCCTTCCCTTCTCCGTGGGCATTAGCGCAACATACGGCGTTTCGGAAAAGATATCCTTCGGCGTAGGACTCAGGTACACACGCCTTACACGCACCTTCGTGGCAGACTACTACGATTCCGTTGACGGCGTCGCCCTGTTCCCTTACCTCCAGACAGACATAGACAATTATCAGCATTGGCTTGGAGTTCCCGTAAACATGTACGTAGACGTGCTCAGCAGCAGGTACTGGCATTTCCATACCTTCGTTGGCGGCACGGCGGAATTCCTCCTGAACAACGACTTCCTGGTGCATGCGTCACCTAAAGATATCCATTATCAAGAAAGCAGCGGCTATCCTCCCCAGTTCTCACTGGGAGCCGGCGTAGGCATAGAGTTCATGGTTATGGACAACGTGGGCCTGTATTTCGACCCCAGCCTCCGCTACTACTTCGGCACGCAGAATCAGCCGCGCTCCATCCGCACCGTGCAACCTTTCCGCATGGACGTGGAAGCAGGTCTGCGCATGTATTTCGGGAAGTAGCCAAACCAACACCCAATATTCACCCTTCTGCCATACCGGCGGGAGGGTTTTTTGTGATACCACGGGGGTGGGACAAAACTTTTTTACGTTTTGCTGTCATCGGTGGAATTATTCGGGAAAAATTATACGATTCCACCGATTTGGTCCGGAGAAAATGCATAGCTTGCGAAAAAAACTGCAAAGCTTATGCTGGTATATGTTCATGGCGCAAAATGCATGGGAATCAAAGCCGTTCCGGTAACTATAGAGGTAGATATTACCCTGGGTATAGGAATCCATCTGGTAGGGCTGGCGGACGCGGCCGTAAAGGAAAGTCTCCTCAGGACGGTAACAGCCCTTCAAGCCATGGGATTTCACATTCCCGGGAAAAAAATCATAATAAACCTGGCACCCGCCGACATGCATAAACAGGGCAGCGGGTACGACCTGGCCATAGCCCTTGGCATCATTGCGGCATCGTCCCAGAGGTTTCTGCCGGGGTTGGAGAAGTATATTATAATGGGGGAGCTGGGGCTGGACGGGAGCGTCCGGGCAGTGAGCGGGACCCTTCCCATGGTGGAACTGGCCATGGAAAAGGGGTTCCTGGGGTGCATCCTGCCGGAGGAATCGGCCTTGGAAGCATCGGACTATGCTGGCACGCAGGTGTTCGGGGTACGGACACTGGACGATGTCCTGCGCATCCTGGAGGAAAGGGACCTGTCGGACGATCTTCTGATATGGAATACGGAGGCATTCCGGAAGGCGCTTGAAGAGGAACCGCAGCAACAACGGCCATACATGGATTTTGCCGATATAATTGGCCAGGACGGCGCCAAAAGGGGTGTGGAAATTGCCTGCGCTGGAAGCCACAACGTACTTCTGGTCGGTGCTCCGGGCTCCGGAAAGAGTTCCATCGCAAAGGCCCTGGCCGGGATTCTGCCGCCCATGAGCCTGGAGGAAAGCGCCATAACTTCAAAGATATACTCCGTTGCCGGAAGGAGCGCAGGAGGGCTTGGACTGGTGAGGCGGAGGCCCTTCCGCGCACCACACATATCGGCTTCAAAGATTGCCATCCTAGGGGGCGGGACGGGAGAGAACATTATGCCCGGGGAAGTTTCACTGGCTTCGAACGGAGTGCTCTTCCTTGACGAATTCGTCGAGGCGCCAAAATCTACTCTGGAGGCCCTCAGGGGCCCTTTGGAGGACCACAAGGTAACCATTTCCCGCCTTAAGGCAAAGATAGAGTATCCGGCATCGTTCATGCTGGTGGCGGCGGCAAACCCCTGCCCCTGCGGATACTGGGGCGAAGGAGACCGCTGCACCTGCACAGTGGGCAAAAGAATGGCCTATCTTGGACGGCTTTCGGGGCCGATAATGGATAGGATAGACATTCAGCTCTGGGTCCATCCCGTTGATACCCAGTCACTTGTAAGAGGAGGAAAGGCAGAGCCTTCGGAGGCGGTGGCAAAAAGGGTGGCTGCGGCAAGGGAAATACAGATGAGGCGGTTCCAGGACTGCGGCATATTCACGAATGCGGAAATGAGCTCCAGGGAACTGGACCGCTTCTGCCCCCTGGACGAAAACTGCAAGACCCTTCTGGAGGGAATCATAGACCGCCTTGGGCTTTCTGCACGTGCTTACACGCGAATCATTAAGATAGCCCGGACCATAGCGGACCTGGAGGGGGCGGAAAACATAAAGCCGGCGCACCTGTCGGAGGCCGCCAGCTACAGATTCCTGGACCGAAGAAACATTCCGGACCTATGACAGCGAGAACAGCGCGGAGCCGCTCCCGGACATGGCGGCATATACTGCCCCCTTACGGTAAAGGGACTCTTTCAGGCCTGCAAGGACGGGATACTTCTGAAAGACGGTTTTTTCAAAGTCGTTCACAAGGTCCTGCTTCCAGGTGGACGGATCCTGCAGGAGAACCTCCCTGAGGGGCTTTGCGGGAGCGGAGGGGACTATTCCCCGGTAGGCATCGGCCGTTGAGACCGACACCCCTTCCGGAACCGTTACCTCTACCTTGAAGCGGGAAAGGTCAATGTCAAATGGCTCCAGGACCTCTCCGCGGCCGGTTCCCAGCATGGGGCGGTTGTACACGAAGAAGGCGCAGTCGCTGCCAAGAAGGGCGGCTTTCCGGGCAAGGGCATCGTCGGAAAGGCCAAGACCGGCCAGTTCCGATATCATCCTGAGGGCAAAGGCGGCATCGGCGCTTCCTCCGCCAAGGCCGGCGCCCACGGGGGATGTCTTTTCCAGGAAAATCTTCATGGGCGGGAGCTTGAATTCTTCGGCCAGAAGGAAGTAGGCCTTTGCCGTAAGGTCCTTCAGGGGGTCCCAGTCCACGCCCCCGCGGCGGGCTATGGTAATCATGAGCTTCCCGTCCGGGGAAACCGCCTGCACCACGGGAAGGCCTTCGAACCCTGCCACGGTGCGGGAATAATCCGCTCCCTCCACTATCTCAAGGGTGTCGTGGATGCCCATATACGGGACAAACAGCGTTTCCAGGTTGTGGTAGCCATCCGGCCTTTTGGAGAGCACGTTGAGCCCCAGGTTCAGTTTTACGTTAGGATACGTTATCATATATGCAAAGCTACAAAAAAACATTGACAATAATAGCCGCCGTGCTGCTTGCGGCCTGTCAAAAGCCGCTGTTTCCAGGAGGGCCGCGATACCTGAGGGAGCCGGGAAGCACCGCACGCGGGGTAAGGGACAGTGTAACAAGGCCGGAAGAAGTACACGGTAAAAAGCTATATATCACAGCATTGAGCGGCAGCGAAGCCGTCCTTTATGCCGATGGTGAAGCAATAGCCCGCGCACCGGCGGACAACGACCCGGAAAGGCACCGGGCAAGGCAGGGACACCTGTGGACAGACCGGATAGAGGGCAAGGAAACCGTCATTTTCAAGGACGGAGAAGAATTATTCCGATTCCCCGGAGAGGAGCTTCTCAGGGGCTTTTTCATAAAGGACGGCAAGGTCCACACCCTTGGCCAGAGACCGGGGAACGGCGGTATCTGTTACCGCATAGACGGCAGGGAGGTCTTCTCCGCCCCGGCAGGAAGAATCGTCGGCTCCGCCAGCAGCCCCCACTGGGACGCCGGCGCCTTCAGTGCCGACTCCACCGGCATCTACTACGCCTACGGCATCCCCTTCGTCCACAGCGGCCACACCACCTGGGAGTACCACGTGATGAAGGGGGCTGACACCTTCATCACCATACCTGACGATGCCTCCGGAACGGTCCTGGACCTCAGGGTCTCCGGAGGTAATGTCTACAGTGCGGTGCTCAAGGGAACCTTTCTACTCTTCCTCTGCGGGGACCATGTGCTCTGGTCCTGGAAACTGGATGTAAAAGACATCCTGTCCGGAGTGAGGATTATCCCGCTTGACGGCGATATGTGCCTTGAATATACCACCTCCAGGGACCGCTACACAGACCTCTGGCTCATACGGGACGGCCGCCACCAGAGGATGTCTTATTACGGATATACCTCTCCCCATGTTCTCCGCAAGGGTCCCGTAACGGCCGCCTGGACGGAAGCCGGCGGCCATATTCAGGAAATGGTCCTCGGGGGAAAGCGCCTTCCCATAAAGGCCAATCGGTACCATCTGGCCAATCCGCTCTGCCTCAACGCCTTCGACTCCACCTTCACCGCCATCCTCACGGACACCACCGCCACAGACCATCTCCTCCTCACCGACACCCTCTGCACCCCTATCCCCCTCAGCGGCGTGCCTACATCAATAAGAATTGAATAAATCTTGCGAATTGCTATAATTGTTAGAAAAATTACTATCTTTGCAATGAAGTACTCAGAGATACACAGATGAAAAAAGTAACTGCCATTATTGAAACAGGTCCCGATCATACCTTTTCAATTTTTTGCGATGATGATAGTCTGAATTATGGAGTAATTGGTGACGGAAACACTATAGCCGAAGCAAAAAAAGACTTTATGCTTGCTTATCAGGAAGTAAAAGAGTGCATCTTGGATTCCGGAGAGGAGTTTGAGGAAGTAGAGTTCGTGTTCCGTTATGATATTCCTTCCTTCCTTCAAGAATTTGCATATGCCTTTACCCTTGCTGGTTTAGAAAGGATTACAGGCATAAACCAGAAGCAACTGGGGCACTATGTAAGCGGCTACAGGAAACCTTCTGCCAAAACCATCAGAAAGATGGAAGAGGGTATCCATAACTTCAGTGAGCAGCTGAGCATGATTCATTTTGCAGGCGTATGAAACACAGTATTGAGATACAAAGCCTTGCGGAGATTGACAAGGCGGCAAAGGAGTTCCTGAAGGAGATTGGGGACAATACTCTGGTGGCGTTCTATGCGCCAATGGGGGCGGGGAAAACCACTTTCACGACGGCCGTCTGCAAGGCGCTGGGCGTGGAGGAAGACGCTATTAGTTCCCCTACGTTTGCCATAGTGAACGAATACCGCGGCCACGGCGGACTGCCCATATTCCACTTTGACTTCTATAGGATTGAACGCCCGGAGGAGGCCCTTGACATAGGCCTTTATGACTATCTGGACTCCGGCTGCCTTTGCCTCATGGAGTGGCCTGAAAACATCGAAGGGCTTCTTCCTGAAGAAACCCTCCGCGTAAAGATAAGTGTCCTGGACAATGGGTCCCGGGTGCTTGAGTGGGAAGACTAGAGCTTTGACTCTATCACCGCAAGGTGGGTGTTGAAGTTGCTCTTGAGGCGGTCTATGGCGGCGTCGAAGGAGAGATTCTCGTCGCCGTTGATGATGCTGCCGCCGTTCATGCTCCTGTCATCGGCAGGGTTCCACATTGCAAAGTTCAGTTTTGCCGACTCCTTGAGGAGGGTACGGCACTCTTCCATGTAGTCCGGGATGGTCTGAAGCTGAGGCTTGAGCTCCAGGAAGCGTTCCTTTACCCTTGCCTTGAAAGCGGGGTCCTGGAACAGGCGGTCGTACCAAATGGCATGGCCGTTTACAAGGCCGTTGGCCCCGTTTGATGTATAGAATGAAAGAACTCCCAAATCAAAGTCCCAGCAGGGACCCGCAGTGATCTTCCCGTTCACGTCCTTGTGGAAATAAACACTGCCGGGATTGCCAAGCTCGTGGTTGCACATGACCTCGTACACTATCCAGTAATCTATGTACGAATCCACGTCCAGATACTTTGCATAGCCGTTCTGGGGGTCTGTGAAACCTGAGCCGTAAAGGACGTTGGAAGCCTCCGAGATTACGCTCTTGGCGCGGGAAATCTGCTCCGCCGTGATATCGTCCTCGTCCGGGTATTTGACGGCAAAGGGGATATCGTGGTCTTTCCACTGGACGGGGTTGTCGTAGTGGAAATCAAGCTCGTACAGAAGACCGTCCGTCTCGGAGATGTTCACCCTGTTCTTGTCTACCCTCACCTGCTCTATGAGAAGGTATGAGCCCTTGTGCTTTCCGTTAAGAATAAGTTCTACCGGCACGCAGCGGGGTGTCCAGGCAAGACCGGTCATCATGGACGATACCTTCATGGAGACAAGGTTACGCATGAGCGTACGGTCCATGAAGTTTGCAAGCAGAATCCAGCGCTTGTGCTTTGGCATGCCAAGAACGCTCTGGCGGCTGTCAAATGCAATAAGGTAAGGCTTCTTTGGCCACTCCCAGGTGGTGTTTCCGCGTCCCTTAACGCGGGCCGGAGCCGGAGCAAAATCCTGATACCCGCCAAATCCCTTGATGCCAACCGTTGCTGTCACATAGGTATCCTTTGACTTGATATCCACACCGCCTGCGGTATCTATGTACACTACAGGAAGACCGGTACGTATGCCCAGAGTGGGGTCTTTGGCCGATGAGATACGGATTCTGTCGGACTGGACGAACGAACTGCCTCCCGTCTTTATTACAAGCACGGCATAAAGGTCATACGGCTCTCCTAGTGACGTATCTTCAATTATTGCCTCATAGTTTCCCTGAACACCACCAGGAACCACCTCCTTGAGACGGAACGTCTCCGGAGAAGAACCGCTTGTGAGCGTTATTGCCACCTGTCCATCCGGGCTGTTGCAGGAATAGTTGAACGAGTATGACGGATCCTGTACGCTGAAAGGAAGTCTGGCCTCACCGCCGGGGGTAAGTTGGAGTTCGCTTACAGAAATCTGGACTGTCTTGAGTACCGGCTTGGCATCCGGGGTTTCTACGGGTTCGCTGACAGAGCATGCCGTCAGCAGCGCCAGGACAAACGGAGTCAGATATTTCAGGGCCTTTTTCATTGTGTAATTATGGCACTATTTTACCTTGAATGCTACCGGATCGCCGGAAATGCTGTCCCCTGCAACCCAGAGCTGGAACTCGCCGGGCTCCACCTTCTTTACCATGTCAAATCCATAGAAGGCAAGCTCCTGAACGGGAATGGAAACATTTATCTGGCGGCTTTCGCCGGCCTTGAGGAATACCCTTTCAAAATGCTTGAGTTCCTTTACGGGACGGGTGACGGAGCCTACGAGATCCCTTACATATACCTGGACCACTTCTTCACCGTCTTTAGTACCGCTATTGGAAAGAGTGAATGAAACTTGGATGGTATCGTCTTTCCCATATTCCGCTTTATCCGTGGCAATGCCTGAATAGCTGAAGCTGGTGTAGCTGAGTCCGTAGCCGAAGGGGAACAACGGGTATGCGCCGTAGTCAAGGTAATAAGAGGTGTTGCCAAGGGATGTCTGGCCTGCCTCCAGCGGAATATCGTCTATGAGGGTCTGTCCGGTATAGGGACGGCCGGTCATGTTGTGGCTGTAGTAGAGCGGAGCCTGGCCTACGGTCCTCAGGAAGGTAATAGGCGTACGGCCGGAGGGGTTCACGTCGCCGAAGATTACGTTGGCCAGAGCCGGACCGCCCATTGTTCCTGGATGGAAGCTATAGAGCACTGCGTTGCAGTTGGGGAGATCTCTTTCGATGGTGAGCGGCCGGCCGGCCATTACTGTTGCCACAACGGGTTTTCCGGTGGTCTTGAGAGCCGCCAGGAGGTCGCTCTGCGAGCCCTGGAGGTTAAGGTCTGCAAGGGAATGGGCTTCTCCGGAGAGGATTGCTTCCTCTCCAAGGAATACGAGGACCACGTCTGCCTTTCGTGCCGCGGCAATTACGTCGGCAAAACCCTGGCGCTTTTCGCGGCTGAAGCTGAGGCCGGGCACATAGTCCACCTTGCCCGGGAAACGGTCCCTGAGGGCCTGAAGCGGCGTTACCGTGTGCTGCTTCTCACCGTCGAAGGCCCAGGTTCCAAGCTGGTCGTGCGGGGCGTCGGCCATGGGACCGGTTACAAGGATGCGCCTGCCGGGAGCAAGGGGAAGGATGCCGTCGTTCTTGAGAAGGATTGCCGACTGCTCCGCGCTCTTCTGCGCCGCGGCAAGGTGCTCCGGGGCATACTGCACGGCGGCTGCAGCCTCAACGTCTATGTAAGGATTCTCAAATAGGCCAAGGAGAATCTTTACCCTCAGGATGTTCCTTACTGCGTTGTCTATTGTGGAAACTTTTACGTCTCCGCTTTTGACAAGCTCTTCAAGGTGGGAAAGGAAGCCGTAGGTCATCATGTCCATGTCCACTCCGGCGTTCGCCGCCTTTGCGGCAACGTCCTTGCGGTCTGTGCCAAAGCCGTGGTTTATCATTTCTCCCATGGAGTTCCAGTCCGTGACCACAAGGCCGTCAAAGCCCCATTCGCCGCGGAGGACGTCCTTTACAACGAAGGTGTTTCCGGTGGAGGGAACGCCGTCGTTGTCGTTGAAGGAAGTCATCAGAGTCATGGCCCCGGCCTTTACCGCAGCCTCGAAGGGCGGCAGGTATACGTTACGGAGCTGACGCTCTGTAAGGTATGTGCTGTTGTAGTCGCGTCCGCCCTCGCCGGCGCCGTATCCCACGAAATGCTTGATACAGGCGGCCATGGAGGTGGAGTCGAGCTGCGTCCCCTGGTAGCCGCGGACCATGGCTTCCGCCATGCGGGCGTCAAGGTAAGTGTCTTCTCCGCTGCCTTCCGCGATGCGGCCCCAGCGGGGGTCGCGCGCTATGTCCAGCATGGGAGAGAAGGTCCACCTGACACCCTGTGCGGTGGCTTCCAGGGCGGCCACCCTGGCCCCGGCCTCTACCAGGCCGGGGTCGAAGGTAGCAGCCAGTCCCAGAGGGATTGGAAATACCGTGTGGAAACCGTGAATCACGTCACGGGCCACAAGAAGAGGAATACCCAGACGGGACTCTTCCACGCAGATGCGCTGGTACTCGTTTATCTTGACAGGGTCCACCTCGTTCAGGATGGAGCCTATCTGGCCGCCGCGGAGGGCATCGGCATAATTGGCCACGTCCCCGCCTACGGAAACCTGGTTCATCTGGCCTATCTTTTCCGCGAGGGTCATCTGTGACAGTATGCATTCTACGCGCTTTTCAACGTCCGGACCGGCACCTATCGTGGAATTTGCTTTCCGGGTGCAGGAGAAGACGCACAGCAGTGCTGCAAGGAAGAGTATTCTGGTGAGTTTCATCTTCTAGTCTTTCTGGAAAACTCTGATATAGTCTATTTCGTAAATTGCGGGAAGGGAGCCCGGGTCGGTGGCACCGCCCATATTTCCGCCCCATGCCTGGTTCAGCTTGAGGTAGAATGGGGCGTTAAAGGGCCAGTGGTCGTATCCCTTGCCATCGTTCTGGAATGTGAGGTGCAGGTTGCCGTCAACATAGAATTTCATGAATTCCGGAGTCCACTCACATGCATATACATGGAACTTTGTGGCAGCATTCTCCACTTTCTGCTTGTGGGTTTTCTGTGTGCCTTTGGGCCAGTTGAACGCATTGCAGTGGATGCTGGAAGAGGAATAATCCTTTCCCTGGGTAGAGATTGCATACTCCATTATATCCACTTCTCCGTCACCGGGCCATGTGGTGAAGTTCTGTGGCATCATCCAGAAAGCCGGCCAGCTGCCGCGGACATCGCTTACCTTGAGGGCGGCCTCGAACCAGCCATAGGTCCAGTACTTCTTGGTGTTCATACGGATGGAATAAACCTTGCCGTTTATCTGTTTGGTCTCTATCTTGAGAGTACCGTTGTTGATATAGGCGAGTTCCTCTCCGTCCTGGACTCGGGCTACGTAGATCTGGTCCTCGTTGTTGCCCCAGCCGCCGCCACCGGTCTCATACCACCAGTCCGCCTCCGAGGGTGCTCCGGCCTTGTCGAATTCCTCTCTCCAGACAAGGTGATAGCCCTCCGGGACATTGATGTCCAGTTCTCCCTGCTGCATTGCAGCCTGGGTCACGGGCACCTGCTTGCGGGTTGTTCCGCACTTTATGGTAACGTAGCTGGTGCGTTCACGGTACGCGGCATTTTCGCCGATCTTCACGCTTACGACAGCTGTTTTCTCCTTGCTGTAGGACGGGGTTACGCTTATCCAGTCTGCGGCGTCGTCGGCCGGGAAAGCCTGGAAGGCGCCGGAGGCGGTTATGCTCAGGGTAACCTCATCACCGGCAGCGGTACAGGTAATCTCAGCGGGCGTTACGTTGATAGTTGCCGTGTCCTGATCAGGACCGTTATCCTTGCCACCGCAGGAACAAGCTGCGATGGCAAGAAGAACGGGTATTACCAATCTGCAATCCATATTATTTGTGCTCCCTCAGGATAATCTCCTTGATGGTAACTTCCGTATCGGCAGGGTTTCCGCCGAAGTCGAAGACCATCTTCACGGCGTCGGCATCGATACCGGGTTTGTCAGTAAGAGTAAAGACCAACTCCTCATAGGCGGCGATATTGCGCTGCTCGGTGAAAAGGAAATTGCTGTCCGAAGCAGTATCGGTGAGTTTGAATGTCACGCCATTAACAGCCTGACTAAGTTCAACCTTACACTGAAAATCGTAGGTTTTCCCCGCGCTGAGGGCAATGGGGGCGTCAGGAATAATGAAGAACTGGGCCTGCCACTGGGCAACGGTTGCCGTTGCCAGAGTGAACGAGTAAGTACCGCCATTCTCCGTTATGTCAGGGTTGGGAAGCTGCGACCAGTCGTTACCTGTTGCGTAATACTGGGAGAAAGTGTGAGCGGCATCGGCTGCTTTCCAAAGGTTGTCAGCAGCGTTATAATCGAACGCAGCATCTCCGCTACCTCCTCCTGAAACTACTCCCACATGCTCCTGAAGGATGATTTCCTTGATCTCTACCTCTGTATTTTCCGGGTTGCCTCCGAAGTCGAAGACCATCTTCACCGATTCGGCATCAATGCCGGCAAGACCGGTGAGGGTTAATGTGAATTCCTCATAGGCGGCGATATTGCGCTGTTCGGTGAAAAGGAAATTGCTGTCGGAAGCAGTATCGGTGAGTTTGAATGTCACACCGTTAACAGCCTGACTCAGGGTCACTTTGCACTGGAAATCATATGTCTTTTCCGCGCTGAGGACAATGGGGGCGTCAGGAATAATGAAGAACTGGGCCTGCCACTGGGCAACGGTTGCCGTTGCCAGGGTGAACGAGTAGGTTCCGCCATTCTCCGTTATGTCAGGGTTGGGAAGCTGCGACCAGTCGTTGCCGGTTGCATAATACTGGGAGAAAGTATGTGCAGCATCTGCAGCCTTCCACAGGTTTCTGTCGGAATTATAGTCGAAAGCAGCTTCGCCGCCGCCCTGGCCGCCCTGGGGGTCCTGATGCTCCTGGAAGCAGACGTCCTTTATTTCCACCTCTGCACCGGCAGGGTTGCCGCCAAAGTCGAAGAACAGGGCTATCGCATCCATGTCAATACCGTCCATGTTTGGCACCTTGTAGACGAAAGGCTCGTTTGCCTTTATGTCGTGGCGGTCAGCAAAATAGAAGGTATTGTCGTCGCCTTCCTTGACCAGTTTGATGGTTACTCCATTGATGTCCATAGTGGGGGTAAGGGTGCAGCAGAAGTCGTATTTCTTGTCTGCAGCAGAGCTCATTGTGGTGTGGAACGCTACCTGGCGCTGCCACTGGTTATGAGTTTCCTCAGGCATTGTCACCACATAGATGAACTTGGAGTCATCGGCCTCGAAACCGCTGTCCGGAAGGACGGCCCAGTCGTTACCATGAGCGGTATAGAAGCCCATCGTGTAGGTCATGCTGCGCCAGAAGTTGGTGGCTCCGGTGATATCGTAGTGGGCGCCAGTTTCAGGCTCTTCCGGTTCCTCTTCACTGGGAAGCACGGTACCGTCGTCGATGGCGTGGTCCTTGAGGACGATGCGGCCGATGGACACGTCGGTACCCTCCTGGCAACCGCCGAAGTCAAGCACCAGACGGACTCCCTCCGCGTCGATACCCTCGATGTCGGTAAGGTAGAATACCACCTCTTCACCGGCCTTCACGGGGACGTCTGCGTCCACCAGGATTGCGCCATCGTCACCAACCTTGTGGAGCTTCACCTTTGCGGTGAGGTCCTTGGAGGTGTTGAGGAGGCATGAGAAGTCGTAGTGCTTGTCGGCAGTCGTGACGATAGGTGTGGTGGGAACCATGAACACCTGTGCCTGCCAGCGGTCGGAGGTAGCGGAAGGAAGGTTCCAGCTATACTCGTTACCGTCCTTGGTGAGGGTGGGATCTGCGATCTGTGCCCACCCGGGAGCGTAGTAGTAGCTTATCTCAAGGCCGCCTTCTGCATCTGCGGGTTTCCAGAGGTTGGAATCGGCATTGTAGTTGAAGCCCTTGAAGACAACCTTTCCGGCCTTGGAGGTGAGGATGAAGTGCCAGGCGATGGCGCCGTTGTCGTGTACCAGCTCAACGGTTTCGCGGTTGATGCTGAGGATCTTCATCTTGGGCTCCGCCCAGAATGCATCGTTGGGGATGTAGGGGAAGAGAGTGTGCTCAGGGAGTACAAGGAACACGTCGTCGCCCTCAACCTCGAACTTATAGGTAGCGGTCTGCTCTTCAACGGTGACGTTGTAGTCTGCGGTTGCACCGGCCTTCTGGTCTACGAACGGAGAAACGGTTACGCCGTCTATGTTGACGTAGGTTGCGCCGTCTTCACCGGGGTTGTAGACATAGCTGTGGTCGCTGCCGAAGGTAAGGAGGTCTTCGTATACGCCGAAGGCGGCCTTGTCCCCCACGGCGGCGGACCACCAGTTGGTTCCATTGGAGCCGGGCTCGCCGCAACCCATATGCGCCTCCACGTCACCGTCAATGTGCCATACCTTGGACATACCGTCTCCGGTACCGCCGGCAAGGAATGTGACGTACTTGTCGAAGTTCATTATGGTGTTGTTGATGTGGAAGGTTTTCTCCACATAGTCCGGGCTTACGCCTGCGGCGTTCATCACCTGCATGCGCACCTTGTAGTCTCCGGCGCTTGCAAAGATCTTCTTGAGACCGTTCTCTGCATAGCGGTCCGTAAAGTCATCGGTCTTGGCATTGTAGAACAGCCACACGGGAATCACGTCCTTTGCATCGATGGAGAAGGTGACCTGGTTGATCTCCTGGTCCACGGTGATTATGGGCTCGTAAATGGATGCGGTTTCCGGAGCCTGGGCCTCTGAAGGATGATGAATCTCTTCCTGGAAACAGGCGGTGAGGGCCAGCGCCGCTGCGAGAATATAAACTATCTTTTTCATATCCTAGTAGTTGTTTTGCTTGAGTTCATAGCTCTTGCCCTTGGTGGCGTCAATCTCACTCTGAGGGAAAGGCAGGTACTTTTTGCTGGGGCTCCAGGTGTTGGTCCTGTAGCCATAGGCATCGGGAACGAGGGTGGTAGCGGCATCGCCCCAGCGGACAAGGTCCCAGTAGCGCTTGCCTTCGCCCACGAATTCAAGACGACGTTCCTGCTTGATGTTGTCCAGGCTCAGGGTGACGGTCTTGCCGGCACCGAAAGCACGCTCGTGGACCTTATTGAGCCAGCCGGCAGCATCACCGGTACCATGACCGGCAACCACCAGTTCGGCCGCGTTCAGGAGTGTCTCGGAGAAGCGGTAGATGCGGAGGTTGTTGTTGAAGTTGAGGTCTCCGTCGTACTCTGCATCGTCATTGTTGGCCTTGTAGGCAACGTACTTTTCAAGGAAGATACCGGTATCCTGGTAGCGGGGGTTGTAGCCGTTGGCGGCACCCGGGTTCCAACAGGTTGCATCGCGACGGGCATCGCCGGCGTCGAACATGTCCAGAGTCTCCTGCCTTACAGGGCAGAAACCCCAGCCGCCGTCGTGAACACCGTCTCCCGTCCAGTTGTTGGGAGAGATGAGACGGGGAAGGACGGTTCCGCCAACTCCGCGGACCCAGTTCCAGGAGCGCTGTGCGCCCTTTTCCTTGAAGCCGATCTCGAAGATGGACTCCTTACCCCACTCGCCTTCCTCCTTGAATACGTCGCCGTAATTCGCAAGAAGGTCGTACTGGTTGGAGCCGATAATTTCCTTCATGTAATCCAGGGCCTTGGGGAGTTTGGCGGCGTCGTTCTGGTACATGGTAAGTTCTGCGAACACCATGTAGGCAAAGGCCTGCGAAACTCGGCCGGTATTGGCCGCATCCCACTTCATGGGAAGGACATTCATGTCGATAACACCCTGAAGGTCGGCCAGGATCTTGGCGTAGACCTCGTCGGCAGTGTATTGCTGGCAGGTGAAGTCTCCGGTAAGGTTCTCCTCATAGTAAGGGATGTTGCCCCAGAATTTCCAGAGGATGGTGTAGTAATATGCGCGGAGCGCGCGGGCCTGGGCCTCGGTGCTCTTGGCGACGTCCGTGGGGAGGTCCGGAGTCCAACCCATATAGGTGAGGACATCGTTGCAGCGCTTTACGCCTGAATATGCATCGGACCAAATACCGGACATGCAGTTGGTGGGGATGGCCTCATAGTTCATCATGAGGTGCCAGTAGGCGTTGTCGGTGCGGTCTGCACCGCCAACCCAGATCTGGTCTGCCATGATATCGGACATGATGTTGAGGGGGTTGTACTGCCCTGCGCACCAGTCGAACCACTCGAGAGGGTCGTAGGCTGCGATAAGGGCCTCGGCCAGGTGACCTTCCGTCTGGAAATAGGCCTCGATGGGCTTCTGGCTGTTGTGGTCTACAGTAAGGAAGTCACTGCTGCAGGAAGCGGCAAGGGCCGCGGCTGCGAGTATTGCGATTATCTTATTGTTTTTCATTTCGATGTCCTCCTAGAATTTAAGATTGAAACCGAAGAGGAAGGTCCTTGCCTGGGGATATACGCCGTAGTCTACACCAAGCGAGGTGCCGCCTGAGGAGATTTCCGGATCGTATCCGCGATAGGAAGTGAGAGTGAGCAGGTTTTCTGCCGATACATAGAGCCTGAGGGAAGAAACCAGGGCCTTCTTGGTGAGCTTCTCGGGGAGAGTGTAACCAAGCTGGATGTTCTTGAGGCGGAGATAGCTGCCGTCCTGGACATAGAGGTCGGACATCTTCCAGTTCACGTTGTCGCCGCGGACAAAGCGCGGGATCTTGGTGGAGGTACCTTCACCAGTCCAGCGGTTGAGCATGTAGGCGGGCATGTTGGTCTCGGAGATATCCGTACGGCGGGTTACGTCAAGGATGTCGTTGCCATAAGTGCCCTGCCAGAGCATATAGAAGTCGAAGTTCTTGTAGCTTGTGGAGTAGTTGAAGCCAACGGTCCACTTGGGCATGCCGTTGCCTATGTCCGTACGGTCATCGTCATCGATCTTACCGTCGTTGTTCACGTCTACGAAGCGGACGTCGCCGGGGACTGCATCGGGCATGATGAGCTGGGTGGCGCCGGTTTCAGGGTCGGTCCAGGTGTAGGCGTTGATTTCGTCCTGATTCTGGAAGAGGCCGTCGGTCTTGAGACCGTAGAAGAACGGGAAAGGATGGCCGTTCTCACCGCGGGTCATTGCGCCTGCGCCCTGGAAGGAATCGTAGTTGTTGAAACCGCTTTCGTTGCCCATGGAGATGAGCCTGTTGTAGAGATAGGTGGCATTGCCGCCGATGCGGTGGTTCCAGTTTCCGTGGCCGAACTTGTAGGAGAACTCGAATTCTACACCGCGGTTGAGCATCTCGCCGGTGTTGCCCCAGGGGCTGGATTCACCCACATATGCGGGAACGGGCATCTGGAGAAGCATTCCGTCGGTAATCTTGTTGTAGAAATCGGTGGTGAAGGTGAGGGCGTTGTTGAACAGGCCCAGATCCAGGCCGATATTGGTCTGGACAGAACGCTCCCAACGCAGGGACGGGTTGGCAAGGCCGCTGGACTTGACGCCCTGGGCGGTAACCTCGCCGGCACCTATCATGTAGTTGTTCTGGTCCGATGTGAGAACGGTGTAGCGGAAAGCCTCGAAGGCGTCGGATCCGTTGACACCCCATGAGAAACGCAGCTTTGCGTTGGAAATCTGCTGGGGAAGATTTAGGTAAGGCTCCTTGTGGATGTTCCAGCCCAGGGAGAAGGACGGGAAGTTACCCCACTTGTTATTGGCGCCGAAGCGGGAGGATCCGTCACGACGTACGGTAACCTGTGCCATGTAACGCTCGTCATAGTTCCAGTCTGCACGGCCGAAGTAGGAAGCCAGGCGGTAAGGGGAATTTACCCAGCCGCTTGCGTGCTGCTTGTCAGGATCGTCGGCGTTATTGGGAGCGTTGTTGATGTAAGGCTTGTCGTACCATTCTTCAGCAAGGTCGTAGCGGTTGCCGTAGAGACCGTCGCTGGTGTTTTCCATGGCGCTCTGGCCAAGCATTACGGAAACGCTGTGCTTGCCGAAATCCTTATTATATGTAAGGTAGTTTTCCAGCTGCCATACAAGACCTTTTTCATACTGAGCGTTGACATTGGTGGTGGTAGCGTGGTTGTTGGATGACAGGTAGTACAGAGGCGTGTAACCGCTGTTCCCCCAGAAGCTCATGTCCACGCTGAAGGTGCTGTGGAACTTGAGGTTGTCCCAAATCTGGAGCTCGCCGCCGAAGGCGCCCACAATCTTGTGGCTCCAGTTGTCGTTGGCGGGACGGGACAGGTCTGCGATGGGGTTCACCATCTCATTGTATGCGCTGCCGGGAATCATGAACACCTTTCCGTCGGCATCAGTAATGAAGGTTTCGCCGGGATAGATGGTGGCATAATTTGCGGCATCGGCCTCAGAGGCATAAACGCCAAGGATGGGGCTCATCGCAAGGGCGGAACCAAGGGGAGAACCCCACTGGGAGTTTTCCGCAACACCTTTGGAAGATATGCGCGCGTAAGAGATCTGGTTGGTGAGAACCATGCTGTTGAGGTAGTTGCGCTCTGCCTTGTGGTCCATCAGCGTGAAGCTAGTGTTGGAACGGAGGGTGAGACGGTTGTAGTTGGAACGGTTGAAGTTACCGCCAACGATACCTTCCTGGTCTGTGTAACCAAGGGAGAGATAGTAACTTACAGCATCTGAGGCTCCGGAAATGGAGAGCTCGTGATTCTGCTGGGGAGCGTTGTAGTTGAACACTTCTTTCTGCCAGTCCGTTCCCTCGCCGTAGCTCCAGGGATCTGCATAGCGGGGAGCGGCGCCGGAGTTGATGAGGCCTTCGTTGATCATGAGGGCGTACTCGCTGGCGTTCAGGACCTCTCTGGTTTTCCAGGGGCTGGAAATACCATAGGAGAAATTGTAGTCTACGTGGGCCTGACCCTTAGTACCTTTCTTGGTGGTAACAAGGATAACGCCGTTAGCTGCACGGGTTCCGTAAACGGCACCGGAGGCGGCGTCCTTGAGGACCTCGATGGATTCTATATCCGAAGGATTCAGGTAGTCGATGCCGCCGGAGATGGGCATACCGTCAACGATGTAGATAGGGTTGGAGTCGTTGATGGTACCCACGCCGCGGACGCGGATGCGTGAGCTTGCACCAGGCTGACCGGACGACGCGGTAACGGTAACACCTGCGGTAAGACCCTTCAGGGCTTCGTCTACGCGGGTGGGAGCAGTGACTCCCAGAGACTCTGCGTCTACTTTTGCGATAGACGCGGTGACCACGGACTTCTTCTGGACGCCGTAGCCCACTACAACTGTCTCTTCCAGCATCTGGGAATCGTCGGAAAGGACGATGTCCAGGACGCTGTCGTTGTTTACCTGTACGGTCTTGGTCTCGTAGCCAAGGCAGGAAACTTCAACGGTTGCGCCTTTCTTCACGCGGAGGCTGAAGGAGCCGTCCACGTCGGACATGGTGCCGTTGTCTGTTCCCTGCTCAACCACGAAAGCACCCACGACGGGCTGGTTGCCGGCGTCCTTTACGACACCCTTCAGGGTGACGTTCTGGGCCAGGGCAGCCAGGCTTAATCCTAGCGAGAGGATCAGAGTGATGATTTTTTTCATACGCTTAAGGTTGGTTGTGCGTTGGTTATTGGTTTAAAAAATTGTTTTTCTGCCACAAAATTATCGCTACTATATATAATGCGCGCACATAATAAAATTAAAGTAGTTGCAAGTAGTAGTTTAAAAACTTATTTTCAATTAATTAAAAGTATTTAAAAAGCTAAAAAAGTAGTGAAATGAAACACAGTGATCCGCTACTTTTATTTAAATAATCATTATATTTGCGCCATGAACATAAGGCAGACACTACTACTGATAACATCGGCCGCCATGCTGGCCGCCTGCGCTCCGAACAAGAAAGATATATTGGCAGAACTGGACGGTTACGTCGCTGCACGCAGCGTATACATGGCGTCAAAAACAACCCAGATGGAGGCGCTCACGCGCCTGGCACAGTCTACCCAGGACCCCCAGCGCAGGTACGACCTTGAGATGGACATTGCCTCCCGGTACTTTGCATTCAGCTTCGATTCCACCCAGGCCTACCTCAAGCACTGCCAGGATCTTGCACTGAATCCTCTCCGGGACAATGAACGTTACAACAGGGCATCCATCCAGCTTGGCCACCTCTACGCCAAGGCGGGAAACTATATGGAAGCATATAATCTCCTCTATGGCCAGATAGATACAAACGCCCTCTCACCAGTCCTCAAGCAGGAATATCTCTTTGCGCTGTACGACTTCAGCCGTGACCTTTCCGGCAACTCCGGCATGGTGGAAAAGCTTGCCATCCCGGACCGCAACACATACCGTGAACGCCTTTTCAACATGCTGCCAAAGGACTCTGAGCGCTGGCGCATCCTGAAGATGAACCAGATGGTGGAACAGGGGAAAACCGCATCGGCCGACAGCCTTTGCCGTACACTCCTCTCCGGCCTATCTCCGGAGGTGCACAATTACGCAATCTATGCGTTTGAGATGGCGGAAATACAGTACAGCATGGGCAACGAGCGCAGCCGGCTGGAGTGGCTCATAAAGTCGGCCGAAAGCGACATCATGGGTGCAGTAAAGGACTATGCTTCACTTACGATGGTGGCCCAGATTATTCTCCCTACGGATGTAGAACGCTCTTTCCACTACCTTCGCATAGCCCAGGAAGATGCCATATTCTACAACGCCAAGCTTCGGCCGTGGCAGATTTCCCGTTTCCTTCTGGACATAGAAGGCGCATATAGCAGCCGCCAGGACAAGACAACGCGCCTGCTACGTATATTTATGGTAATAATGGCCGTCCTCACGGTAGTTCTCACGCTTCTCTCCTGGTCTTTCATCGTCCGCACCAATACCCTGTCCAAACTGCGGGAAGAGCTTGAGCGCAGCAATACCCAGCTGGCCATGGCCAACATTACCCTCAACGACCAGAACCGCCAGATTTCCAAGGCGGACAAGGTTAAGGAAGAATACATCCTGAGCTTCCTGGAAGATCTTGCCGGGCAGATTACAACCGTCCGTACGGAAGACAACCGCTTCCGCAACCTCCTAAAGCAGGGCAAGGCGGACCAGCTTTTGAAAGAGCTGTCCATAAGCGGACGCTCTGAAAAAGTCCGTGAAAGCTTCTACGAAACCTTCGACCGCACCTTCCTTGGCCTGTATCCGGACTTTGTGGAGCAGTTCAACGCCCTGATTGCCGAGGATGCCCGCATCCACCCTCCAAAAGGGCGGCTTACCACCGAACTCCGGGTGTTCGCCCTCATTCGCCTGGGCGTAGACGACTCCAAGAAAATAGCTGCTATGCTGGATTACTCCGTGAGTACAATCTACAATCACAAGGTGACAATAAAAAACGCATCCCTGGGAGACAGGAACACGTTTGAAGACAGGGTGAAGGAAATAGGGAAATAGCCCTACAAACCCCTTACCGCCGCCTCAATCTCTTCCCTCCGGCCTTCCGGGATAACGGGAGAAAGGAAGGAAAGCATCTGCAGGGTGCGGGCCTCCTTCTCCGGAATGCCGCGGGAGCGCATGTAGAAGAGCTCGTCCTCTCCCAGGCGGCCGGTGGTGGCACCGTGGGAGCATTTTACATCGTCCGCATAAATCTCCAGCTGGGGCTTGGTCTCAACCTTTGCCTCTTCCGTTAGGACGATGTTGTGGTTCTCCTGATAGGCCTCTGTGCCGTCCGCGCCGGGGGCTACCACGATGACACCGTCAAAATGGAAATTCGAACTGCCGCCGGCAATGCCGTTTATTATCTGCCTGGACTTGCAGCCCTTTGCCCTGTGATGAACCAGGGTTCGGATACTCACCTTCTCCGACGCTCCGGAAAGGTACAATGCCTTTATCGTAAGCTCTGCGCCCTCTCCTGCAAGGTCCACGGTCACATCGATATCACGGCTTTCGCCGGGAAGGATAACGAATTCCAGAGTCCTGCTCTCGCCGGCTTCCAGGCGGATGAGATTGCCGGTCAAGCCGGCAATGACGGGGTCTATGTACTTACCGTGTCCCATGCGCTAGAACTGGTCAAAGCCCTTTGACTCAATGGCATCCACTATCTCCCGGCCGCCTGTGGCCACTATGCGGCCTGCCTTGAGAACGTGCACAACATCCGGCTGTACATACTCCAGGAGCTTCTGGTAGTGGGTGATTATGATGGCGGAACGCTCCGGGCTGCGGAGGGCGTTTACCCCGCCCGCAACTATCTTGAGGGCGTCTACGTCAAGGCCGGAGTCGGTCTCGTCAAGGATGGAGAGGGTGGGCTCCAGCATGGCCATCTGGAAGATTTCCGCACGCTTTTTCTCACCGCCGGAAAAGCCCACGTTGACCTCGCGCTTGGCAAAGTCCGGGTTCATGCCCACGAAGGCCATCTTCTCTTTCTGCAGCTTGAGGAAGTCCCCTGCCTTCATTTCCGGAAGGCCCTGTGCCTTGCGGCGCGCGGCGATTGCCGCCTTCATGAAAGCGGTATAAGAGACTCCGGGAATCTCTACCGGATACTGGAAACTGAGGAAAATGCCCGCCCAGGAGCGCTCCTCCGGGGCCATGGCCAGAAGGTCCTTGCCCTCAAACATCACGCTGCCTTCCGTGACAACGTAGTCCGGGCGGCCGGTGAGTACGGCGCTGAGGGTGCTCTTGCCGGCTCCGTTGGGGCCAAGCACGGCGTGGATCTCTCCCGCCTTTATCTCCAGGTCTATACCTTTGAGTATTTCCTTGTCGCCTATGCTGGCGTGAAGGTTCTGAATCTTAAGCATTCTTCCTATACAGTTTAATCCATGTGGCCAGGGACCACAGTCCGTTTATAAGGTAAAGCGAGCAAACTATGGGCATGAAAACATTGCCCACGCTTACGTGCAGCACAATCTGAGTGACATTGACCACAAGCCAGACAATCCAGCACTCCCACTTCTTGAGGGAGCTCAGCAGCTGTGCAAGCAGTATGAGAGCTGTAACCACGGAATCCAGGTACGGGTGGGGATCCAGCGGGAACAGGCGGTCAAGGAGCCAGCCCCAGAGGCCGGCAACTATGAGCACAAGGGCAATGGCAAGGATGCGTTCCGGCCAGCCCATCATGCTCACTTTCAGGTTTTTGGGATCATCGGCGCTCTGCTCCTGCGGTTTGGGGTGAGTCCAGCGCCAGTGGCCAAGGACGTTTATGGCAAGGGACACCGGCTGCAGAAGCAGGCTGGCATACAGGTTCTTGTTCCAGAATAGGAGGAACAGGGCGGCCGTATACAGGTACCCCACCCAGAAGTTATACTTCGAGTTTCGGCCCGCCAGCACCACGCAGGCAAGGCCCAGGACTGCCGATATTATATCCAGCGGGTTCATCCTACAGAGCCTTCAAGAGATACCTGCAGGAGCTTGCG
>JAEEGJ010008061.1_pt1 | contig 29385 bp, 20 predicted proteins | sample 8958761 | NCBI WGS metagenome assembly JAEEGJ01 (sample SAMN16246546, study PRJNA631951) | gut metagenome | biome: gut microbiome; feature: rumen; material: RS-attached | host: Bos | place: Iran: Karaj | collected 2018-10
TTGGAACGGTGATTATGCTGTTTGCTATTTTGTATTTTGACTTGCTTCACACCAGAGAGTTGGCGAAGGACTTCGTCATCGATCATATTTCCGAAGGAATTATTGCTGTGGATCGGCAGGGTAAAGTACAGTATTACAATGTGCCGGCCAAGCGACTTTTCCCTGAATTGGGAGAAGAAAAAGAAGCTTATGCATTGGAAGAAATAATGGATGCGGTGCATAAGAATGAAGACATTATAGTTCGAAGTCGCATTTACTCCATTGAAGAAAACGATTTAATCGAAAAACAAAACTATTACGGAAAACTCTATGCTTTTACGGATGAAACCGAGCATATCAAGTATATGGACGAGTTAAAGAAACAGCGGGAAATTGCGGATCTTGCCAACATGTCCAAGAGCCGATTTTTGGCCAATATGTCTCATGAGATTCGAACACCGATCAATGCTGTTTTGGGTATGGATGAAGTGATTCTGCGAGAAACCACAGAGCCCAGCATCCGAAACTACGCAGCCAATATTATGTCTTCCGGAAAAACTTTGCTTTACTTGATAAACGACATCTTGGATTTGTCCAAGGTGGAAGAAGGAAAGATGGAAATCATTCCGGTGCAATACGAGGTATCTTCTTTGATTCACGGTTTGGTGGGTATGATTTACGGCCGTGCGGAAAAGAAGGGATTAAAGGTTCATTTGCAGGCGGATGAGAATATTCCAAAGGTTTTGTTAGGAGACGAAATCCGAATCCGACAGTGCGTGTTAAACATTTTGACCAATGCGGTAAAGTACACGGAAAAAGGAACCGTCACCTTCACTATGACCCATCGTAAACTCGACGATGACAGCATAGACCTTACGGTCAGCGTTACAGATACCGGCATCGGAATGAAGCCCGACACACTGGATCATCTTTACGATCCTTACGAGAGACTGGATCAGCAAAGAAACCGCTACATAGAGGGAACCGGGCTTGGAATGTCCATCACCTACACCCATTTGGAACTTATGGGCTCCAAGCTTGAAGTTGCAAGCGATTACGGCAAGGGTTCGAAGTTTTCTTTTACCCTGCGGTTGCCCATTTCCGACGGTTCAACAGTAGGCAATATCAAAGACAGTTTTGAAAAGATGCGCGAGAACATCAAGGAGTACAAAGTATCCTTTACCGCTCCGGATGCCCGTGTTCTTGTGGTGGATGATACAGCAGTCAACATCAGCATTTTCAAGGGACTTTTAAAGCGTACCATGGTTCAGATAGATTCGGCTCCCTCAGGCGAATTCGCTATTGAGCTTACCGAAAGACGCAAGTACGATGCCATATTCATTGACCATATGATGCCCGGCATGGACGGTATTGAAACCTTCAAAGCAATTAAGTCTTCCGAGGACAATCCCAACCATGACACACCCATGATTATGATGACTGCCAATGTCAATTCAAACTCCAGGGAATTGTATTTGTCTCTTGGCTTCAGTGATTACATCGGAAAGCCTGTGGACCCTCTTCTTTTGGAGGCAATGCTTAAAAGAGTACTATAAAAGGCAAAAGAAAAGGGCTTCCCCCGTTTTGGAGGAAGCCCTTTAAACATATCCTTATAAAATATCATCCAGCAAGTGGTAGTAAGTCAGCAGCGAATACACGTGCAACAAAACCAGGAACCACCCCGCCATCACATTGGCGATGTGGGCCTTTGTTTTTTTGGACGATAAAGTGGTAAGAACAAGTCTTACAACAGCAACTGCAAAGAACACTCCCATTCCGGCCATCATACACCACGAGAAATTGGCCGCATCCATTCTGTCTCCGCTTTCGGCAAGAAAAGTAAATTCTGCGGTTCCCACTGCATAACATATAAGAGCCAGTTTACCCTCAAGAGTCTTTAAGAAGTACCCGGGATGGGTAATCAGCATATAAATCGGGAAAAACATGCCCAAAAGAACGGCCGTAGGCACATCAAACGTGTAAAAGTGCCAGACTGTCAGCGGCTTGGTAATGATAACCGACGAAGCATTTGTGGCCTCACCCCAATAGTAGAAAGCATAATATTCCACCAGCAGATAGGCCACGGAAGGAATGGAGGCTATAGCAAGCTTCCAAATGGTATTGCCCACTTTACCCGCCATCTCGTTTTTACGAACCAGTCCTGTCACCAAATCCGCCAAAACCACTATAAATCCTGCCGGAAGCAGCATATACATAAACGTGGGCTTGGTAATGGTAGAAAGAAAAAGAAAGATTCCGAAATACAGGTAAAGATTCTTCTCTTTCTTAAAGAAAAGTGTCTTCTCACCATGATATCTTCTGATGATATCCATACCCGCCATAAGCACTAAAAATCCAAAACTCTTTACCGCCATGTGGGTCGGATTGTGAAGCGGATTGGGTGAGAAAGAACCTGCATAGGCATCTCCGAACCACCAGCATGACAAGGGTCCCACAAAGCTAAGAATTAAAGAACCAACAGCGGAAAACATCAATGTGTTTCTGCCGGTATAATGCTTCGTAACAGCATATATAAACCAAGCGGTTACGGCAAAAGAAAGAACCCCGAACCATGCAAATGTAAAGGAAGCCGCATCAAAAAGCGGGAAGCCGCATCTTGAAGACAAAACCTTTACAATAATATGCCACATGCAATAGGGAACTCTTAACCACGCCTTTAACATTAAATCCTTCTTTAAGTAGAATTCTTCGGCAAAAAAAGCGTGGGCTTTTAAATCCTGTAAGCCCTCGTCATTGCACAGCACAAAGGCCATAAGATAGTAAACTACGAATATTAAAAGCGCAAAACCGCCGCATGCGGCATAAGCCGCATACGACGGAGATTTTGTTTCTTCATATGTATCTTTGGACGGATCCTCGGCACCTGATTTATATAATTTAACTGCCTTGTCCCAAAAACTTTTTATTGCTTTTGCCATTTATACATATCCTCTGTTTATTTAATGGATGCGTGAAGCTCCTGTAAGGATTTGACTGCAGAGTGAGCACCGCTCTTAACAGCCTTGATACCTTCCGCAGTAGCCTTGGCCGCTGCCATGGTGGTGATGTAAGGAATCTTGGCACGAATGGCTGCCTTACGGATATAGGAGTCATCATGAGCACTCTTCTTGCCGATAGGTGTATTTATTACAAGCTGAACTTCACGGTTAATGATGTAGTCTGAAACATCGGGACGACCTTCATAAATCTTGCAAGCCTTTTTGACTTCGTAGCCGGCATTCTTAATAAGCTCGTAAGTGCGTCCTGTTGCCACAAATTTGAAGCCACACTCTGCAAGAGGCTTAATAACATCAAGAAGCTCGGGCTTGTCATTGTCATTAACGCTGACGAGTGCCGTTCCTTCAAGAGGAAGGCAGGTCTGTGTAGCTTCCTGCGCCTTGTAGAAGGCTTCGCCGAAGTTCTCGGATATACCGAGTACTTCACCTGTGGAACGCATTTCGGGTCCGAGTACAGGGTCGACTTCAGGGAACATATTGAAGGGGAATACCGCTTCTTTTACGCCGTGATAAGGAATTGCTTTCTTGGTAAGAGCGGGTACCGGTGAAGGTCTTCCGGTAATCTCTCTGGTAACAATTTCGGTAGCAATGGGCACCATCTGAATGTTACATACCTTGGATACAAGGGGCACGGTACGTGATGCACGGGGATTGGCCTCGATAACATAAACCTTGCCGTTCTCAATGGCGTACTGCATATTCATAAGTCCCTTAACATGCATTTCCTCGGCAATCTTGCGGGTGTACTCTTCTATAGTCTTTAAGTTCTCCTCTGAGATGTTCATAGAAGGAACGATACAAGCGGAGTCACCGGAGTGAATACCTGCAAGTTCGATATGTTCCATAACTGCGGGTACAAATGCGTGCTCACCGTCACAGATTGCATCGGATTCACATTCTGTTGCATGCTTGAGGAATCTGTCTATAAGGATAGGTCTGTCGGGAGTTACGCCGATGGCAGCCTTCATGTATTCCACAAGTTCTTCATCGTCGTGAACCACTTCCATTCCACGTCCGCCGAGAACGTAGGAAGGTCTTACCATTACAGGATATCCTATCTTGCCTGCCACTTCAAGGGCTTCCTCGGTGGTAACGGCCATACCTGCTTCGGGCATGGGGATTCCGAGTTTGTCCATCATGGCTCTGAACTGGTCTCTGTCTTCCGCAAGGTCGATAACTTCGGGAGAAGTACCAAGAATCTTAACACCGTTCTTTTTAAGTTCTGCCGCAAGGTTAAGAGGTGTCTGACCGCCGAACTGGGCGATTACGCCGAGAGGCTTCTCTTTGTTGTAAATGCTGAGAACGTCTTCAAGTGTAAGGGGCTCAAAATAAAGCTTGTCGGATGTATCGTAGTCGGTTGAAACGGTCTCAGGGTTACAGTTAACGATGATGGTCTCAAATCCGAGTTTCTTAAGTGCAAGTGCGGCATGAACGGAGCAGTAGTCAAACTCAATACCCTGACCGATTCTGTTGGGGCCGCCGCCCAGAATCATAATCTTCTGTTTGTCGGTGTTGACAGGGTTCTTGTCGGGAGCGTTGTAAGTTGAGAAGTAGTAAGCGCTGTCCTGTGTACCGCTTACATGTACGCCTTCCCATGCTTCCTCTACACCGATGGAGATACGCTTGTTGCGGATGCTCTCCTCGGATACTTCAAGGAGTTTGCTTAAATATTTGTCGGAGAAACCGTCTTTTTTGGCCTTTGTAAGTGCCTCGTCGGAAGGAAGGGAGCCTTTGCCTTTAAGAAGTTCTTCTTCTTCCTCCACAAGTTCCTTCATCTGGTTAAGGAAGTAATGCTTAACCTTGGTGAGTTCGAAGATTTCGTCGGCGGTTGCGCCCTTACGAAGTGCTTCGTATATGATGAAATAACGCTCGCTTGAAGGAGTTGCAAGCATCTTTAACAATTCTTCTTTGGACTTGGAGTTAAAGTCTTTGGCCCAGCCCAAACCGTAGCGTCCGGTCTCCAGACTTCTGATGGCCTTCTGGAAGGCTTCTTTGAAGTTCTTGCCGATACTCATGACTTCACCTACGGCACGCATCTGTGTACCGAGCTTGTCCTGAACGCCTTTGAACTTCTCAAATGCCCAGCGTGCAAACTTGATAACTACGTAGTCACCGTCGGGAACGTATTTGTCAAGAGTGCCGTACTTGCCACAGGGAATTTCATCAAGGGTAAGTCCGCTTGCAAGCATAGCGGAAACAAGAGCGATGGGGAAGCCTGTTGCCTTGGATGCAAGTGCTGAAGAACGTGAAGTTCTGGGGTTAATCTCTATTACAACGATTCTTCCGGTCTTGGGGTCGTGGCCGAACTGAACGTTGGTACCGCCGATTACGCCTACTTCATTGACAATCTTGTAAGCCTGGCGCTGTAATTCTTTCTGAACATCTTCGGAAATGGTGAGCATGGGAGCCGAGCAGAATGAATCGCCGGTATGTACTCCGAGGGGATCGATGTTCTCGATGAAACATACGGTAATCATCTGACCCTTGGCATCTCTTACAACTTCAAGCTCAAGTTCTTCCCAGCCAAGAATTGATTCTTCTACAAGAACCTGGCCTACCATGGAAGCCTTAAGGCCTCTCTCACATACGGTAGCAAGTTCTTCTTTATTGTATACAAGGCCGCCGCCTGCTCCGCCCATGGTGTATGCGGGACGAAGTACTACGGGGTAGCCGAGTCTGTCTGCAATGTCAAGCGCTTCCCGAACAGAGTAGGAAACTTCGCTTCGAGCCATTTCAATACCGAGTTTTTCCATGGTCTGTTTGAACTCGATACGGTCTTCGCCTCTCTCGATGGCGTCAATCTGAACACCGATTACCTTAACGCCGTACTTGTCAAGAACGCCGGCAGTTGAAAGCTCCGAGCACAGGTTAAGTCCTGACTGTCCTCCGAGGTTGGGAAGGATGGCGTCGGGTCTTTCTTTGGCAATGATTGCTTCAAGTCTCTCCACGTTAAGAGGCTCAATGTATGTTTCATCCGCAATTCCGGGGTCCGTCATGATGGTGGCGGGGTTGGAATTTACGAGAACAATCTCATAGCCTAACTTTCTTAATGCTTTGCAGGCCTGTGTGCCCGAGTAGTCGAACTCGCATGCCTGTCCGATGATGATAGGACCTGAGCCTATTATCAATACCTTTTTAATATCGTTTCTTTTTCCCATTTCGTGTCTCCTTTGCACTAAAAAATTAATGGTAAAGAAAAAACCTCCGGTAAAAGAGGTTTATAATCCTTTGAAATATTTAACATTTGAAGCAATATTACCCTTAAATACCGCTGAGCCGGCAACGATAACATTGGCGCCGGCGTCAAGAATCATGGATATGTTATCTTTGGTCACTCCGCCGTCGATTTCAACGTCAACGGAAAGGCCTCTTGCGTTAATCTCATTACGAACAGCCTTAATCTTGGGAGTGGTGGAATCCATGTATTTCTGCCCGCCGAAACCGGGCTCTACGGTCATTACAAGTGCCATTTCTATCTTGTCCAAAAAAGGAAATAAAACGTCTGCGGGAGTGGCCGGCTTAATGGATAATCCTGCCTTACAGCCCGCTGCGTGAATGGCATCTATGGTAGCGTTTACATCGCTGCATGCCTCGTAATGAACGGTAATGATGTCTGCTCCGCATTTGGCAAACTCTTCAATGTAGCGGATAGGTTCAACTACCATAAGATGTACATCAAATACCTTATCGGTAGCGCTCCTGATAGAAGTGATAACAGGCATTCCGAAAGAAATGGAAGGAACAAAAGAGCCGTCCATTACATCTACATGAATGTAATCGGCGCCCGCCTCATCGGCTTCATGAATCTGCTGCCCAAGTATTTTGAAATCTGCCGCCAAAATAGAAGGTGATAAAATCATGTGGGTGTCCCTTATATGCCAGGTTACTGTTATCCTTAAAAGGATAATTCACTTTCCGTCTATTTTCAAGAACTTTTTTGTAAATTTGAAGTTGATTTTTTAAGAAGTTGTTGGTAATATCCTCCAACTACATAAGCTTAAGCAAATCCTCGTAAGTTTCGGCTTTTCTGATGAGCTTAAGGCTTCCGTCGGACATTACGCACACTTCCGCCGGTCTCGGACGGGAATTGTATGTGGAACACATGCTGTAGCCGTATGCACCGGTGTCCAGTACGCATACCAGGTCGCCTTTTTGAGCCTCGGGAAGAGGTCTGTCCTTACAAAGAAGGTCGCCCGACTCACAGATATTTCCGCACACGTTCTGCTCAATAAGATTGTCTCTCGAAACAGGCTTGCCGTCTCTTAAAATCTCAATATCGTGCCAGGAATCATACATGGAAGGACGCACAAGAACGTTCATGCCCACGTCGGTACCGATGAAATGATGACCGGAGTTGTCTTTGGTAGCGTGAACTCTTCCGAGGATAACGCTTCCTTCTGCAACACAGTATCTGCCGGGCTCCGACTTAAAGAGGGGAGCTTTTCCGTATTCTTTGACAAAAGAATCAAGAATGGGCTCAAGGCTCTTCTTGAAGCCTTCCATATCATATTCGGGCTGGTCGTCAAGCTTGTGGTAAGGAATTCCGTAGCCGCCGCCAAAGTCTATAAACTCAAGGTTGTCAAAGCGCTTGGCGATTCTTAAAAGGTTGGTTACCGCCTCAAGATAGGGGGTGGGCTCCATGAACAAAGAACCTATATGCTGGTTGATGCCCGCAATAGTAAGGTTGTATTTGTCACAGATTTCAAAAATCCTGTCGATATCTTCCTCGGAAATGCCGAATTTTGTTTTTTTGCCACCGGTTACCACTTTCTCGTGATGACCTGCACCTACGCCGGGGTTAATGCGAACTGCGCACTTGCCGCCGGGGTTAAGCTCGCCGTACTGCTCAAGCTGTGAAAGAGAATCGCAGCTGGTCATGATGTTACGGTCGATTGCATACTGCATTTCTTCTTTGGACACGTTATTGGGTACAAAGAAAATGCGGTCATAAGGGAACCCCGCAGCCTCAAGCATACGGATCTCGCCCTCACTCATGGCATCGCAGTTAACTCCCTCTTCGAGAGCGAACTTTAAAATGTGAATGTTGGTATTGGCCTTCACGGAATAATTGGCGGTGTAGGGGTATTTGGTGATGACCCCCGCAACGCTTTTCATGTGGGCACGAATAATGTCTTCGCTGTATACATAGACGGGTGTGCCGTATTTTTGTGCTATATCTTCGGGATTGTTACCCTTAAAGAAATCAACTTTATCGATATATGAATTCATGTTAAATCCTTCCTGATCTTAAAGGAGATGTGCTCTGAGCTCGTCGCCGGAAAGAGGGCTTAAGTATGCGGGTGCTACGTCAAATACGGTCTTGCATCCTACAGAGCCTTCTTTGTTGAGTCTGTTGATGGCGCGGGCATATGCTACAAGAACAGATGCTGTAAACTCGGGGTTGGAGTCAAGCTTTAAGCTGTATTCGATAATAGCCTTGTCTTCTTTGTTCCAGCCGGTTACACCCGAACGGAATACGAAGCCGCCGTGAGGAATGCCTGCATGGTCGCGCTGAAGCTCTTCTTCGGTTATAAAGTGTACGGTGGTGTCATACTCGTCAAAGTAGTTGGGCATGGTCTTAATCTCCTGCTCAATACGTGCAAGGTCGGCGCCTTCCTCGGCTACTACAAAGCATTCTCTTGTATGCTTCTGTCTGGTGGTAAGGGTAGGATTCTCGCCCGCTCTTACCGCTCTCAAAGCTTCGGGAACGGGAATGGTGTACTGTTTGCCGTTCTTAACGCCTGCGATTCTTCTGATGGCATCTGAGTGGCCCTGGCTTACGCCCTTGCCCCAGAAAGTATAGTCGTTGCCTTCGGGAAGAATACAGTTGGCATAGAGTCTGTTAAGAGAGAACATGCCGGGATCCCAGCCTGCGGAAATAAGGGCTGTGTGGCCGCTTTCTTTGGCTGCCTTATCGACATTGGCAAAGTGCTCGGGAATACGTGCGTGGGTATCGAAGCTGTCGATTACGTTAAAGTACTGAGCGTACTTGGGAGTCATCTCGGGAAGGTCGGTTGCGCTTCCGCCGCAAATGATAAGTACGTCGATGTCATCTTTATAATCAAGAATCTCGCTTACATTCTTAACGCTTACGCCTTCGGTAAGAATCTTAACGGTTGCGGGATCTCTTCTGGTAAAAACATATTTAAGTTCTGCGTCTTTGTTCTGTTTAACGGCACATTCAATACCTTTTCCAAGGTTACCGTATCCTAAAATTGCAAGTTTCATAGCTGTATTTCCTCCTTGAGATTGTTTTGTATAAGTATGATTTTATTTCTGAGAGCCTCTTTCATGACCGAAACCAGATTGCTCTGGCCGGAGAAGAGGCATCTGTCCTCATCGTTGTTAAAAAGTGTTCCCGTCAGGACAAAAGAAGAATCCGTAATAAAACGAAGCTGTCCTTTTTCCGGAACCGTTTTATAAATCGTGGCACCGGGAAGTTTGAAATCGTCGCTTAAAATTACAACCTTTTTGCCACTCTTAACCAGCTGGGCAAGTTCGCCTTCATATTCCTTAAGAAGAGAGGATTCGGCGAGAATATAGAGCCTTAGCTCACACTTGTTAAGCATGTCGGATATCTTGTTCCTGATATTGTCCGAACCGCTTATGGTGAGGTAGCCCTCCGACATATCTGCCTTGCCCGGGGCATGCTCCTCGAGTTCTTTTGCCCTCTTCTGAAGGTCCTTGATTACTTTTCCCGTAAAGACCTTGACCTCTTCGGGGGTGTATCTGGTCACCTCGCCCTCATATACATACGCCGCGCCCTTGTCCACCAGACTGCCGAGGGAGCCGTATGCATTGGACCTGGAGATTCCGGTTTCCTTGGCTACTTCATAGCCCGTCATGGTGCCTCTTTTCAGAAGCGCTTCATATATGAGAGCCTCCTGACCCGTCAGGCCGAAAGCCTTTAAATTGTCTAAAAAAACTGCATCGGACATGCGTGTCACCTATTAGTGTTCCTTTTTGGTACTACGCACATGATACTAGCAGTTTTTTCTTTTGTCAACAGAATAAAGACAAAAAACTGCCGCACCATAAGGTGCGGCAGAATTGCTACCCTCAAATTATTTAATAACCGATTAGGTTAGTATAATTGTTGGTTCCTTCTATAGGTTGTATGTATACGAAATAATTATCCTTGGTTCCTTTCTCAACCACTATATTTAGGGTTTCGGTGATATATTTGCTTCTGCCGAAAGTCATACTGTAATATCCCACGGGAAGATCAAGCGTGAAGAATCCTCTCGAGCTGCTTCTTCCGGATGCAACAACAGGACCAACGGAAGAATTGTTCCATCCTTTTCTTACGTAATAGTCCACTCTCGAAACGCCGATTCCTGTAAGAGGATTTTTAAATTTGCCGTTTATTATACCATTTTCTTCGGTCGCTCCGATGTAAAAAAGGATTCCCTCAACGGTTGTTTTCTGCTTCTTTCCTATCGTCACATAGGTTATGAAGTCTGCATATCCGGGAGCCGACATCACCAGTTTATAGGTTCCTTCTTCGATATCAAAAGAAAATTCTCCGTTGCTGTCTGCCTTTCTTTTTAAAACCTGATTGTTATCACTGTCGTAGACGGTCACCTCAACAAGTGAAGCTGAAATGCTTTCCCCGTAAATCAAAGCCGCCTTTCCGGATACGGAACCCATGGCCTTGGTTTTCTCAAGTTCCTTAATTACAGCATTTACGCATTTTGCGTAAGCTTTTGCGCCTTCAGCGTTCGGATGTAACGTCGCACCGCCCAAAATGGCCGTATCATTCAGTTCCTGGGGACCGGGTCCCATTATGATTCCGTTAATCCAAGGGTCATCGGAAAAAGCAAGATGTCCTTCAAAGGCGTCCTCAACACTGACAAAATAAATGTTTAAGCCTTCCTCTCTGAGGAGTTCTGTTTGCTTCTCCATTTCTTTGTTGTATTCATGGGCGCATTTATTTAAGAAAGCAGCTTCTGTAGGAGTGTACAAAGAACCTTTTCCGTTTTCGTCAAGAAGCTGAGGGTAACCCACTGCCAAAATCGTGGCATCGGGTCCGGCCTCCTTAATAATCTCCAAATAGGTACTCTTCAGCTTATCCTTAAGAGCATCCACATCTTTTAACTTACGCTCTATTATTTCGTCCAAAGTGGCGCTGCCCAGGTATGGGCTGTGCTTGGCGCAGGTTTTTACATAATTTCCAAAGCCCACATCATTGCCGCCGATGGTTATTGTGACATAATCCACCTGCCCGTTTATTTTATCAAATATTTCAATCTGCGGAGGCAAATATATCGTATTACTTTTGAAAACGAGTCCGGAGTCCGTATATTCTGCCTTGTATGCTCTGACTTTTTGCTTGCTTGAAGTGATATTGGATGAAACGGCTCCGCCTGCGGCAACAAAATACCATTGACAGGGAGCATCACTATTGTCAGTAACTTTGTAATCCGACATAGTGCCTGAATACCCGGGAACTTCCAGCAACGAAGGCCAGCTTATTGTTGAACGGTGAGCCATCCAGTCCATATCCTTCATCCTGAGAGACAAAGGCTTCTCCTGACTGAAATACGGAACCAGTCCTTCGCCCGAAGAATATGAATCTCCCATGGAAACTATGATCATCGGATCCGTCTCGGCAAAAGAAATAAGTCCGGTATTAGGAAGTAACATCACGGCAAGAACTGTCAGAACCGCCGCAATCCATTTAATTCTTTTATTCATAGGCCATCAATCCCCTCGCTTGTCAATTTATCAAGTGTTGCGGCATCAATTCTTTTTACCTTCTTCACAATGACTGCCGAACTTTCGGGAATTGTAACGTAATACTTGTTGGTAGCATGGTCGTAGCTTGTAATTTCGTTTTTCTCGGCGACAAGAAGCTGTACCGGAAGGGAAGAACCGATATTGTATGAAACGGGGTTGGCTATCACATCTCCGTTTATAACAAATATAGTCCACAGTTCTCCCGAAGCCGAATAGTAATCGGTCTGATACATGGGACGCTTTTTATTCGGGTCGCCTTTTATGCTCTTTTCTCCCAAATACTCTCCGCCCATGACGAATTCATAGGTTATCTTGTCAGTGGAAAAACCTCTTTCTTTGAGAATCTCCATGACCTGCGCCTCTGATGGCGCATCCTTGGATTTCGAAGCATTAACCGTTTTGATAACCTCTGCATTTTCCCTGTAATAAGAGTCTTTGCTCTTACTGCTCTCGGCAAATGCATGTCCCGTCAAAGCAATCGCAGCCACAAGAAGCACGGCTATCGCCACGTGACAATACCTGTTTTTGAAATGAACCATTGAAACACTCCTCTCGTTTTTGATAGTCAGAAAGCATCCCTTTTCAGGAATCACTTTCTTTTTCCGATTCCACCGATTTTACCTATAATTTTTTTCAAGAAATGCGCCGCGACTATTGAAACCGCAACTGCAACAATATTAACAATTACCGATACTATAGATTGTATCCTGACATTATTTACCTGTAATAAATACGAAATAACCGCAAGCACTTTTTCATGCAGCAGATATATTTCCAGAGTAATTCCTCCGATAAAGAAAAGTCCTCTTGAAACAGCATTTACCGCCTTGTTTTCCTCGGTTTTTTCTCTGAACCACACCCAGAATATAATTATCATTGCCCCCACAAAGACATATATCGTCCTCATAATAAGCCAAAAGTTTCCTACATCAAATTTAAAAACATACAAGGAAACGCCGCACGAAATCAATCCCAGAACGCACAACAGCCAAAGCAGGCTTTTTCCGATTTTTCCTTCTTCGGTCGTTTTTCGGGCAATAAGAGCGCCAAGAAGAACATTAGGTATCCTGTCCACAAATATACCGCATATTACTGCCAGATTTTTATGCGGCATCCTGAATAGTTTAAACATCCACGCAAAAGTGAAAACATATATTATGACAATCAAAGATATCAATATTTTTTCATGCTTCTCAACAAGCCAAAAAATCAAGGGAAAAACAAGATATAAAGCAAGAATTGCCGCAATGAACCACTCATAAAGCAGCCCGTCCGTATAAAATGAAATTAAAGAATTGCTCCAGAGATAATCTCTGACGGGAATATGCCAGGCAAAAACATTGAATATGCCATAAACAAAAAGAACAACCAGAAAAGCCGGTAATATTCTGCCGGCACGTCTTTTATAGAAAGATAAGACATTTGCGTTCTTTTTCATGGAATAATAGCAACCGTATCCCGAGAAAAAGAAGAAAATATTAACCCCCGAATCACACAAAGCCCTTAAGCCGCTGTTAATGTTGTTCACAAAACCGGGAAAAACCATGGTATTGTGACAAAACATAATCAGCAGTATGGCAAGCCCCATGATTTCAGCACGATACTTACCCAATAAGTCATATTTAACTTTCATACCCCAATATTACTCCTAATTATTCAACGGCCGGGCCGTTTTTCTCAATACAATTCTTATAATTCTTCATGGAATCCCACATCCTTACAAGGAACATGGCCGACACAACAACGATACCGAGAGCTCCCACAAGCTTAAGTCCGTTAACCGGAAGCTTGGAGCAGATGGTAAACACAAAGACAGCCACCCAGGCTCTGAACAGCTGAGCGCTGTAGAACTCCGCATTTCTCTTAATCTCCATATCCCTGATGCCGCGAACAATAAGATAGCAAAAGAAAAGTGTTGCCGTGCTGTAGAGCACATCCACAACAAATGTAGACATTCTGTCGCTGGATAGTAGATTGAACATAGTAAGAACATATTTGGCCGTGGAAGCAAAGATAAATACCATCGATGCGGGAATCAGTTTCTTAAAAGAGCGGCTCTCGGGCGTAAGCACCGTAAGACCTCTCCATACAAGAATAAATCCCACAAAATCAGGCAGTCCGAATGTCAGGCCCCACTTTGAAAAAGTCAGGTAAGCAAACGGAAATTTGAATATAAAAAGAAAACCCCAAAATAAATAAACCATGCAAAATCCTCCACGGCGGCGTAATACGCCTTCGCTCCGTAACAGTATACATCATTTGGCACGCTCCTGCCAATAGAAAACGGCGATACCTTTAAAGATATCGCCGAAATAATTATTTTGCGGTTCTGAATATGTAATCTATGCACGGAGTGTCTTCAAAGCAAAGGTATGTACCGTAAGCCGGTATGGTGCAGAACATTACCCTTATGCCCGCCGGCACCAGAATCTGGTAACCTTTGGTAGACATGAAAACCGCAGGCTTGTCCGAATCCCCGTGGGAGATGTATTTGGCGGTGTTGCACAGGTCTGTCCAGGATAAGTCGTCTTCGCCGCGACCGCTTAAAAGTTCTTTCTTGGACCAGTCAAAGTAATTCCACCAGATATCCGCTCCTCCGTGATACTGTCTTGCAGTCACGGGATTCTCCGTAAGCAAAGGTGCGCCGCTCTTTGATATGAACGTAATGGCGCCTGATTTTTTGTCCACTCTTACCGTAAGTTTTTCAAGTCTTATCTCCAGAGCCTCTCTGGCATCGGCACAGATCCACTTTAAGGGCTGCTTTCTTTGTACTTCCTCGGGAAGAGCTCTCATCTTGCTTACTTCACCCTTGGCAAATGAAATTCTGACAGTCTCGTCGGCAATCGGTGTAATGGTAAGAATGCCATAACCGCCTACAATTTCCACTCTTGTCTTATCTTTGTTAATCCATCTGACACCATTGTCAATCTTACCGTGACCGATGGGTTTTAAGGCCGAAGTCTCGGGCATGGTGCCAAATTCGGACTTGAACTGTTTCGCGGGTTTCTCCGCCGGCATTCGGTATGGTGCCTCGGGTTTGTATGTCGAAGGCATTTTAACCGTTGCCCTTGAATGAGCCGGAGTGTTTAAAGGAGAACGGGCCGAAACCGCATGAACAGCAGGTTTGGGCTTGGCTATCGGCTTGTCGGGTTCTGCCTTGATAGTGTTAACCACAATCTTCTTGGGGCCGTATTTGTCTCTCAGTGCTCTTTCCCTGTCGCCTTCAAGAGCCTGTTCACGGGCAAGTTCTTCACGAGTTTTGAACTCTTCTTCGTACACGAAGGGCTTTATGTGGAAGTCGTCTTCGGCAAAAGAAATATTCTTCCTGTCCTCGGGAATCGGGTCGGCCACAAGTCCCGTAAGCTCGCCGTTATAGAATACGGCAAGTTCATGAAGTGCTCTGGTCGCAGCTACGTACAAGAGTTTCGCATAGCCGTCTTCCTTGGGATAGGCTTCTTTGGACGCGTCATATATAATTACGGCGTCGAATTCCAGACCCTTCGAATACTCAATGGGGATTACATAGATTCCGCTTGAGAACTCCGTATCTTCACCGGAGAAATATTTAACCTCCGTGCGGGAGCTCATGTATTCATAAACTGCTTTTGCTTCCGCGCTGTCTTTGCAGATTACGGCTATGGTCTCGTATTCTTTGGCCTTCATCTCGAGGGCGCGCTTCAGGGCGGTTTCCCTGAGCACATCCCCGTCGGCACATTTAACGCACTCGACTCTGTCGCCGTGGCGCACAATCGGCTCCACCGGATATATGGGGAAGGTTCCGTGGCGCAGGATATCAGTGGCAAACTCGGATATCTCTACCGTATTACGATAGCTCTTCTTTAAGAGTCCGAAGTAATCGTATTTGTCTGGAAGCATTACTTTCTTTAACTCTTCCCAGTCGGAGAGGCCGCAGCCGAAGTTGATGTTCTGGGATACGTCACCCATGATGGTAAAAGTACATTTGCTCATGCAATACTTGAGTGAATTGTAGACCATCATGCCGAAGTCCTGGGCTTCGTCGATTACCACGTGGCTGGCTTCCTGAATGACCTCGCTTTCTTTGATACGCTTGTATATGTAAGCAAGTGAAGCCAGGTCATATAAGTCGGGCTCGTATTTTTTGTAGATAATGTCGGGGTTGGCCGCCTGCTCTTTTAAGGCAAATTCCTCGTAGAGATCGAAAACCGAATCCTCCCAGACAAATCTGTTAAAGTAGTCCGTGTATTTTCTGGTAAGTTTTTTCTGCTCCTCAACATTGTAGGAGTAATAGCGTCCGTATATTTCGTTCTCAAGCTTTCCGAGCAGCACATCGTTCATGCGCTCAAATTTACGATACATGGGCCAGTCGGGATACTCGTGAATGACTTTCTCGATATCGTCTTTGCTCATGATAAGGCGATTGTTCTTTTCAAGCCTTATGTCTTCTCTCGGAATATGTTTCCACTCGACCTTCTCGCAGAAAGCCTTCAGACGCTTGAACCACTCGGAAGTGCCCTTGATGCCGATGCTTTTTTCTTTTTTGTCAAAAGAACGCACCTTCATCTTTTTATTGTCCCAGTCTTCATAAAGAAGTCTGGTGAAGAGTTCCTCCATGGTCATCTGTCTGACCCCGTATACATCAAGGTCCGGCAGTACGCCTGTAATGTAGTTAAGGAGAACCTTGTTGCTGCCTACGATATAGAAGCCGTCGGGCTTGAATTCCACATCGTAGTTGTAGAGTATGTATGATATTCTGTGCATGGCAACGGTGGTCTTACCCGAGCCCGCACTTCCCTGCACCAGCACATTGTGGCGGGGATTCTTACGTATTACTTCGTTCTGTTCCTGCTGGATGGTTGCGATGATTTCGCTTAAGACGTTACGCTTGCTCTTCGATAGGTACTTCGTCAGCAGGTCGTCATTGGCTACCACGTCGGAATCGTAGAAGTCCTTGATGGAGCCTTCCTCGATTTCGTAGGTGCGCTTCCTCTTGAGATCGACTCTGAAAATTCCTTCCTTGGGCACTTTGTAATTGCACATGCCGAGGCTGTGGTCGTAGTAGACCGACGAAATCGGTGCTCTCCAGTCGATAACCTCAGGCTCCGACGGGTTCATTGCGATAACCGTCTTACCGATGTAGAAGGTCTCGCGCTTGCCTGCCTCCGGATCTTCGATGTCGATTCGGCCAAAGAAAGGTTTCTTGCCTGCCCTCTCAGCTCTACGCATCTCGTTACGTACTTCATTGAATCTTGCGTCAGTGTTGAACCACTGCGCCAGGCCTTCCTTGTCATCTACGTCGTAAACTTCACGTAATGACTTCAAATCGTCCTGAAGCCTAGCCGCCTGTTGCTTGACTCCCTTGAGCTTATCTTCGGCGATTTGCCTTACCTTATTCAGTTTTCTCTCTTCGTCTTCCCGGGTTGTTCCGTAGAAAGTTCCGGTTAACTTCTTCTCGCTCATTCTGTCCTCTCCTTTATTGTTCCTACATCTTATCAGAGAATTTCAAAAAGGTATAGACTTGTATTTCAAAATATGCTATCATGCATAATGAAGTGTGCGATATGAATCCGGTGCCGATGCATCGGTTATTTTTTTGCCCAAATTTCCCATGACCTAAGACGCAAAAATGCCCCGAACGATTACTCGTCCGAGGCATTTACTTTAGCTTAAATTATTTAAGGAAATCCTTAATGTCGGCATATACGCCCTTGCCGTCAAGATGATACTTCTCAACAAGTGCGGAAGCGGAGCCGGACTCACCGAAGATGTCCTGCATACCAAGCTTCTTAACGGGTACGGGATGCTTAGCGCAAAGTGCGTCGCATACTGCGCTGCCGAGACCGCCGATAACGGAGTGCTCTTCAACGGTTACAACCTTGCCGGTCTTAGTAGCACTCTTAACGATGATGTCTTCATCGAGGGGCTTAATGGTGTGGATGTTGATTACCTCAGCATCGATACCGTCTGCCTTGAGCATTTCTGCTGCCTGAAGAGCGGAATCTACACAGATACCTGTAGCAACGATTGTTACGTCCTTACCTTCTTTAAGAAGAACGCCCTTGCCCATCTCGAACTTGTAGTCGGGACGGTCATTGATTACCGGAACGGCTGCACGACCGAAACGGATGTATACAGGGCCTTCGTACTCAATGGCCGCACGAACTGCTGCCTTAGCCTCTACATCGTCGGAAGGGCACATAACTACCATACCGGGGATGGTGCGCATAAGTGCAAGGTCTTCGTTGCACTGGTGAGTAGCGCCGTCTTCACCTACAGTGATACCTGCGTGGGTAGCACCGATCTTAACATTCAAATGAGGGTAGCCGATAGAGTTACGAACCTGCTCGTAAGCACGACCTGCTGCGAACATTGCAAAAGAAGATGCAAAAGGAATAAGTCCTGTTGTTGCAAGTCCGGCAGCGATACCCATCATGTTACATTCTGCGATACCGCAGTCGAAAAATCTGTCGGGATATGCTTTCTTGAATACGCCTGTCTTGGTAGCTGCAGCAAGGTCGGCATCAAGTACTACGAGGTTGGGGAACTCTGCGCCGAGTTCTTTCAAAGCATTTCCGTAGCTTTCTCTGGTAGCGATTTTAACTACTTCTGACATAATGCTTCACCTACTTTCTCAAGATCTGCCATAGCAACTGCGTACTCCTCGTCGTTGGGAGCCTTGCCGTGCCATCCGCAGTTATTCTCCATGAAGGAAACGCCCTTACCCTTTACAGAGTGAGCAATGATAACTGTGGGCTGACATTTGGTCTCTCTTGCTTCTTTAAATGCTGCTCTGATCTCATCGAAATCATGAGCGTTAATCTCAATTACATGGAAACGGAATGCCTTGAACTTGTCTGCAAAAGGCTCTGCAGAACAAACTTCCTCAAGCTTACCGTCAATCTGAAGTCCGTTGTAGTCAAGGATGACGCAAAGGTTGTCAAGCTTTCTGTGACCTGCAAACATTGCTGCTTCCCATACCTGACCTTCTTCGGCCTCACCGTCACCTATTAAGCAGTAAACACGGTTGTCCTTGCCCTGAACCTTGGCACCGAGAGCCATACCGACTGCTGCGGAGATACCCTGTCCGAGGGAACCTGAAGACATATCTACACCGGGAATGTGTATACAGGGATGACCCTGAAGATATGAACCAAGCTTACGAAGTGTCTTTAAATCTTCAACCGGGAAGTAACCGCGGTTGGCAAGTGTGGAATAAAGGCCGGGAGCTGTGTGTCCCTTGGAAAGAACGAAACGGTCTCTGTCGTCCTTGTTAGGATTCTTGGGATCGATGTTCATCTCTTCAAAATAAAGATACGTATAGATATCTGCTGCCGAAAGCGATCCGCCGGGATGACCCGCCTTAGCGCTGTGAACGGCGGTCACGATACCCTTACGAACTTCATTAGCCATTTTTTGAAGTTCTAAGTTAGTCATGATGCCTCCTAAAAATGTTATTAATATACTATCCTAAGCTACAAGTTAGCACATTTAAGCACGTCAGTCCATCAAACTTCATGCTAAATATTTATCAATTCTTGCTAATTGGGGGAGTAAAACTTTTTACTGCTCTTTCTGTCCGTAATAAGCGTTAGCTCCGTGCTTTCTGTAATAGTGCTTGTCCTGAAGCTCCTGAGGTGCGGGCTTAACTTCGGGATTGATAAGCTCTGTTCTGAAAGCCATCTTGGCAACTTCTTCAAGAACTACTGCGTTGTGAACGGCTTCGTGAGCGTTCTTGCCCCAGGTGAAGGGTCCGTGGTTCTTGCAAAGTACTGCGGGAACTGCCATGAAATCCTTGTCCTTGTAGTAATCTACGATAAGGATACCGGTGTTCTTTTCATACGCGCCGTCAATCTCTTCCTTGGTAAGGCATCTTAAGCAGGGAACCTCGCCGTAGATGTAATCTGCGTGAGTGGTGCCGTAGCAGGGAATGCTTCTGCCGGACTGTGCCCAGCTGGTAGCGTAAGAAGAATGTGTATGCACTACGCCGCCGATGTCGGGACAAGCCTTGTAAAGCTCAAGGTGTGTGGCTGTGTCGGAAGAAGGATTGTAGCGACCCTCAACCTTTTCACCGTTAAGATTCATAACTACCATGTCGTCGGGAGTAAGCTTGTCATAATCAACGCCGCTGGGCTTAATTACGAAAAGGCCGCTCTCTCTGTCAATCCCGCTTACGTTGCCCCATGTGAATGTGACAAGCTCGTATTTGGGCAGAAGCATATTGGCTTCATATACTTCTTTTTTCAACTGCTCTAACATTTTCTCTCTCCTCTCAGGGCTTACGCCCACAAACTCTATATGACAGCTTTAACCGCTGCTCTTTCCACTTCAATGGCTTTCTTGTAAGCCTCAATGTATTCGTCGAATCCCTTAACGTCTGCTGCGTCGGGAGCGATGGTTTCTTTCTTCATGCCGGTGAATACGCGGTTGGTAAGGTAAGTATCAAGAGTCTCGCCTGCCTGCTTCTGAACCATGAAGTTGGCAAGTACTGCCATACCCCAAGCACCGCCTTCACCTGCTGTCTCCATAACGGAAACGGGTGCGTTGAGTGCAGCTGCAAGGATAGACTGGCCTACGCCCTTGGTCTTGAACAATCCGCCGTGACCGGTGATGGAATCAACCTTAACGCCTTCTTCTTTGAAGAGGATATCGCAACCGATCTTAAGGGTAGAAAGTGATGCGAAAAGGTTGCTTCTCATGAAGTTGGCAAGGTTCATCTTGGCATTCTGCTCGCGCACGAATAACGGACGACCTTCGTCGAACTTGGTAACGCCTTCGCCCGAGAAGTAGTTAAAAGAAATCAGTCCGCCGGCGTTCTTGTCGCCTTCCAATGCCTTATTGTAAAGAACCGAGAAGAGCTTGGTCATGTCAACGGATACGCCATAGCTCTCCAGGCTTTCTTTGAACAGGTTAACCCATGCGTTTAAGTCTGAAGTACAGTTGTTGCAATGTACCATACCTACGAGGTCGCCTGCGGGAGTGGTAACAAGGTCGATTTCCTCATAAACCTTGGTAAGAACTTTCTCAAGTACTACCATAGCAAATACGCTGGTGCCGGCCGAAACGTTACCGGTACGAACCTTAACTGCGTTGGTAGCTACCATACCGGTGCCTGCGTCGCCTTCGCAAGGAGCAACGGGAACGCCTGCTTCGAGCTCGCCGCTTTCGTCAAGGAATGCTGCACCTGCCTTGGTCAATGTGCCTGCGTTCTCACCCGCAACGACAACCTTAGGGAAGATGTCGCGGAGCTTGTAAGGCATGCCTTCTTTGGCAAGTAATGCGTCGAACTTAGATACCATCTCAGCATCGAAATCTCTTGTAGCGGGGTCAACCGGGAACATACCGGAAGCTTCGCCTACGCCCATGAGCTTCTCGCCGGTAAGCATCCAGTGGATGTAGCCCGCAAGAGTGGTCTGGAATGCGATGTCCTTAACGTGTGATTCCTTGTTAAGGATAGCCTGATAAAGGTGAGCGATGCTCCAACGCTGAGGAATGTTGTAATTGAATTCCTTGGTAAGCTTGGCAGCCGCTTCTTCGGTGATGGTGTTGCGCCAGGTTCTGAAAGGAACGAGGAGCTTGTCGCTCTTGTCAAAAGCAAGATAGCCGTGCATCATACCGCTGATACCGATAGCCGCAAGCTTCTTAATGCCTACTCCGTATTTATTCTTAACGTCTTTCTTAAGGTCGCTGTAGCAGGTCTTGAAACCTGTGTGAATCTCCTCCAAAGGATAGGTCCAGATACCGTTATCGAGGTGATTCTCCCAGTCAAAGCTTCCCTGTGCGATGGGTGCGTTCTTGTCGTCTACAAGAACTGCCTTGATACGTGTGGAACCGAACTCTATACCGAGAACTGCCTTTCCGTCTTCAATAAGTTTCTTGATGTCTTCGCTTGTGTAGCCCATAAAACCTCCTTAATAATCTTGCGCCCGAAGCGCTGCTCTTTTCTCTTTTATATATTTTTAACGCTTCCGCGTTCTTTGACCTCTGTCACAAATTCCTTGGTGGCGTCGAATTTCGGATTGTCGATTAGCTTAATCAGATTCTCCGCCGCAACGCGTCCAAGCTCCGCCATGGGATGTGGGCACGATGTAATCTTCACGTCGCCAAGCTTCGCAAGGTCCGAGTCGTCCATGCTGATAACCGACACATCCTCGGGAACCTTCTGCCCCTTCGACTGAAGGTAGTTGATAAGCTCACGCGCCACCTTATCATTATAGCAGAAAACCGCCGTACATCCATTCAATCTCTTCATCGAATGACTGTCGAACATATCGTAGCGTCCCTCGTCGCCCGTATCGTACCACATCACGTAATCCGAAGGATTCTTGACTCCCTGCTCGTACAACGCGCGCCTGTAACCTGCGAACCGCAAGTGCCCCTGTCCGTCGTCCATCTTAAGTATCGCACTAATACGCTTGTGACCCTTGGAAATCAGGTACTTAGTCGCCATGTAAGCCATCGCCTCGTCATTAAGCGACACATGCGGGATATCTGTCTCCCTGTAATAAGTATTTATAAAAAGAACGGGCACACCCTTCTCCCTTAAGCTTTCGTAAATCTCAAGGTTGGGGTTCGGAAGCGCACTCTTGACGGGTTCCATGATGATGCCGGCCACGTCTTCTTTGGCCAGGATATCGGTCAGGACTTCGCGTTCTTTCTCAAACTGATTGTCGGTAAAAGAAAGCTGCATGCTGTATCCACGTTGCGAAAGGGTGGCCTCGATGCCCTTTATAATCTTAGGGAAAATGTAGTTCTCAACATACGTAGTCACCACAGCGATTCGGTCGGAAGAAAAGCCCTTGCGAAGGCGCACAAAAGTACCGCTTCCGCGCTTGCTGACCAGTATGCCCTCAAGCTCGAGCGCCTTAAAGCCGCGGCGAACCGTATCACGGCTTACGCTAAACTTGTTGGTAAGCGCATTCTCGGAAGGGACCTTGTCACCGTCCTTGAGGCTTCCCGCCGCTATTTTCTTCTTAATGTAGTCTGTGATGATTTCGTACTTGGAATTCTGCATAGATGTAGTTGTATGTATGTCTGTTGTGGTGTCTTGGCAAGTTGTATGTGACTTGTATGCCTACTTATTTACAGAATATCGCTATTTTTCCCAAAATACAACATTAGAATCGCATATTCATCACATTTAGTTGTAGCCATACAAGTATGGCGGTGGTATTATTTTCATAAAGCAAAATAAGGAGAGTATAATATGGAGACTACAGAGAAAAAAGGCTTGACGAGCTTTGCCATCAAAGTCATAGCCATTGTTACAATGTTTATCGATCATTGCGGCGCGGTTTTTGTGGAACGCAGGTTATCCTTAATCAAAGAAACCGTTCCGAACTATGAAGGTGACCCGACCTACGTGGCACTCAACATTACCGACGGCATCATGAGAAGCATCGGGCGAATCGCCTTCCCTCTTTTCATTTTCTTACTGATTCAGGGCTTTATGCACACGCGTAACCGTTTGAAGTACGCAATCCGCCTCGGGCTCTTCGCACTTATCTCGGAAGTTCCCTTCGACATGGCCTTCAGAAACACCTATTTCACCATGTCCTACCAGAACGTATTCTTTACACTGTTCTTAGGCTTCCTGTTCATGTGCGTCGCCGACTTCATATACAAGAAGCACATCGCACCTTGGCTTGGATATGTCAGCATAGTGTTAAATTCAGTATTTATCGGTTTCTTCTGCGTTATGATAGTCAACACTATCGGCTATACAAAATTTAACACGACACCTTTTGCAGATTTAGGTGTTATTGTCGCTATAGCTGTTTTTGCCGCCATAACGGTCATTGTGGAGATCCTTGTTTGTCGAAAGAAACCTTTTGAAGAATTGTCCCGTCTTGCTGTTTCTATGACGGTACTTATATTATTCATGTTCGCAGCCGGCTTATTAGCCACCGACTACAACGTGGGCGGCGTCCTTGCCATCGCGGTAGCATACGCATGTCGCGAAAGCAAGACCAAGACCATCGTCGGCGCTGTCATCACCTTGGCACTCACCTGTGGTTTCATCGAAGCCGTCGCCATCGTCGACTACTTCATCGTCGCCAAGTACAACGGCGAGCGAGGCAAGAGCATGAAGTATTTCTTCTACGCGTTCTACCCTTGTCACTTGCTGATAATTGCACTGATAGCCAAATACCTTTTAGGATTATAAAAAACGAGAAAAGCAGGGTGCGAATTTCTGCACCCTGCTTTTTTATATCCACTTAGCTCATCATTATATTACCTATTCAACCATTCCAAAGGAAAGAATATGAAACTCTACGGGCAGTCCTATATCATTAAGCAATTTGACCGCCTCTATATCTAGCTCATATCCTAGTTGCCCGCTTTCCGAGCGAATATAGCACTTAATCTTAGTCTCATATCGCAAAGATACTTCCTGCAGGACAGACTTTTGGACGCTCAGCTCTTTAAGAAACTCTTTCATAACCGTTTCAAAAGGCATTTCCTCATTTATACTTTTTGAATATGACCAAATTGACGATGGTGCACATCGACCCAACGTAATTTCCTGTCCTTTTGCAATCACTCTTGTTGCCGTCAGCCCAAGCGTTTTTTCTATGTAGGCGAAATCCAACTCATCACCGCAGATATTTAATGTACACTCACCGACCATACCCAATATTTCTACCTCCCAAAATGATAAGGATTATTAATTCACGTAATGCCCACCGGAAAACAGTTTTACGATGGTATCGATTGTATTAGGATATCTTTCCAGAATAGCATCTCTGATTGCTCTACCCTGTCCCCCGACATGAATGTTAAAAAGAATTTCTCCTTTTACCGAGTCGCCTATGGCTATGGCTCCGTTAGCGTAACCACCCATCGCCACTCTTGAAGCTATCGCCGCGCCACCCAAAGCGTACACGCCGATAGAAAGGCCACCCACTGCGAGATATCCGATTGCCAGACCACCAAAGGCCACAACGCCGATTGAAAGGCCGGCAAAAGAAAGAATTCCCGCCGCCATCGCAGCGAAAGCAATCAGCCCAAGCGCCAGACTTCCGAATGCCAGCAGACCCACAGAAATAATCCCCATGGATACAACCCCGAAAGCCATATTTCCGATAGCAATAATGCCTTTAGCTTTGTACATTCCAAGACCTATGTTTATATGTACTAGCGGAATCCCGCATATACTTACCTTGCTCTTATATTCGTAATTCCACTTTCTCGCCCTCATACAGAGCGCGCCTTCCTGCAAGTCCTCTTCTTTGTGCCCTACCAGCTCGTCTATACTTGTGTTAAACAAGCCCGCAAGAGCAATAAGTTTGTCCATGTCCGGCGTCGTCTCGCCCAGCTCCCATTTGGAAACCGTCTGTCTTGTCACTCCGACGGCATCGCCGAGCTGTTCTTGTGACAGTCCCTTTTGTTTTCTCAAACATATCAGTTTTTCATTAAAGTCCATTTCATCCTCCAACGTTCGATTTATTGTTGCCTAAATCATAAAAAGGATTGTCACGTTAATCTACCAATTCGCCTTGGAAGTTTGTCACGCAAACTTAACATTGCCCGAAAAATAGCTATTTCGCCCTATTCTTCTCTCGGATCGATTTTTATAATCGCTCCGACTTCAAGCGCCTCAAACGGCCCCGCCACATGCCCCAGTTCATTCATTGCATCCTCCGGCTTAAAAATCAGGCTGTCATCTTTCTTACCGAAAAAGAAAGGTTTATCCACAGCTTCCCTCACTGTAAGGGTAAGGTTATCCACATCTACATCGAAATCAAACCAGCCTTCGCGGGCAGTTTTGTCAAAGCCATAGAATTCCTGCCAGGAACGAAGGTCGAGACATACTTCGGGTTGTGGATAAAGAATACGCAAGTAGCCACCCGGCATCTTGACGTAAAGGTTACCTTCGGACTCATTCTTTTCGGTAGGCATCTTGATGGCTGCCTCGCCACAAGCGTAGAAGATATTGTTAAGGAACTTGGCATCGCGAGATGTGCCGCCGCGCTCGCGTCCCGAAATTCTGAAGGGAACAGGCTTAGCAAAGTATCCTGCGCTCCTGCACTTGCCGATAAAGTTATTCTCAACACGCATTCTGTCGGTGCCCTCACCGTATACAGCGTAGCCGTTCACAACTTCATGCTCGGAAAGCTTGTACCAGCCTGATGATCCGGGCTCTACAGGAATCTTGGTCTTGTCGAATCGTCCCTCGATATTCCAGAAAATATTATTGTCTATAAGATTGACACCATCCTTAGTGCACTCAATAAAGATTGCTTCACGCTGCTCGATACCATTAAGGAACAGGTTCTCTGTGATTCTGTTATTAACGTTACCGCAGTCGAGCCAGATACAGTCGGCGCGGAAAGTGTTTCTGAAAACGTTACGACGGAACAATCCGTTTACGCTGTTATGAAGCTTGATACCGCCTGCTTCCCAGGAAAGCTCCATCTTCTGCCAGCCGGTACCCTCAATTAAGCAGTCCTCGATAAGCATTCCCTGCGCATAAAGGCCCGCAATACCGCACACGCCCGCGTCGATAATGTCGCATCGTCTGATAACGCTGTAGCCCACAGTCTGCTCGAAATCAAACTTATGATGCCAGTCTTCGTTACCGATATCGATACCCGTAGCATTGCTCCACAGAACCTTACAATCTTCAATTACCCAATGGTGACCGCGGTGTGCAGAAATCGCACCGCGCTGAGGAATAGGTGCACCCATGGTCGCATGAGCACACACAAGCCCCTTAACCTTTATGTACGAAAGAAAGGGCTTCTCCGGTGCGAAGCACTGCTCTCTTACGGAAATCTCTATCAAATGATTCTTCGGATCGTCATCTCCCGGCAGTCTGAAATGCACTGCCATACCGTTAGCCTCTACCCAGTAAGTACCGGGCTTACTGCCAAGATCATTGGAGAGCGGAACCTGCTCCAAAGGCTTACCGTCGCAGAACACCATACCGCGGCGGTTAAGATAAGGCGTCATATCCGTCTTATCGTACTCTATGAACAATCTGTCGTGAATAATATTCACCGCGCAGAAAGGGTTATATCCCTTGAACATCTCGGGGTTAAGTCTATGGCACCACACCGATGCACTCTCAGGCGCAGGCGCACCGAATCCCGAAATCATCCACTCTGTCGTAGGCTCAAACTCCGTAACCTGCTCGGATGCCTTAATGACAACGGTTCCTTTTTCCACCGCCTCATAGCACACCATCGACTCAGGTCCGTCACCGCCATGCATAGGGCTTACACACTCCCTATACTCACCCGGCATAATCCACACATGTGTGCCAGCAGTAGCAACATCAGCCGCCGCCTGAATGGTCTTAAACGGATGCTCGCGACTTCCGTCATTATCATCCGACGCGGAAGCGCTTCCCCCATCGACGTACAGTTCTTTAACATATCTGACTTCTTTTTCCCAGAAATCAAACCTTCTGCCGTCCACCAGAATTGCTGAATCTTTATTCATTTGTATACCCTCCCAAGGCATTAAATATTTACAAGGCGCGTAGCGCCGCAGTAACCCGTAAAAAGAAATTATTCCACCGACTTAAGCGACTCGGCCATCTTAATCCTCTCAAGCTTAAAATACAGCACAAAGTCCACGATGAATGCAAAAAGAAATGTCAGCACCACGCCGTACACATAGCTCATCGGCAGTATCTTCGTGTCGAAGGTAACCGCTTCGACATTGACATTGTACATTACATATCGGTGCAGTCCGTAACCCATAAACAGCCCCGCGAAGATTCCAAAGCCCGTAAGCACCAGAATCTCTCTGAACACATACATTGCAGTCTCGCCCGAATAGAATCCGAGCACCTTAAGCGTCGCAATCTCACGCAAACGCTCGGTAATATTGATATTCGTAAGATTGTAAATAACGATAAAAGCAAGCGCCGCCGCACAGAATATAACCACCCACACGATATCGTTAAGGCTCTCCATCATGTTGTCGATTCGCGAACTCATCTCGTCGGAAATTGTCACCGCCGAAACATAATCGAGATTGCCGATTTCCGCGCCGAAACTGTACACATCCGCATCGGTCTTCACGAAAGCGGTATTATAGTCGGGCTCAACACCTCTCTGCTCCGCGAACGTCTCAGGTGCAATGTATACCCAGTTATACACGTAATTCTTCATGACTCCCGAAACCGTCGCCTCTATTTCGTTAAGATCCGGGTCGCGCAAAAGCACCTTGTCACCTATTTCCACATCAAGCGCCTTGGCCATCTTCTCGGTCACGATAGCCTCGCCCTTGCCCGGCACGGGAATGGGTCGTTCTTTGGCATCCATGAAATTGATGTAGTCTCCGATAGCTCCACCGGCACCGCTCTTGTCAAACACCACAAGCGTCGCAGACTTCACCACGCCATTCGCATTCACATCAACCGTCTTCGTCTCGGCATACGCGAACTCGCCGTGTTCTCTGACTTCCTGCTCGAACTCTTCTCTGTCATCGAGTGCCACTCCGTCGTCAAAAGAAACCGTAATATCGTACTTCTGAATTATCTTAAACTGGCAATCGCACACATCCGCTACAGAATCCTTGATACCAAAGCCGGTAATCAGCAGTCCGTAACAGCCGCCCACACCAAGCACCATCATCCAGAAACGCTTCCTGTATCTGAACACGTTTCGCACCGACACCTTGCTCGTGAACTTAAGCCTCTTCCAAATAAATCCAATCTTTTCAAGGAATACGCGCTTACCGTTCGTCGGAGCCTTCGGTCTTATCAAATCGGCCGCATTGCTCTTAAACTCTTTGTTAAGCGTATAGTAAGTCGCGCCCATGGAGCACAGCACCGACACAGCAACCGAAATCGTCGCAAGCACCGCATCATATACATACACGATATCAGGCATGCTATACATGATACCGTACACATTCCAGATAATTTTAGGGAACATCCACGACCCAAGCAGGAATCCGCCCACGCAACCGATAATCGCCGCGCTTCCCGAATAAATCAGGTACTTGCCCATAATAGCCGCTTCACTATATCCGAGCGCCTTCATGGTACCCACCTCGGTACGCTTCTCCTCCACCATTCGGTTCATGGTAGTCATACATACAAGCGCCGCCACGAGGAAAAAGAACACGGGGAACACATTTCCGATACCCTCTACAATCGCAGAGTCGTTCTCAAAACAAGCGTAACCGATATTGGCAGTTCTCGTAAGCACATAAGTGTCGGGCTCTTCAAGGTCCGCAAGCTTCTCCTCGGCGTCCTTAAGCTCTTCCTCATGCTCCGCCACTTCTTTTTTGGCATCGTCTATCTTAACCTGCGCTTCGGCTATGTCGGTCTTGGCGTCTTCGATTTCTTTTTCTTTGTCCTTAAGCTCAGCCTCGGCATCATCAAGCTCCTTAACGGAAGCCTCATACATTGCGGGCGGCATAAATGCCTTCATCGCCTCAAGCTCGTCGCGGGAATCTTCAAGCTTGGAATATCCGTCTGAAATCTTGCTTTCGCCCTCAAGAATGTCATGCTCGGCGTCCGCAATCTTCTGCTCGTTCTCGGCTATCTCGTCCTTGGCATCGTTAAGCTTGACCTTCGCGTCGTCGATTTCTTCCTGCGCATCGGTTTTAAGCTCTGTATATTTCAAAAAGGCGCGTTCCGCAAGAAACGCCTTAAACTCACCCTCTTCAACATCAATACCGTCCTTGTACGCATCGGTGTAAATGGTCTCAT